>ERZ1031329.10-NODE-10-length-109964-cov-9.421703_pt1 | contig 109964 bp, 90 predicted proteins | sample MGYA00518053_ERZ1031329 | MGnify/ENA primary metagenome ERZ1031329 (study PRJEB33718, sample SAMN03159840) | human skin metagenome | collected 2014-02-25 | study: EMG produced TPA metagenomics assembly of the PRJNA266117 data set (Human skin bacterial metagenome... | reverse complement strand
GTCATGTAGTCCGCATTTCGAGTGCTCAGTGCGCAGAAGTGTTACCTAGCCCCCCGGTTCCCTTCTCCTCCACTGACATATCGATGAGGTATTCACTCATCGATGCGCTACAGCCTGCGCATAAGTGAATAGTCCTACGATAAGTGCGCGGGCCAGGCCAACAGCGTGGCCATAAGTCCTGAAAAGTCATCGATAAGTGGCGGGAAGCTGGCCATAAGTCCCGGAAAAACATCGATAAGCTCCAGGAAATTGGCCATAAGTGAGCACGACGGCCAAAAAGCGTCGATGAGTCTTGAAAAACCGTCGATGAGTGAAGTGAAACTGGCCATAAGTCGCTGGAAATCCGAGCCAATCCGCTCGAAATCGCTCCTCGAAATCGTTCCAAGTCTTGTCAGCACAATTGCGACAGGTCAGCAGCTGAGCTTAGCTGGAGTCGCGCGAGGTCGGCGCATTTTCCAGAAGCTGCAAACGCTGCTTACGCTGCTGGATTCTGGACTCACGGAGCTGCCGATCTTTATACGGGACAGTGGCTTGACGAAAACGCCCAACTTCGGACGAAAATACCAACCCACCTGCCTGAATACGCTGCCTCTGCCGAATAGCGAACTGTCGCAAGACCTCCACGCAGTCCCCATTAATGACCTGTGCCCATTGGAAGCGGAGTACATCTAAGTGGAGGTTCCTCAGACGCTTCTCGCGAGCTTGCTCTGCCAGAAGTACAGTCTCAGTGGCTGCTATCCCGCCACCGGAATACTTAGTCAGCCCATCGAACTCGATGATCAAATTCAGATGAGGCACATAAAAATCGACGCGCCCAATGAATCCTTCACTGTCATAGAACTCGACTTGCTGCATGAGCACGCATTTTTCGTCGTAAAGCGTGGCAATTCCTGAGTCGATTATGCATTTCTTTGTGATTGACTCACCGATGGTTTCGCTGTGTTCGCTGGCAGTTCGAAGTAGATCACGGGCACGACGGGTCCCCGGCGAACGTGGGTAATTTGTGAGGACTGTATGCAATTCTTCGAGGTCACACCACTTCCGTAGTGCGGTGTCAACGACGATTGGCCCGTTTTCGGACTCGCTGGTGCGGCAAATATCGATGACGGTTTTCGGCACATCGGTAACGCAGCGCCCACCAATGCGAACGATGTCTTGTTCGAGAATTTTGCCACCGACATGGCGCAATCCGCCGCCAGGTCGGCGCAAGCCGGAATTGGCAAGCGCGATTGTGGCATTTCGAACAAGCAACGGGATGCCATGCAACGCAGCGGCTGCTTCGCCTGTAATGATTGTCCCGGATCCTGGTTTGACCAGTGCCTTTATCTGCAGTTGAAAACGTTCAAATGCTGACAGCGCATTCCAGCGAGAGCACTCGATGTAGGTGCCGTGCGCCAGTCTGAGTAGGGATTTATCTCGAGTACTTGTGCTTTCGACGTGGCCGTGCAGATTATCCAGCTCTGACTTGGCACTGACATATTCACAAGGATGCTTGATTTGCTTCTGCGCAGCCGCGTGGATGAGGCCATCGGAATCGTAATTCCAGGTTGGCATTGGTGTTCGGCACTCCCTAAGGTTGGTTGCGTTTTGGCTGCAGGTTCGTTGCAGGCTGACTACAGGAACTCACGCATTGGAATTAGTGCCTTCATTTATGGCCGACTCCGTGAAAATTGGCAGAATAAAAGCCGCCAAATTGCCCGTTCCTGTGGACAATTTGGCGGCTGTGGATAACTAGCTGCGGACACCCAGCTGTCGCTTACTTACCATTTGGCGCCGTCCTCAACAGCGAGACCGAACGGGATGCCCGTGTCCGACGGCCAGTATGTCTTGTCAGTCGAGAAGCTAATCGTTGCCTTTTCCCCGTCGCTGTGGAGATTTGGGTTAATCACGACATGGTCAATAGTGCGTGTTTCAGATTCATTACTTCCTGCGAGCTTGGCTGTCACTTCAGTTGGCTGGTCAAGAACCAAAATCGCAAACTGTCGGTCATCGGCGAGATGCGGGTTGGGATCCTCGCGCTGCTGATAAGCGAGAACCTCGGCGCGATTCTGGAAAATCTTCACCGTGCCGGTCACCGTCTGCTGGCCACTGGTGCCATTGCTCGACGAAGAACCCGTGTCCGAAGCCCCAGACTGCGAACCCGAGCCCGAGTCCGAGTTCGAACCCGACCCCGCAGCCTGCTGCCCCGCCGTCGGATTTGGGCCACCGTTGGCACCACTAGCGCCATCAGCACCAGAACCATCAGCGCCAGCACCCGCCCCCGAGCCCGAGCCCGGCGCGCAATCACTACCAGCAGCAATGGCCTCGACGATATCCAGGTTGTCAGCCGGAATCCAGTTAAACTGTTCGAACTCCCCAGCACCCGGATTCGCAGGCGTTTCCACCAACTCATTGCCCTGGCGCGTCACCAGCAAATCTTCCTGATTACGTCCGCCTCTCTCTGCAGAAAACGAGAACATACCCGGCTGCCCAGTAGCTCGCTGAAGGGCGCGACGTACACCGCCCGTTGAAGAAGCACCGTCATGGTAGGAATTCTGAAACTGAATTTCCTGGCCGTTTTCGTCGACGCCGTAGACACCAATCGCATTAATTTCGGCGCTCATCGCACTTGTGCCGTAGTTCAGCACCAGCTCGGGCACGCACCCATCATCAAGATGCACGAGCGCGTATTTCATCGCCCCACCAGGACTAACTTCACCGACAAAAGTCTGCAGTGGCGCTGGATTCGCCAGCACCTGCTTGTACACAACGACGGCCTTCTCCGCCTGCGCCTGCACCTGCGCATCGCCATTTTCGCTTGACGACGATCCACTGGCCTCAGCAACCCCCGAATCGCCACCTCGATCGCTGGACATCTTGACAAACAGGAACACGACCATTGCAAGGATGATTAGTACCAGCAGCACCAGAATGGTGATGAGCTGTTTGCGTGTTTTGTCGCCTGTGTTATTCGGGGGCATGGGCGTAGTCATACGAGGCGGGGCTCCGTTCGAAAATTTATGAATTTTTAAGGTGAGTAAACACTATTAGAGCACGAAACCGGCGAATTTCCTGTTATCCGCCGGTTTCTGCACTCTAGGGATTAACCCCGTCCGGGCTCAGCCCAATCTCACCAGGACTACTCGCCTTGGAAGAACTTTTCCCAGTTGTCTTCGCTGGTCAGCGACGGCACGGCGGCACGCCACTGCTTCGCAAGGTCGTCCCACTTGGAGGACAGTTCGCGCATGAGGCTGATGGTCTCGGCGCGCATGGACTTTTCCTTATCCAGGTCGCGGACCAGGTGACGCACACCGTTCTGCGAAGCATCGGTGACCCAGACATCATCGAAGGTGGAAATGTGCCACCAGAAGGAGTCCTCGAAGGCCACCGCCACCGGACCCGGGCGCTTCTTGCCCATCTGGGTGTACGCAAGCCGCTTTGCCATCGTCTTGTTTTCACTGGAGATTTCGTGTGACGGTGGGCGAACCGGAGTCAGACCACCCGGCATCTCGTGCATCGGCAGCAGCTCGGTCTCCGGGAAGTTCTTTCGACCAGCAGAAATGCGTGCGAAGTCGCCCTGCGATGCGTTCTTCAGCACCTCCGGGCCACGCAGCAGGTCACGAACAGCTTCCATCTGCGTCCAGGCCAGGCCGTAGCGCATAGAGACCAGGTTCGAGAGGATTCGTCGTGAAGCGACGTTGACCATGTCCTTCGCGGTGACATCGCCGTGCATGGTGGCGGCGATGAGGGAGTTGCGCAGGCCGAAGTACTGGGCGGCATTTTCGATGTCCTTCCAGTAGAAATCGGCGTGCCAGACGGCGGCGCCCGGAATGGTGTCGGTCGGGTAACCAGCCTTGGCAGCACGGAAGCCGTAGTCAATGTCGTCGTACTGGAAGAACAGCGGCAGCGCCAGGCCAATCTTCTTAATGACCTCGGACGGCACCAGGCAGGTCCACCACGCGTTGTAGTCAACACCCAGGCGACGCAGCTGGTGGTACTTGCGCACGTCCACGTCGGCGTAACCGAACTTGGGGTCGTTCTCCTCGACGGTCAGCGCCTTCCAGTTGTAGGTCTCGCCGGTGCGGAAGAGACTGGTCGGGTTGAACAGGAAAAGCATCTGCGCGCCGAGCAGCATCGGCTTTTCCGCGCATACGGCCAGGGAGGATAGGCGCAGGGTGGTTTCGGGCTCGGGGCGGATGTCGTCGTCGGTAAGCAGCACCATGCAGTCGCCCGCAGCGGTGGCATCGCGCATGCCGCGGGAAAAACCGCCGGCGCCGCCGAGGTTCGGCTGATGGACGACGTTCAGGCGCTCGCCGAGAATCTCCTTGGCCCAGATGAAGTCGGCTTCGTCAGCCGGGTGCTGTTCGCCCTGGTCAACGACGCGGATGGTGCGAACGCGCTCAAGGGCTGGCAGGTCCTCAGCCAGCGTGGCGACGGTTCGAGCACAGTCAACCGGTCGGTTGTAAGAACAAATGACCAGGTCAGTCGGAATATCACGCTTGATAGCCGACTTGGGCACAACATAGCGGACATCGGAAATCTTTGCGCCTGCGTCCTCGGTGTCGAAGCGCAGGTGAATGGCACCGCCATCGGCGAAGCGGTCCAGCGGGACGGTCAGGCGCACCTCTTCATTGGCAGAACCCGACATCGGCGAGTGTTCACCGGTCCAGTTGCCGTCGGCATCCGAGCCGCCCGCTGCCCAGGAGTCCTCCAAGCGGAGGTGGCCCCCAATATCCTCGGTGTAGGCCAGCACACGCGCGGAACCGACCACGCGCGCGCGGATTTCGACCTGCTTAATTGAGGTCCAGCGCTGCCAGTAAGAGGCTCTGAAGCGACCGAAGTAGGTGTCAGTGCGCACTACGGTGTGGCGACCGAGCGTGATCGAGTTACGGGTGGCCTGCACCGAGCTGTCGTAGGCGCCAACGCCTTCGACTCGGTAGTACAAATCCGGCTCCACCCAGTCTGCGGGCGGAGCAAACAGCACGCGCTGAATAGTCAGCATGTCAACATCGGTTTCGGCGGTCAGCTGAGTGGATTCCTTATTAGAAGCAGTCGAAGTCACGTCCCCCAGCGTATCGCGCTATTTCACACGGAAGATGAATACACGCTGAATGATGAAGTTAATTACCGTCGCAACGCCCTGCGCGACGACGAATGCGCCGAACTGTGCCCACTGCGCGTTCCAGTCCCAGGATTCGACGAGCCAGGGCTGTAACACGTTGAAGATACCGACCTGGGTGGCGTAAGTAATCAGGTACAGCACCGCAACTGCCAGCACCTTCTTCGCCGAGGACTTCGACTTGAAGGTCCAGCGGCTGTTGATGATGTACGCCGTAATCGTGCCGAAAACCCAGCCGACCGTCTTGCCCCAGAAGTTGGTCGCCCCGAAGACGTTGAGCATGATGAACGTCAGGCCGAAGTCCACCACCGCCGCAATAACGCCGGAGATAATAAAGCGCATCATCTGCACTTTCAGACCGTGCTCGTCCTTGGTCTCCGTCGCCATCGGCACTGCGGCCGAGTCCTCTACGACAAAGCCATTTTCGTGGGAGCCGTTTCCGAGCTTGCCGTTTTCACGGTTCGGGTTTTCATTTGCTGTTTCATTCGCTGACACGCCTAGAAATTCTAGGCCACCGGCCAGCTAACAAACAGCCAGCGCGAACATGAAGAGGCAATAAAGAGGAGAAACGAACTAACGCCGCAGCGCCTCACGCAGTAGATCCAGCCGCTCCACCGGCGAGAGCACATCCTCCCCAGCTAGGCCCAACGCACTCATCTCCGCCCAGCTAGCCGCCGCCAATTCCTCCACGTCCTCGCCGGATAGCGGGATGCCCTCGTCGCTCTCCCATCCGAGGCGCTCCATGACATGCGCCGCCACATCATGCCGCAGCTCATCCGAAGTCAGCGCCGCCAAACACAGCAGCTCCACCAACGCCGCATCGTGCCCGGCTGGGTCTTTCTCGGCGTCCTCTATAGGCAATGCACGCAATCGCTTAACGACGCTCTCCCCCGCCTCCCCGGTCAATTCCAGCGCGGTTGATTCCGACCTCTGCAGGTCCAGAGCCTGTAACAGGGGCACGAATTCAAACACCCCCGACCTCTCGATGATGTCCACGACATCGGCACGAGCGGTGGCCAACGTATTTTGAATAGAGTCCCGTCCGGTCAATTCCCTATTGATTGCGGCAATATCTACCGGCTCCTCCGCGTCCACATCCCCCAGTGCGCGGATAGAACCCGAGCCACCGATGCACAGGGCATCCGGCGTGGCCTCATCGCGGGCAAAAGCTTCTCTGACCTGCAAGATATGTTCCCACAGGCCCCACTGCCAGATAAGGGTATCGCCGGGACTTTGCAGCACCTCGGCAACTGTGGTGGATAAGGGAACATCGACGACTCCGCCCGCTGCGGGTCTGCCGCCAGTCACCAGCTGCGCCACAGACTCCACCGCAGAGCCGGGCAAATGGAACTTCGTCGGCACGCTTTCGTCGCCCCACCCAAAGATGACCGCTAACACGCGGGACAGGCTTCGCAGATCCATCTGGTCATTGACCCCGAAGACGCGGTGGGCACTGCACGGTTCTTCCTCTAAAGAGGCACCGATAATGAGCGTGGCCGGTTCCGTGGCCACGCGAACGCCTGGGAAGGCGACTACGTTATCGGTCTGTGCTGCCATACTTCACAGCGTACGCAGGAAAAACAAGGTGGCCTGGATAGCAAAAACTCGCTACAATGCGCGCGTTTTTACCAGCGGGATCTGGCGCGGCTCCACGCCCCACGGCTCTACCAAGTACTTGCGACGCAGGCGCTGCGACTCCACAGCCATCCACTGCGCCACCAACTCTTCTACCCCGCGGGCAAGCCCCAGCACCGGTCCTGCGACTTTTTCGCCAACATGCGGAAAATCAATGACCTCCACGTCGTTGACCTTGGGAAACCGCGGTTCCGTCAGATTTCCCTTGCCGGGCTTGGCCTTCTCTTCCTTCGCGGCGGCGCGCAGCTGTCCGATGTGGTCACGAATGCCGGACACCGATGCTGGCAGGTCCACCACCGTGGCCCCCGCCTGCTCAATCGCCTGCGATAGCAGGTCCGCACCCTCAGCGCCCTCAGCACTCTCAGCTGTAGCGTCACCGTCACCATCGCCCGCGGTCACAGTCGCAACAAAGCAACCGGTGAGCAGATTGGTGGCGGTCTCCAGGGCTCCGTCGTCAAGCGGATCCACCAGCCATGCACCCGACAACCTCTCGCCTGCAAAGGACGGCGAGAGCTCCACATGCCAAATGACAACGGGCGATGTGGAACTACATACGGCAAGGGTCTGCGGAGTAGCAGCGGGCGTGGATGTCATGAGGTTGATGGTATCGCGAGTGACGGATTCGAAGCGGGGTAGCCTTTATCGCATGTTCGACTTTTTCAAGAAGAAGCCGCGCGAAACCATCAACATGGCCGCCGAGTACACCAACACCCCGCTGTCGAACCAGATGGTCATGCTGTTCGCCGAGGAACTGCCCATCCTCGACAGCAAGGAACGCGCACAGGTCTACCGCGCACTCGAGGCCTACGACGGCCCGCAAATCACCTCGCAGGAAATGCTGCCGGAAGAGATCCGAAAAATTATGGATCTATAGCCTCTCCGTACATTTCGTTCGCTTTCCGACGGCCCGTGCGCGGCCCCAAGCGTGACCAACACCTCGGAGCGTCACGAGCGACGGAGCCGGTGCAAAGGGGTAGCCTAGCCTTGATGTCCACTAACACTAACGGCAAGTCCAGCACCGATGCTTCGAACGGTGCCTACGGAGCCGTACACACAGAAGCCAGGACCCTGACCGGTTGGGGTCGTACCGCCCCCGCTAAGTCCCAGGTGCTGTCGACGCCGGACTTGGATGAAATCGTTAACGCCGTCAAGGCTGTCGCAGACCAGAACTCCGACAAGCCTGACCACCTGCGCCGCGGTGTAATTGCCCGCGGTATGGGCCGCTCTTACGGCGACCCCGCCCAGAACTCGGGCGGTCTTGTCATCGACATGCAGAAGCTCAACAAGATCCACTCCATTGACCAGGAGTCGGCGATTGTTGATGTCGACGGCGGTGTCACGCTGGATCAGCTGATGAAGGCTGCACTGCCCTACGGTCTGTGGGTGCCGGTACTGCCGGGTACTCGCCAGGTCACTATCGGTGGTGCCATCGGCCCGGATATTCACGGTAAGAACCACCACTCCGCAGGTTCTTTCGGCAACCATGTGCTGTCGATGGAGCTGCTGGTCGCTGACGGCCGCATCCTGCACCTCGAGCCGGAGGGCTCCGCGGATGACCCGGACGGCAAGCTGTTCTGGGCAACTGTCGGCGGCATGGGCCTGACCGGCATTATTGTCCGCGCTCGGATCAAGATGACCAAGACCGAGACGGCGTACTTCATCGCCGATGGCGACATGACCCACACTCTGGACGAGACCATCGAGTTCCACTCCGATGGCTCCGAGGAGAACTTCACTTACTCCTCCGCGTGGTTCGATGCCATCTCGCCGGAGCCGAAGCTGGGACGCGCCGCAATCTCCCGCGGTTCGCTGGCAACCCTGGCTCAGCTGGAGGAATACGCCCCGAAGCTGGCCAAGGACCCGCTGAAGTTCAACGCTCCGCAGCTGGTGACCGTGCCGGATATCTTCCCGTCCTTCACCATGAACAAGCTGACCATGATCAGCATTGGTGAGCTGTGGTGGCTGAAGTCCGGTACCTACCGGAACCAGGTGCAGAACCTCACGCAGTTCTACCAGCCGCTGGATCTCATCGGTGAGTGGAACCGCGGCTATGGCTCCAAGGGCTTCCTGCAGTACCAGTTCGTTGTTCCGCGCGAGGCCGTCGAGCCGTTCAAGGAGATTGTCCGCGATATCCAGCGCTCCGGCCACTACTCGGCGCTGAATGTGTTCAAGCTGTTCGGCGAGGGTAATCGCGCTCCGCTGTCTTACCCGATGCCGGGTTGGAACGTCTGCGTGGATTTCCCGATTAAGCCGGGTCTCGGCCAGTTCCTGGACGACCTCGACCGTCGCGTCATGGAGTTCGGCGGCCGCCTCTACCTGGCCAAGGAATCGCGCACTTCCGCCGCTAACTTCCACCAGATGTACCCCGAGATGCAGAGCTGGCTGGACACCCGCAACGAGATCGACCCGCACGGTGTCTTCGCCTCTGACATGTCGCGTCGACTGGAACTGCACTAAAAGAACCGAGAGGATTTAAGCCCCAATGATTAATGCTGTAGGCGCTGCCCAGTCCATCCTGCTGCTCGGCGGCACTAGTGAAATCGGTCTGGCTATTACCGCCGAGTTCCTGAAGAAGGGCCCGGCCAAGGTCATCCTGGCTTCCCTGCCGAACGATCCGCTGCGCGAGGCCTCCGCTGAGAAGATGAAGGCCGCCGGTGCTTCCGAGGTTGTCACCCTCGACTTCGACGCAACGGACTTCGACTCCCACCCGGAGGTCGTCGAGAAGGCATTTGCCGACGGCGACGTGGATATCTGCATCGTCGCGTTCGGCATGCTTGGCGACGCCGAGGAGCTCTGGCAGAACCAGCGCAAGGCCGTCCTGGCTGCGAACATCAACTACACCGGTGCGATGTCGATGGGTGTTCTGGTTGGTCAGAAGTTCAAGGCGCAGGGCCACGGCCAGTTCATTGCCATGTCCTCCGTTGCTGGTGAGCGCGTGCGTCGCTCCAACTTTGTCTACGGTTCCACCAAGGCCGGCCTGGATGGTTTCTACCTGAACCTGGGTGAGGCCCTGGAGGAGTACGGCGTCAAGACCCTGGTTATCCGCCCGGGTCAGGTCCGTACCCGTATGTCCGCTGACGTGGACGAGGCGCCACTGACTGTGAATAAGGAAGATGTCGCCAAGCTCGCGGTGAAGTCCGTCGAGGCCGGTAAGACCCTGGTCTGGGCTCCGCCGGCATTCCAGCTTGTGATGATGGTGCTGAAGCACATCCCGCGCCCGATCTTCAAGAAGCTGCCGATTTAAAAGTGGGGTTCGAGGGACTCGATAGAACCCGGCGGGGCTTGACGGGCTGACGTACCCACCTTTAGCTCCGCCGTTCGTCGGAGTCCGGTTCCTGTGCAAAACTTGAGGGCATGGTAGACAAGCAGGCCGAAACCTCGAGCGCTGACACCACGGGTGCCGACAACACTAGCGCCAACACAACGGGCGCACGATCCCTTAGTGAGCTGGTTGACGAAGATCGCTATGAGATCTTCAATGATGACCAGCTCTCCCTCAAGGCTGCCCTCCTCTACCTGGTTGCTGCGCTTGTGGGCGGTTCGGTTATCGCTCTGGCGTCCTGGTTTGTGTTCCACCGCCTGTCGCTGCCGGCCTTTGGCGGCTCGCAGCTGACCAGGGCAGTCGCAACAGCGCTGATTGTCATCACGCTGACGCTCACCACCGTCCTGCTGTATTTCTTCGCCACCAAGGGCAAAGACAATCGCCCCCGGTGGCTAACGTGGTTGACATACCTGATGGCTTACATGTCACCGGCCATTCTGGTGGTCTCTGCCGTCGGCCTGCCGCTGGGCTCGACCAGGCTGTGGTTAGACGGTCTGTCTGTCGACCAGGAGTTCCGCACTGAATACCTCACCAGGATGGCCGCGGAGCCTGGCCTGCATGACATGTCGTACATCGACATCCCGTCTTTCTACCCCGCTGGTTGGTTCTTCCTGGGCGGACGCCTGGCCAATATCCTGGGCATCGCCGGCTGGGAGGTCTTCCAGCCCTGGGCGTTGATGACACTCGCCGCTGCTGGCTGTGTTTTGGTTCCGGTGTGGCAACGCCTGAGTGGCTCCCTGCCAGTAGCCACTGGCATTGCGCTGACAACCACGGCCGTCGCCCTGGCCACTGTCGCCGATGAGCCCTACGCCGCAGTCGTTGCTATGGGTCTTCCGGCGATGACCGTGATGGCCTGGCGCGGTCTCACCGGCGCTTGGTCCGCCATGTTTGGCGTGCTCGTCTTCCTGGGTATTTCTGCGACTTTCTACACTCTTTACACTGCCGTAGGCGCGCTTATCGTGGTCGTGTTGGCCGTGGTCGCGTGGACGTCGTCAAGCTCGTGGATGCCTGTAGTGCGCCTGATCATTATGGGCGTGGGATCGATGCTGATTGCGGCGACGGTGTGGGGCCCGTACATGCTGGCGGTTGCGACGGGGGCACCGCGCTCGGGCGCGACAGCGACGCATTACCTGCCGCCGGAGGGCGCGCAGTTGCCTTTGCCGATGCTCGCCGCCAGCGTGATCGGTGTGCTGTGTTTCATCGGTGTCGTGCGCATGCTGGTCAGCGCTACAGAGCCGGATGCCCGCGCGCTCGGCCTGGGCACGCTGGTGCTCTATGGCTGGGTAGTGGCCTCGATGGTGGCGACACTGCTCGGACGCACGCTGCTGGGGTTTCGCCTCACCGCACCGATTACGTTCATGTTGATCGCGGCTGGTGTGGTCGCGCTTGCCGACGCCCGTCTCAACGGAATCGAGAAGTACTGGCCGCAGGCGGCACCAGCTCACATTGCCAAGCGTGTTTCCGCGGTAATGGCGGCAGTCTTGCTGCTGGCGGGCATTGGCTACGCGCAGTCGATTCCGAATAAGTTGCATGGCGCCATCGACTTGGCGCATACCGACACCGACGGTAACGGCGAGCGCGCGGACCGCTTCCCACCGAATGCCGGGGCGTGGTACTCAGCGGTGGACCAAACGCTGAAGGAGGCTGGGCTCAATCCGGCCCAGACAGTGGTGCTGACGGATGAGAAGAATTTCCAGGCACTCTATCCCTGGTACGGATTCCAGGCACTGACCAGCCACTACGCTAACCCTCTGGGTGAGTTTGACCGCCGTAATCAGGCATTGGAGGAATGGTCGGAGATTCGCGACCCCGATGAGCTCGTGCAGGCAATGGACGAAACGCCGTGGCGCGGACCAGATGCCATTGTGCTGCGAGGCGAGGTTGAGACGCCTGATGGCGAGGATGCCGCTCCGCTGACGTTGGACATCGCGGATGATATCTATCCGAACAATCCGAATGTGGTCTTCCGGAGCCTGAATTTTGCCCGCTCTGCATTTGAGGGGCACTGGGAGCTAAACCAGGTCGGCCCGTTTGTAGTGGCGGTTCGCAAGTAGGTATTGGCAAGTCGATATTGAGCGGCTATCCCCTGCCACAAACGTGATTCCTGTTACTAATGTGGAAACTGTGATGTAACTTTCGCGTTGCAAACTCAAAGAAAAAGGCCAATTACCGTAGTATCTTTTCTTGTGACTGCCGAAACTAAAGAAATCAAAGAAAGTGTCGACGGCTCACCCGAAGTGACCATCGACCGCGTGGAGAGACCGCCTATGGACGGCCCCTCTCCTACGACGCTGACTCGTTGGACAGCGATTATCGCTGGAATCGTCGGTTTCATTTGCTTTGTCATCACACCGTTCCTCCCGGTCGTGAATACCCAGTCCTCCGTGTCTTGGCCTCAGCGCGACACACTGAACTCAGTGGATGCGCCACTCATGGCGCAGGCACCGTTGGACCTGAGCGTCGATTTGCCTCTGTCGCTGACGGATGAACTTTCCGACAAGCGGACAACCCTGTTGTCGACTATCCCGCCGACCGCGGATAAGCCGACCAAACGGGGCTTGATGGTGCGTTCGGGCAAGGACGGCCTCGACGTCATTCTGCGCGACAGCGTGGTGATGAGCCTGGATAAGAAGGAGCTTGCCAACAACAAGGGCAAGATCCTGGAGATCCGCTCAAACGAGCATGAGACCACCGTCAACATCGACGGCGCCAAGAACTCAGATGGTGAGAAGCTCACCGCCACCGCACAGGGCGATTACCGCCCGCAGGTCACCGGTATCTACACTGACCTGCCCGCTGACGGCGACGTGGCCAAGGCCGTAGCCGATGGGCTCAATGTCCACATGAACATCGACTCCCGCTACACCTCACACCCGACTGTGGTGAAGTACATCGTCATGTACTTGGGGCTGCTTCTGACGCTGGCTTCCCTGGTCGCGTTAGCTCGCATTGACCGTATCGACGGTTCCCCCTTCACTCCGCTGTTCAAGCGCGGTGCGTTGAAGCCGACTCCGCTGGACATCCTGGTTGGCACGATTTTGGTTGTTTGGCACTTCATCGGTGGCAACACCTCCGATGACGGTTACATCTTCACCATGGCGCGCGTCTCCGACGAGTCGGGCTACATGGCGAACTACTACCGTTGGTTCGGCGCTCCTGAGTCACCGTTCGGCAGCCCCTACTACGACCTGCTGTCGCTGATGGTGAAGGTGTCCACCTCGTCTCTGTGGATGCGACTTCCTGCGCTGCTGTCCGCACTGCTGGTGTGGTTCATTATTTCCCGAATGGTTATCCCGCGCCTCGGCGAGAAGATTGCCCAGCGCCGGGTGGCCTACTGGTCTGCTGCTGGTGTGCTGTTGGCCTTCTGGCTGCCGTACAACAACGGACTGCGCCCGGAGCCGGTCATTGCTCTGGGATCCCTGCTGACCTGGGTATTTATCGAACGCGCAATTCTGACTCGACGCCTGCTGCCAGCTGCAGTCGCAGTGGTTATCGCCACGCTGGCACTGGGCTCGGGCCCGACGGGCCTAATGGCAGTTGCTGCCCTGCTCGCAGGCATCCCGATGCTGGTGCGCATTGTCGTTGAGCGCCATAAGGCTCTCGGTGGTGGTTGGCAGGCCCCACTGATGCAGATCGCACCGTTCCTGGCTGCGGGCACCGCCATCTTGGTCGGTGTCTTCGGCGACCAGACTTTGGCCACGGTCCGCGAGTCCATTCGCGTCCGCAGCATCATCGGCCCGTCGGAGCCTTGGTACAACGAGTACGTCCGCTACTACTGGCTGGTGCTGCAGTCGGTCGACGGCGCGTTCCCGCGTCGTTTCCCGGTTCTGATTGCACTGGCGTGCTTGAGCATCACGATTGCCGCGCTGCTTCGTCACCGCACCGTTCCGGGGGCTCTGGCCGGTCCGTCGGCACGCCTGGTGTTCATGTTCATCGGCACCATGTTCTTCCTGACCTTCACGCCGACAAAGTGGACGCACCACTTCGGCGTATACGCGGGCATCGCGGCTTCCCTGGCAGCACTTGCCGCCATGGCCATTAGCCATTGGGTAGCAGGTAACCCGCGCAACCAGCTGTTCTTTGCCGGTGGTTTCACCTTCATCCTCGCTTTCTCGCTGATGGGTATTAACGGCTGGTGGTATGTGTCGTCCTACGGTGTGCCGTGGTTCGACAAGACCATTCAGTTGCGCGGCCACCAGCTCGGTTCAGCAGTATTGGCTCTGGCCTTGCTACTGCTGCTGGCTGGTGCCGTAATGAACTTCGTCCAGGAGTTCCGTACCAAGCCGAAGTCGCAGGAAAAGTCGGCACGCGCGCGCCGCATCAATGCAGTTGCATCGTCCCCGATTGCGGTGACGACACTGTTGGTGACAATGTTCATGGTGGCTTCACTGGGCAAGGGCGCAGTATCGCAGTACCCGGCCTACTCGGTCGCCGCGGGCAATATCCGCTCCTTGACTGGTCAGACATGTAATCTGGCGAGCGATGTGCTGATGGAAACCGATCCGAACGATGGTTTCTTGAGCACCGTTGATGGTAAGCCGCTAGCGGAATCACTGCGCGGTGGCGACAAGAGCCGTGGCTTCGACCCGAACGGCGTCCCGTCAAACATGAAGGCCGAAGCTGTGGACACCAGCCAGAGCCAGGCAAGTACTGCCGACACTGATGATCAATCTTCTGATCCGGAAGCCACAGTTGAGGGCGGTTCCGCGTCGGGCACCGACGGCGGTAAGCGCGCCGACAAGGGTGTCAACGGCTCGCAGGTCGAGCTGCCATTTGGCTTGAATCCGGATAAGGTGCCGGTGCTTGGCTCCTACTCCGAGGACATTCAGCGTCCGGCAAGCCTGGAAACTTCCTGGTTCCAGCTGCCTGAGATTGACGAGGACCACCCGCTACTCGTCGTATCGGCGGCCGGCCGTATCTTCCACCACGACATCAACGGTGTTGCTCAGCCGGGTCGCAAGCTGGTGGCACAGTACGGTCGCAAGGGCGGCGACGAGGACGGCTTCGAGGTCCTCTCCGAGTCGGAGCCGATTGATATCGGCCCTGCTCCGACCTGGCGTAACCTGCGCTTCCTGACCGAGGAGATCCCAGAGGGAGCCACCGCTGTGCGACTGGTCGCGGAGGACAATGATGTCTCCGAGGATCAGTGGCTGGCGCTGACCCCGCCTCGCCTGGCCGAACTGCAGTCGATGACTGATGTCATCTCACCGGAAACTGCGACTATCCCGGACTGGCCGGTTGCCTTCCAGTTCCCGTGCCAGCGTCCGTTCGACCACTACGCCGGTGTCGCGGAACTTCCGGAGTACCGCATCACTCCGGACCGTGGTCTGAAGGTCGTCGGCTCAGATGTCTGGCAGTCGGTCGATGGCGGTGGTCCGCTCGGATTCTCCGACGCTGTGAATGAGGCTACGTCCGTACCGACTTACCTCAAGAACGACTGGCGCCGCGACTGGGGTTCCGTCGAGAAGCTCTCGCCGCGTCCGAATAAGGACAAGGTCAAGCCGGATGTCGCCGAAATTGAGTATGAAGATATCACTCGCTCGGGTCTATACTCGCCCGGGAAGATGATTGTGAAGGATCCCTAGGCGAAAGAGCCTCGGCGCTTCCTTCACCTAAGGAGCCCGAGTGACTGCACAAACCCGTTCCATCGTTGTCGCCGCAATGGTTGTGACTGACCCGGTGGGGCGGGTTTTGTGCGTTCGTAAGCGGGGTACGGATACGTTCATGCTGCCCGGCGGCAAGTTCGAGCCGGGTGAGTCCGTCGATAACCCGGAGGTCACTGCCGCGCGCGAGGTCTCCGAGGAGCTCGGCGTGGATATCGAGCTATCGCAACTGCGTCCGTGGAATATCGCCCGCGCAGCCGCCGCCAACGAGGCGGGCTTCGAGGTCGTCGGCCACCATGTGCGCTATGTCGGCGAGTTCACCGATGAGCTGGCGAACGTTCAGCCCCACGCCGAGATTGAAGAGGTCCGCTGGCTCGACCCCTGGCTGCCGACCGGGAAAATCGCCCCTATGCTGGCCGAGACCACTCTGCCGAAGCTCCGTGAAGAGCTGCCGCAGCTTGCCGCTGGCCGTGAACAGCCACAGCGCGCACTGTCGTCACTAACTGTTTTCTGCGGCTCCGGCTTCGGCAACGATCCCGCCTGGCGCGTCACCGCCGAACGCCTCGGCCAGACACTCGCGAAAAATCGGGTGGAGCTCGTCTACGGTGGCGCGGCGATTGGTCTTATGGGCACGGTTGCTAACGCAGCGCTTGACGACGGCGGCAGTGTCACCGGTGTCATCCCCGAGGTCCTGGTCAAGAAGGAAATTGCCCATCCGCGGCTGACTCACCTGGAAACTGTTGCGACTATGGCCGATCGAAAGTCGCGTATGTATGAGCTCGGCGATGCTTTTGTTGCGCTCCCCGGCGGTGCGGGCACACTGGAAGAGTTCTTCGAGGTGTGGACCCAGCAGCACCTGGGGATTCATGCCAAGCCAGTGGCGTTGCTGGGGCCTTCGGGATTTTGGGAGCCCCTGTTGATGCTCCTGCGCAATGTTGTGAATGCGGGCTTTGTGCGGCCGGAGCTTCTCGATGCGCTTATCGTCGTCGACGACGTCGACAAGCTCCTACCTGCGTTGATTGCGTGGCGTGCGGGGCGGACGAAGTTTTAGCCCGGCCCCAGACCCCACAACACACTGCTAGTGAGCAGCAGCCAGCTGCTGCAGCTCAGCTTCGGTGCCGTTGAAGACGTCCTCGTCCACGATGGTCGGGATGCCATCGATGCGGCCGGTGGAGGAACGCTGCCAGAAGGTCATGCTCTGCCAACCGCCCGGCAGCGAGGTCGGAGCGCTGTCTTCGTAGGCGGCGAGCCACAGCGGGTAGTCGGTGAAGTCGGTCGAGTTACCCATCGGGTTCTGCCAGAACCAACGGTAGGTGTAAATCATCGGAGTTTCGCCGGTCTTTTCCTCGACGCGCTCGAGGAAGTCCTTGGTCCACTTCTGCAGCTGGGTTGGGTTGAGGCCATTGTCCAGCTCGATGTCAAGCACAGGCGGCAGTGTCTTGTCTGTGGAGATTTGTTCATCGCGCTGCTGCAGTGCTTCTACGTACTGGTCAGCCTGCGCGGTTGCGGAACGATCCGGGTGTGCCTTGTGGTAGCTGCCCACGTACAGACCGGCCTTCGCGGCGGCGATGGAGTCCTCGAGGAAGTACTTCTGGTCACCTTCGACACCGTCGGTGGCCTTGATGAAAGCGAACTTCTGGCCGCTGGCTGCGACCTCGTCCCATTTCAGCGCGACACCACCTGGGCGCTGCCACTTGGAGACGTCCACACCGGTCGGCCCCATGTGGAAGCCGGTGCGCGCCGAGTTCGACGATGCATTCTCGGCGGATTGAGATTCAGCGCTCGACTCAGAGTTAGTGGACGAACCGTTGGCATCAGAGCCCTGCGGCTCCTGAGCATCCGACACCAGCGGCGCATCGGTGATGCTCGGTGATTCGGTCAAAAAGTCGAGCGACCCCTTGGAATCAGCAGCGGACGGGTTGGAGTGTGCAGATGCGTCCTGGGGTTGCGCGTCAGCCGGTGCAATAACACCCAAGGTCAGCGGCGCAACGGCCACGATACTTGCCAAAGTGGCGCGGCCCGGGCGTCGCTTCAGCACCGCGGTCGCGGAAAGTGGAAGAAATTTCATGGTTTGCACCTTACCCCCTAAACCTCTTCCGTCCCATTCGTAAGCCTAAACTTATCCCGCCCCTCCAGTCACAGCTTCAATCCGCCCTTGCCCCTAGACTGGCGGCATGACAAATAGCACTAATACTGAGACCCAGTCCGCAACGTCCCAATTCTCAACGACTTCTCGCCCACAGGATGACCTCTACTTGGCCACCAACGGTGAGTGGATTAGCAATCATGTCATCCCGGCTGACCGCCCCATCGATGGCGCCTTTTACAAGCTGAGGGATGAGGCGGAGGAAAACGTCCGCGAGCTCATCACCACTGCCGCCGATGCGGATCCGAATTCCCGCGTCGCTCGCTTGTACAACTCTTTCATGGACGAAGCCGCTATTAATGACGCCGGCGCTGCTCCGCTCGCGCAGGATTTAGACATGATTGCCTCCGCCGAGAACGCGCATGAGCTGGCGTTGGCACTCGGCCGCCTCGACCGCCTCGGTGTCGGTGGTGCGCTCGGGTACTGGGTAGAGAAGGATTCCGGCTCGGACCTGGATGCTCTCTATCTGTTGCAGTCGGGTCTCGGCCTCCCGGATGAGGCCTACTACCGCGAGCCTGGCCACGCCGACACTCTCGCTGCCTATGAGCAGCATGTTGCCGCTATGTTGAAGCTCCTCTCCTCGCATGACGACGGCGCGGGAGACCTCTCCACCGCACTTGCTGCATTCGAGTTGGTGGACCCGGCCGCTGCGGCGGCGCGCATCGTGGCTTTTGAAAAGCGCATTGCCGCTGGTCACTGGAATGTGGTCGATACCCGCGACGCACTGAAGACCTATAACAAGACCGCTATTGCTGATCTCCCCACCGGCTTCCCGGTCGCGGAATGGCTCTCGGCCACCGGTGTCAATGAGACGAACCAGACTGCCATCGACACCATCGTGGTGATGATGCCGTCGTACTTCGAGCACTTGAGCAAGCTGTGGCAGGACACTGACCTGGCAGATCTGCGCCTGTGGGCGCTGTGGCGCGTTCTCCACCAGCGCGCCGCCTACCTGTCGGATGACTTCTCTGCGGAGAGCTTTAACTTCTACAGCCGCACCTTGCAGGGTTCGACCGAGCAGCGTGCACGCTGGAAGCGTGGTGTTGCCTTTGCCGACGGTGCGGTTGGACATGACGTCGGCAAGCTGTATGTGGAAAAGCACTTCCCACCGGAGTACAAGGAGCAGGTCCTGGAACTGGTGGACTACCTGCTGGCGGCGTACCGGGAGCGCATTTCGGAGCTGCCGTGGATGACGAAGGCGACGCAGGAGCGGGCACTGGAGAAGCTGTCGCTGTTTAAGGCCAAGATTGGTTACCCGGAGCGTTGGCGTGATTACTCGGCGATGGAGCTCGGGGATTCACTGATGGACAATGTCCGCGCCGCCAGTGCTTTTGCGCATGATTATGAGGTAACAAAGCTAGGTACTCCGGCCGATCGCGATGAGTGGCATGGCACTCCGCAGACGGTCAACGCCTTCTACAATCCGGTGGTCAATGACATCACGTTCCCGGCTGCGATTTTGCAATCGCCGTTCTTCTCACCGGACGCTTCCCCGGCGGAGAACTTCGGTGGCATCGGTGCCGTTATTGGTCACGAGATTGGGCATGGTTTCGATGACCAGGGCTCGCAGTATGACGGGCACGGCAACCTCCACCAGTGGTGGACCGATGAGGATCGCGCAGCTTTTGAGAACCTGACCGCCGCACTGGTCGATCAGTACGAGGGACTGGTGCCGCAGGCACTGCGCGAGCAGGCCGAGGAGGGCGCTGACCTGCCCGGTGTCAACGGTCGCTTCACCCTGGGCGAGAACATCGGTGACTTGGGCGGGCTCGGCATTGCCGTCGTCGCTTTCCGCCGTTTCCTCGCTGCCCGCGGTGAAGAACTTGGACTGGAGGACACCCCAGAGACCTACCGTGACCTGTTCAAGCAGTGGGCGCTGGTTTGGCGTTCTAAGATTCGCCCGGAGTTCGCGCGTCAGCTGCTTGCCATCGACCCGCACTCACCAGCGGAGTTCCGCTGCAACGTCATTGCCAGCAACATCGATGAGTTCCATGAGGCCTTCGACACTTCAGCGGGCGACGGCATGTGGCGTGAGCCCAGCGAACGCGTGAATATCTGGTAATTCTGCGAGAACCCAACCTGCGCTGCGTTCCCCTCCGACACCTTCGGGGGGGGCCTCCGATGCCCTCCGACACCCTCCGGGGAAAGCCAACGCCTCACCGTTTACTACAAATGCAAAAGGTGACTTTTTGTTTTTGCAAACGTGGAACTAAAATCACAGGTGAGGCGCACGCTTTCCCGATGATCAAGTCGGGCAGGGCCACAATCAAGCGAGGTTCCTGTTACAAGTGCGCTTGCTAAGTGCTCTTGTTGGAGGAGGCCGCTGTGGACAGTCGCGACATCCAAGCACTCACCGCCGTCAAACTCTATTACGGCGAGGGGCTCACACAGTCTCAGGTTGCAACCGAACTCGGGGTTTCTCGTCCGACAGTCTCTAAACTGCTCAACCTTGGCCGTGAGCGCGGTTACGTGCGCATTGAGATCCATGATCCGCGCGAGGAAGCCTCAGAGACCGCTACGCAGATGCGGGATCGCTACAAGTTGAACGATGTGCGGCTGGCGCAACCGGCTCGCGCTGGCAACGCAGTCTTGCTCCGCGAGTTGGGGCGCGTGGGCGCAGAGCTTCTCGACGAGCTGGTGGTCGACGGTACCCTTCTCGGTGTTTCGTGGGGTAAGACCATGTACTCCGTATCCACGCAATTGAAGTCCAAGGATGTCTCGGGCGTGGAAATTGTGCAGCTCAAGGGAGGAATGAGCCACTCCGACAAGTCCACGAACGACATCCGCACTATCGGCGCTTTCTGCCACGCTTTCCACGCCTATGCCCGCACATTGCCGCTGCCGGTGATTTTCGATTCAGTCGAGACCAAGCGCATCGTGGAACAGGATCGGTTCATTGCCAGCGTTTTGGCCCTTGGCCGGACGGTGGACATTGCCGTTTTCACCGTCGGCGCCGTCGACCATGATTCGCTGGCCTTGAACTTGGGACAGCTGTCGGCAACCGAAAAGGACTTGCTCGTGGAGCGCGCAGTGGGCGATGCCTGCTCACGCTTCTACCGCGCTGACGGTGGCATTGCGCTGCCAGAGGTCGATGCCCGCACGGTAGGTATCAGCCTCTCTGACCTGCGCCGGATCCCCACTCGGGTACTTGTGGCCGGTGGCGCACACAAGGCCGCGGCCATCGACGTGGCCCTTCGAACAAAGTTGGCCACTCACTTGGTCATCGACGATGCCACCGCTGAACGCCTGCTTGCGCTGGACTCACCGGACTCACCAGCTGCATCGGCTGCACCGGGCTCGCCAGACTCCCCTGATAGCTCCACCCCTTCCCCTGCCACGGAATAACCGTCCCGGGACGCATCAGTACAAAGAACTGACACCCGGGCCCGAGAAGCGTTTTTGCCCTCTTCGACCGATAGACTTAAGCGAGCGCACATGTCCGCATATATGTTGCAGCCGCTGTCCGGTCGGAGAGGACGATTCATTAAGTGTCACCAGCACAGCAGATCAAGCACACACTCCAGGCCTACGAGTCGGCGGACGCATCATTTGCCCAGTCCGCGAAGAAGTTGCCACCCGTGGGGTGGAAAGGAGCGCTCTACGCCCTCAAGCGTGCGGGGATCGAATTTTTCTTGGAGCTCGGTTTCGACGCTGCCGCGAAGTTGACCTACTACACGGTGCTGACCTTCGCGCCCGCACTGCTTGCGATTTATTCGATTGCCACGCTGATGCTGGCCGGTTACACCGATGATCTCAACCGTCTGACTGAGGATTTCATCCGCAGCTACATTCCGGCTGAGTATGCCGAACCGATCCGCAATGTCATTTCAACGATTATTGGCTCCGCGACGGGCGGTCTTGTCGCACTGACTATCGGTATTGTCTTTGCACTGATTTCGTCCTCGGCCTACACGCGCGCATTTTCGCGCACGGCAAACTCCATCTACGGCGTTTCCGAAGGTCGCACGCTAATTCGCTACCACTTGCTCATGGTCGCCATTACGCTGTTGCTGCTCATTGGCACGGTGGTGCTACTTATTGCGATTATTGTCAATGACCAGCTAGTCATCACCATCGTCGAACCGGTTGCCCGCCCGTTGGGTATTGAATCGACCACGCGACAGGTCATTGACTTCTGCATCTCCGTCTGGAGTTGGCTGCGCTGGCCGGTCATTATTTTGATGTCGATGATTCTGATTGGCTCGCTATACTACTTCACGCCGAACGTGCGCATGCGCAAATTCCGCTGGCTCAGCACAGGTTCGGCACTGGCAATTATTAGCTCGCTGATCATCGGCAAGGCGCTCCAGCTGTACTTATTCAACTTTGCGGCTTCGAATCCCTATGGCGCCATGGGTGCGGTTATCGCGCTGATGACCGCACTCTGGAGCATTAATGTGGTCGTGGTCTTCGGCTTCAAACTGGATGCCGAGGTTGAGCGGATGCGTCAACTGCGCGCAGGTTTGCCCGCGGAGCGCTACATCCAGCTGCCACCTCGAGCCACTACTGCCGCCGAGGGCGAGCAGAAAATCCATCAGAATCTAGAAAAGCAGGCGGCCGAATTCCGAACTGAGGAAGAGCTATAGCGCAATCACACCCACGATTGCTGCGTTGAGCAGGTTGGTGCACAGACCCGCGATCAGCGCCAGTGGACCGTTCTTGGCAATCTCACCGCGGCGCTCCGGCGACAGGGCGCCGAAGGAACCAATCTGAATTGCAATCGACGACAGGTTAGCGAAGCCGGCCAGGGCGAAGGTCGCCAACATGATGGACTTCGGATCCAGCGAGTCGACGTGCTCAGAGAACGAGGTGTAGCCGACGAACTCGTTCAGAATCGTCTTCTCGCCAATGAAGCTACCGACCAGCCCTGCGTTCTCCCACGGCACACCAATCAGCCATGCAATTGGCGCAAAGATCAGGCCGAACAGTCCTTCCAGAGACCAGTTATCCTGACCGAACCAGCCGCCAATGCCGCCGATCATCGCCGACAGCATCGCAATCACAGCGATGAACGCAATCAACAGACATGCCACAACCACAGCGATACGACCGCCGGCCAGCGCACCCGATCCAAGCGCATCAATGACGTTCTTCGACTCGGTATCGCGGACATCCTTCACCGACGCATCCAGATCAGATTCCTCTGTCTCCGGCCAGAAAGTCTTTGCAATCAGCAGCGAGCCCGGCGCGTTCATTACCGATGCCGCCAGCAGGTATTCCAACGGCGCACCGAGCAGGGAGTAACCGATCAAGGTCGATCCGGCCACCGACGCAAAACCGCCCGACATACATGCGAACAGCTCCGACTTGGTCAGTTTCGGAATATACGGCTTGACGACGAGCGGAGCCTCCGACTGCCCGAGGAAAATGACCGTGGAAGCGAAGACGGACTCCACCTTCGAGGTACCCATAATGAACTTCAGTGCGGAACCGACATATTCAACGAAGTACTGCACTACCCGCAGGTAGTAGAGGGCACCGAGGACTGCACCCAGGAAGATGATCACTGGCAGCACGTTGAGCACGAAGACGAAGTTTTTACCCGTGCCGTCGAAAAGATTACCGAAGACAAACGAGGTGCCCTCATTTGTAAAATCGATCATCTTCTCAATGGCACCGGCGACACCCTTCAGTGCATTAAAACCAGGTTCCCACTTCAGCACTACCAGTGCGAATACCGCTTGCAGCAGCAGGCCAACGCCGAGTGTGCGCCAGTTAATGGCTTTCCTGTTCTTTGAGATAGCAATGGCAAATCCGATGACGAGGATGATGCCCAGTAAGCCTTGCAGTCTATCCATGACTAAGGTCTTCTTTCTTGATAAAAGAGGCTGTGGTGATGATGCCTACAGGTCCTCGGGACCAAAGGCGTAAGGGAGAATTTTTTCGAAGTCAATGCTGGCCGGAGCGCCTAAACCACCATTTTCCGGGCGCTCGGACTCCACTATGACGCGCTTGCACCCAAATTCGTGCAGTACCTGCCGACAGGCACCACAGGGGTGGCACGGTGCCGCCTTTCGCCCGACGATGGCGCAGGCCGCAATCTTATGGTTGCCGCCGTGCTCCGCGACCATGCGGAATACGGCTGTGCGCTCTGCGCAGTTGGTCACCCCATAGGATGCATTTTCCACGTTGCAGCCTGTGACCACCGTGCCGTCGTCAAGCAGAAGTGCGGCACCGACCGGAAAACCTGAATAGGGGACGTACGAGTTTTCCGTGGCTGCGTAGGCCTTAGCCAGCAGTTCTTCGTCTGAGATGTGGGACATTGTGCTCTCCCTCTCCGAGCCTGTTCGAGGTATTTATGCAAACATACTTATGTGGGTACAAATGGAAAGTTATCTATTGACATTTGTTCTAGTGCTGATGATAATCGGAATCAGCAGAGTTCACAAGACCAATATCGCTAAGCACAATCGCCTATAAAAGGAGCGAACAATGGCTGAAAAGTTCGATGTAGTTGACGTCATCAAGGTAAAGCGTGATGGCGGTGAGCTCAATCCGGAGGAGATTTCCTGGGTCATTGACGCCTACACTCGCGGCGTCGTGGGCGATGAGCAGATGGCGGCACTGAACATGGCCATCTTCATCCGCGGCATGAACCGCCGCGAGATTGTGGATTGGACTCAGGCGATGATTGACTCGGGCGAGACCATGAGCTTCGCATCGCTGAGCAAGCCCACCACGGACAAGCACTCCACCGGCGGTGTCGGTGACAAGATCACACTGCCGCTGGGCCCACTGGTGTCCTCCTACGGCGTGGCCGTCCCGCAGCTGTCCGGCCGCGGCCTCGGGCACACTGGCGGCACCCTGGACAAGCTCGAGTCAATTCCGGGCTGGCAGGCCGATGTTCCGAATGATCGCTTGATGCAGATTCTGGAGGATTCCGGCGCCGTCGTCGCAGCAGCCGGTGCGGGCCTGGCACCTGCGGACAAGAAGATTTACGCGCTGCGTGACATCACCTCGACGGTGGACTGCATTCCGCTGATTGCCTCGTCAATCATGTCCAAGAAGATTGCGGAGGGCACTTCCAACTTGGTGCTGGATGTCAAGGTCGGTTCGGGCGCCTTCATGAAGGACCTGGATCAGGCTCGTGAGCTGGCTCGCACCATGGTTGACTTGGGCAACGATGCGGGCGTGAACACCCGCGCGCTGCTCACGGACATGTCCACTCCGCTGGGCCTGACCATCGGCAACGCTCTCGAAGTCCGCGAATCGGTGGAAGTTCTCGCAGGTGGTGGCCCCGCAGATGTCGTGGAGCTGACCTGTGAGCTGGCCCGAAACATGCTGGAGCTGGCTGGTGTGCACGATGCCGACGTGGAGCAGGCTCTGAAGGACGGCCGCGCTATGGACTCGTGGAAGAAGATGATCCGTGCTCAGGGCGGCGATCCGGATGCCGCGTTGCCGGTGGCGCCTCACACGCACGATGTGGTTGCACAAGCCGACGGTTACCTGACCAAGCTGGATGCACTGGCTCTCGGCGTTGGTTCCTGGCGCTTGGGTGCGGGACGTGCTCGTAAGGATGATCCGGTGCAGGCCACCGCCGGTATTGAGATTTTCGCCAAGCCGGGAGACAAGGTGGCCAAGGGCCAGAAGCTGCTCACGCTGCACACTGAAACTCCGGATAAGTTCGAGCGCGCCCTCGAGTCCATCGAGCCGGGCATTGAAATCGGCGACACCGCGCCGACAGCCGAGCGCGAGATTATCCTCGATCGCGTGTCCTAGAAAATCTCTGACGGGCTCGCGCCGGCGCCACTTCCCCGCCCCGAGCCCGCCACCTCCCTACTTTTAAGCACCTACTTTTAAGCTCTCTCCCAAATTTCCGAAAGGACTTGATTTCTCCCATGACTTCCCGCGCTGATGTTGCCAAGATGATTGACCACACCTTACTCAAGCCAGAAGCCACCTCTGACCAGGTCAAGGCTCTTATCGACGAGGCCGCCAAGCTCGGCACCTACTCCATCTGCATCTCCCCCTCGCAGCTCCCAGTCGAGGTGCCAGAGGGCCTGCACATCGCCACTGTCGTCGGCTTCCCCTCCGGCGCGGTAAAGACCGAGGTCAAGGCTGCTGAAGCCGCTCGCGCTGTGGCCGATGGTGCTGAAGAAGTCGACATGGTCATCAACATCGCCTTCGCCAAGGAGCACCGCTTCGACGACCTCGAGGCCGAAATCAAGACTGTTCGCGACGCCATTCCGGGCAAGATCCTGAAGGTCATCATCGAGTCGGCCGCCCTGACCGATGAGGAAATCATCGCAGTCTGCAAGGCCTCCGAGTCCGCAGGCGCAGACTTCGTCAAGACCTCCACAGGCTTCCACCCGGCCGGCGGCGCTTCCGCTCACGCTGTGAAGCTCATGCGCGAAACCGTGGGCGACCGCCTGGGTGTCAAGGCTTCTGGCGGTATCCGCGATGCCGCTGCCGCCGAGGAAATGATTGCTGCGGGCGCCTCCCGCCTGGGCCTTTCCTCCTCCGCCGCTGTCCTCGATGGTCTGAAGTAGGCGAACACCGATGCTCTCCGAACAGCTACAAGCCACCATCACCGATTGGATCGCCCACGATCCGGACGAGGCCACCGCCGCCGAGCTCTCCTCGCTTTACGACGAAGCCAAGGCCGCCAACCCCGATGCGATTGCCGAGCTGGAAAGCCGTTTCGCCGGGCCACTCGAATTCGGCACTGCAGGTCTTCGCGGTGTCGTTGCAGCTGGTCAGTCCCGCATGAACCGCGCCACGGTCATCCGTGCCACCGCCGGCTTGGTCGCGCATCTGAAGAACATTGTGGGCGATGACTTTACCGTGGTCATTGGTTGCGATGCCCGCCACGGCTCCGCTGATTTTCACCGCGATGCCGCCGCGGTTGTCGCCGCAGCCGGCGGCAAGGCCCTGGCCCTGCCACAGCAGCTGCCCACACCGGTGACCGCCTTTGCCGTGCGCCACCTCAATGCCGATGCCGGCATTATGGTCACGGCCAGCCACAATCCGCCGAAGGACAATGGCTACAAGGTTTACCTCGGTGGCCGCGCGGTGGAATCGGATTCCCGCCGAGGCGTCCAGATTATCGCGCCCCATGACAAGCAAATTGCGGAAGCCATCGCCGCTGCTCCACCAGCTGATGAAGTCCCGCGTGACTTCGATGCCGTCGAGCAGGTTGGTCCTGAACTGCTTGATTCCTATGTGAAACGGGCGGCTGCGCTCGCAACGACGTCGTCAAGCGAAGAGAAGCAGGCAGCGAAGATTGTCCTCACCCCGATGCATGGCGTCGGCGGCGAGACCATCGTGCGCACACTGAACGCGGCAGGTTTCTCGAATGTCCGCGTGGTCGAGAAGCAGTTCGCGCCGGATCCGGAGTTCCCGACGGTATCGTTCCCGAACCCGGAGGAAGCCGGCGCGCTGGACTTCGCGTTTGAGCTGGCGCGTGCCGAAGACGCGGATGTCATCATCGCGGCTGACCCGGATGCGGACCGCTGCTCGGTGGCTATTCCGGACGGCAATGTCCACGGTGGCTGGCGGCAGCTCTCCGGCGACGACATCGGTGCGTTTCTGGGGGAGGTCATCGCTGCGGATGCCGAGGCTCGTGGGATTGCGACCGTGACCAATGATGAGGGCGCAGAGTTCCCGGCCACGATGGCTAACTCGATTGTGTCCTCGCGCCTGCTGGGCAAGATTGCCGCAGGTCACGGACTGAACTATCGCGCTACACTGACCGGCTTTAAGTGGATCGCTGGTGTGGACGGGCTCATCTTCGGCTACGAGGAGGCCATTGGCTACTGCACCGATCCGGCAGTCGTGCGAGACAAGGACGGCGTATCTGCGGCGGTGCGTGTCGCCGACGCGGTGGCACGGCTGAAGGGCCAGGGGCTGGGCATTCAGGACCTGCTGGATGATGTCGCCCGTGCCCACGGCCTCTACAAGACCGCCCCGTTGACCTTCCGCGTCGAGGACCGCTCGCTGATTACCAAGGGCATGGACACTCTGCGCGCCAACCCGCCTGCACAGCTGGCCGGATCGAAGGTCACGCAGGTCACGGACATGAATGACGGCCTAGACATGGTCGATGCCAAGGGCGAGAGCTATCACATCCCGCCTACCGACGGCATTCTCATTCTCACCGAGGCCAACGACCGCGTCATTGCCCGGCCTTCCGGCACGGAGCCGAAGCTGAAGTGCTACTTGGAGGTCGTGCTGCCGGTTGATGGTGATGATGGAAATGACGATGGTGGCACCGGCAAGGACACCGGCAGTGCGACTGTCGCGCCGGCCGCGATTCCGCACGTGGCTGCGGCCGAACGGCTGGACCAAATCAAGGCTGAGCTCAAGGAAATCCTGGGGATGTAGCTACTAAGCAGCTACTAGCTACTAACTACCAGCTACGCCTCGCAACAAACTGGGGTGCTCATGAACGAAACGGTCGAACAGTGGCCGTGAAGTCTCATGCGCACCCCAGTTTCTCATGTGCAGTCCCCCCCCCTATGTCTTGGGCCGGGTCATAAGTCGGCTCACAAGTTAGTGACTGCGTTTATGACAAAAACAAGCAAAAATTAATGCCGAAACTGTCATAAACTTACGCAGTTTCTCGATGGCCGCGCCCTCATTTGAGGCTCACCACCTCATTTCGGGTCTAGCTAAACCCGCCCGTGCCGCATTTTGGGATGACATGCGTCCCATAACATGCTTTAAAGTTTTCCCGGTAATACAATAAAAGACGTTAACCGTGTCCCCAGGGGATGGAACACCATTCGCTACGCGGGTTGGTCTCATCACAGGGGAACATCCCCTCCTCGTGATTGGTACGCCCAGCATGTCGTATAACGAGTTCCCCAGCTCAGACCCCAACTACAATTCGAATCCTTCCACCGGTTCTTTCGGCCCCGTGTACCCAAACCAGGCACCCCAACCCCAACCTCAGCCGCAGCCCCAATTCGCTGCGCAGCCAGCACCAACTTTCGCCTACGCAGCCCCAGCGTATCCGCAGCAGAACTCACGCACTTCCGGCGCCATGATTGCGCTCATCTCAGTGCTGTGTGTGGTGTTGTTAGGTCTGATTGGCGCGATACTTTATGTCACCCTAGGCAAAGATGACTCGGCGACTGCGGCCGACACACAGACGGCTGCCACTACACAGGTCGCTGCCGATGCTTCGAGCCAGCCCAACCCACCGGTCACGCAGACTGAGACCGTGGTCGTTCCAAACTCCGCGAACTCCGGTGGCTCTGCTGGGTCCTCGGGCTCGTCACGTGGCCTGGCTGGCGGCAACCTCTCCAGTGCGTGGAAGGGCACGTCCTCAACGAGCGATCCGTTCGTTCGAAATGTACACAGCGCCTACGTCCGCTACCGCAATTCCACTGGTGCGGAATCCGGCACCATCACGGCCTACAGCCCAACGACTGGCCTGACCTACAACATGTGGTGCCGTCCTGCTGGCGGCAACATCAAGTGCACGGGCGGCCGTAACGCAGTGGTGTACATCGGCTAACGCACACCACCCGCAGCCACAGTCGCAACACTCCAGTTCGCGCCCTACGCCGCAACCTACGCCACTGCGTCGTCCAGACCACCAGCTAGGTCGTGGAAGATCGCTCGGTTGAGGCGAAATGCCTTCTTCGCCTCGTCGACCACGGCATCTTTATCGGCATCCGAAATGCCCAGCTCAGACAGACTCCGTCGGTAGCCGTCGCGGTAGGGCTTAATTTTTCCGATCGCGGAGAAGTCATAGAATCGGGTTCCCTCCGCACCGATGCCGTAGTGCTTGGCCAGCATGGACGCAATCACCTGACCACCAGAAAGATCACCCAAGTAGCGAACGTAATGGTGCGCCAATGCGGCGTTGGCGTTGCCGTTGCTTTCGATTTCACGAAGCTCGGCCACGTAGTTCTTTGTCGCCTCCACAGGCGAGATCTTTTCCCGCCAATCAGACCCCACCAAGTGCTCTAGGTCGGCTGCCAGTGCTTCCAGACGCTCCAGCTGCGCATCGTAGACCGCGCTGACCTGCTCTGACTCCGCAGTGGACCGCACTGCCTGCTCCAACGCTTCGTACACAAAGTAGAGCTGACCGGTTAAATCGATGGCCGCCTGCGCATCCAGTTCACCCGCAAGCAGTCTCGACATGAAGTCGGAGTTTTCCGCTTCACTGTGAACACCGGAAGTCTCCACTTTGAGCCGCTCTGCCAAGGGCTGAGCAGCCAGCTTGTCACCTTCTTTAATCGCGTTTTCAACCATGGTTTTCTTCTTTCTCTGTGGGGTTTTTGGAGACTAGGGTGAGAGGTATTGTCCGCGCTGAGGCACCAGCACGGGGTTGCCCGCGGAATCCCGAAGCACTTCCACGCCGATGTCGTAGACTTCGCTGACGGTCTGTGCATCCAGGGTTTCCGCAGGCGGGCCTTGCTTTACGACGCACCCCTGCGCCACCACCACAACGTGATCGGCATACGCCGCTGCGGCGGACAAATCGTGCAGGACCACGACCACGGCTTTGCCCGCCGCCGCGCGGGCGCGCATCATTCCCATGATTTTTTCGGCGTGGTGGAGGTCCAGGGCCGCGGTTGGTTCGTCGAGAAGCACGACGGGAGTGTCCTGGTAGAACACGCGCGCGCTGTGGACGCGGGCGCGCTCGCCGCCGGAGAGGGTCGGGACTTCCCGGTCAAGGAGGTGCGCGACGTCGCATTCAGCGATGACTTCCGCGAGCAACTCTTCGTTCGGGCAGCCCCATGGGTTGCGTCCGAAGTCGATAACTTCGCGGCTGGTGAATGGTACGGACAGTTCTTGGCTCTGCACCAGGACGGCGCGGTAGCGGGCCAGGTCGGCAATGGAGAGCTCGGTAATGGAATGCTCGCCGATCCGGACGTCGCCGCCGCTGAGCTCATGGTCGCCGGAAAGCGCTGCGAGCAGTGTCGACTTTCCAGCACCATTAGGGCCGACCAGCGCGGTGACTTTTCCGGGCTCGGCGACCACGGAAATATCGTTCAGGATGCGGTGCCCGTCCAGGGTGATACTGACATTTTCGGCAGAAATACCCAGGCCAGAGTGAATTTCCATTAGTGCACCGCTCTCTTCGAACGCAGGAGCAGCCAGAAGAACAGGGGGCCGCCGACGATCGAGGTGAGCATTCCCAGTGGCAGGTCCGCACCGGTAATCATGGTGCGGGCCGCGAGGTCGGCCAGCGTTGTGGCCAGCGCTCCGCCGAGGATGCATGCGGGAATCAGCGTGCGATGCGCTGGCCCCAGCAGCAGTCGTGCAGCGTGCGGCACCACCAAGCCGATGAAGACGATGATGCCGGAAAATGCCACTCCAGCCGCCACGACCAGAGACGTGCCGAAAATAATGACGCGACGCAGCGTGATGACGTTAATACCCAGGTGGCGCGCCTGCGCTTCACCGAGGCTCAGAATGTCCAGCTTGCGGTAGCTGACCCACATGGCAATTACGGCCGGAACTGTCACCAGCGTAATGATGACGACCTGCGTCCAGGTGGCGCTGGCAAAGGAACCCATCTGCCAGAACACAATACGGTCGCGGGCAGCCGTGGAGGCTACGAATGTCAGGAGCGACACCAGACCACCACAGATGGAGTTCACAGCCACACCGACCAGAATGATTCGGGCGATATCGCGACCACCGTGCGCATTTGCGGCCACAATAGCCGTGGCCACCGCACCACCGATAAAAGCTGAGACCGCAATGGCCCAGCTGCTGGCGAAGACACTCAACACTCCGCCGAGCACCCCGGAGAGCCCGGCGGCGGTGCCCAAAACTGTGGCGGTAGCAGCGCCGACGGCGGCGCCGGAGGAAACGCCGATGAGGCCGGGTTCGGCAAGCGGGTTGCCGAACACCGCTTGCAGCGCCACACCTGCGAGGGCTAGCCCCGCACCAACGAGGCAGGCCAGCGCGATGCGCGGCAGGCGCACCTGCCACAGCACGGTGTCGATGGGCTCTGGCGCGTCACCGAGACCGGCATTGAACACTAGCCTCACCATTGAGCTCAGTGATTCCCCGATGGTGGCACCGAACTGCCCCACGGAGGCCGACCAGCCAATTGCCAGTACCAGCGCTAGGGCGAGCCCGATGAAAACGGTTGCCTGCCTGAACGGACTAGTTTTGTTCGCGGTTGTCTGCATTGCTCAGCTAGTCACTTCCCCGCAGTGTTATCGGCACTCGCACCAGCGCCTACATCAGCACCAGCACCTGAATCATCACCTGCACCGCCACCGTAGAGAGCATCCGCGATGGCGCGGATGGCACGCGGCGACTGCGAGTCAAAGGACAGCAGCTGCGAATCCGGCACGTCCACGACGGATTCATTCTGGCCCGCCGGGGTCTGTGCAATGCCCGGGATTTCCTTCAAGCCTTCAATCCCGCCAACGGACTCGAGGCCACCAGACATAACCAGGATGGTGTCTGGGGCCGCAGCGATGAGTGACTCTGGCGTAATCGGCGTGAACGCGCCCTGAATACCAACGCCCTCACCAGCATCAACGCCGCCGAGACGGGTAATCAGGGAACGCCCACCAGAATCCGGTCCCGCAATCATGGCCACACCGGTTCCGCGCACGTAGAGAATCATCATCTTGCGGCCATCGGCCTTGGCCTGCGCGTACTCGGTCGCAGCCGCCATCTCCTTATCCAGGTGCTCCTTCACCGGGCCAACTTGGTCAGCCAGGCCGACTGCGTCCGCAACTTCGTCGATAAGCGTGTTGATGGTCTCGGGAGTGCGCTCATCCGACACATGGACGACAGTGATCCCCGCCTTTTCAAACGTGTCGAAGACACGGCTGGGGCCAATCGTGCCATCGGTGATGATGAGCTCCGGCTTCAGCTTCATCACCGACTCAGCATTGACTGCATGGCCGCCAATGGTGAGGTTCGGCAGACCCTTTACCGCCGGGAAATCGGACGTGGAGTCGCGCCCCACCAGACGGTCTCCGAGGCCAAGCGTGTAGACCGAACGACTGAGTGCTCCCGCTCGGTCAAGCGTGAGAATACGCTGGTAGTCCTTATCTTCTGCCGGCTTCGGGTCTTTCAGCAGCACCTCGGGGTTTTCCGAAGGCAGATTCGCATGCGCGGCACCATGAGCGGAAATGTTGTCGGCGCGCGGTACCGTCGTCACGCCAGCGCTTGACGACGACGCCCCCTCCCGCGCGGCATCATCGGAACCACAGGCAACTAGTCCTGCGACCAGGACAACACTCAGCAGTGTTCCGGCAAGGCTGCGAACGCGACAGGCAGGCACGGTGAACATATTCCCCCTCTGTGAGCTGACGCTGCACGGAGATAGACGACAAAAAGAATGACTAAAAAACGACTAACACTAGTAACAAAGAGCTTAGAAAGGACTTTGCTCTACTCGCCCAAAGAATCTTAGGCTATCTTTCGGTTCTAGGTTAGCCTATCCTTAAATAAAGATAGTAATTACTATATTTTTCGGAAGGACGTTACCTCCTATGACTACTCGCACATTCCAGCGTCGAGCGGCTTTCCTGGCTATTCCGGCCGTCGCCGCACTTCCACTTCTCGTCGCCTGTGGCTCAGATGACGCAGACGGTGCCGCGCAGGATGCTGCCAACGCCTCGGAAACCACCAGCTCGGCTGAGGCTCAAGAAACCGACGCCACCGCCGGCGAAGTAACCATGGAGGCCGAGCCGGTCAACGACCTGTCCGAGGGCGATGTCATCACCGTCGACCTCTCCGGTCTCGACCCCGACTACGGCTACTACGCCGCACTCTGCGCCGCAGAGAAAGCTCCGGGCAACCCCGTCCCGGACTGCACCGGTGACCGCAGTGCCGGCACCCAGTCGCAGCAGTGGATTACCAAGAAGTCCGGCGGCACCACCACCATCGCCGACGACAACACCGCGCACTTCGAGCTCAGCGTCGTCCCCACCGGCGAGGCCGTGGACTGCACCCAGCAGGACTGCGTGCTGAAGCTCTTCGGTGACCACAGCGAAGGCTTCGAGGACATCACCGAAATCCCGGTTACTTTCGCAAAATAGCCAAACCACACACGCGCAGGCGTCGCGGACCTAGGCTAAGAGCCATGGAAACCGACCAGCCTGCGACTGCCAAAGAGGCGGCACCGCGCCGCATCACACTCCTGCCCGGCGATGGCATCGGCCCCGAAATCACCGATGCCTGCCGAGGACTCATCACCGACGTTTTCCCCCACTGGGAACTGACGGAGGCGCAAATTGGCTGGTCACAATGGTGCGCGCACGGCAATCCCGTCCCGCAGGAGACCTGGGAAACACTAGAGCGCAGCGATGCCGCTCTCCTCGCGGCGATTACCTCCAAGCCCGCTCGCGAGGCTGAGGATGAACTGGCACCACACCTGCGCGGCACTGGCCTGACCTACCGCTCCCCTATTCTCCAGCTGCGCCAGCGCCTCGATCTTTTCGCCAACATCCGCCCGGTCACCCTGCCCGGCGCAGCTGCCGACTTCACCATCGTCCGCGAAAACACCGAGGGCCTCTACAGTCACGACTATCTCCTTCCGCCTCACGATGCCCCGACCGACTCCCCACACCACCACCTGTGGGCAGAGGTGGCGGAGGACTCGACGGTGGCTCGCGCCGTCGATAAGCGTGGCGAAGTTGCGGTTTCTTTGCGCGTGACGACGTCCTTTGCGTGGCACCGCCTTGCGCGATCGGCGGCCAAGTTGGCTCTCGCGCGGCAGGCGGCAAACCCCGATTCGGAGGCCACGCCGACGGTAACGGTGGCGGATAAGCCGAATATCCTGCGGGACTCTGCGCGTGTGATTCGCGGGGCAGTCGAAGAGGTGGCGGAGGAGTATCCGCAGGTCGCATTCGATTTTGCCAATGCGGATGCCGTGGCAATGCAGCTGGTAACCGACCCGGCGCGCTTTGATGTCATCATCGCGGAGAACCTTATCGGCGACATCCTCAGCGACATCGGTGCTGGGCTGATTGGCGGGCTGGGGCTGGCGGCATCGGCGAATGTCGGCGATAACTTCGCGGTGTTCGAGCCGGTACACGGTTCGGCGCCGGATATTGCAGGTCGTGGCATCGCCAACCCGGCTGCATTTTTGCTCTCAGCGGCAATGTGCGCCGAGCACCTTGGGGCACCGGCCTCGGAGCTTGCGCCCGCAGCCAAGCTGCGCGAGGCAGTCTACGCCGCCACTCGCACCGCACCCACGCCGGACCTTGGTGGTACCGCGACTACCAGCGAGTTTGTGGCTGCGGTGCGGGCGGAGCTGGGGTTGTAGACCCCTCAGCCCCCTACTGGAACTGGCTGAGGTCAATGCCTTCCAGCGGGTCGGACTCGCGGATGTCCTCCTCCGGCGGCAGCGGCACCTCGCAGAGCACAACTGCCGCACCACACGGGTCCTGCACGGTTGCCAGCGGACCAAACTCGGTGGCCTGCGGGGCAACGAGCACGGAACCGCCCAGTTCCTCAGCCTTGGCGACAGCGGTGTCGATGTTCTCCACGCCGAGGTACGCCAGCCAGCCGACGAAGCTCTTATCGGCAGCATCGGTCTGTGCAGCAACCGAGCTGGCTACCAAGCCAGCGAATGGCGCCCCGTCTTCCATCGCGACTGCGAAAGTGCCGTGCTCGTTCTTGTTGCGCACTGCAATTTCCCAGCCAAAGAAGTTGTGGTAGAAGTCCGCGACCTGCTCAAAGGTCTCCTCCGGGCCTGCAACCAGCTCGAACCACACTGGGGTGCCGGGCTCGCCCGCTGCGATGAAGGCCTGCTCACCCGGCTGTTCCAGTAGCCCAATGAGGCCACCGGCGGGGTCGGAAACGACGGCCATCGTGGATCCGTCGACAAGCGGGGTCGGTTCCTGGAAGACTTCAGCACCGAGCTCACGCGCCTTGTCGACGGCACCAGCGGCGGAGTCGACATGGAAGTTCACGCGCCACTGGTTGACGAAGGCATCCTCCGCGTCCTTATCGGCCTCAAGCAGCACTGACACCGGCATTCCGGACAGCATGGCAACGCGGCGACCCGCGGAAGCCTCGCGGGCATCCTCATGGATTGGCGCAGTGTTGCGGTAAGCCCACCCGAGAACGCCGCGGTAGAAGCGCTCGGTCTTACGCGGTGCGGCGGAGAGCAGATCTACGCGCAGGGGCATGCCAAATTCGGCGGGAAATGCGGGCATGAGTTACAGGTTCCTCCACTTTTCAGGATCAAAGTCATCATCGGCGGTGGCCTCATCAAAGTAGTCATCGTCGACTTCATCGGCGGTGGCCACGCGTGCCGACATACCGGCAACAGAGACGACGTCCCCTGGACGCAGCACCTTGCCACGACGAGTATCGACCTCACCGTTCACGCTGACCTGGCCCTCAGCAATGAGTTCCTTGGCCAGACCGCCCGTTTCCACCAGGTTTGCCAACTTCAGGAATTGCCCGAGACGGATGGACTCATCCCGGATTGCGACATCGATAGGCTCCATGCCCTTAAGTGTGTCATATTCGGTGAAAATGGTCGGAGTTTGGCTGGTTCGGAGAGGTTCAGAGCGTCTCATGAAACCTCTATTTCAATAAAAATTCTGAACCTCTGCGGAGCGAAGCAGCGCATCCTAACATGCTTTCCATGTCCTATTCACGGCCAACGAGACGGCCCCTTATCGCCAGCGAAGCACCACCTCGCCCGCCGCTGCGCCATATTGTCGCCGCCTCGGTCGCCGTGAGCCTGCCGCTGATGACCCTGACACTCATCTCAACTTCTGTCTCTGACCTGCTATTTTTGCCCCCTATTGGCGCTGCCATGGCGCTTATCGTCGGCGCACCGAACTTGCCCCTGGCTCAGCCACGAAATGTCGTGGTCGGACACCTCATCGGCTGCACGACTGGCATCGCAATTCTGCACATGTTGGGTTCGACCATCATTGCTGCAGCGGTTGCCGCCGGCGTTGCCTTCGCACTCATGCTTCTTGCTCGCGCAGCTCACTCCCCTGCCACCGCTACCGCTATGGTCACCGTGCTGATGCCACACGGCCATGGACTTGCCAACGACTTCCGCTTCATAGGCTTCATTTTCGCTTCGTCAATCATGATCGTGGTGCTTGGCATCCTCGCAAATCGACTGCGCGGCCTTCGGTATCCCACCTACTGGTGGTAGGTGGATTCTGGGGCACGCACTCCGGCTAAATACGGCTATCAGTGGGATAATGACACTCATGCCAAAGCAGTGGATTAACAACACGACGACCGAAAAGATTGTCATCGTCGGCGCTGGTGGTTTTGGCCGAAACGTGGTCAGCTTCATCAAGGACATCAACGACTACGCAGCAGCCAACGGCCTACCAGCGCAGTGGGAAATCCTAGGCATTATCGATGATGGCACCCCAGATATTACCTTTTTCCACAAAATGGGCGTGCAACTCTTGGGCAAAACTGAGGTCCTCGCGGACTTGCCCGAGGGGGTCTACTACACAGTCGCAATCGGCAGCGGCGCTGCTCGACGTTCGATTGCGCAACGCGCAGATACCGAAGGGCTCGTGCCCGCAACTCTGGTCCACCCAGACACCAGCATTGGCGCGTTGGTCACACTCGGCGAGGGCACGGTCATCTGCCCCGGTGCGCGCCTGACCTGCAATATTGAGGTAGGCAAGCACGCCCAAATCAATATGAATGTCACGATCGGCCACGATGCGGTGCTGCGGGACTACTGCACAATCTTCCCGCTCAATGCTGTGTCGGGCTTTGTCACGCTTGGCGAAGCCTGCACCCTAGGCGCCAACTCCGTAATCAACCCCGGCCTCACCGTCGGCGAGGGAGCGTACATCGGATCCGGAGCCGCAGTTACCAGAGACGTCGATGACTACTCCGTTGTCGCCGGTGTTCCCGCAAGTGTGATTAAGAATCTGCGTTAGCCGAGACGTCCTTATCCGACGCCCCCTTATCCGACGAACCCTCATCCGACGAACCGGTGAACTCGGTCATAGTCACTTGGCCCTCTTCTGAGATGCCTTCTCGCCTCAGCACCACCAAGATCGTGTCGAGCAGGATCTTTGCATCGAGCAGTAGCGACCAATTATCCACGTACTGCACGTCGTACTCGAAACGTTCTTCCCAGGTGATGCCATTGCGGCCTGAGACCTGGGCAAGCCCCGTAATTCCCGGTGGCACCTCATGGCGGCGTGCTTGGCGCGGCGAATAGCGCTCCAGGTACTTCATGCGCAGCGGGCGCGGGCCAACGAGGCTCATATCGCCACGCAGAACGTTAAAGAGCTCCGGGAGCTCATCCAAGCTTGTGGAACGAAGGAATTTTCCTACCTCCGTGAGGCGGGACGCATCGTCGACAAGCCCCTTTGCCGGATTGACGTGGTGCATCGTCCGGAACTTGAGGATATTAAACGGCTCACCATCCTGGCCCGGGCGTTCCTGGCGGAATAGGACTGGCTTTCCCATGGAAAGTCGCACTGCCAGAGCCGTAGCGCCCATAACTGGCGACAGCACAATGAAGCCCGTTGCAGATGCCGCGATGTCGACGCCACGCTTAATTACCCGTTGCGCGCGGATGCTCAGTGAATCCATTGGTCGTCTCCTACTTTTCGTTGAACATTTCGCGCAGAAGCTTTTCGGCACGCGCATCGACTTCCGCATTTGAACGGTTCCTGACCAGCCAACCGATCGCGCCCGCTGCACCAGCCGCAGCAAACGACGCTGCCGCAACGCGTAGTTTCTTGTCGTCATTCTTGTTGTCAGGCGCACTTTGCTTGACGACGGCCACCGCTGGCTCTAGCTCCGGCACAACCGGCTCTGCGGTATCGGCGACCATGACTGGTTCGGGCTCGGCTGCGGGTTCTGGTTGCGGCTGCTCATCCAGCTCAAGTGCTGGTCCATCAGCGGCTTGCCCGATAGGACTTGGCTTTTGCACTGCCTCAGAAGCAAGATTGCCTTCCGCGCCACTTTCGGTCGACTTAGTTTTGTCGCCGCGGAACAAAGAAACGATTCCCACCACAAAGGCAACGAAGAATGCGATTGCGATTTCAAGACCAATTCGCGGCAGCGTCCGGAACCAGTAAATATGCAGGCCGCCCCAAATAAGGTCACCCAGACCAGCCGCGAAAGTCACTGCAGTAATAAACAATGCTGGCGCCCACCAGCGCGTCTGCAGTGCAGCATGTCCGCGAGTAACTGCCCAGTTAAACAGGGCAATGCCGAGTCCGAGTACTAATCCGCCGATGACGACACCAATGCTGCCCCACATCCAGTACCACTCACCGGTAGCGTTAGCGGCCACCGAATACCAGTCGTACTTCGGGATTGCCTTCTCTGGCTTCCAATACTTAACCAGCTCGTATCCCACTGCACGAGGCAAATCCCAGCTCTCCGGCGCAATCGGCGTTAGCGGAGTCAGCAGATTTTTTCCGCCTTGAAATTCAAAGCGTCCCTGATTATGCAGGTCGACCAGATTTGCGAAGGTAACAAAGGGGTCAGTCAAGGATTCCAGACCTGTGCGGTTGGCTGAATTACCCTTATTGATGCTCTCCTGGTGAGCTTTACGCAGCGTTGCAAACACCATCAACGCACCGGGGCCCATAAGAATAGCCAGAAGTTTGATCCAAAAACCACGAACACGAATCGCGAACAACACCAAGAGGCCAAGTCCCACGGCGGCGATACGCAAACGGCCTTGCCCACTATGAATATCTAGGACATATACCGCCGACATACCTAGCACTACCGGTAATGAAAGCACCAGGAGAATCACCGATCGCGACCACCAGGCACCAAAAGCAACCAGCAAGATTCCCACAATTGCCGGGCTTTCAATAATGATGCCAGGCAATAACTCCGAGGCGCGGAATTGGTACGAAAACGCGTACAGCGCAAGGCCGATGAAGATGAAAAGCCACCGGCCAGGCAGCACCTTTTTATCGAAACGAATTTCTCGACCAAAGCGCCAAGAAATCATGGTTACGAGAAAGGTCAGCAAGTAGGTGAGGCCAACGGCCGTGCGCAACGCTTCGGTTGAAACTCTTGTGTCATCCCACGCTTCGTAAGCAGGAAAAGCTGCCGTAAAGAGGGTCACAAGCGTAAATACGCCCAACGGTGTGATTGTCCGACCGCCGTTGCCCAAGAACGTACGCAGGCAGAACAAAGCCAACAAAATGGTACCGATCTGCGCACCCTGCAGCGGATCCGTCCACGATGTCACTACGACGACTGAGAACAGCCACAGAACCGCCTCGATAGCTGTCAGTTGCGATATCCGGGCTATTCCCACATCGATAGCTTTGGTCATCCCAGCACTTCCTTCAAAACACCAATCACCCGCGCGACGTCATCATCATCCAACGCAGGACCACTAGGAAGAGTAATGCCACGGGAGAAAAGATTCTCAGCGGTGCCGTTGATGGTCGCCCGCGCGCCCTCGTACACCGGCTGCAGGTGCATCGGCTTCCACAGATGACGAGCCTCAATGTTGGCCTCACCCAGCGCCGCAATCACGCTGTCCGGGCTCAGCACGCCCTTATCGACGGCCTCCTGTGGCAGCACAATCGAGGTCAGCCAGCAGTTCTCGGTGAAACGCTCATCGGAGTCAGAGAGCAAGCGAGTACCTTTACCAGGGGCATCGTCGTCAAGCGAGGCAAGCAAATCGATGTACGCATTACGAATCTGGCGACGGCGAGCAATCATGTCGTCCAGACGCGAGTGCTGCGCTCGCCCCAGTGCGGCAAGCAAATTGGAAAGGCGGTAGTTGTAGCCGATTTCGGTGTGCTCGTACCAAGCGACGGGCTGACGCGCCTGCGTGGACAGGTAGCGCGCGTGGGCGATGAGCTCAGCATCGTTGGACAGCAACATGCCACCGCCGGAGGTGGTCATAATCTTGTTGCCGTTGAAAGACAGCGCGGCGGCACGGCCAAAGCTGCCGGCCGGCTGACCATCGACGCTGGCACCGAGAGCCTCGGCGGCATCCTCGATGAGCGCGATGCCGAGTTCTTCCAGGCGTGGCGCGAAGGCCGGGTAGTCGGCACAGCGGCCGAAGAGGTCCACAATCATCACGGCGGGAACGCTCTTGCCCTCGGCAAGCAGTTCATCGACGGTGCGGAGCAGCAGCTCAGGGTCGATGTTGCCGTCCTCTGCGGCATCGACAAACACCGGCGTAGCGCCGACGTAAGCGATGGCGTTGGTCGTGGCCGCGAAGGTCATGGTGGAAACCGGGATGTAGTCACCTTCACCAATCCCCAGCGCGAGCAGCGCCAAGTGCAGGCCAGCAGTTCCAGACGACAGCGCGAGCGCGTGCTCAACACCGCAGCGGTTGGCAATCTCCGCTTCAAACGCGTCTACCTCGGGACCCAACGGAGCCACCCAACCAGAGTGGAGTGCACGAACGACGGCCTGTTCTTCTGCTTCGGTGACTGTCGCGAGCGAAAGAAAGATCCGCTCATTGGGCTTGTTAGCGTCGGCGTTAGTCATTACTTCTGAACCTTTCGAACGCGGTTGAGTACCTCGATGAGCTGGTTGTACAGGCTGTCACGAGCAAAACGCTTCTCACCCAGTTCGCGGTTTCGCTGTCCCGCTGCGCGCATCTCATCGCGGTCGGAGATGATCTCAGCGAATCGCTTGGCCGCAGTCGGAATATCGCGCGAGAGACGCCAGCCGGCATCGTGCTCGGTTGCGGCTTCCTCCAGCCAGCCACCGTGGTTGAACACCACCGGACGCGATGCGGCCATGGCATCGAAGACCTTGTTCAGGGAATTGCCCTCCAGGCAGGGGTCATCACGCAGCGGCGATAGCGCGATATCGGCGGCAGAGACATACTTGGCGACATCTTCCTTCGGCTGACGGCCGAGGAACATCGCATCGGCATCGAGGCCAGCGTTCTCAGCGCGCTGGTACAACGCATCCGAGTCGCTTCCCTGCCCCAGCAGGACAAAGCGCACATTCTCCACGCCATCACGACGCAGCTGCGCCGCCAAATCCACAAGCCACTCCAGCTGGTAGGACATGCCGAAACCACCAGCGTAGACCGCCACCACGTCATCGCCCCAGCCCTGCTCCTTACGGAAAGCTGCACGCTGCTCGACCGGGACATCAAAACGCTCAAAGTCCGACGCATTCGGAATGACGGTCACGCACTTCTTCGGAGCTACCTCTTTGACGCCATCGGCCATCGACGGCGACAGCGCCACGACCTCGCTCGATGCCGCATAAAATGCCTTCTCCAGTTGCTTGGCCAGGAAAATCGCCACCGGATTATTGAGGTAGCCCAACTTGATTGGCACCTCTGGCCACAGGTCACGGATCTCCGCCACCAACGGCGCACGCTGGGTAAACTTCGCCACAATTCCCGGAACCGCCACAGTCAGCGGAGTCGAGGAGGCGTAAATCACGTCGGCAGGCACACGGGCAGCAACCGCGGAGGCGCGCACCAGGAAGTTGAAGAAACTGACGATGCGCTCGCGCTTCGACATTTCATTGCGGTACGGAATCGCTAGACGACGCACGTGGATGCCATCAACAGTTTTATCCATGGCTTCATCGCGACCACAGATCATTGTCACCTCGTGGCCTGCGGCGGCCATTCGGCGGGCGAACTCGTAGGGGCGGGAACCACCCGGCTCACCGGGGAGAACAAAGTGCTGGTGGATATAAGTGATTCGCATTGTTTAGCTTTCCTCGATTACGTCGACGGGGAGTTCTTCGTTAGTGGTTGATGGATTTTTCGGGCCTCCGCTCGGCTGTATCAGCGCCACTGCTGCAACAACGGCTGCTGCAAAGTAGACAATTGCGCTGGTCCACGCGAGACCGAGGGCGTCTCCGAGAAGAATGCCAATTGGGTAACAAATGACAGCGATAACGGCGGAAATGAGTTCCACTCGACCAATTCGACGGGGATTGTCGCTGCCGAGAATTTCACCGCACAGGTGTCGGTAGCAGCCGAGCACCACGGCCGCGATAGTCAGAGGCAGCACCAACTCCCGGGCAGGCTCAAACTCATGGCCGAATACCGGCACGATGAGGAAGTAGAGTGCCACACCACCGAGCGCACCAAGCGCACCGTACGCTGCAGTGACTATGCCAAGGTGTCGGAGCACACGAGACGGGGTGAGTTCGCGACCCCTCTGGTCGCTGGTGCGCTGATCGGCGACTGACTGCGCGATCCAGTACAGCGGTTCCGTCGCCGTCGCTACGACTACAAATAGACCTAACGACGCCGGTGAGGCCAGCGCCGGCAGCAAAACGCGACCCAAGCGTGTGGTCGTCAGCGGTCCCAGGCCCGATGCGATGAATGGGGCATTTGTTCGAGCCGACTCTACCACTCCGCCAACACGGGAATCGGTGTGTTTGCGTGACTTCGCTAGCGACCAGATTGCCAGTGGCAGTGCCGGGAAGATATAGGCCGCAGCCCACCAGCGCCAGTCCTCGACTCCGGCGAAATATAGCGCAGTGCTAATCAGCAGTACTGAGCCCTGGAAACCGACGAATACTGCGACGAAGAAAGACACTCGATGGCGGCTGATAGCCATCGCACGAACCATGGAAAATGACACGGTAACCAAGGCGACAACGCCGGCCATTGCCGTCCACGGTCCGTAGACGACACCTGCGATGGCACAGGCAATCAGAGCGACCACAGTCATGGCGAAACCACTCGGAATGAGACCGTGGTCGTAATCATCGCGGCGCAGCAAAAGCCGATCGGCCCCAAAGCCGACGAAGGGCGCCACAATATAGGCGAACTGCAAAACGGTAGCGACCTCACCTCGACCGGCGGGCCCCAGCACTCGCGCGGAAAGAATACTGACCACAAAGGCGACGACTGCGGCGAGCGCTGAAGCTGCCGAAATCGTCGCAACTGTTCGGACTCTTTGCGCCAGCTGCCCGGAGTTAGAGGAGCTGGTGGTTGTCACGGTGGGGAGTCATCCTAACTATTTTGCTTTCGAGCTAGCGGTTGCAAGTGATTGTGCACCAGCGGGATACGCCGCAATACTGCTTTGCGCCCCACCGTGCTCTGCAAGCCAACGACGTGCAGCATCGTGATTATGTGTGCACGGGAGAATCCGCGAATTCAGCCGTTCCGGCTCAACACGTACCTCAGTGATCAGCGGATGACGATCGCCAATCTTGGGAACCTCGCGGTCATCAACCAAGTCCTCGGAGATCTTCTCACCTTCGCGAAGACCCGTGTAGACAATCTCTACGTCTGCGTCATGGAGCCTGATAAGGTTCTCCGCCAACTCAGCAATCTTGACCGGCTTACCCATCTCCAGCACCAGAGTCTCACCGGACTCTGCAATAACGGTAGCCTGCAGCACCAGCTGCGATGCCTCCGGAATGGTCATGAAGTAGCGCTGAACGTCAGGGTGCGTCACCGTAACCGGGCCGCCCTCTTCAATCTGACGCTGGAAAGTCGTAATGACCGAGCCACGCGAGCCAAACACGTTACCGAAGCGGACAGATGCCCAGACACCTTCATGAGTTTGCCCCATGTGCGCAGTCAGACGTTCTGCGGCGCGCTTGGATTCACCCAGAATCGAGGCTGGGTTCGCAGCCTTGTCCGTGGAAATATTAATAACGGTTGAAACATTGGCCGCAGCGGCTGCATCCAGGACGTTCTGGGTTCCGATGACATTGGTTTGCACTGCTTCTGCAGGGTAGCTCTCCAGCAGCGGCAGGTGCTTGAGAGCTGCAGCATGGTAGACAACATCGGGCTTGCGCTCGGTGAAGATCTGCGTCAGCATTTCCGCGTCACGGATATCAGCCAGGACGGTATCGGAGCCGTCGAGAAGCGCCGAACCCGTCAGCGACAGCTGAGTGGCATGCAAGCCGCCCTCATCGCGATCCAGCATGATAAGTTCTGCCGGCTCAAAACGGTGAACCTGTCGGCAGATCTCGGAACCGATAGAACCGCCAGCGCCTGTGACCAGCACCTTTTTACCGCGAATTATGGAAGCGACCTTGGATTCATCCAGGTGCAGCGGCTGGCGGCCGATGAGGTCGGCGATGTTAATTTCGCGCACCTGCGAGGTAGCGACAGCGCCACGGTGACGCGAGTACTCCTCCACCGGCGGCAGAATGAGCAGGCGCAGCGACGATTCTTCACAGATGTGGTTGAGGACGTTGATGCATTCAGTGGACAGTGGCTCATCGGTAGCGATGATGACCGACTGCGCCGAAGTGCGCGATGCGACTTCGCCCAGCTGATCAATGCCACGAATCACGCGGAGACCGTGGATACGAGAAATATGGTTCTCGCCGCTTTCTTCGGGATCGACGATTCCAACCAAGTGGAAGCGGTTCTCACGGGAAATACCGGAATCCGTAAGGCTGTTAATAAAAAACTTGGCTCGACGTCCTGCACCGAGAACAATCAAGCGATCATCCGTCTGGCGGGAACCAAAGTTGTTGGTGATCCAGCGAGCGAGAGTTCGGGTATAGATACTCGCCAAAGTTGCGACACAGCCACCGGCGAACGGAACGTACCACGCAATTTCCGGGAAGGTCTTCAAGATTTGAGCCAAACCTGTGGCTGCGGTAGCGCCACCCATGCTGATGGTCAGCAGAACAATATCTTCAGTTCGACTGCCGGGCCATACGCGTTGCGGGTTGGTGTACTCCCCGAGCAGCAGGCCGAGCAGGACGATGACGACCACGGCGACAGCGACAACCAAAAAATTAGTGCCTGATATTTCAGAGAAAGATACCAATTCACCGCGGACGATTCCGTTAGCGGCGGACAGCGCAACCAGCCAGGCGAGTACATCAAATACACACCAGGCGAACTGCTTCCAGTCTCGGATAAACATTCTTATGCCTTTTATTGCTGGTTAAATTTTTCTACGCACAATGCGTTCCACAGGCTTGGCATACTATGCGATATAAACTACATTTACAGCTCCTACTCCAAAGGACTACCCCATCGTTCGGGTAGCCAAAAAGCCACCCTTTCCACCGATTATTCTCCCTGGTAAAACAATGTTTCACCAACTATTTACCGAAGCTTCAATCTGTTTACATTCATATAACTAGCTGTACAAACTAACTTCTAACGTAACCACTTCCTGACGATTGCAATTAATGCAAAATCACCTCTTTATTGAGATGCTTATTCAAGGAAGTATTTGCGTGAATACTCAAACAATCGTTTTTGACAAAAGGGTTACACTTCCCCCGTGAGCACATCATCAACGCGTCGGGCACGCGCTTTCATCATCCGGAAGCCCTTCCTTGCTGCACTGATTACTGCCGTTTCAGTTCTAACGGTGATGGCGCTGTTGCTTGCTACCCTGATGCTGATTCAAAACCGGATGAGTCAGACACAGAACGTCGCCGACACATCGGCCACGCACCAAGAGACACTGCTCATCCTTGGTGTCGATAGTCAAGACTCATCCATGGTGGGACACCGCTCAGATGTCATCATGCTCATGCGGATGCGTCACGATCCGGAGTGGATTGACATTGTCTCTGTACCGCGAGATTCCCTGGTAGATTTACCCGACTGCGCTGGTTCTCACGCCACCGAGCACTCCGGCAAAAAGGACAAACTGAACTCCGCATTCGCCTACGGATCCGTCGCCGATGTCGATGACCGCGGATCAGCCCAAGCGGGCATGGACTGCGCAGCCATGGCGATTACCGAAGAAGCTGGGATTCCCATCGATGACACCATCGCCACCACTTTCAACGGTGTCGCCGGCATCATCGATAGCCTCGGCGGCGCAGACCTCCCCGTCGATGAACACGGTCGCATCGTCCGCGAAGGTAAAGGTGAGCAGCACTTTTCCGGCCAAGGTGTGGTCACACAGCTTCGCGCTCGCAAGACCGAAACAGGTGGCAGTGACCTCTCGCGCATCAACCACCAGCAGGAAATTCTGGGAGCGCTACTGGATTACTACCGCAGCGAAGGAATCATTGACAGCAGCGGCTCCGTGAACTCCATGAAGGAGTTCACTGCCCTCCTCACCGCCCTAACTAATGGAACAGCCACCACTGTCAGCCTGAATGATGTCCGCAGCCTGATGCAGCGCGCCGCGTCCACACCGGTGTCCACCGCGACACTACCAACAGGCCCTGCCGACGATGGTGTCAATGCGGTCTGGACACAGCAGACCACACAGTTCTGGCAGGCCTACAAAAACGGCGAAGACCTGCCCAAATAAAAGCACTCTTACATGCGCCCCTATTAAATGCGCAACCAAACCACCTACTAAGCCCGGCAAGAATCACCGCATGTCCTGGCATCTCCGAAGGGCAAAGTGCTTGACGACGGCGTGGGCGGCGCCCAAGCCCCTGACCACGGTTTCAGCACTGCGGCGGTGACCTAAACCAGGGTGACTGCAGTGCCCGATGCCGTGACCATGAGCATTCCGTTATCGGCACCCAGGACCTCGTAGTCAATGTCGACGCCTACCACGGCATCGGCGCCCATGGCCTCGGCACGCTGGTATAGCTCCGCCAGCGCAGTTTCCCGGGCCATGCCCAGCTCACGCTCATAGGTTTCGGAGCGACCACCGACGAGGTTACGGAAACCTGCACCGAAGTCTTTGAACAAATTGACACCCGAGATTGCCTCTGCCGAGACAATCCGCAGGTACTGGGAAATCTGGCGACCCTCGATGCTCTGGGTGGTAGTCAAAATCATGGTGCCAATAATAACTGCAGGTGTGACGGCTCACACCTGCAAAGACACTGGAATTTACAACTTAATTGGAGCGTCGGTCGGCTCCACCGCGCGGGGAAGGTTGGACTCGCCCATCAGGTACTGGTCCACAGCCTCGGCGCAGGCGCGGCCTTCGGCGATAGCCCACACAATCAAACTGGCACCGCGGCCATTGTCACCGGCCACGAACACCGGACCGTCGAAGTTCTGCTCGATGTCGCTGCGCACGGCGAGGTAGTCGTCGTCACGCATCATCACACCGCGATCGTTGAACTGAATACCCAGCTCATGCGGCAGGCCCCCGCGCTCCGGACCAGAGAAGCCCAGAGCAATGAGAACTAGGTCGGCATCGAGCTCGAAATCCGTGTCCTCCATGGGCACGCGCTTGCCATCGATGACCTCGACCTCGTTGGCGGACAGGCCAGTCACGTGACCGTCCTCGCCGTGGAAGGAGACGGTATTGACGTTGAAAACGCGCTTGCCCAGCGTCTCACCGGTAACGCGGGCGTTGAGCCCGAGCGCCTCGGTAACCTCTGGCGGCTCGGAACCGGTGATAGTGTACTCACCTTCTTCGTGAGCAGTCGCCACGCGCCAGACCAGCGGGTACATCGGCCACGGAGTCGACGCCGCACGGGATTTGGGAGCACGCGGGCGAATATCGAACTGCGTGACGGACGCAGCACCCTGACGCAGCGCGGTACCGAAGCAGTCGATGCCGGTGTCGCCGCCGCCAATGACGACAACCTTCTTGCCCTTGGCATCAATTGGCGGGGTGTCGAGCTCGCCTGCAGCAACGCGGTTGGCGCCCGGCAGGTACTCCATAGCCTGATAGATACCCTCGAGGTCACGGCCATCGACGGGCAGGTCACGGGCCAGAGACGCGCCGGTAGCCAGAACAACTGCGTCGAATTCTGCCAGGTCAGCGGCTGTCGGTGAGATGTTGGTGCGGAACTCAGTGCCCTCGATTTCCATCTGCTCAAGGCGACGGTCGAGGAAACGCTGCTCCATCTTGTAGTCCGGTACACCGTAGCGCATCAGACCACCAATCTTGTCGTCACGCTCGAAGACCGTGACATCATGCCCGGCGCGAGTGAGCTGCTGTGCTGCAGCAAGGCCCGCCGGCCCGGAGCCGATGACAGCGATGTGCTGACCGGTGTCGAAAGTCGGCACAATCGGCTGCACCCAACCCTCATCGAAACCGCGCTCGACGATAGCCAACTCAATATTCTTAATGGTCACCGCATCGTCGTTGATGCCGAGGACGCAGCCGCCTTCACAGGGAGCCGGGCACAGCCGGCCGGTCCACTCGGGAAAGTTGTTGGTGGCGTGCAAGCGCTCGAAAGCCTCGTGCCAGCGGTTCTGACGAACCAGGTCATTCCACTCCGGAATGATGTTGCCCAGAGGGCAGGCCGAGTGACAAAACGGCACGCCGCAGTCCATACAGCGGGTCGCCTGCTGTTGCAGGTGCTCCTGACTAGCCTCCTCATAGACCTCTTTCCAGTCCATCAGACGCAGCGGAACCGGGCGATGAGCAGGCTCTTCGCGTTGGAACTTCATGAAACCCTTCGGATCAGCCATTGGTTACTGCCTCCATGATTGCCTCGTTGATGTCAGCGTCGTTGTCCTTTGCCTTCGCGACTACGTCGAGAATTCGGGCGTAATCACGCGGCATAATTTTGATGAACTGTGCAGCCGGGAACCGAGTCTTAGAACCTGTGAGCTTGCGGTGCTTCGACAGCGTTGCCTCCAGCCAGCTGATGTCCTCATCGTCGAGCGGCACGATGTCGACCAACTCGGTGTTGATGTTCGCCCGCGTCGCCTCGTTATCCAGCAGGTAGGCGATACCACCACTCATACCGGCGCCGAAGTTGTGACCGACCGGGCCCGCCACTACGACGCGGCCACCGGTCATGTACTCGCAACCGTGGTTACCGATGCCCTCGACCACGGCCGTGGCACCGGAGTTACGCACGCAGAAGCGCTCGCCGACGGTGCCGCGGACGAAGATTTCACCGCTAGTGGCACCGAAACCAATGACGTTGCCGGCAATCGTGTCGGTAGCCACATCCGCGGTCGGCGGGGCCGAACGTGAAGGTCGGACCACAATCTTGCCGCCGCATAGGCCCTTGCCGACGAAGTCGTTGGCATCGCCCTCCAGCTTGATAGTCACACCGGCCGGCAGGAACGCGCCGAGCGAGTTACCGGCGGAACCGAGCAGGTTGACGACGATGGAGTCGTCGGCAAGCCCCTGCTTACCTGCGACCTTGGTGACTTCGTACCCGAGGCGCGTGCCCACGGAACGGTTCACATTGCTGATGGCGTGGTGCAGCGATACCGGTGTCGGCGCCAACCCATTCGCGCGCGCCGTGCGCAGCGCCGGCTGCGCTTCGTCGATGAGGCGCTCGTCCAACGCGCCCTCGAGGCCGTGGTCCTGCGCCTTCGTGCAGTAGGAATCCTGGTCCGCAAAGAAGGGGCTCTCGGCAACGTGCAGGATTCGCTCTAGGTCAAGCTTTGCGACGCGCGGAAGGTTGCCCAGATTCTTGCGCGGACGCAGGCACTCGGCATGTCCGACCGCTTCATCGATAGTGCGGAAACCCAGCTCAGCGAGGTATTCACGGACCTGCTGGGCGATGAAGGTGAAGAAGTTGACCACGTGCTCGGCACGGCCGGTGAACTTGCTCCGCAACGTCGGATTCTGGGTGGCAATACCGACTGGGCAGGTGTCCAGGTGGCAGACGCGCATCATGACGCACCCCTCAACCACCAGCGGAGCGGTGGCAAAACCAAACTCCTCAGCGCCCAACAGCATCGCGACCACGACATCGCGACCGGTCTTGAGCTGGCCATCGCACTGCACGCGGATGCGGTCGCGCAACCCGTTGAGCATCAGGGTCTGCTGGGTTTCAGCGAGCCCCAGCTCCCACGGACCGCCAGCGTGCTTGAGGCTGGTCAGCGGCGAAGCACCAGTGCCGCCATCGTGGCCGGAGATCAGCACAACGTCGGCATGCGCCTTCGACACACCAGCGGCGACAGTACCCACACCCTGCTCGGAGACGAGCTTCACGTGAATGCGGGCGCGCGGGTTGGCGTTCTTGAGGTCGTAAATGAGCTGCGCCAAATCCTCAATCGAGTAGATGTCGTGATGCGGTGGTGGCGAGATCAAGCCCACGCCCGGGGTGGTGATGCGCACTTCCGCAATCCACGGGTAGACCTTGTTCGGTGGCAACTGGCCACCTTCGCCGGGCTTTGCACCCTGGGCCATCTTAATCTGGATGTCGGTGCAGTTGGACAGGTAGTGGCTGGTCACACCGAAGCGGCCTGACGCTACCTGCTTGATGGCAGAGCGTTTCCAATCACCGTTGGCCTCCATTTCGAAACGGTCTGGATCTTCGCCGCCCTCTCCGGAATTGGACATTGCACCCAGGCGATTCATAGCGATGGCCAGCGTCTCATGTGCCTCCGCAGAGATGGAGCCGTAGCTCATCGCGCCGGTGGAGAAACGCTTGACGATGCTGGAAACCGGTTCGACCTCATCAATGTCGATTGGCTCGCGGTCCGAGGCGAACTCGAGCATGCCGCGCAGAGTTGCCAGCTGCTTGGTCTGCTCATCGACCTTGTTGGTGTAGTCGCGGAAGACCGCGTACTGACCAGTGCGGGTCGCATGCTGCAGCGTGTAGATGGTCTCCGGGTTGAATAGGTGGTACTCGCCTTCGCGACGCCACTTGTACTCGCCGCCGAGATCCAGCTCGCGGTGTGCTTGTTCTTCCGGACGCGGCAGGAATGCGCTGCGGTGACGAGCTGCAACGTCTTCTGCGACCTCGTCGAGACCGATACCCTCCAGCGGAGAAACAGCGCCGGTGAAGTACTCGTCCAGGAACTCCTGCGACAGACCGACGGTGTCGGCCAGCTGTGCGCCACGGTAGGACTGCAGTGAGGCGATACCCATCTTGGACATGACCTTCAACACGCCCTTGGAGGCGGCCTTACAGTAGTTCGAGCAGGCCTGATCCAGCGTCAGATCACCGAGCTGGTCCTTCATGCGCAGCTCATCGATGGTTTCGAAAGCCATGTATGGGTTAATGGCATCGGCACCAAAGCCCAGCAGCATGGCCATGTGGTGCACCTCGCGGGCGTCGCCAGCCTCAATGATGAGGCTGGCACGCGTGCGAGTGCGTTCCTCCACCAGGTGGTGGTGGACCGCGGAGGTCAGCAGCAGCGACGGGATCGGAGCAAAGCGCTCGTTGGACTCACGGTCAGACAGCACAATCAGTCGGGCACCGCGATCAATGGCCTCGGAGACCTCACGGCGGACACGGCGGATAGCGTTGCGCAGGCCGCGGCCACCGCGGGCGACCGGGTACAGGCCAGAGATGACCTCTGCGCGGAACTCGGAGTACTCCTCGTTTTTGCCCGCCTGGCACAGGGTGACAAAGTCGTGGTTGTCCAGGATTGGATGTTCAAGCCGGATGCGACGGGCGGCATCGGCAGTGGGCTCCAGGATGTTGGTCTCTGCGCCCAGCAGTGTATTCATGCTGGTGATGGACTTTTCGCGCAGCGAGTCCAGCGGCGGGTTGGTCACCTGCGCGAACCGCTGCGAGAAGAAGTCGAACAGCATGCGAGGTCGGTTGGATAGTGCCGCAATCGGCGTGTCCGAACCCATCGACCCCAGGCCCTCCGCGCCGGTGAGTGCCATCGGGCGGATAATTAGGTCAACGTCTTCCTCAGTGATGCCGAAGACGCGCTGACGCAATACTGCGCGGGCGTGCGGCATGTACTGGTAGCGCTCTCGCGGCAGGTCGACGATATCGACCAGGCCCTCTTTGATCCATTCCTCGTAGGGACCAGTGGCGGCCAGCGTGGACTTAATCTCTTTGTCCTCAATAATGCGACCGGCTTTCATGTCCACCAGGAACATACGCCCCGGCTGCACGCGCGTGCGCTGCACAATCTGCTCCGGCGGGATATCTAAGACACCAGCTTCGGAGGCCATCACCACCAGGCCCTCGTCGGTCACCCAGATGCGCCCCGGGCGCAGGCCATTGCGATCCAGGGTGGCACCGATGACCTGGCCGTCGGTAAAGCAGATGGCGGCGGGGCCGTCCCACGGCTCCATCAGGCAGGCATGGTACTCGTAGAACGCGCGAACCTGCGGGCTGAGGTTGTCGTCGTGCTCCCAGGCCTGCGGAACCATCATCATGACCGCATGCGGAAGACTACGACCACCGAGATGCAGTAGCTCCAGGGCCTCGTCGAAACGCGCAGTGTCAGAACCGTTGGGGTCGCACACCGGCAGCGCGCGGTCGATATTGCCCAGCTTGCCAGAGCGAATCAGCGACTCGCGGGCGCGCATCCAGTTCTCGTTGCCGCGCACGGTGTTGATTTCGCCATTGTGAGCGACGTAGCGGTACGGGTGTGCCAGTGGCCAGGACGGGAAAGTGTTCGTGGAAAAGCGCGAGTGCACGATGGCGAGCGCGGAAGTGACTTCCTTCTGCTGCAGGTCAAGGTAGAAATCCTTCAGCTGCGGAGTAGTCAGCATGCCCTTGTAGACAATCGTGCGACTGGACAGTGACGGGAAGTACACGGTGTCACCACCAGAGCCCTCGCCGGCGCCCTGTTCACCCAGCTCGCGCTCGCAGCGCTTACGCAGGAAGAACATTTTGCGGTCGAGATCAATATCGCTGAGCTGACGCCCCTCGTAGTTCTTCGCGGTAACGAAGAGCTGACGCAGCACTGGCATAGCCTGGCGGGCCATCTGGCCAAGCCCGTCAGCGTTAATCGGCACATCGCGCCATGCCAAGATCTCGATGCCCTCTTCGGCGCAGATGTCCTCAATAGCCCGGATGGCATCGAGGGTGGCCATGCGCGACTGCGGCAGGAACGCAATACCGGTGGCGTAGGTGCCAGCCGGAGGCAAAATAATGCCTTCTTTACTCAGCTCAGCGCGGTAGTAGGCATCCGGCACCTGAATGAGAATGCCGGCACCGTCGCCGGTGGTCTTCTCGGCACCAGCGGCCCCGCGGTGGTCGAGGTTGACCAGTGCCTGAATGCCCTTTTCCACAATGTCATGGGTCTGGCGACCGTAAATGTCGGCGACAAAGGCCACGCCACACGCATCGTGTTCGTTCGACGGGTGGTAGAGACCTTCCCTCTGAGGACCACGAGGCAATGTGGTCGCTGTTTCGGTCAGAGTCATAGCTGTCTTAGCTGTCATGGCTGTTTTCCCCTTGTAGGTGCAATGTGCCAATTGGGGGACACGGGTTATCTATATTTCCAACTGTTTTAACAATGTACTTTCATCTAAGCGTATTGCAATACGTATTTAGGGAATTAACTGTATTTTCCCACCCCCGAAGGAGCTAGACCAGCCTGCCAGCCCGAATAAAACCGGGCTTTTACTACCCGTTTTAATCTCATAACCCCCTAATCGAGCTACCACCCCCACTATCCACGCACAGTTGTTCGATTCTTTAGCAAACCCCCTCCATACCCAATCCGCTCCCACCGCTATGGTTAGCCCCATGCTCGCCAACCGTCGTTTCCGCTCGCCACTACAGGGCCTCGCCCTCCTTATCGGCGCAGCGACAATCCTCAGCGGCTGCACGGCTCCCATAGACCCCACTCCAGAGAGCCAGTCGTACAGCCCGGCACCGGCACCCGCATTCACGCCCGAGCCAGCGGAACCCGCGCCCGAGATTCCTGAAGCGCCCCACGTACCCGGCACATCGCCTATCGACGGCATCCGTAGCGCCCTCAACCAGCTGGAGATAAAAGGGCGCGCACCAAAAACCGGCTATGCGCGCGACGAATTCGGGCAACGTTGGAGCGATGACATCTCTGCTGAGTTTGGCCACAACGGATGTGACACGCGGAACGATATTTTGAATCGTGACCTTATTAATAAGGAGTACAAACCAAATACTCGCGATTGCGTCGTACTTTCGGGGCAGTTACTGGATCCCTACACCGGCACGATGATTGAGTTCCAGCGCGGCCGCGACACCTCTTCCGCCGTGCAAATCGACCATGTCGTAGCCTTGAGCGACGCCTGGCAAAAGGGAGCACAGCAGCTCCCACCCGAGGTTCGGCAGGACTTTGCCAATGACCCCCTCAACCTCTTGGCCGTCGATGGTCCCGCTAATCAGCAAAAGCGAGATAGCGATGCCGCATCCTGGGTACCCGCCAACAAACCATTTCGCTGCCAGTATGTCGCTCGCCAGGTGGCGGTAAAACAGAAATACAACCTGTGGGTCACGCAGGCGGAGTACGATGCCATCGACCGTTGGCTCTCCACCTGCGCGCCAGAGGACGAACCCGCGGTTGCCGCCCTAACCCTGAATTAGGGCAGCCGTTTCCGGCGCACACCAGCACCACGCACCTAGGCTCAAGCCGGCGAATATGTCATCTATTTAGCTACGCATTCGTAACCCCCGCCCCCTAGTCGCGAACGTTTCTGTTTTTCTGAAGATTCCTAGCCCCCTAATTTCTGGGGGCGACGGTCATTCACTCACGGCCCGCTCCCCTCAAACAAACCAACCGAAAACCCCTGGGTTCATAGAGTTATATAGGTCAATACCAGAATTGATATCGTTACCACAGTGTTATCATTTCGTTACGTTTGCCGCTTTCCATCGGTTTATAACCGTTTGATAACACTGTATCCTCGAGTCCGTTCGCGAAAAGGTATCCGTCGTAAAGCACTGCGCACACTACTTGCGCATCTTTCACATTTCTTCGCCGAAACTACTTTTTGACGCGGCACAGGTTTGTTAAAGTCTGGTTGTTACAAAATCGCACTATCGTGGCTGATGTTGTCAATGTGACTGGAGAGTCGCTTGGCGCTATTAGTCGCTTGTCCATCACCTTGGAGGATTCTCACCCATGGCAGCTGAAATGAAGGCTCCGCAAGTACCACTTGGGCTGCAAATCAAGGCTCTTGCCCAGTCGATTCCACCACTCCTGCGTACCGGCGCCCTGTACATGACTCCGAAGACGGCGCCGAAGATCCTCGATTACCTGCGTCGCCTGAAGTTCTCCGTCGCCAGCCTGATTTCCATGAGTGCGCTGCGCTACCCGGATCGCCTCGCCCTTGTCGATGATGACGGCGAGCTGACCTATTCTCAGCTGCTGGACAACGCTCACGCCCTGGCTCGCGCCTTGATGGACCGTGGCATGACCCAGAAGTCCAGCTTCGGCGTTATCGCACGTAACGGCCGCGGCATCATCCTGCCGATGGCCATCAAGGGATTCATCGGCTCCGAAATTATGCTGATGAATATCGGCTCCGGCCCGACTCAGATCCGCGGCGTCGTTGACCAGAATAAGGCCAAGTTCCTGTTCGTCGATGACGAGTTCCTGGGCAACCTGCCGGAGGACCTCGACGATGTCACCGTCGTTATTACCTCCGTGACCAAGCCGGAGACCCGCAAGAACGCGGGCAAGAACTTCCTGCTCATGGAAGACCTGATTGAAGAAGGTCGTACCTCGAACGCTAAGTTCGACCCGAAGCCGGAGCAGGGACGCATCATCATCATGTCCTCCGGCACCACCGGCATTCCGAAGGGTGTCCTGCGCAATGAGCCCAAGACACCGGCAACTGTGGGTGCAATCGCCGAGCGTATTCCGTGGCGCCGCAACATGGTCATTCACCAGTCCGCATCCATGTTCCACGCCTGGGGCTGGGCAAATGTGCTAATCGGTATGGCTACCGGCTCCACCATTGTCACCATGCGTGTCTTCGACCCGAAGAAGGCTGTTGACCAGTGTGAACAGTACGGCTGTAACGGCATGATTTCCGCGGCCTTCTTCCTGCGCCAGATCAAGGATGTTCTGGATGAGGAGCCGAACCGCAAGATTGGCCCGTTCCGCTTCATCGTCTCCTCTGGTAACGCCATCCCGGGCTGGCTCGTCTCCGCGCTGACTCACCGCTTCGGTCCGGTTATCTGTAACTTCTACGGCTCCACCGAGGCCGGCCTGTGCTCCATCGCATCCGGCGCGGACCTCGCAGCTCGCCCGGACTCCGCAGGTCGCCCGGCAATTGGCGCCAAGGTTCGCATCCTGGGTGACGACGGCAAGGAAGTCGAGCCGGGTGAGGTTGGCATGATCCACACCGCTCAGGAGCTCTCCTTCATCGGTTACCTGAACAAGAAGGACAAGTTCACCACCGTCGATGGCCTGTTCCAGATCGGTGACCTCGGCCGTATCGACCAGGACGGCTACCTGTACATCTGTGGTCGCTCCGACGACATGGTAATCAAGGGCGGCGAGAACGTCTTCCCACGCGAGGTCGAAGAAATTCTCGGCCCGGTGCCGGGCATCGCCGACGTCTTCTGCCACGGCAGCAACGAAAACGACGAGATTTTCGCCGACCTGTTCCTCTACGTTGTCCGCGAGGACAACGAGGCCGGCAAGAACCTCACCGAGGACATGCTGCGCGAGTACGTCCGTGAAACTCTGGCCGAGCACTCCACTCCGGACCGCGTCTTCTTCGTCGACTCCCTGCCGCGCAACGCCATCGGCAAGGTTGTTCCGCGCGAGGTCAAGGCAATGCACGAGCGCCTGAACCTGGACGCTCAGTAAAAAGCGTGTACACGAAAGTGTGCCCACCGGCTATCCGCCGCGTGGGCACACTTTTTGCTTATCTTCGCTACCTTTTACACGGCTAGCCGCGCGGGCGCACCTGGATTTCATCCACGTTGGCATCCGCTCCGGTATCAACGGCCAGGCGTACTGCGGCTGCAATCGATTCAGGCCGCATGAACTGCGTGCCGTCGTAACGCCAATCCGCATCATCGCGGTGCCAATTCGACTGCAGCTGAACCTGCATATCGGTGTCGACGCGCCCGGGGTGCACGGAGCTGACTCGTACCGCGCCACGCTCTTCCTCACGCAGCGCATCGGTGAAGGCCCGTAGCGCAAACTTCGAGGCCGCATACGGTGAAGTACCAGCTGAAGCGCGGAATCCCGAGCCCGAGTTGATGGTCACCAGCGTGCCCTCCGCCTTGCGCAGCGCCGGCAGCAGCTGGCGGGTCAGGTCGGCGACGGCGACGACGTTGATGTCCATGATCCGCGACCAGTCCGCACGCGAAACCTCCGCCACGTCCCCATCGACGTACACACCCGCCGAGTGCACGAGCACATCCAGCCCGCGCCCACCGAGCGCCTCCAACAGCTTTGCCACTTCCGCGTTTACGGCGTCGACATCACCCAGATCAGCAACGAATACGCTTGCCGACGGCAACTGCGATGCCACCTTCTCAGCAGACTCAACACTGGTAGCGCCCACAATGACGTGGTGATCACGGGAGAGATCCTTGGCGACCGCCAGGCCGATACCACGGCTTGCGCCCGTGACCAGGGCAATCTTGGTGTCAGCGGCAATATCGATGCTCATATACGGCTCCTCTATGTAGTCGGTTTACTTCTTCGGCTTCGCGCCGCCCACCTGGTCGATGGGGGTCACCTGCAGGAAGTCGATGTTGACGCGATTCGGGCGGGTGGCCGCGAACACAATGATGTCGGCAACATCATCGGCGGTCAGCGACTCAACGCCGTCGTAGACCGCTGCGGCCTTGGTCTCGTCGCCGTCGAAACGCACGAGTGAGAAGTCGGTGTGGACGCGCCCCGGATCGATTTCAGTGACGCGCACGCCATCGACAGCAACCTCTTGACGCAGGACTTCCACCAGAGCGCGCTCAGCGTGCTTGGCGGCGTTGTAGCCGGCACCGCCGGTGTAGACCTGGCGACCGGCAATCGAGCCGACGGTGAGCACAATGCCGCTGGTGGTCTTCAGTGCGGGCAGCAGTGCGCGGGTGACGCGCAGTGTGCCCAGCACGTTGACGTCGTACATCCAACGCCATTTTTCCTCGACAGCACCTTCGACCGACTCCATGCCCCAGGCACCACCGGCGTTGTTTACCAGCACGTCGACACGCGGTTCGGCCTTAGCCAGCGCCGCCACATCGTCGTCGGAGGTGACGTCGACCTTGTAGACCGTCGCTTCACCACCGGCAGCGCGGATCTCCTCCGCGACAGCCTCGAGCTTGTCCTCGCGGCGGGCTCCCAGCACAACGCGGAAACCTTCAGCTGCGAACTGCTTGGCAGTGGCTGCACCAATACCGGAAGAAGCACCGGTAACTACAGCTACTTTCCTGCCATTAGTTGAAGTTTCAGAGGTCATGAGGGCTCAACTCCTTGCTACATGCGTCTACTGATATCCCCGACTGTAGTCATAGGACACCTTCCTCCGCCGAAGACTGCGTGTGCTTTACACCTGATGTTCCACGTGAAACGTATATAAAACTGTGCAGGAATTTTTCCGATTCACCGCATGCACAGCCGCTAAAACCGCGATACTGGTTGCATGTCTGACCAGCCTCACTTCCCACATCTTCTCTCCCCTCTCGATGTCGGTCCTCTAACTCTGCGCAATCGCATCATCATGGGTTCAATGCACTCCGGTCTGGAAGACCGCACCCGTGATATCCCCAAGCTGGCTGCCTACCTGGGTCGGCGCGCCGAAGGTGGCGTGGGGCTCATCGTCACCGGCGGTTATGCTCCCAACATCGAGGGTTGGCTGACTCCGGCCGGTTCGATGATGGCGTCGAAGCGCATGGCGGACAATCACCGCCGCGTTACTGACCTCGTGCACTCCCACGGCAGCCACATCGTGCTGCAGGTGCTGCACGCCGGTCGTTACAGCTACAGCCCGCTGGCTCGCTCCGCCAATACCGGTCAGTCACCGATTAGCCCGTTTAAGGCTCATCGCCTCACCGGCTTTGATGTCTCACGCACCATTGGCGCTTATGTCCGCGCCGCGAAGCTCGCGAAACGCGCTGGTTACGACGGCATTGAGGTTATGGGCTCCGAGGGTTACCTGCTCAACCAGTTCCTGGCCGAACGCACTAACCACCGCTCGGACAACTGGGGCGGCAGCGCCGAGGCTCGCATGCGTCTGCCCATCGAAATTGTTCGCCGCATTCGCGCCGAAGTGGGCGAGGACTTCCTGCTTCAGTACCGCATTTCGCTGCTTGACCTGGTGGAAGACGGCCAGACCTGGTCCGAGACCACTGAACTCGCGCAGCGTCTGGTCGAGGCTGGCGTCGATGTCTTCAACACCGGCATCGGCTGGCACGAAGCACGCGTCCCCACCATCGTTACGTCCGTGCCGCGCGCCGCATTCACGGATCTGACTGGTCGTCTCCGTTCGCTTGTCGACGTCCCGGTCGCAGCCTCCAACCGAATCAACCGCCCTGAGGTTGCGGAGAAGATCCTCGCTGACGGCAATGCGGACCTGATTTCCATGGCCCGCCCACTGCTGGCTGACCCGGACTTCGCCATCAAGGCGGGCGATGGTCGAGCTGACCAGATCAACACCTGTATCGCCTGTAACCAGGCCTGCCTGGACCACACCTTCGCGGCCAAGCGCTCCACCTGTTTGGTCAACCCGAAGGCGGCTTACGAAACCGAGCTGGTATCCGTGCCGGTTGCGAAGGACAAGGCCAAGCGCGTCGCCGTCATCGGCGCTGGTGTGGCTGGTCTCGCTTTCGCGGAAGCCGCAGCTCAGCGCGGTCACCATCCGGAGATTTTCGAGGCCGCCGATCAGATTGGTGGCCAGTTCAACCTCGCCGCACAGATTCCGGGCAAGGAGGACTACGGCGAGACGCTGAAGTACTTCTCCCGTCGCCTGGAGGTGCTCGAAGTTCCGGTTCACCTGAACACGCGTGCCGACGTCGACGAGCTCAAGACCAAGTTTGACCACGTGATTGTGGCCACGGGTGTCACCCCACGAATCCCGGGCATTGACGGTATCGACCACGAGAAGGTCATTCGTTACGACGAGCTGCTCTCGGGTGCGAAGCAGGCCGGTAACAAGGTGGCCGTCATCGGTGCTGGTGGTATCGGTGTGGACGTGTGTGAGTACCTCACGCGCAAGCCGAACCAGACCATCGAGGCCTGGAAGGACGCCTGGGGCGTCGGTGACCCAGCGGAGTTCCGCGCGGGTCTGACCAAGCCGGGCACGGTCTCTGGCGCGGCTGAGGAGTTTGAGGTCGAGCGTGAGGTGCACCTGCTGCAGCGCAAGACCTCTCGCATCGGCAAGGGCCTGGGCAAGACCACTGGTTGGGTTCACCGTGCGGAGATTAAGAAGGCCGGTGTCAAGCAGTACACCGGCGTCACCTACAACCGTATCGATGACGAGGGTCTGCACATCACCATCGATGAAAAGCCACAGGTCATCGCAGTTGACAACGTGATTGTCTGTACTGGCCAGGTATCCAATCTGGACTGCCTGGGCGACAAGGATCGCGAGAGCGTCACCGGCGATAACTCCAATGTCACCATCATCGGTGGCGCAGACGTGGCCGCTGAGCTGGACGCAAAGCGTGCCATCCGCCAGGCAGTCGAGGTAGCGCTCGCGCTGTAGGGCTGCGCTACCTGGTCTTAAGCCTCGTAGCGGTCGGTGTAGGCGCGCTGCTCGAACTCGAAACGACCCGGGTGAGCCGGGAACTCACCCGGGACACCGATAGCCAGCAACAGCGCCACCGCCACATCGGTGTCACCGGCACCAATAGCTTCCTTGACCTTCTGCTCACTAAAGCCTGTCATCGGGGAGCTAGCCCAACCAAAGGCGCTGGCAGTGACCATAGCGAAAGAAGCGGCAATCATTGCGTCGCGGATTGCGAACTCGCGGGAGAGACCCTTTTTCTCGCGGGCTTCATGGAAGGAGGTCATCGTGGCCTCCCGCTCCGCGGCGGCAACCTCATCCCACAGGCCAGCGGCCTTGTTGGCCTCAACGAGGCGCGGAATGCCGCGCTTCCAGCCGGTCGGCTCACCGATGAAGGCGAGTAGCAGCGGCGCATTGGCAACCTGCTGCTGGCCGCCGGCGGCCTCCACTACCTGCTGGCGCACCTCAGGGTCCTCGATGCGCACGATTGCGCGGGACTGAATGTTAAAGGCGCTGGGAGCTTCCAGGGACAGCTCCAGGAGGCGGCGCACGTCAGCGTCGTCAAGAGGTTCGTCAGCATAGACGCGTGTGGCACGACGGTTGCGGACGATGTTCTCAAATTCGGTGGCGAACTGGTCGCGCGGAGAATGTGAAGTCATGCATTAGAGATTAGCGGGCGGCCAACCTTCGAGTTCGAGTAGCCAGCGCTTCATTTCCCGACCGCCGGCATAAGATCCGAAAGATCCCGCTCCCCCACTGGCGGGAACCACGCGGTGACAGGGAATCAGAATACCCAGCGGATTGGTGGCACAGGCCGACCCGGCGGCTCTGGCGGCACGGGGAGAACCGGCCATCTCGGCAAGCTCGCCATAGGTCACGACCTGGCCATACGGCACATCGCGCAGTGCGGTCAACGCACGAGCGCGAAAAGAATCCTGCGTGAATACGTCGCAGTCCAGCGGCAGCGCGAACTCACGGCGCTGCCCGGCAAAGTACTCGCGGAACTGCTGCGCGGCCAGTTCCGCCACCGCCTGCGCTTCGGGGTCGGCGGCGCTGGGATCGTCGTCAAGCACGGGGCCTAACAGATTGACTTCGACGACCCCGCGGACGGAGGTGGCGATTCCAAGCGCGCCAAAAGGCGTCTCCACCTGGGCAATCGCCATGAAACCTCCTACTTAGCCCTTGTTGGCCTGGAACCAGTCCAGCAGCTCGTCCCACTCCTTCTCGTGACCGGAGCGGAAGTAACCACCGTAGCCTACGCCCTTGCCACCAGCCGGCTGAGCCTGGCGCTTTTCAATCTTTTCAGCAGAGCTCATCACATTGGTGATCAGGTCTGCCGAGGACTCCTCAGTCCAGTAATCATCCGGAACGCGGATGGACAGGAACGGCTGCGGAGCCTTGGAGAAGCGATTAGCGAAGTCGAACTCAGAATCGTCGAAGAAGTAGCCTTCCTTGCGAGCCCAGCGCGCCCACTGACGCATGACACCGTTTGGCGGCTCCACCGACAGTTTCCACGCCGACGCCGGAATGTGGCCAGTGATGAAACCGCTGATCGGGCCGAGAATGTTAAAGATGAAGAACGCGCGGATCTTGCCAGCGACGGACGGCACCTTGGAAATACGCATACCGCGGCAGTTGACCAGCGCTGCTGCGTCATAGGTACCCTCGGAGCCGGCGTAGGCGATGCCGTGACCACCAACCGCGTGGCCGACAGCGAAGTGCGGCACGTCCGGGTAGGTCTCCTTGGCCCACTCGATCACACCCGGAATATCCTTGGTAATCCAGTCCGACATCCGGATGTCTTCATTGTTCTGGTCAGTCTTCAGAGCGGACTGGCCAATTCCGCGGTAGTCATAGGTGATAACGCCGTAGCCCTTTTCTGCCACGGTCTCAGCGAAACGGTGGTAGAAACCCTGCGGCACACCGGTACCGGAGTGAACGGTGATGATGCCGTTGGGAATGTTCTCTGGGTTCTCCTTCGGGCGGAACATGGTTCCGCGCAGCAGGACGCGGTCATTAGCCGGGATAATGATGTCCTGCCGAGGGCACGGCTCCGGCAACTTCGGGCTCTTCGCGGAAAAACGGCTAATTCCAGTGGAAGTGGTTGAGGCTTCGGAGGTCATTTATGCAGTTCCTTCGAGTGGACTTAACAAGTGCATGATTTTGTATACACAATCTTAAAGTGTAAGGCTCATCACTTTCAGCGCTTTCGTGGAATTTGGCTCACTTTGGGTACTGCGCGTTCTTTTAGCCTCTACCGAGCTGCCTCACGCGCGTTACAACTGCACATCCCCATAGGCGCGTTCGTCCTCAATTGGCTCCAGATGCGAGGAGATGTGCACACCTGGGAAGCGCTCCCGCAGCTCATCCTCCATCGTGGTGAGCACATCGTGGCCGCGCTCGACGCTCCACGCGCCCGGCACCAGCACATGGAACTCAATGAACTGCTGATGTCCCGACACGCGAGTGCGGATTTCGTGGACATCGATACCCCGACTCCGGTCGCGGTGCGAAGCCAAAATCTCATCCACCGCTTGGCGGTCGTCGCCCTCCATGGCCTTGTCCATCAGTCCGTTACCGGAATCGCGCAGCAGCTTGAAACCGGTGACCAGGATGTTTACCGCCACCGCCAGCGCGATAATCGGGTCGAGCCACCACAGGCCAGTAATCCACACCAGAGCCACACCCGCCAGAACACCGGCGGAGGTCCACACATCGGTCATAAGATGCTTGCCGTCGGCGGTCAGAGCCAGGGAGTTGTGCTGACGCCCGGCTCTAAGCAGAATCAGCGCCACCGCACCATTAACCACCGAGGCAATCACGGTCACGATGAGGCCCAGGCCGATCTGCTCAATCGGCTGCGGGTGCACCAAACGCTCGATAGAGACATAAATAATCGCCGCCGCCGCCACGAAAATCATGGCACCTTCCAGCCCGGCCGAGAAGTACTCTGCCTTGGAATGGCCGAACTCATGGTCGCGGTCCGCGGGCCGCGCGATAACCTTGAGCACAATAATTGCGACAACTGCCGCAACCAGATTGACAATCGACTCCGTCGCGTCGGAAAGCAGGCCCACCGATCCGGTCAAAGTGTAGCCCCAAAACTTCAGCGCGATGGTGACGACCGCCGCCCCCACTGAAAGCCAACCAAAACGAGATAAGTCCTGCATATGCGGGCACTTTACCCGCCTGTCCGGAGTTACTACCAGTTCTATGAGCACCGATTTCCAGTTCAATTTGCAGAACATTTCTGCAGGCCTGCCGTTCGCGTCGCAGCTCGCCTCGCTTGCCGACGCCGTGCGCGACCACGACGTAGTAGTCCAGGCCCCACCGGGTACCGGCAAGACCACGTTGGTTCCACCAGCGGTGGCCAACACCCTAGGCGACCGCATTGTAGTCACAGCTCCCCGGCGCGTGGCGGTGCGCTCGGCGGCGCGGCGGTTGGCCCAACTGTCGGGCACTAAGCTCGGTGCGGAAGTTGGCTACTCGGTGCGCGGCGACACAAAAGTTTCCCGCGCCACCCGCGTGGAGTTTGTCACGCCCGGTGTGCTACTGCGTCGACTGCTGCGCGACGGCGATGTGGATGCCAGCGCGGTGCTCATCGACGAGGTGCACGAGCGCGGCTTGGACACCGACCTGGTGTTGGCAATGGTGCGCGATTTGCGGGATATCCGCGATGACCTGCGCCTTGTCGCTATGTCGGCAACGGTGGACGCGCCGAAGTTCGCGGCCTTGCTCGGCGGCTCCACCCCAGCTCCCATCGTGGCGGCGGAGGCGGAAATCTACCCGCTGGACATCCGCTACGCACCCTTTCCGCAACGGCTGGATGCGCGCGGTGTGACCGACGACCTCCTGCAGCACGTGGCAGCGCAGGCCAGGACACTGGTGGAGGAAGCCGCCGGTGATGTGCTGGTCTTCCTCCCCGGGATCCGCGAGGTGGAACGCTGCGCGGGTTATATCGCGGATTCCTCGGACGCAAGGGTGCTGACGCTGCATGGCCAGCAGAGCTCCGAGGAACAGGACCGCGTGTTTCGTCGACAAGCGGACGGTAGGCGCGTGATTGTGTCCACCGCGATTGCGGAATCATCCGTGACCGTTCCGGGTGTGCGCGCCGTTGTCGACGCCTGCCTCGCGCGCGGACCGCGACTCGACATCGCGCGTGGCTTCTCCGGCCTGGTCACCAGCTCGTGTGCACAGTCCTCCGCGAACCAGCGCGCAGGCCGTGCGGGACGTGAGGGCCCGGGCATTGTGGTGCGCTGCGTCTCTCAGTCGGAGTTCGCGTCCTTTCCCGCCTGGCCCGCGCCGGAAATCGAGGTCGCCGACCTGACCCAAGCGCTCCTCGACGCCGCCGCGTGGGGCACGCCGGGGATGCAGGGACTCAAGCTTCTCGACGCCCCACCGCCCCACCACACGGAGGCTGCAAACCGCATTCTCGCTGGCCTGGGTGCTGTTGATGAGGCCGGTGACATCACGGAGCTCGGCCGCACCCTGGCTACCCTGCCGGTGCATCCACGCATGGGACGCGCACTTCTGACCGCCACGGCCATGATGCCGCAGCACGCCGACGCGGTCGCACGCGCGGTGGAGAAACTCACCGATGCCCGCGGCTTGGCCAAGCAGGTGCGCCGCATCGAGCTGGAAACTGAAACCCCCGCCAACCTGCTGCCCTCGGACATCCCCGCGCTGGTCACCGCTCTGGCCTGGCCGGATTTCATCGGGCGACGGCGCAGTGCGAACTCCGACGAGTACCTCTTCACCGGCGGCACCGCAGCGGAACTCGCCCGCGGTTCTGACTTGCACGGCCACGAGTGGATCGCGGCCGCCGACATCTCGCGGCTCTCCCACGGTCGTGCGCTAATCCGTGACGGCGAGGCGATCGACCTGGAAATCGCCATGCTCGCCGCCGGCCACCTCGCCCGCACGGAGACCACGGCGCGCGTCGAACAGGGCCGCGTTCGCGCCCGCGAGCGCGACCTGCTCGGCGCCATCGAGCTGTCCTCCCGCCAGGTCTCCCCGACGCCCGAGCAGTGCATTGCCGCCAACTCCGCCTGGCTTGCCGACACGCTTGCCGACGCCAGCCCCAACCTCGACCGCGACACCGAACAGCTCCGCCGCCGCATGGCCTTTCTCCACACTCATCGCGGTGCCCCATGGCCGGATGTCTCCCCCGCAGGGCTTGCGGCCCAGGCCGAGCTCCTCTTTGCCGGCGAACTGAATCGCACCAGCCCGCCCAAGCTAGATGCCGAGCACCTCCGCCGCCTGCTGCCCTGGCCGGAGGCCACGGACTTCGACCGGCTGGTGCCCGAACGCCTGGAGGTCCCATCCGGTTCGAAGATTCGCCTGGAGTACCCGGAGGACCCCACCGACGAAGAGGCGCAGATTGTCCTGGCTGTGAAGTTGCAGGAGTGCTTTGGCCTGGCGGAGACCCCGCAAGTATTGGAAAAGCCGGTGACAATGCATTTGCTGTCACCGGCTCAGCGACCACTCGCGGTCACTGGAGACTTGGAAAGTTTCTGGAATGGCGCCTACGCACAGGTTCGCTCCGAGATGCGGGGCCGTTACCCCAAGCACCCGTGGCCGGAGAACCCGTGGGAGGAACAGGCTACTGCGAGAACGAAGCGCCGTCGTTAAGCAGGCTCGTCGTTAAGCAACTGCCTGCGCCCGCACGCGACTGGGCTTACACCAGAGGTAGATTGCGTAGCCCAGGCAGGTGAAGAAGAGCACGCCGCCCATGATTCCCTGCATGTTGCCGTAGAACCACTGCCCCACGTCCGCGGCGTGGCCGAAGTCGTTGCCCACGAAGACCTTGTACGGCGCCCACCAGTGGGCGATCATGAACAGGGTGCCGACAACGATGTTCCCGATCTCGCGGACGAAGAACACCAGCGGCACAAAGACCATGACAATCGACCAGTGGTGGCTGACCGCGTACGGTCCAGCAAAGCTGACCGCCAGCGCGACGAAACCAAGGGCTGCGACCTCATAGCCATTGCGGTGGTAGATCCACGCCACGAAAGCAGCGGCGATGGCACCAAAGAGGAAGAAACCGTAGATGCCAATATCGAGCGCAGTGCCCTCCACCCCGGCACGGGCGAGCAGACCACTGAACGCCTGGTTGGCCTCGTAAGCCGGGGCGCCACCGCGGTTGCCGGCGAAGAACTCATCGGTCCAGAAGTATATCGACTCTTTAAAGCGCACGGCGAAACCAATGGCGACGGTCACCAGGAACCAGCAGAAGCTCTTGGCCACGGCCGCAAAGTCACGGCGCATGAGGAACACCAGCGCATATGCCGCGGGGGTGATCTTGATACCCGCCGCGATACCCACGCCCAATCCACGCAGTTTCTTGGGCAAAAAGCCCAGCACATCGGAGACCACCAGCAGCGCGAGGAAGACGTTGATCTGTCCGAAGAGCACGTTGGCGCGCAGCGGGTCGAGCAGCATCACCACCCCGAGCAGGCAGGTAGCCATCAGCTTCGGACGCTCAGACCCGAGACGAGTGAAGACCATCCACAGCATCGCCCATACCGCCGCCAGCGTGGCGAACGTCCAGATGATTTGCAGGGTGACCGGCCCCGCCCAGGTCAGCGGGTAAAACAGCAGCGCTGCAAACGGTGGGTAGATGAAGCGGAAACCCGATCTGGTGGGAAACTCTGGTGAGTAGAGATCCTGGTCTCGTCGTAGCGCCCAGCCGGCGTCTTGGAAGACCTCGAGGTCCATCATGTAGGCAGTTGCCGCATGATAGATGAAGTCGATGACAACGACCAGCGACACCAGCCCAAATACAATTGCCAAGATCCGTCTCTGCATGACGGAAAGCGTCGAGAGTCTGTCCATGAGCATGATTCGACACTACCGCACTGTTCTTCCTACTCAGGCCTTAGAGTGGGAGGTATGTTCGTGGAAAACTATCGCAAGGTTCGCTCCGAGATCGACGACGCTTGCCGACGAGCCGGGCGTCAGCCCTCCGAGGTCCGTCTGCTGCCCGTCAGCAAGACTGTGCCTGTCGACGCCCTGGTGGAATCCTGGCCGGAGCTCGCAGCAGCCGGCTGCGCTGGCCTGGCGGAAAACCGCGTCCAGGAAGCGGTGGCCAAGGCGGAGGTATTCCGGGAGGCCTTCGGCGAGAAAGCACCACATATGGCCATCATTGGTCCACTGCAGACGAATAAGGCTGGCCATTTAGTCAGCTGTGCCGATGAGTTTCAGGCGCTGGATCGCCCGAAGGTGGCCGGAGCGCTGCAGCGCCGCTTGGCCGATGCCGAGCGCACGCTCGATGTGCTAATTCAGGTTAATGCCTCCCGCGAGCCGCAGAAGTCAGGTCTGGCGCCGAGCCACGCAGCGGAGTTTGTCCGCATGTTCGGGCCCGATGGCGAGTACCCGAACCTGCGTCTGCGCGGGTTTATGACCATCGCGGCCCAGAATGATCCGAATGTGCGCGAGACCTTCGCGGAGCTGAGGGAGCTGCGCGACAGTCTGCTCGGGGATTTGCCGGAGGGTGTCAGCCTCGACGAACTGTCAATGGGTATGTCCGGCGACTACCGCGAAGCCATCGCCGAGGGAGCGACCACCGTGCGTGTGGGACGCGCTATCTTCGGTGAACGCTCGTATAAGAAATAAAGGTAATCAAATGAAGGTAATCTCAGTGCCATGAGTTCTCATGTCTCCCCGTGCTCCCGTCGTCGTTTCCTCCTGGGAACTGCCGCCACTGCAGCTGGCGCACTCGTAGCCGCTTGTGCACCAAAGTCTGCGGTGGAGAAGGTTGACGCTGCCGACATTCCGGTTGGCGGCGGTGTGGTTATCGGCAATTACGTCGTCACGCAGCCGGAGGAGGGCAAGTTCGCCGCTTTCTCCAGTTCGTGCCCGCACCAGAATGGTCGCATCACTGAGGTCAGCAATGGTGTGATGATTTGCCCGAACCACAACTCCCACTTTGATATTGCTACTGGTCAGGTTGTTTCTGGCCCCTCGCGTAAGCCCGCTGGCCAGGCTCCGCTGTCAGCCGATGGCACTGAGCTGATTGTGGGTCAGAAGTAGGTTCTGGAAGCAGATTCATGGTCGGCGGGTTCAAGGCCTAAGAGATCTACTCCCGCCGGTGCCAGCTGGAATCGCAGCGGGCGGCGGCTCGTGGGCATTGCCAATCCTGCCGCCTCTAACTCGGCGAGATACTTTCGCGCTGTCCGCTTTTCCTTGCCGACGGTGTCAGCGACGTGTTCGAGCTTGATTCCATATTCGGGCCCGAACAATCGAACCTGTGCCAGGACGTATAGCGTGCCAATCTCGTTTCCTGTAAGCGACACCGACTGTGCCTGCTCAGGAGAGTTAGTTAGCTCAGCTATCCGCTGTTCAAGCCTTTCGCACTGGTAAGACTTCATCTGCAGCTCTTCCAGCAAATACTGCTGTGCATTCAGAATGACATCAGCCATCGCCTCGACGAAGAAAGTGACTTCTCCCCGGTTCATTGGATCTTCCGTGACCGTAAACGCCTTGTAATACTTCGCTTTATCCTCAGCGAGTTGGCGGGAAATAGTCAGCGCAGTTGCGGTCGAGAGTGCCTCCCGCAAAGCCACGGACAGTAGAAAACGCCCCATCCGGCCGTTGCCGTCATAAAACGGGTGAACGAATTCGAACATGAAGTGGCTTGCCAAGATTCGGATCAGCCGATTGTCCTCTGCGGAATTCACCGTTGCCAGGAACTCATTGAGGAGGTGGTGAATGGCAGCTTCGCTTTCAACACCTCGATGAACCTGTCGTTGCCCATCGGTAATCGTGACCGTTGCTGCCCTGAAGAGTTCACCGTCTAACTCATCTTCGGCGGCAATCTCATCGCCGAGAAGCTGATCGTACTGCTGACGGAGTTCTTTAAGCGTTATCGGAAACTCAATCTGCTCATCGTTGGCCAGCCGGAAATAGAGCTGGCTGAACTCATGGAACCGCTTGTGCTGGGTTCCGGAAGTGTTGTCCAACGCCTCCGCGACTTCTCGCCGTGTGGAGTGGATCCCCTCAATTTCATTGGTGGCTACCACCTCGGCCAGGAGCAGATTGAAGAGATAGTGAGTCCGCGCGGCACCCGGCAGGCGATTCCACAACTGTGAGATCTGTAGCTCTAGAGACAGAATCTTTTCAACCTTGGCTGCGAGGTCGCTTGTAATGCAGCAAAAGAGCGGCCACTGCCCCAGCGGAAAGTGCCACTGAATCGTCGACGGGGAGTCTTTGCGTGACTGATATTCGCTCTCCACTGCCTGTTCCGCATCATGTGCGGACATGTGGAAGATCCTCTTAAGCGGATAGTGCTTCACGGCGAGCTCCCTTCTTCCCCCGGTGTTTTTTACATGATGCTTTTTACATATAGTGCCCTAAAAACTAACCCTTAATGTAAAAATTCACTGTTTTTTACATTAAGGGTTCTTTACGCGGTGCCTAAATGCGCCTTGCTGCCGGTTTCGCCACCTACCGCCGTGGCTTCAGCCCCGCCACAGCACACGCACCCGCGACGAAGGACAGCACTACCAGCCACGGAATCAGCCCTGCCCACTCAAAGCGGCTGAAGACCATGCCGGATACCCAACCGACAATGGACGAACCCGCGTAGTAGCTGAACAGGTACATCGATGATGCCTCGGCGCGGTCGCGCTGCGCCACCAGCCCCACGCCGGACGAGGACAGCGAGTGCGCCACGAAGAACGATGCCGTGAAAATTAGCACGCCCACAATCAGTGCGGGCAGCCACGGCAGCAGCGCCAGCCCCAGGCCCACGCACGCGGCCAGAGTCGCAATGGCGATGAGGCGACGGCGGCTCACCGTCTTCGCCCACACGCCCGCGCGTGCCGACGACCACGTGCCCGACAGGTAGAGAATAAATACGAACCCTGCCAGTGCCGGGGAGAGTCCGAACTTATCGCCCAGTCGGAAGCCCAGGTAGTTGTACAGGGAGACAAATGACCCCATAAACAGGAACGCCAGGGCGCACAGCGCGAGGATGCGCGGGTCGCGCAAGTGCCGCGCAATGGCCTGCCCCTCCCCCGCAAAAGACAGTTTCTTCGGCGTAAACCTGCGCTGCTGTGGCAGGAAGTACCAGGTCAGGATGGCGAAGATGAACGCCACCGTCGCCGAGACCGCAATCGCCGTCCGCCAAGAGGCGAACTCCAACACAATGGATGGGATGATACGGCCGAGCAGGCCACCGACTGTCGTGCCCGAGATATACAGCCCCATCACGCGACTGACATGGTCGGCGTGGACTTCCTCACTGACATAGGCCATCGCCACTGCAGGCACACCGGCAATGACAATGCCCTGCAGCAGACGCAGCGCAATCATCGAACCGATGCCCGGCGCGATTGACACCACGAGCCCCAGTAGCGTTGCCGCAAATGCGCTGATGACGATCACGCGTCTGCGTCCAAAGCGTTCCGACAAAATGGACACCGGGATAATCGCACAGGCCAAGCCACCGGTGGTGGCGGATACCGTCAGTGCGGCGGTGGCGGGGTCGACCGATAGCTCGTCGGAAAGCGTGGGCAGCAGCGCCTGCGTTGCGTAGAGCGCTTGGAACGATGCCAGGCCGGCGAAAAGCACAGCGATAAGCGCACGGCGGAATCCGGGATCTTCTGGCCGTAATCCTTCGATTTGTTCGGGGTTTTCGTTAGCGCTAGTCACTTGTCCTACGTTAGCCCTCCCGCCAAACCCATCGCTGAATACACGGATCTAGAAAAACCTTTTTAATTCGCCCGCAGTATCGCTTTCGTTTTATTAGTTTCGTAGGCATGACTACTTCTTCCGCACAGCCACAGGGTCGCAATCACGACCGCGAGTACGACATCGTCGTCTACGGCGCCACGGGTTTCGTGGGCCGCTTGATTGTGGCCTATCTGGCTAAACACGCCGGTCAGACGAAGGTGGCGCTCGCAGGCAGGAATGCCCAGAGGCTTGCCGACGTCGCGGAGAACGCAGGCGTATCGGACTGGCCGGTCATCGTTGCGGATGCCACCGACCAACAGGCGGTGGCTCAGCTTGTGGCCAGCACAAAGGTGGTGTTGACCGTTGTGGGACCGTACGCGAAGTACGGTCGCACCCTGGTGGCCGAGTGTGCCAAGGCCGGTACTCACTACGTCGATCTGTGTGGCGAAGTGCTGTTCGTCCACGACTCCATTGCAAACAACCACGAGGTAGCGCAGCAGACCGGAGCGAAGATTGTCCACTCCTGTGGCTTCGACTCGATTCCCTCCGATGTCGCTGTCCGTGAGCTCCACGAGGCGGCCCACACCAAGCTCGGTGAGACAACCCTGCTGTTCAAGCATGTCAAGGGTGGTGTCTCCGGTGGCACCATCGATTCGGTCCGCGTTCAGCTTGAGCAGGCCAAGAAGGACCCCAAGCTGCGTCGCATCATCGCCGATCAGTACGCGCTGGCTGAGCCGGGCCCCGACCAGGGTAAGTTCGGCGTCGACCTACGTCCAGCGCGCTTCCGCCGCCACTGGCGAGCCCCCTTCTTCATGTCGCCTTTCAACACCCGCATTGTTCAACGCTCGGCGATGCTGGCGGATTACGGTGATTCCTTCCGCTACCGCGAGCTACTCAATGTCGGCCGTGGTGTAAAGGCTTTCGTGCGCGCACAGGCTTTCGCGGCTGCCTCGCGGTTGGCGCTGGCGGCGATGGCATTTGCGCCGACGGCCAAGCTCATTGACAAGAAACTACCGAAGCCGGGCGAAGGCCCGAGCGCTGAGGCACGTGCCGAGGGCCGCTTCACCATCGAGGCCTACACGGTCGACACCTCCGGTATTCACTGGCGTTCCAAGGTGTCTCTCGAGGAAGACCCCGGGTACGAAGGCACCGCCATGATGATCTCCAGCGCCGCCCTCGCACTCGTCCACGACGATCTGCCGGACACCACCGGCGTGCTCACTCCTACCGTCGCGCTTGGCGACGCCCTGTCCCGCCGTCTCCGCGCTGGCGGCATGACCATTGAGGCGGTGCAAGCTCGATGATTGGTGGCCTGACCGGTGCTTTTGCGAATCTCACCCGCGGACCGAAGCTGCCGAGTGTAGGTGGTGGCCGTGCGTTAGTGACCGGCGCTTCCTCCGGCATCGGCTGGGCATGCGCGGAGACACTGGCCAAGGCCGGTTTCGAGGTCGTTGGCACGTCCCGCAGAGGCGCCGGTGCGCCGCACCCCGAGGGCGTGCAGATGGTGGCGCTCGACATGTCCAGCGCTGACGATATCGCCGCTGTGGTCGCTCACGGACCTTACGACGTCGTCGTCGCCAACGCCGGTGAGAGCCAGTCGGGCGCTTTCGAGGAGCTACCCCGCGAGGCGCTTGAGCGTCTCTTCCAAGTCAATGTTCTGGGGCAGGTGGAGCTGTTACAGCAGCTGCTGCCCGGCATGCGTGAGGCCGGTCGTGGCCGAATTGTGCTGGTGGGCTCGATGCTCGGCGGATTGCCGCTGTCCTACCGTTCTTCCTATGTGGCGACGAAGGCCGCTATCCGCGGCTTTGGGCTTTCGTTGCGGGGTGAAGTCGCGCAGTTCGGTATCGGCGTGACCGTTGTCGAGCCGGGCGCCATCAACACGGGAATTTCCACACGTCGGACGACGTATGGCGATGAGGGTTCCGTTTACGCTGCTGATGTCCACCGCATGCTGACGAAGTTGAATGCCAATGAGGAACGTGGCATTCCCGCTTCTGAGATTGCTGAGGTGGTTATGCACGAGGTGGCCGCCGAGCGACCTTTGGCCCTGGTGGCGCGGGGGTCGTCGGCAAGCGTGGCGGTGCCCTTCATGCGGCGGATCCCGACGCAAGCAGTGTTGACCATCATGCGCCGGGTGCACGGGCTGCCGTGAGTTAATCGGCGTGCTATTCCGCAATGGCGCGCATTTCGACTGCCTGCGCGCACGCCTCCGAGGCTTCGTGGGCTAAGTTGATGGCCTCTTGCTCGTCTTCTACCTCGATGATCCAGAACCCCGAGGGGAAAGTCATCGCGTTGTAATACGGCAAATCGCTGTGCGAGCCATCCGGCAGCACCGTCATGGCCTGCTCCGGCGGCACTAACCCGCCGGCCATAACCCAGTGGCCTTCGTCCTGGAGCTTCTGGTTGAAGCGCCCAACGCGATCAAAGGCAGCGTGCATTTCCTCGTCAGAGTCATACGCGTTGATATCTCTGCGGCCATGAACCGTGAAAAAGTACTGCACACCAAGCTCCTGAATTTCGTTTTGCTAAGTGTAACAGATTGGGCGGGGTTGGAATGGTGTATCACCAAGGGACCATGGCTCAACAGGTGTAACCCCAGTATCAAATCCAAGTACTTTGTTACTATTAAGCAACTCAAGTTAATGCTATTTGTTACAAGAAGACTCCGTCTTGTCCAACAACAACATGGCATTTCAAATCCATGTTCCTCTGGGCTCTGTGGTACGCTCGTGGCTGAGAACCAATCCTCAGTAAGGACCGACTCGTTAGCGGTTCCGATTGCTCCTTAGGGCCCTTCGGGGCCCTAATTTTTTTGGAGTTATACATGCGCTACGTGGTTGGTATCGATGTTGGTTTGTTCTCTGTCGGGTTTGCTGCACTTGAAATTGATGACGCGGGAAACCCAATCAAGATTCTGAATGCCATTTCGCATATTCACGACTCTGGGCTGGATCCGAACAATCAGAAGACTGCCCAAACACGTAAGGCAGTATCTGGTGTCGCTCGACGTACCCGCCGCCTGTACGCCACTCGCAAGAAACGTCTGGCGACGTTGGACTCTTTTCTCACCAGTAATGGCTTTCCAGTTGTGAACCTCGAAAAAGAGGCTGACAAAATCGCATGGGAAGCCCGAACAAAACTCGCCAATCAAAAGATTGATGATGAAGGCGAAAAGTACAAGCTTTTCTCAATCGCCATCCGCCATATCGCTCGTCACCGTGGCTGGAGAAATCCGTATGTTCCGGCTGAACGGCTTAATGCTCTGCGCAGCCCATCTGATGGGTTCCGGGCATTGGAGAGTAAAGCACGAGAAATAGCTAAGGGACCGATCCCTTCTAATCCGACTCTGGCCCAACTGGTTACTGCACTGCCAAATGGTGCGACGCAACTGCGTGGCGAAGGCGGCTTCCTATCAGAGCGCCTGAACCAACAAGATTTTGCTAATGAGATTTTGAAGATTGGCTCCACCCAAGAGTTCACTTCCGAATTCATGGCGAAAGTGGTTTCCCAAGTTTTTTACGCGAAAAGCCCGAAGGGATCAGCTGAAAAATTTGTCGGCAAAGATGAGCTCGACCCATCGCAGCCACGCGCATGGCGCGCCACACTTGCTTTTAATGAATACCGAACCATCAGTCTTTTAGCGAACGTCCGAATTGCTGACTCCGCCTCTCCCACAAAAGCTCAACGCGCTCTAACCGTAGAGGAGCGCAAGAAGGTCTTTGGCTTCCTCAATACTTGGAATAAACGGACTTCCCCAACCTGGACTGATGTCGCTGAAGTACTTGGCATTGATCGCGGCTGCCTAAAAGGCACTGCTACCTCGAATGACGATGGTGAACGTGTATCCGCAGCTCCACCTATTAACCAAACTCATCAAATCATGTGGAACTGCCAAGTGAAGTCTCTGCGAGAGTTTTGGCGCAAGGGCAGCGACGCAATGCGTAGCGCACTAATCCACGAGCTTTCCAATGTGGAGACAACGGCCGAAGAATCTCCTGAGGCAATTGCTGCGGCGACGGCGATACGCTCCCTTACTCCCGAGGAGATGGAAAAACTAGAGTCAATCAAACTTCCTCATGGGCGCTCCGCATACTCAGTGCGAACCTTGGAAAAACTCTCTCACCACTTATTGAATAATGAGGCTGACCTTCATTCAGCACGCCAGGCGCTATTCAATATCCCCGATGACTGGCACCCAGCCGCTCCCCCAATCGCTGAACCAACAGGAAACCCATCCGTAGACAGAACACTAAGCGCAATCAACCGCTGGCTCCTGCTTGCAGAGAAACGTTGGGGCATACCAGCATCAATTAACATTGAGACTGCTCGACATGGATTTAAGTCCGAAAATGCCGCACGCGAAATCGACCGTGGAATCGAACGCCGTGCAAAACGTAACCGTGCGGTCCAAGAAAACATCGCCAAGGTGCTGGGCATTGAGGGCAAGGTACGCCGTGGTGACCAAATTCGATACCAGGCAATCCAACGTCAAAATGGCCAGTGTGCTTACTGTGGTGCGCCAATCACTTTCAAGAATGCGGAGATGGATCATGTCGTTCCCCGCGCCGGCGCAGGTTCAACCAACACACGGAATAACCTGCTAGCTGCATGCCATAAGTGCAATCTCAGTAAGGGTAAGTTACCTTTCGCAGTCTGGGCGCGCAAAGAACTATCTGGCCCAAATGTGAGCCTTCAAGGTGCTATTGCTCGAGTGAATCAATGGCCGACCGACAGTGGTTTAACTACTAAGGAAATGAAGGATTTCCAAGAAGCCGTAATAAAGAATTTGAAGCGGACTTCTGAAGACGAGAAAATTGATGCCCGCAGTATCGAGTCTGTGGCATGGATGGCAATCGAACTCAGGCATCGCCTGATTGGTCATTTCGAGCAAAAGGACTTTACACCTAAAATTCGAGTCTTTAGCGGTGCTGTGACTGCGTCGGCTCGCAAAGCATCTGGCATTGAAAAGCGCATAAAAATGCTGGGTGACAGTCACGGTAAAAATCGTCTAGACCGACGTCACCATGCGTTGGACGCGACAGTAATTTCGCTGATGTCATACACCGTGGCACAGACATTGCTGGAACGCGACAACTTGCGTTGGGAAGAGTCTATTACTCGTACCCCTGATTCCGACTACGGAACGTGGAAGGAGTACCAGGGACGAAACCAACAGAACAGGTACCTGTTTGAACAGTGGACTCATCGGATGCGATTGACCGTACCTCTACTCCAGGATGCGCTGGATAACAACCGCATTTCTGTTACAGAAAACCTCCGTCTACGCCTTGGGAATAGTCAGGCGCACGAGGCTGGCATCGGAAAGCTTATTCCAGCACAGGTTGGGGACTCTCTATCCCCTGAATTAATTGATAGAGCATCGACACCTGCACTCTGGTGTGCCCTTACGCGTTCAGAAGACTTTGATTGGAAAGACGGATTACCGGCAAATCCAACGAGGGAGATTACAGTCAATGGAAAACACTTAACAGCCGAGGATGAAATCACTTTCTTTGGCGTCAAGGCTGGCGCAATTGCCGTTCGTGGTGGCTACGCAGAACTCGGTGCCTCTTTCCACCATGCGCGTTTGTATCGTATTACGAACGGAAAGCGGCAAGCGTACTGCATGCTGCGCGTATACACTGTAGACCTCATCCGCCACCAAGGTGAAGATCTATTCTCGGTCGAGCTACCTCCTCAATCCATTTCTGTGCGGCAATGCGAGCCAAAGCTTCGTAAGGCATTGAGAGAGGGGACAGCCGAATACATCACCTGGTTTGTCGTCGGCGATGAGCTTCACGTGAACTCTAGTAAAGTTGCTACGGGTCAAGCCGCCACTTTCCTCGCGGAATATGGGGACATCCGGTCGTGGAGAGTTAGGGGGTTTTACTCAGATGCAAAGCTACGACTAAAGCCAACATTATTTTCAGCCGAAGGGCTTCCTCAAAGTGTTTCAGCAGATTGCAAGAAAGTCATTGACAGTCCTGGCTGGCTGCCCGCTGTCAACAAGTTGTTTGGTCTAGGCTCCGTAACGATTGTTCGCCGGGACGCGCACGGTCGACCACGATTCGAAAGTACGGCCCATCTCCCCATTTGCATTCAAGTGGAGTCACTATGACATGGCGTGTACTCGACTTCACATCGTTCAGAGGCCGACTTAGTTACGCACGTGGGCGCATCAAAGCTGAGTACCATGACGGTAGTCGTAAAACTGTTAGCCTCGCCGAAGTTGCGATTGTTACTGTTGCCAATAATGTAGATATATCGTCTGGGCTGCTTGGTGTATTGGGAGAGAAGAGCATTCCGGTCATCGTCACTGATTGGCGAAAGATTCCTCTCGCAACATCCACTGGATGGTCGACACATACCCGTGTCGGGGCACGCCAGATTGCACAGGCTAATCTAAGCCTCCCTAGACGTAAACAAGCGTGGGCCAGTCTCGTGCGCGCGAAGGTTCGCAGTCAAGCACAGACACTTCAAGCACTTGGCCTTTCCACGGCCTCGAACAACTTGCACAAGCTTGCTTTAGAGGTTAGGTCAGGCGATCCGGCAAATGTCGAGGCGCAAGCAGCTCGTCTCTATTGGCGTCACTTCTCCAATGAATCTTTTCATAGAAATCAAGATGGGATTGATTTCGTTAACATCGCACTCAATTATGGTTACACCGTCCTAAGGGGTCACTGTATTCGAGCTGTCACAGAAGCCGGACTCTGGCCTGCCTTAGGTGTTTTTCATCATTCAAGATCAAATGGTTTTAATCTAGCTGATGACTTGATCGAACCATTTCGGCCAGTAATCGACTACTCCGTCGCACAACTACCTCCAGACTCCGAGATTGAAGATCCCGCTGTTCGAACAGCACTGGTTTCAGCCTCTACTGCTCCGTTCCATAAAGATGGACGAAGCGTAACCACAATGCTAAGCGCGACAGCCCAACAGTTCGGACGGTACGCAGAGGGAGAAATTAAGCAGTTCCATGCGGAGTCATGGTCTGGCCCCCTCCAGGAAGCAGCGTAATGCGCGAGGACAAACGCATGTGGTGCATCGTCATGTTTGATCTTCCAGTAAAGACGGAAATTGAACGAAAAGAAGCCACAAAGTTTCGGAATTTCCTCTTAGACAACGGTTTTAGTCGAGTTCAATACAGTGTGTACGTGCAGTACCTTCCACTAGGCGCTCAATTAGCCAAAATTGCCAAGAACATCAAACAAAGATTGCCTCACGCGGGCGAAGTTCGAATCGTTCCATTGACAGACAAACAGTGGTCAAATGCATTCCGTTTTTCTAAGGGAACGCCCCAAAAGATGGAAGAAACACCACAACAACTTGAAATTTTTTAGAAAAAATCCCCTGATAGACCAGTTCAAAAGGTATTTTTCTACCTCTCTGAAGTCTATCAGGGGAAATGAGAACCAATCCCCAGCCAGGTCACAGGCAAACGTGCAGGTGAACGAAGTCTATCAGGGGAAATGAGAACCAATCCCCAGCGTGTACATCGCCGACCAGGTGATGAAAGGAAGTCTATCAGGGGAAATGAGAACCAATCCCCAGCTCGATAAGGACGATGAGGGCGACGCGGAGAAGTCTATCAGGGGAAATGAGAACCAATCCCCAGCCGTTCCGGCGTGCGCACCAGCTCGGATGGAAGTCTATCAGGGGAAATGAGAACCAATCCCCAGCTTTCTTGGGGGGTGGCGATGTGGCTTGTGAAGTCTATCAGGGGAAATGAGAACCAATCCCCAGCAGGCGTTTGAGGATGGGCAAACGGCGTTGAAGTCTATCAGGGGAAATGAGAACCAATCCCCAGCCTATCTCATGTGCGTGTGCGCTTATGCGGAAGTCTATCAGGGGAAATGAGAACCAATCCCCAGCGTGATGATGCTTTCGTGTCCATCGATAGGAAGTCTATCAGGGGAAATGAGAACCAATCCCCAGCATGGAAATCAACTGGGGAAGTCTCATTAGAAGTCTATCAGGGGAAATGAGAACCAATCCCCAGCCCATTGTCGCCGGGTTCAATCTTCTAGCGAAGTCTATCAGGGGAAATGAGAACCAATCCCCAGCAAACTCGTCATTACGCCGACCGGCACGCGAAGTCTATCAGGGGAAATGAGAACCAATCCCCAGCGCATGGTCGAACGCGGTGTTCACCGCAAGAAGTCTATCAGGGGAAATGAGAACCAATCCCCAGCCTGGCTGAAGACGGCAAGCGCGAAAACGGAAGTCTATCAGGGGAAATGAGAACCAATCCCCAGCTGCGGTGACGTAGCGGCAGACGATACGGGAAGTCTATCAGGGGAAATGAGAACCAATCCCCAGCCATCGAGCTCATTTAAGGATGGAGGTCGGAAGTCTATCAGGGGAAATGAGAACCAATCCCCAGCGCATCGCTCAAGTGGATTCGACCATTCAGAAGTCTATCAGGGGAAATGAGAACCAATCCCCAGCCCGCGCAAGCGGGGATGCCCCTTTCAACCAAGACTGTATCACCAATAAAACTAACCGGTCTGCACTAACCGGTCCACAACTTCCGCCAGTCCCATCCAGCAATCAAAAACAATGAGTGACACGAATAGCGGAATAATTCAGTTAATCCGAGAAGGTAGGGGATTCCCAGCCGCCGGATTAAAAACAGTCAACTTGTGAAGTAAAACCGATTCCTCTGACTGAAATACATCGCTCGCATGGGACACCTGGAGCTCTCTCATAATGAAAGATACTGGCAGGAGCTGCATTGGTTTTGACTGGGCGTTTTGCGGGCAGAGCCTAGTTTCACTCTGTTGCCAATTCCTGTTTCGCGGCGGTGGCTCGCTGTGCCCTGATCTCCGCTACCTGCTGCTTGCGGGTATTGAACCCCATGCGCCACGGGGCGGCTAGGCCTGACTCGGGGGCATGCGGGTTATCGCGCCAAGATTTTCCCTCGTTATAGGCCTGCGCGCCCTCACGGTATGCGGCGGACTGCTCGGCAAAGGTTGGGTACGGCTGTTCAGCAGCCTGCCTGTCCTGCGCACCGACAGCTTTCATTTTCGCGCGCAGTTCCTTGATTCTGTCCTGAATCTTGTTGTTGTAGCGTTCCTGCTGCTCTGCGATTTCAGCGAGTGCCTGCTGCTCGGTGATGGGGTCGAATGAGTCTTGGCCTGCCTTGTCGTAGGCTTCCTTAGCGCGCGGGGTGCGCTCCCAATCACGCAAAGACGGGTTATAAACGCACCAATCTTCCTGGCCGTCGTCTTTGTAGATACTGCCGTTGTGATCCCAGTACTTCGTCATGCGTTTACCCTCCTGAGTGTTTACACGGGGATACTATCCCCCTCCTAATCAAACCGGAATTGCCCTGCTCGTGCGGGAGAGCCCGAAGGCGATAGAACCTCCGCTAACCTCTCCAGCGACAATTCAGGGGTCCCAGACCTGATTTGGGACATTAGAAACTTCACGCCACGAGTTTGCACATTGATTGCTATTTATGGCTCGTGCTCAGGGGAAACTTTGATGCTGATTGCAATACTGCTGTGATCTACATTTGGCTCAATAGTGTCGAGATAGTCCCGCACCTGCTGCTCGGCATTGTCAAGGTGAGAAACACTGGTGACATTGTCTTCATCCAGAATCAAATCCCATCCTTTTTCCCACTGCTTAGCGATGACGTGAATAATTGCACTCATCTATGCTCCTTTAAGTGGTGCGGCACGGTTTTAGAAACCTCTCCTGCCCTCACGGGAAACCTATCAGGATGGCCGGATTAGGTTTTCGAACATCGGTGTTCTCTTCAAAGTTGGGAAAACGAGTCAGCCTTACGCGACGTTTCCCTGCCCCCGGGAACATCCCCGCTCACGCAGGGAACCCGAAGGCGACAGAACCTACACTAACCTCTCCGGAGCTTCCGCCAGGCCCAATCAATGATCACGAACCCAACGAGCGTCACACCGAACAGTGGTGCAACTACCGAGTAGGCAATCAACAGCGCCACAACAGCCGCTGCAACACCCGGGCGAATATCTCGCCAGCGCGTTGGCGCCGGGAATCTGCCCGGACGACCACCTCGACCGCGTCCAAACCACATGGCGTACCCGCGCACAATCATCGCCAGCAGAGCAACACCGATCAGCGCCAGGACCAGCTGATTCACCCACCCGAACAGGATGCCCATGTGCGCGTTTATCAGCCATTCGGTCAGCTTCGCCGGCAGCGGCCAGTCCGCAAAATGAATCCGATCGACCATCGCTCCGGTCGACCCGTCAACGGTGACGGTCTCAATGCCCATCCGCCATTCCTCGCGGGCTTCCTTGGCCATCCATACCGTGCCAGCTTCCGGTGGTGTCAGTTCGACTTTCCCGGACAGCCCCTCGGCACGTGCGAGGTTCATAACACTATCCGCCTCTGACCAGTCATAATTCGCTGGCGCAGTCGCAGTCACGGCTGATTTCGGCGCGTACCAGTCCATCGTCTCGCGCAGCTTAGCAATACCCGTTCCAGCCACCCACGACCACGTCAGGCCGGTGACAGTCAGGAACAAAAGTCCAACGCTGACCGCCACACCAACATTCGCGTGACGACGCATATGATGCGCCCTCTTACTTGTTCCCTGTGTCCGCTTGCGGCGCGAGCGATCCCACCAGAGCCAAAGGCCACCAATAGCCAGTGCGCCCATCCAGGATGCTGCTGTCTCGGAGTAGAGGCGACCAAAGTTGCTATCAATCCAGAGCCTACGGTGCCCTTCCGAGATCCAGGCCCGCAGTGGCAGCGCCGCCGAGGAGCCGTACTGCACCAGGTCGCCCTTGATGCTCAGGTCGCCTGGATCGACGAACACCGCATGTCGGTAGGACTCCGACTTCAGCTGCTCATCGTTGAACATGACTCGCGTTGTCTGTCCCGGCTTTTCCGGGACCTGCACTGCGGTCACCGGCAGCTCAGGATGCACGTGCTGCGCGACCTCAACCTGCTTTTCCAGAGGCTGTGCGGGAAGGCCTGAAGTTGCAGTTAGTTCTTCGTGGTAAACCACCTTTTCTATGCTCGGGGCGAGGGCATACGCCACGCCTGTGACAGCTGCAATAACGAGTAGCGGCGCAACGAGGATGCCTGCAACGACATGGATTCGGTGCAGTAATGCTCGTGGCCCACCATTTTTCTGAGTCTGTGCGACGGGGTTTGCGGCTGGAGTTCCAGCGGCATCGCCTGTGGCTATTGAAGTCATGCTCTATTAGTCGGACGAACCGCCTCACTTGTTCCCCAGCAAGCTCACTTTTATTAACTTCCAGGGGTAACCATTTGGCCACGCGCCCCGTTGTCGGCCACATCGTGCGCAACTATTCGTCGTAAAGCCCGCGTACCCTCGAACACATGGCTTATCCAGACGTGTACCACGCCAATGACAACCGCTATGAGACGATGCCATACAACCGCTCAGGCGACACGGGACTAAAGCTCCCAGCCATTACGCTGGGACTTTGGCATAACTTTGGTGATGACCGGCCGCTCGAGACGCAGCGTGAAATCCTGCGCACCGCGTTTGACCACGGCGTCACGCACTTCGACCTCGCCAACAATTACGGCCCACCGCAGGGTTCTGCGGAGGCGAATTTCGGTCGCATCATGGCCAAGGATTTCGCTCCCTACCGCGATGAAATGATCATTTCCTCCAAGGCCGGTTGGTACATGCAGGATGGCCCCTACGGCTTCGGCGGGTCGCGGAAGTACCTCGTGGCCAGCTGCGATGCCTCGCTGAAGCGCATGGGCCTGGATTATGTGGACATTTTCTACCACCACCGCCCCGACCCGGATACGCCTATCGAGGAAACCGTCGCCGCCCTCGACTTCCTCGTCCGCTCGGGTCGCGCGCTCTACGTCGGCGTGAGCTCCTACTCCCCCGAGCTCACTCGCCGTGCACAGAAAATTGCCCGTGAGCTGGGCACTCCGTTGACCATTCACCAGCCGAGCTACTCCATGTTCAACCGTTGGATCGAGGACGAGCTGCTGGCAACCTGCGCCGACGAAAGCATGGGCGTCATCGCCTTTTCCGCGCTTGCGCAGGGGCTTCTCACCGACCGCTATCTAGATGGCGTGCCGGAGTCCTCGCGCCTCGGGGCGCACAAGATGAACTCGGGGTTCCTCAACGACGACACGCTCACCGCCATCCGTGAGCTCAACGCCATTGCTTTACGACGAGGCCAGTCTCTGGCACAGATGGCCATCTCGTGGGTTCTCCGCCGTGACGAAGTGACCTCCGCTCTGATTGGTGCATCCTCGGTGGAGCAGCTGAAAAACAGCCTCGGCGCCCTGGATGCTGCGCCGTTTAGCGATGAAGAACTCGCGGAAATCGACAAGTCGGCCGTCGACCGCGGGATCAATCAGTGGCAGGGCGCTACGGAGTCTGTGTAGGACTACGCCTTGGGGGCTCCTTAGGACACTTTTTGAGGGTCTCCCTCGATTTCTCTAATGATGAACTCGAGGTAGGCCTTCATAAATTCGATGACGTGGTCGGCCTCATTACTGTTCGCCGCAACCGACGCTGTCTCAAAATCAGCACTTATGCCTCGATTTCGTGTTGCGATTATCTTATTCTCACCAATGCTTTGTTTACCGTCTTGTGACGGAGCATTTGGAAGGTTAGCAATCACCGACGGTTCAATTTGAGCCGTTCTCTCTATAATCTCATCCAAACAAGATGTTTTGGCCTGTTCAGCTTTTACAAGGGACTTTCGATTTTCGATGGTTTCCGGAAAATTAAAGTACGCGAGAAATTTTCCTGAGCTAGTGATGCGAATATTAAAAACTGTTCCTGCACGCAATTCTTTTGAATATTTCCGATCCGGATGAACCTTGATACGAATCCGGTCACTTGTCGACGAAACCTCAAAATACTTGTAAAACTCAGGCAATTCCTCTAGCTTAATTCCCATCTGTTTAATCTGAACATGAGCACTCGATTTCAGCTCTATACCTTGATTGTCATACCAACTCTCGAGGCTAGAACGCGCACCTTCAAAGGTTCCGTCAGTCATTTGAGTTTTCCCTGAACTTCCAGTTTCTATTGCGGTAGAACGTGCTAACTTTGCTGCTCGACGCAAAGTTTCGATATTCTCATCCCGGAGAGGGAGGTCATCTGCGATTACAAGTTGTGAGATAGAATCGAATGGTGTTACGCCCGTACCTCCTATTTGCTTGAGCCAAGGATTATCAATACTTTCGCTGGCATCTTCTTCATCTTCGCCATTCGCCCTCGAATTGCCTTTCTGAGTTTGACACTCTTCCAAAAATGGGGAATCGGGAAAAAGTAAGTCATTGACAATTTCGTTCGCAAGTTTAAAGTCAATTGTCTGCAAACTCAATAACCAGAATATTCCTAGTAGCTCTTCCTGCGGCACGGACTCTGAGCTGCGGTCGCCTCCCCCGCTGTTAATGAGCATCAAGAGATTTAATGAGTTCACCACTCGCTTAATTGACCTTGGATTAGAAGCTAGCAAAGTCTCCGAAACTTTGGCGAATTTGTCAAAGTTACCTAATCCAGCATTACGGTTCTCGTCGATTTCATTCAAAAGCTCTTCGATAAAGTGCTGCACCTCATCTCCTGGTCCCGGAACATTAAACGGAACCTGGATGATTTTATCGAAAAACTGCTTGGCTTTCGCTTCATCCATTGACTCACCATAGATTGCACGTGCACCCTTTTGCACGACATCAAAATCAATCGCTAGGATGAACACACAGTTCTCTGTCTCAAAGAACAGTTTGATAGTTTCCATAATTTGGACAGCGCGAGATGGTGGCAAACGGTCTAAATCATCAACAAATATCGCGAACGTTTTAGTCCCAGAGATACTTTCTAAAGTTTCGGAAAATACCTCTTTGAAATCCTTCTGGAGTTCGCTCTGTCCCTGAAAAGCTTCTTCTGTTAGATCGAATAGCGCCCCTGCTGCGACACTTAGCAAAGTTGAACTTGCGCTACCTTTGACCCCGCTATCCAACAAGAACTTCTCGGTATTTTTTCTTACAGTTGGGCTGATAGCACCAAGAACCCTTTTAACCTTATCTGGAACACTTTTCTTAATCTGGTCTTTTTTGAATTTTTGACTTACTCGAAATAACTGTTGATATACTTCTGCCGCGAATGCTGCTGGAATGTCTTCCTCTGCTGCAATATGAGCAAACTTCCACGTTTCAATTTTTATCGATGTGACGTTGTCATCGTTTAACTCGTTCTGGACAAGCTGAATCATCGTAGATTTACCACTTCCCCAGCCCCCCTGGATTGCTAGGGTCATCGGCGTAGGACAGGATTGGATAAATGATGCTAAACCTTTTGCTTTATCAGTAAAGCTTAATAGGTCTTTCTCCGCCGGAATATCTGTGCGTGCGATACTCAATAACTCAGACATGGCTCAATACCTTCCCTCGGTCTTTTAAATTCACTAGACTGCGGACGTGAACAATCTTCTTTGATGATATTAAATTGGGCACGTATCTTTCGGTGATTTAATTGACTTTTCCAATACGCATTAACTCAGCAGAAAACCTCGTTACACCATCTCCGGCAGCACATACTCAATCAGCTCATCAATCTGCTCTTCAGCATCCCGTTTAGAGGTGCGGAAGTTGATGCTGACGTGATTGATGCCGAGCTGTCGCTGGGAGTGCAGCAGTTCGATGAGCTTGTTGCGGCCAAGGCGGTACCCGAAGTGACCGCCCTGCGCAGGTGCGTCGGGGTCTTCATGCAGATCAATCCACAGTGACTCCAGGAAGGGCTTGAACACGTCCTCGCCGCACTCCTCAGTCACCGCCTCCTGCCAGTTGGCGATGTTCTTCTTCTGCATCTCCAAACCCTTGTGGTACATGAACCACCCGTCGGTATGCGCGGCCTTCCACTCCAGGCTCTGCTGACAGGAGCCGGTGGCCAACAGCGGAACTCGGCGTGCCAGCGGTTTGGGCACCACGTCCGATCCGCCCATCTTGCCCTCGGACCACCGGATAGGCCGGTAACTGGTGCTGAGGGCCTTTTCATAGACCTCGATGTGCTCGCGGAAACGCTCGCCACGCTTGCCTTTGTCCTGGTTAAAGGCGGGGAACTCCTCGGGCCGGTCGCCGGTGGCAACGCCGAAGAGGAAACGGCCGTCGGAAAGCCTGTCCAGCGTGGCAGCGCGCTTGGCCATCACCAGCGGATGCTGAAAAGGCACAACGATTGCACCCGTGCCGAGCGCGATGTCGCTGGTGTGTGCGGCGATGTAGCTGAGGTACATCCAGGGGTCGTAGACCTGGCCGACGTCACCGAATGTCTCCACGCGCAGCGGGATGTCGCGTGCCCACACCGCCGCGATGCCTGCGCGTTCGGCTTTCTGAATCAGCCGAATCTGATTGCTCAGCGCGTCCTTGGGCTCAGCTTCGGCGTCCTGCTCGATGGGCAGACTGAGCCCCACAGTTAGCCTGCCCGGCGCGAATGTGCGCTGGTAACCGGGCAGTTCGTCGATGGGCTTGTCCGAAAGATCAAACAGCGAGCTCATGGTGCTCAACGGTAGTACAGCTGCCGCCGCGAAAACCACGGAATTTTTAGTTTTGCTCAGTGTATTATCGGTGAATGGACTCCACGACTAGTAACTTCCTCACCACGGATCACCACTCGGACAAGACAGCGATTGCCTATTCGCTACACCAGCACCGCGGTTCCAACCTCCCGGTCTTGGTGCTGATTCATGGTGTGTGCCATTCGCGACATGCCTGGGATGACGTAATTACGCACCTAGTCAACGATTTCCGCGTCATCACTGTGGATCTTCCTGGGCATGGCGAATCGGGGCGGCCAACACTCAAAACCTCCGCCAGCGAGGACATGGGCAAACGCATGCTGGCCGAACTGCGCGCTTTCTTGGATGAGCTATCCACCACGCTTCCCGACGCCGATGCAAAACCGCATATCGCAGGAAACTCTCTGGGCGGTTACTTCGCCCTTGAACTTGCACGTCAGGGATATGCCGCATCGGCGGTGGCTTTTAACCCCGCCGGCTTTTTCCACGGCAAACTCGACCAAATCCGCACTGCCAGCCAATTCCTGGTTTTGTATGGCACTGCCAAGGTGCTTCGAAAGCTGCTTCCGACAATGGCAAAAACAAAAGTGGGTCGTACGGCGATGTTCGGAATGTTTTCCGCACGCCCCTGGAAATTGTCGCCTGAGCAGGTCAGCCGGGATGCCGCGGGGCTGCTCAAGAACAATATCTTCCTGTCCGCGCTCGACACTGAGTTCTCTTTTTCCGCCGACACCGGCCAGGCAGCTCAGACGTGCTATTGGGGCACCACGGATCTGACTCTCATTCGAGGCTGGAAGCGTCATTACGACGTGCTTCCCAATGCTGAGCTCCACCTACTACCCAAGCTCGGTCACGTGCCCATGGTCGATGATGCTCGACAAGTCGCGGCTGCCATTATGGCCAGTGCACAGCCGCGACCGTAGCTAACGACTGAGCACATAGGCTCCATCGTCGAACTTCCTGGTCTTGGCCCTAAACAGCCATGTCCAGCTCGGCCATACGGCCGGGGCATTGCCGTGGGCGTCGCGATACCAGGAACCGCAGCCGGTAATCCAAACTGTCGTCTTCACCCGCTCCCGCACCCAGTCATTCCATTTATTAAATGCCTGCTCACGGACTTCCGCGACGTTCACACCGGCACGCTTTTTGGCTTTGAGCATTTCGACAAAGTACTTCACCTGCGACTCAATCATGTAAATCATGGACGAATGCCCAAGCCCTGTGGCAGGTCCCATGATCATTGTCATATTGGGGAAACCTGGCACGGTGGCACCCTTGTAGGCGCTCATACCCTCACGCTGCCATTTGGTGGCTAGGGACTGCCCACTACCGTCGTGTACCAGGTCAAACGCCGGTGAATCCGTCACATGGAATCCGGTGCAAATAATTAGCACGTCAATCGTGCGCTCAGTGCCGTCGACTGTAGTAATCGAATGCGGACCAACCCGGTCGATTGGACTCGTGACAAGCTCCACATTGTCCCGGGCGATTGCGGGGAAATACGTATTCGAAATCAGCATCCGCTTGCAGCCGATAGTGAATTTCGGTGTCAGTTTTTCGCGCAACTCAGGGTCTTTCACCTGCATGCGCAGCATCCCCTGCGACAGAAATTTAATCGGCGCCATGAAGCGGCTGTCCCGCGTTAACCCGGGAATCTGGAGCTCGCGGAAAAACCAGTCTTGAGCACGCACAACTCGGCGTAGCCCAGGGATTTTACGAAGCGCCGTACGCTCAATGCTGGTGTAATTCCGATCCAGGCGCGGAATCACGTAGGGCGCGGTGCGCTGGTACACATCGAGGCGGCCAACAATGGGCGCAATCTTGGGGATGATCTGAATTGCCGAGGCACCAGTGCCGATGATGGCGACTCGCTTATCGCGAAGGTCAACCTCGTGATTCCAGCGCGAGGAGTGGAAAACCTCCCCAGCAAAGGTCTCAATGCCCTGGATGTCAGGCATACGCGGCTCACATAGAGCGCCCACTCCCAGCACCAGCTCCTTGGCCGCCCATGTTGTTCGGGCACCAGAATCGATGTTTTCGGTTACTACCATCCAGCGGGCAGCGTCGTCGTCCCAGCGAGCATCAACCATCTCGGTTTTAAAGTGAGCGCTGCTGTACAGCCCATGATTCCTTGCAACCTCACGCTGATACTCATAAATTTCAGGCTGCGTGCCAAAGCTGCGTGACCAGTCGAAATCCTGAGCAAACGAGAGTGAATACAAATGGCTCGGAACATCGCAGGCAGCCCCTGGGTAGGAGTTATCCCGCCACGTTCCACCGAAATCATGACCGCGGTCAATGATGTGGAAGTCGTTAATGCCCTCTTTTTGCAGAGCGACGGCTGTTGCCATGCCGGAAAAGCCGCCGCCAACAATTAACACATTCGTTTCTTTATCGAAAGTATCCATAGGGCAAGCTTAACCACCACCCAGGCCGCAGCGACCAATATTGAAAAACTTTTCTTCACTGCCACAGTATTACTGTGGCGGATCACCACAGCACCCGCAGTTAAGCTGGAACCATGCTTGAGGATGTCATCATCGTCGGAGGCGGCCAAGCTGCCCTCGCTACCGCCTACTACCTGCGCAAATACGGCATTGATCCGCTCATTCTGGATAATCAGCCGGCTCCCGGCGGCTCCTGGCGCAGTGTCTGGCCCTCGATGACACTGTTTTCCACCCCGGGTTTTTCCAACCTTCCGGGCATCCAGATGCCCGATTATGACGGCTTCCCGCCCGCTTCCCATGTGATTGATTACCTCAGCTCATACGAAAAGCGCTACGAACTGCGCGTTCAGCGCCCGGTTAACGTCACCCACGTCACCCACGACGGCACCTTTCACCTCACCAGCGATGCCGGAGACTTCGAGTCCCACCAACTCATCGCCGCCACCGGCAACCGCCCCTTCGTCCCGCACTACCCCGGCACGACCTCCGCAAAGCAGTGGCATTCGGCCAACTACCCAGGCCCCGAACCCTTCGACGGTTCCCGCGTTGCCGTCGTTGGCGCGGCGAACTCGGGCGCCCAAATCGCCGCTGAACTGGTACTTTCCGACATCGACACCACCTGGTTCACCCGCCACGAACCACGTTGGATGCCCGACGACGTCGACGGCCGCGTCCTGTTCAAACGCAACCGTCAGCGAGCACTCGCCATCGCACGTGGCGAACCCGACCCCGGCCCCTCCGACAGTATCGGCGACATCGTTGTCCTGCCGTCCGTCCGCAAAGCCCGCGACTCCGGTGCCCTCACCTGGACACCCATGTTCTCTTCGCTTGACGACGTCCACGCGGACCACCTCATCTGGTGCACCGGTTTCCGCCCCGCGCTCAGCCCCTTCCGCAGCGTCGACTCCGACCTCATCGAGTTCGTCGGCTACGGCGACTGGGTTGGCCCCGGTGCAGCCACGATTATGGGTGTTGGCCCCTTCGCTAAGCGCGCGGCTGAGCGGGTGGCTGCTCGTCTGTCAGCATGACCTGCATTAACAACATGTCCAACCAACGCCCGTTCTTTGTCCCTACCTGAGGCAATAGCCCAACGCGCTGGAAACCATACTTTTCGTGCAGCGCAATCGACCCCTCGTTGCTGCCGTCGATTGCTGCCACCAAAACGTGCTTTCCCGCCTCCCGAGCTGCATCAATGGTTACTTGTAGGAGCGCCCCGCCAATGCCCCGGCCCTGAAAGTTCGGATGCACGTAGATGGAGTTTTCCACTGTGTACCGAAACCCGTCGAAGTCACGAAAGTCACTAAAGGTGGCATACCCAGCGACTTCGTCGTCAAGCGTGGCAACGAAAACCGGGTAATCCTTGTCCCAGTGAGCTTCCATCCATGCAATGCGATTCTCCGCACTGACCGTGCCATCGTTCCAGATGGCGACGGTGTTGATTACGGCCTCGTTGTAGATTTCCGCGATTGCCTCGGCGTCCTCCCGTGTTGCTTGCCGAATGATCATGGTTTTGCCCCGTTTTCTGCGCTGGTTTCTACGCTGGTTTCTGCGCTCCGCCTTTATAGATGCGAGATTATCAAGCTTCCGGTTTCGAACGGGTGTTTTATTTATATTTTTCTACAACCCTCCATGTGCCACCCGCAAACAACCTGGTAACAAGCGCTTTTTGGTCAGCCGACATCTACAAAAACCATTCAAAATCTCTCACCATTTCTCTTTACAAACCAGAAAGACGCCTGTACGATAGCAAGTAAGTTCGAAAGAAAACCGACAACCATTGGAACACCAGGGGGATCCAATGAAGTCCGAACAAGTACCCGAACCATATTGGGCTCATGAGAATCCCGAAGATGAGCTCTCAGCACTCGCGCGGGCTACTAACCGCACCCACCTTGAGTTGATTGAAGCCTGCTGCCCTGCAGGCGATGATGACGTTGAAAACCATGCCGCTCGCATCAGCGTTCGCCTGGGCATCACCCGCAGTGAAGCACTGCGTATCTGTGACATTGGCCTATTGCTGGAGAAAATGCCTCAGCTAGCGGCCTACGCCCGGGAAAGCTGCGCATTATCTATGCGGCAACTCGGCATCATTGCACATGGCGTGGTCGGCATCGAGCCTGATCAAATACCCGATGCGGAGAAGAAAATTCTGGCATTGGTTACGCCACGGAAGCGTCGTCAAGCGATGATTGGACCTCGTACGCTCACTACCAAAATTGGTGATATTGCTGCGGACTTGGATGACCGTGCTCGCGCCGACGGCACAATTCCCACTATTACCGATACGGAATCGGTGACTCTGGTGGAACGTCCCGACAGCTACTCCCAAATCATTCTCACGCTGCGCCCGGACCGCGCCTACTTCGCCATGTGCGCAATTGAAACGGTCTTCCGCGCGAATGAAGAAATGACGCAGGCGGATGCATTTGTGGAACTGATTCACCAGCGCACCAATGCAGAAGTTGTGCTCAATGTTTTCCGCGAGCCCCACAGTGATGACGCCTGGCTGGACGGTGCCGGCTGGCTCGGCGCGCTAGTCACGGAAGAGTGGATGCAAAAGGTGACGCATGTCCGCCTCTCAGCAGACAGCGCCACCAATGGTTACCGTCCAACCCCAGCGCAGGTTGCCCGCGTCCACGGTCGTGACGGCACGTGTCGCTTCCCCGGCTGCGAAGTCCCAGCGTACAAGTGCGATATTGACCATATCGCACCGTACAACCAGGAAGACCCCGAAGCCGGTGGCCCTACCGACACGCAGAATCTGCACTGCCTATGCCGGAAGCACCACAACCTGAAAACCCACAAGCTCTGGGATATCACGGCTTATGAGGACGGCTCAGAGGTGTGGTCCTCTGCCGACGGCGTTACCGCGGCGACCGTCCCGGCCGGACCGTTAGCCGGGTTCGGGCGACAGACTTTTGACAAGCGCGCTACTCAGAAGACGAAAGCACGCCATGACCACTACATGAAGTGGTGGCTGTCATTCGCGGCCGTGCCAGATCTAGTCTTTGATGATGGGGAGGATTAACCCAGCGGGCCACCGCAGTTCGGCCATGCGCCAGCACCCTGGGAGGCAAGCACGCGCTCGCCAATCTCAATCTGCTGCTCCTTGGTGGCCTGGTCAGCCGTTGGTGCGTACTGGTCACCGCCGTGTCCGCTCCAGGTCTGCTGCGAGAACTGCAGTCCGCCGTAGTAGCCGTTACCGGTATTGGTCTGCCAGTTTCCGCCGGACTCACATGCCGCAACCTGATCCCAGGCGCTAACTGATGCAGCGTTAGCGGCGGCGGTCGGGGCAGCAATCATGCCTGCTGCCACGGCGGCGGATGCGATGAACTTACCGGAAAAACGCATAAAAAGAGAACACTCCTAAAGGGTTGACTTTTCTCTTGGCCGACCAACCTACGCGCACCCTCCCCCGCCCTGTCAACCCGTATCCTGGAAAGCATGTCCGTGGCAGATGTCGTCCGCAAGACCGAGAGAAGAATCAACGCGCTGGCCGCCAAGCGTTCCAAAAACGCTGGTTGGGAACCGGAAATCATCGGATTCACCGGGTACGGAAATGCAGAGCGCGTTCGCGTATTCGGCCGTGTCCTCCTGAAGGATCCGGCCAAAAAACGAGACGAAGAACGAAACAAAAAACGCGGGTTTTGGCAGTTCTTTACCGTCGAACTCGCGGACTTTCCCGTCACCATCACTGCCGGCAATCGCACGGTGGAAACCACCACGGATAGCAACGGCTACATCGAGGTGCTGATTCGGAATCACGGCCTCGAACCCGGCTGGCACGAGATCACCATCAACGACACTCCCACCGAGGTTCTCATCCTCTCCCCGGAGACCAAATACGGCATCGTCTCCGATATTGATGACACCGTGTTGGTCACCATGCTGCCGCGCGCCCTCATCGCCGCCTACAACTCCTGGGTCAAAGAGACAGACGAGCGCAAGGCCGTCGCTGGCTTCAGCGAGTTCTATGCGCAACTTCGCCGTCGTTACGCGAGTAAAACCGATGAGGACACGGACGTTCCCGTTATCTACCTCTCCACCGGCGCGTGGAACACCTTCGGCACACTAAAAAAATTCCTGCACCGCAACAACCTGCCGAAGGGCCCACTGCTACTCACCGATTGGGGACCAACGCCCACTGGCCTGTTCCGCTCGGGCAAGGAACATAAGAAGGTGCGACTGCGGGACCTGTTTATTGACTTCCCCGAAATCAACTGGATTCTCGTCGGTGATGACGGCCAATACGACCCGCTCATCTACGGCACAGCCGCAGCAGAACATCCGGATAAGGTCGCGGCAATCGCAATCCGCAACCTTACTCCCAGCGAGCACGTGCTCTCCCACGGCACGGCAGTGCCGATTGAAAAACTGGAGAACACGGAGGCCCCGTTCGTCGAAGGCGCAGACGGCTTTAACCTGCTCAAACAGATCGACCAGCTACCGCAACCATGATCTACCTCCGCCAGGCCCGTATTCACGATGATGCCGAGCTCCCGGCTTACGTCGTAAAGCTCGCGTTGCCCTTCCCCATGGCCTTCACCACGCCGATTACCATCTTGACCGGCGAAAACGGCAAGGGAAAGTCGACGGTGCTGGAGGCGTTGGCGTCGGCGATGGGGGTCGACACGGACGGTGGCTCGCGGTTTAAAACGCAGGAGCGCACCTCTCCGATTCCGCTCGCGCTGACCAAGCGCAATCCCCCGGATACGTTCTTCTTCCGCGGCGACGCGCACTTAAACCTCGCGCGTTTCTACGCATCGATCGGCAATCTCCCCGGCGGTGACGGCATGGCGGACCTCACCCAGATGAGTCACGGCCAATCCATCATGGCGCTGGCCAAACGCCGCTTCGGTGCCGAATCACTGATCTTCCTCGACGAACCCGAGGCCGGACTGTCGGTACTGCGCCAGCTGGAACTCCTCGGCCGTCTCGGCGCGCTCGCAGAAGCCGGCGCACAGATCATCATGGCGACGCATTCCCCCATCCTGCTCGCCGCACCGGAAGCAACGATCATTTCGCTTGACGACGCCGCCACCACCCACTTCGAAGACACCCTCGCGGTACGGGCGACCAGGGATTTCCTAGCCGATCCCGTCGGCATCGCTGACTACATGGTGGAGCGTTTTACTCCGGGTTCTTAAGCCCCAGCGATGCCACGACGCCTGCCGCAGACAGTGCTACCGGTAGCCACATGGCATCACTCATGGCGGTAGTAAAGTCGCCACGGTTGCTGCTGAGCGCCGCCGCCATGACGGTGGCAATCAGCGCGCTACCCAGCACACTGCCAATCTGGCGGATGGTGTTGTACACACCGGAGGCGGCACCGGCGAGGGACGGGTCGATGTTGCGGGTGGCAGCCGTCGACAGCGTGCCCCAAATAAACGCGTTTGCCACACCGAATGCGGCACCCGGCAGCAACAGCCACAGCACGGAAAGCTCCTCGTGCATGAGGTAGTGAAACCCGAGCATGCCCACCAGCGAGGACCCAAAACCGATTAGCGCGAACTGGCGGAACTTCAGCCGGTCCAGCATTCGCCCAGTCCACGGCGCCATGACACCGGAAATGAGCGCCTGCGGCACGAGCAGTAGTGAGGCTTGGATGGTCGATAGGTCGCAGGCATTCTGAGCGAAGAGGATAATCGGGAAACCAACCGCGACCACCAGCGCACCCATCACGGCAATCGCCAGCGAGGAGACGGTGAAGTTGCGATCCTTAAAAAGGGACAGCGGCATCAGCGGTTCGGCCGTGGTCTTGGCCTCCCACGCAGTGAACAGTCCAAGAATCACCACGCCACCGGCAATCAATGCCCAGATCCAACCGGACCAGCCGGCACTCTCCCCCTCCTGAATGCCGAAGACCAGCAGGAACATACCAATTGCGCTGAGCACGACGCCCAGATAGTCGATCTTGTTGCGGTGCGTCTCGAAGGCCGGCAGATAGCGAAACGCAAAAACGAGCCCAACCAGGCCAATCGGCACATTAATGAGGAAAATCCAGCGCCAACTCAGCAGCTCAATCAACACGCCACCAGCCAGCGGCCCCGTCAGCGAGGCAATTCCGGCCGCCGCTCCCCACAGGCCCATCGCCGCACCGCGATGCGCCGGCGGAAACATCTGCGTAATCAGCGCCATCGTCTGCGGCGTCAACAGCGCGGCCCCCAGTCCCTGCACCACGCGGGCAATGATCAGCATGCTTAACGACGGCGCCAACCCACACGCCAGCGACGCCAACACGAAGATAACCAGGCCCGCTACATAGGTGTGCTTGACTCCCCAGAGGTCACCGAGCCTGCCAGTGATGAGCAACGGCACAGCATAGGCCAGCAGATAACCACTGGTCACCCACATGACTTGGTTGAGCTCACCGCCCAGTTCATGCTGGATGGTGTTGATGCCAACAGTGACAATGGTGGCGTCGACCAGAATCATGAAGAAGCCGAGCAAAACGGTCCACAGCGCTGGCCACGCCTTTTTGGGATCAAATTGAGTATTCAAATCTGTAGCCACTCGGAGTCATGTTAGTTGACGGCACTTTTATCATCGGTTTCTCCTACGCCAAGAAGCACATGGCGATTGCCCCGGAACGCGCAGGTATTGAAAAGTTCGCCGACGAGTTCGATGCCCGCGGCCTCTCCTACGGCAAGATGATGGTCCGCTTCCCCTGGCCGAAAGACGGCAAGGGCGAGTCCATGCCCTTGGACCTGCTGGCCAAGATGATTGAGTTCAACATGGAGGACAAGCGTGGGATGACCAAGTTTTGGCGATAGGCCGGGGTCGATTACCAGGCATGGAACGCGAGCCGGCTACAATACCAGCTGGCCGACGCATCCGACGACTTGTGGCCACGCTATTCACCTATCGATGCGCTGTAGCGTGGCCACAAGTGAATAGCGCATCGACAAGTGAGAGGGCCTGGCCTACAGCGTGCGCATAAGTGCCGAAAAACCATCGATAAGTCAGGAGAATCCATCGATAAGTGAGAGAAATACAGCGATAAGTCCCCGAAACCTGGCCATAAGTGCCGGACAGGGTTAAAGGAGGGTTACAGGACAAGCCAACAACCTCGGCTCAGCATCCGCCCCTGCTTCAACCCAAGCCCCACTCCAACCCCCACCACAAACAAAAAATCCTCGGAAGCTTTTACACTTCCGAGGATCTTCGCTGTGGGCGAAGGGGGACTTGAACCCCCACGTCCGTAAAGGACACTGGCACCTGAAGCCAGCGCGTCTGCCATTCCGCCACTCGCCCGTGGGAACGAATAGAACTATAACACCCCGCGCTAATACACCACCAAATCACCAGGCCAGCGCGCGTTTTTCACCACTTTTCAAGCACTTTCCAACGGCATTTAAGACGCCTTTTTCGCACTTAGCAATAGCAACCTACCCCACAAGCGTCGTCACTATTTGATAAACCTCAGCAGTTCCTAGCCCTTAACTGAAGGTGTAGGGCTCTATACTGTTGCTAAAGTATCGATAATTTTTATGCACATTTTTCACGTAACCCGCCGCGGTTTGGCGGGAGAAGGCGAATTTCTTTAGTCAGATGGATTTCCTAGGACGCATCCGCAAGCTCGATAGCTCGCTTCAGCGCGGGCTCGACAACAGCTTTGCGCGCGTGTTCGGCGGCAAGGTTGTCCCGAATGAGTTAGAAGAATGCCTGAAGCAGGAGATTGAAGATTTCCTGATGCAGGACGCCAACGGTCAGTACTTGGCACCCAATGATTTCCGCATTGGCATCAGCGCCGCCGATTACAAAAACCTCTCCGCGTCAGAGCCCAACCTGCCGAATCAATTGGCTGACCGCATGACGCGCTACTGCCGTAACAACGGCTGGGGTTTCACCGGTACCATCAGCGTCCACCTGCAGGCAGTGGAGTCGCTCCACACCGGCCAGCTGAAGACGGCCAGCACTTTCACCGAGGACACCGTAAGCACTTCGGAGTTCGTTCCATTCGACGGCAATGCTGAGAGTGCCGACAATGCCAACACTGACGCAGCCCCGTCGCAAAGCGATGATGAACCTCAAGCCGCAGAGACCTCTGCCGCCTACCACCCGCAGCCGGAAGCTGAGCAGTTCCCCACCGCTTCCCGCCCCATCCCCGCGGTCGACCCGGAAGCGGCAACTGAGCTGAGCAACCCGGCCGTGGACGAAGACCAGTCCCAGGAAAAGACAGTCACCCTGCTGTTGCAGGACGGCTCCTCGCGCGTATTCGAGATGCGCCATGGTTCGAACATCATCGGCCGCGGCACTGCTTCCGACTTCCGCCTCCCGGATACTGGTGTTTCCCGCCAGCATGCCGAAATCACGTGGGATGGCCAGGATGCGGTGCTCGTCGATTTGCATTCGACCAACGGCACCATTGTCAATGGCGAACCCATTGACAACTGGCTGCTGGCCGACGGCGACGAAATCTCGCTTGGACATTCTGTTCTCGAAGTTCAGATTCGCTAGTTAAATCCCCTGATTCAAATCCGCTAAGTAGTGAGGTTTACCAGGTTCAAATGCCACTACCCTAGGTTTGCCGACACATTCCTGGAATAATTACGTCCGTGTGTTCGGTTGCGGACCCACCAGCTCTACATAAGGAGGTTCCTCGGACGTGGAAGCTATCGTTTTTCTGCTTTCGCGCATCGGCGTGCTGGTCGTCCTGTGGTTTTTCATTTGGATGACGCTTCGCACCCTGCGTACAGAAACAACTGGCTCGGCTCCGCTGCGCCCACTTCGGCAGACCAGCAGTGCTCCGGCCAAGCGTTTCCAGCGCTCGCAGACTCCACATCAGCTCCTTGTCACCTCCGGGCCGCTGGCGGGTTCGCGCATGAACCTAAACAACCAACGCGACATCACTATCGGCCGTTCAGAGTCGAATGCCTTCGTCCTCAACGATGATTTCGCCTCGGGCCAGCACGCTCGCGTCATCAACCGCGACGGCATCTGGTACCTGGAGGATCTGGACTCCCGCAATGGCACATTCCTCAATGGTCAGCGCGTGGAACAGCCGGAACGACTGGCTTCGGGTATGGAATTTCGTATTGGCCGTACAACTTTGAGGTTGCAACCATGAGTCTTGCTCTGAATTACACGGCCCGCTCTGACCGCGGCCTCATCCGACAGAACAACGAGGACTCCGCCTATGCGGGTTCGCGTCTGCTCGCGCTTGCCGACGGCATGGGTGGCCACGCCGCCGGAGAAATCGCATCCCAGCTGATGATCGCAGCTGTCTCTCGGTTGGACAATGATCAGCCCGGCCCCGATTTGCTCGAGTCCCTGCGCAGCGCCTGCATAGAGGGCAATAACTCCATTGCGGATGAAATTGAGCAGAACCCCTCTACGCAAGGCATGGGCACTACGCTGACTGCTCTGCTTTTCGACGGCACCCGTTTGGGCATGTGCCATGTCGGTGACTCGCGTGGCTATCTGTTGCGCGACGGGGAGCTCATCCGCATTACCCGGGATGACACTTATGTGCAGTCGCTGGTGGACGAGGGCAATCTCACCGAAGAAGAGGCGGCAATTCACCCTCAGCGCTCACTGATTTTGAAGGCTCTCACCGGTCGCCCGGTGGAGCCTACTTTGTCTTATCGCGATGTCCACGAGGGCGATCGCTACCTGCTGTGCTCGGATGGCCTGTCCGATCCGGTGTCCGCGGACACCATCAAGGATGTGCTCTCGGAGGGGACTCCGGACGAGGCCGCTACCAAGCTCATTGACTACGCGTTGAAGTCCGGTGGCCCGGATAACATCACCGTGGTGGTTGCCGATGTTGTCGATTCGTCGGCACGCACGCCTTACGAGCCCGCCCTGGCCGGTGCCCTGCAGAGTGCGGAGGAGGAACTCCCCCGCCCCAATACGGCAGCGGGTCGCGCGGCGGCACTCCGCCCGCGGAAGTCACAGGAAATTGCAGTGACTTCGGCGCCGGAGAAGAAGGCTTCCAAGGGCAAGTGGCTAGTTGTTTCTGTGGTGCTGGTGCTGGTGGCCGGTTTGGTCGGCCTTGGTATTTGGGGCTGGCAGAAGAAGGAGTCGATGTACCATCTCGCGGTGGTCGACGGGCAGGTGCAGCTGATGCACGGCGTGCCCGGTAGTTTGCTGGGCTTCGATCTGCAAGAGCCACATCAGTTCATCTGTTTGACCGATGACAACGAGGTTCAGCTTCCTCCGGCTGGGACGCCGAAGGATAAGGTCGACTGCCACATCATGACGCCGGAAGATCTCTCGCCGGCGGCACGCAATTCGCTGGAAGGTCTGCCGGCTGATTCCTACGACGGTGTCAGCGACCAGATTGGCCGTTTGGCGGAGTCGGCACTGCCGGTATGCCTGTCCGTGTCCGACGACGACAAGGACGCAACTTCCGCCGACAAGAAGGATGAAAAGCTGGGTTCGAAGCCAGGAGTCAACTGTAGGCAGGTGCGAAAATGAGTGAAACTACCGCGAAGCGACAGCTTCGGATGAAGGAAATGCTCCTGCTGCTGCTGTCGGCAGGATTGTTGCTTTTGGCACTTATTTCGCTCGAGCTGGCTCAGGGCAACTCTCTGACCGCCGATGTCTTTTACATCATTGGCGGATTCTTTGTGATCTTTGCAGTGGCGCATATCGCGCTGACCTTTGTGGCACCCAACGCCGATCAGGTGATGCTGCCGGTTGCAGCCACTCTCAACGCCTTGGGGTTGGTGATGATCCACCGCCTCGACCTGGCCAATGACACCTCGTTAGTGCGCAACCAGATCATGTGGACCGTACTCAGTGTCGCACTGTTTATCGGCGTGATCGTCCTGCTGCGCAACCATCACTCACTGTCGCAGTACTCGTATCTGCTGGGTCTCGGCGGCTTGATTCTGTTGGCGCTACCGCTGGTGTGGCCGTCGTCGATTAATGCTGATGCCCGCATCTGGATTTCCATCGGCCCGTTCTCCATGCAGCCTGGTGAGTTTGCCAAGGTCATGTTGCTGATCTTCTTCGCACAGCTACTGGTGAATAAGCGCTCGCTGTTCAATGTGGCGGGTAAGCGTTTCCTGGGCATTGATTTCCCGCGTGTTCGCGATCTGGGCCCGATTCTGCTGATCTGGGGCATCGCTACTGTCATCATGGCTCTGCAGAATGACTTTGGTCCGGCGCTGGTGCTCTTCGGCACTGTACTGACAATGCTCTACGCTGCCACCGGTCGTGGTTCCTGGCTCATCATCGGCATGGGGCTGGTGACCATCGGTGTTGTCGGTGTCTACATGGTTTCGGACAAGATTCAGGCGCGCGTCACGCATTTCCTGGATCCGTTGGGCTCCTACGACGAGGGCGGCTACCAGCTCTCCCAGGGGCTGTTCGGCATGAGCTGGGGTGGCATCGGTGGCACCGGTCTGGGCCAGGGCTACCCACAGAACATTCCGGTGGCACACTCTGACTTCATCCTCTCCGCCTTTGGCGAGGAGCTCGGTTTTACCGGTCTGAGTGCCATCATCCTGCTGTTCGCGATTCTGATTTCGCGCGGTATTTCGGCGAGCTTGGCGGTACGTGATTCCTTCGGCAAGCTGCTGGCGGCCGGCATCGCATTCTCGATGGCCATTCAGCTGTTCGTGGTTGCAGCCGGTGTTTCCAAGCTGATGCCACTAACCGGTCTGACTACACCGTTCATGTCAGCCGGTGGTTCCTCACTGCTGGCCAGCTACATCATGTTGGCCATCGTGCTGCGCGTCTCTGACGAGGCCAACCGCCCCTGGGGCATTCCAAGCAACCCTTCGGGCCTCAACGACAATGCCAACGCATCTCAGGGGGTGAACCAATAGATGAATAAGACCATTCGCCAAATTTTTGTTGTCGTACTCGGGCTCTTCGTTCTTCTACTGGCGAACCTGACCTACATCCAGGGCTTCCAGGAGGATAAGTACGCCCACAATCCGCTGAATAGCCGCCAGTTCCTGGAGGAAAAGTCCAAACCTCGCGGCCAAATCACCACTGACGGCGACATTCTGGCCCACTCGGTCAAGGGCGATAACGGCTTCTATGACCGCAGCTACGACACCGACCCGGAGGCATATGCCGCGGTGGTCGGATACCTGTCGGACATCTACGGCTCCGCCGGTATCGAACGCTCGCAGAACGAGATCTTGAACGGCAGCGACCCTTCGCTGTTTACCTCCCGCGCCCTCGACATGGTCACAGGCAAGGAACCTTCTGGGGCTTCCGCAGAGCTGACGCTGTTGCCGAACGCTCAGCGGACTGCGTACCAACAACTCGCTGAACGCGGCTACGTCGGCTCCGCCGTCGCCATTCGCCCATCGACGGGTGAAATTCTCGCGATGGCCTCCACACCGTCGTTCAACCCGAATGACATCGCGGCCGGCGACGAGAGTACCTGGCAGTCCCTCAATAACAATGAGGGCGCACCGCTGCTCAACCACGCCACTCAGCGTCCGCTGCCGCCGGGTTCCACTTTCAAGGTGTTGACCACGGTCACGGCACTGGAGCAAGGCGCCTCCCCGGACACCTCAGTCACTGGCGCACCGCAGATTACGCTGCCGGATACCACCACCACGTTGGAAAACTACGGTGGCTCGACCTGTGGCGGGGCTACTACGACTCTCCGCCAGGCTTTCGCACAGTCCTGTAATACGGCGTTCGCGGAGCTCGGTATGCAGTACGGGGCCGATGCACTCAAGGACGTCGCCAAGCGATTCGGCATCGGTGAGACCCACGACGACGCGGGCCTGCCGATTCAGCCCTCCACCGTCGGTGAGATTCCGGATCAGTCCTCGCTGGGGCAAACCTCCATTGGTCAGCGCGACGTGTCCTTTACGCCACTGGACAACGCGATCATCGCCGCCACGATTGCCAACGGTGGCGTGCGCATGGAACCCCAGATCCTCAGATCGGTGCGCGGTGCCGACCTCTCCGAGATCAAGTCCTTCAAGCCGATTGAAGCCGGCGAGGCGATTTCGCCGGAGATCGCAGAAACCGTAACTGAGCTGATGCGCGGTTCCGAGTCACATTCGGGCGGTAACGGTTCGCGTATCGCCTCCAAGACCGGTACCGCAGAACACGGTGCTGTCCGCGGCGAGTACGCACCGCACGTTTGGTACATCGCCTTCGCTCCGGACTCCGATGTCGCCGTGGCTGTCGTCGTGGAAAACGGTGGCGGCCAAGGCCAGGGCGCTACCGGCGCCTCCGTTGCTGCCCCGATTGGCCGCGCGCTCATTAACGCGGTCGAACAGGCAGGTGTATAAGTATGGATGCCCACCAAGTTCAAGACATCGTCGGCAACCGCTATCACGTACGCCGTCTGCTCGGCCGTGGCGGTATGTCCACCGTCTGGCTTGCCGACGACGCCACCAGCGGCGAACTGGTTGCGATCAAACTTCTGAATCAGGAGTACTCGGACAACTACGAGTTCCGGCAGCGCTTCCAGAACGAAGCCGCTGCTGCACGCAGCGTCAACAGCCCAAACGTGGTGAAGATTGTCACGTACGAGGAAGGCGATACCGGCAACCACGGCGCGTGTTACATCGTCATGGAGTACATCCGTGGCGAATCTCTGTCGCAGGTGCTGCAGCGACGTCGCACCCTGCCAGAGCACCTGATGCTCGACGTGCTGGAGCAGACTGCGCACGGCCTGTCGGCAATTCACGCTGCGAACCTTGTCCACCGCGACATTAAGCCGGGCAACCTGCTGGTGACGCCGGAGGGCACCGTGAAGATTACCGACTTTGGCATTGCCAAGGCCGCCGAAGCGGTGCCTCTGACGCGTACCGGCATGGTCGTCGGTACCGCGCAGTATGTCTCACCGGAGCAGGCGCAGGGCAAACAGGTGAGTCCGGCGACTGACATTTACTCGCTTGGCTGTGTCGCCTACGAAATGGTGGCCGGCGCCCGCCCCTTCCAGGGCGACTCCACCGTCGCGGTTGCCGTGGCACACATCAACGAGGCACCGCCTGCGTTGGCGCCGACGGTCAATCCGCATATCCGCGAACTTATCGGCATTATGCTGCGCAAGAATCCGCAGCGTCGCTATGCCGATGGCCGTGAGCTGGCACAGGCTGTTTTGCGAGTGCGCGCGGGGCACCGCCCACCGCAGCCGCGTGGTGTGACCCCAACGGTGCACCGTCAATCCAACGCTGCCAACCCGGCGACCACCGAACTCGGTGCCATGACGCGACCGCCCATGCCGGTGTCGCAACCACAGCGGCCACCGCAGCGGCCACAGCAGCAACCCACTCGGCAGCGAAAGCCGGCAAAGAAGCGCAGCGGCTGCGGTTGTGGCTGCGGCAGCATTGTGCTGTTGGTGCTGCTAGTGTTGCTGGCCGGTGCTATCGCTGTTGTCTATTCGCTGTCGACAACCGGTTCACTGCCAACCATTCCAAACTTGGAGCAGTACATTCCGAACCAGTCACAGCAGCAAACCACAGAAGAAACCCCTGACTCCAACAACGGTTCCGGTTACGGTTGGTCGGACGACAATTCCGGTAACTGGGGAAATAACGACGGCGGCAGCCACGGCGACAACTCTGGTGAAAACTACGGTGGCAACAATGACGGTGCTTCTGACAGCTCCACTGAACAGGACACCAGCGAGACCGCCCCGGATACTTCCGAACCGACTCAGGATTCGGGCAACGACAATAGCGACGACTCCACTGGCGGTGGTCTGCCCGGTATTCAACTGCCCCCGGAAAATGGGTCTGGTAATACCTTGGGGACTCCAGATGCACAGTAATATTCAGGTACAAGATGTTTTGGTGGAAATCCTTCCGAAGGGACTGACGAACAATGTCTGGCAATGACGATCTCCTCTCCGGCCGTTATCGGCTCGGCGAGCTCATTGGCGTTGGCGGCATGTCCGATGTTTACCGCGCTGAAGATACTGTTCTCGGTCGCTCTGTCGCGGTCAAGATGATGAGGGCCGACCTTGCCAGGGATGAAAACTTCCTCGCAAGGTTCCGTCGTGAAGCGAAAAACTCAGCGCTACTGAATCACCCGTCTATCGTGTCGGTGTACGACACTGGCGAGACGGATAGCCCGATGGGGCGCGTGCCTTTCATTGTCATGGAGCTGATTCAGGGTGAGACGCTGCGTGACCTTGTTCGTCGTGAGGGTCGGCTCGACCCGAAGAAAGCCGCGTCGATCATGGCATCGGTGTGTGACGCACTGACGGCATCCCACCATGCCGGCATCATTCACCGTGACATCAAGCCGGCGAACATCATGCTGACCAACACCGGCAAGGTGAAGGTGATGGACTTCGGCATCGCTCGCGCGCTCGGTGATTCCACCGCGATGACGCAGACGGCGGCGGTGTTGGGTACCGCGCAGTACCTCTCGCCGGAGCAGGCGCGCGGTAAGACCGCCGATGCCCGTTCTGATATTTACGCTGTCGGCTGCGTGCTTTTCGAGGCCATCACGGGCGCCCCGCCGTTCACCGGAGAAACTCCACTTTCTGTCGCTTACCAGCATGTTCAGGATCAGCCGCCGCGACCGTCGGAGAAGCTCAACACCGACCCGAACACGGCTCAGGCCCTCGACGCGGTGCTGTTGACCGCGATGGCCAAGGATCCGATGGAGCGCTACGACACCGCAGAGGACTTCGCACAGGATTTGCGTCGTCTTGCACGCGGCGAGAATCCGTTGGCGCTGGCGCACCACGGCGCGCATGACGACGACGCGAAGACCACCGAATTCCTTCCGGCAGCTTCGTCGGATGCTGAGACTCGGGTGACCCCTGCACAGCAGGCAACTCCGGCCCCTGTCCCTGCTCCTGCACCGACGCCGGAACCGGAGAAAGCAGCTGCCCAGCCGGAAGCCCCTGCTCAGATCGCTAACACTGACGAGCCTGAGAAAAAGAAGGGCGGCGCAGGAAAGACTGTCGCGCTAGTGGCTGCTGCACTGGTCGCTCTCGGCGGTGTCGGCTACGGCGCCTACCAGCTCTTCAACTCGTCCACCGAGGTCAAAACCGTTGCCATTCCGCAGGTCGAGGGTCTAAATGTCAATGAGGCAACGCAGGTTCTCGAGCAGGCTGGTTTTGTAGTCAACCGCGTCGATGAGCCGAACCCAGATGTTCCGCGAGATACGGTAATCGCCACAGAACCGGGTGTCGGCTCGGGGTTGCCGGAAGGATCGCGCATCAAGCTGCGCGTATCCTCCGGCCCTGAGCTGACCAATGTGCCGGATGTGCGTGACAAACAGGCCGAGGAAGCTCGCCGCCTGCTCGAGGAGGCGGGGCTTGTCGTCAATCCAAAGCTGCAAGAGGAACCGAATGAGGACGTTCCGCGCGGCAATGTTATCGAGCAGTCTCCAGCGGCCGGTTCTCAGGTATCGAAGGGAACCCGCGTAACCTTGACTGTCTCCTCCGGTATCGAGACCAAGACTGTTCCGGATGTCACTGGTCAGACTTTGGATTCCGCCCGCACGACCCTCGAATCCGCTGGTTTCGTTGTCGAGGTGGTGGAGGTTGACTCTACCGAGAAGCAGGGAACCGTCGTTGAGGTTCCCCAGAAGGGTACGGAGCTCACCGTCGGAACGACTGTCGAGCTGCACGTTTCGCGCGGTAACCAAATTAAGATGCCACGGGTTGAGGGCCAGACTCTCAGCGATGCGGAGAAGGCGCTCACCGATGCCGGCTTCGAGGGAACTATCCGCACCGAGGAAGTCACCACGCTGGATCTGTCCAAGGTCGACCACGTGGAGAAGGCCGAACCGTCAGCCGGCTCCAAGCTCAACAAGGACGGCGAGGTCACCCTGCGTGTCTACCGGCTGGGGGTTGCGCCGGAGAGTTCCGAGGAGGAGCCTGCTCCGGAGCCTCCCGTGAGGCTACCGGATTTGCTGCCTAACTAGCGGCTAGTGTGCCAGCACGTCTGAGAAGGCGCGCTGGTACACGGCCTGCTGCTCTTCCAACTCCGACAGGAGTTCTTCGGTGTACTCGCCGCCGGCCAGGTGCAGCCAATTGACCAGCATGCGGTGCCCGTACTGGGTGAGTACCGACTCCGGGTGGTACTGCACGCCGTGAATCGGCAGGTCGCGGTGGCGCATCGCCATCAGCATGCCCGAATCGGTGAATGCCGTGGCAATGAGTTCCTCCGGCAGCGTCTTCGGATCCACTGTCAACGAGTGGTAGCGCGTGGCAATAAAAGGACTGGGCACATCGGCCAGAACACCCGTGCCGTCGTGAGTGACCGGGGAGGTCTTGCCGTGCAACAGCTCGTCGGCACGCACGACCCGCGCACCAAAAACCTCACCAATCGCCTGGTGACCCAAGCACACACCCAACACCGGTGTCGGCTCGTCCTGCCTGCTCACCGCGCGAATAATGTCCTCTGTCCATCCAGCATTGGACGGCTCACCGGGACCGGGCGACAGTAGGATTGCATCAAATTGCTTTACGACGTCGTCAACATCGCGGAGACGCGCATCATCATTGCGCCAGACAGTCACCGTTTCGCCGAGCTGGCCTATGTACTGGACCAGATTGAATACGAAGCTGTCATAGTTATCGACGACGAGAATCTGCATAACTGGGAATTCTACTGCCTGCGAACTTCACTGGTAAGTTCGGATGCAAAGTTTACAATTATGCATATACCGCGGGAGTGTAGATACCGCGCTGATCGCAACCTGCTGACCACAACCTAAGGAGTTTAAAGCGCTATGCCTAAGGCAAAGATTGAAAGCACTAATTCACCACAATCCGGTGGCTCCTCCGTCAGCCGCACCCCGGTCAAAATCAATAGCACTCAGACACCGGTGTGGTACAAGGTGCTGATGTTCGGATTCATGCTGATCGGTTTGGGCTGGCTGCTGGTCAACTACATCGCGGGTCCGCATATTCCGTTCATGGTGACTTTGAACGCATGGAACTACGTCATCGGCTTTGGTCTTTTCATTGTTGGTCTGCTGATGACTATGGGGTGGCGTTAGTCAGCTCTAATTCTCCCCCCACCCTCGGGCGCATCCACTTTTGGATGCGCCCTTTTTCATGCCTAAAAACGCAGGTCAATTCACCCCCGCAGACACACCCGTTTCCCACACATTTTTCGATGAATAACGATTTCTCCCCTGCGGATTGCGTAAAAAAGTTATCCACAGAAACCTGTGTAACAATCATGTAATTTGTGGATAACTGTGGAGAGATTTCATCCCAAATTTCTCACGGGTTACGTGACAGAAACCGTAAAGCATAACAACTTTGGGTCTATCCCCTGTGTCCACAGTATCCACAGCCTGTGGATAACTCTGTGAACAAGTAACATAGTTGCAAGTCAACTTGTGTGCAATTCCTATACTCTGCGGGATTCGACCACTTTCGAACGCCGGTTCGTAAATTACAAGAATGGAATTATCCACACATGTGCACAAGTCTGTGGACAACTGTGGATTCTTGTAATTTGTGAAAATTGGGACCCGTAACGTGCTTCTTGGCCGGTCTTCACCTAGGTGAACAGTGGAGCATTTTGTCCACAGGGCTGTGGACATGTGGAGAATCAACCCAATTTGCTACTACCCCCGCTACCCCTAAACACAACATTGAAGCTACGGGCCGTCGTAAAGCGAAAATTGGCATGAAAAAACCCGCCCGGAACAACCGGGCGGGTCAAAGAGCGTAGAAGCTAGCGGATTACTTCTCGATGTCGATGGAGGTAATCACGACCGGCTCCAGCGGGCGATCCCAATGATCGGTGGCCACACGAGCGATCTCGTCGACAACCTTCTTCGAGGCGTCATCAGCGACCTCACCGAAGATGGTGTGAGCGCCATTGAGGTGCGGGGTCGGAACCACGGTGATGAAGAACTGGGAACCGTTGGTGCCACGACCGCCACGCTTGCCGGCGTTTGCCATAGCGAGCAGGTACGGACGATCGAACTGGAGCTCCGGGTGGATCTCATCGTCGAACATGTAGCCCGGGCCGCCAGTACCGGTGCCCAGCGGGTCACCACCCTGAATCATGAATCCGGCGATGATGCGGTGGAAAATGGCCTCATCGTAGAACGGGCCGGACTCGGTGCCAGAGGCGTTCTGACCCTTGTACTCCTTCGTGCCCTCTGCCAGGCCGATGAAGTTGTCGACAGTGTTCGGCGCGTGGTTGCCGAACAGGTCAATCACGATATCGCCATGGTTGGTGTGCACAGTTGCAGTAGCAGTCTTAATAGTCACGTTCCTTAGGATACCGACCTTGGTGGCCAATTGCTCCTACTGGTGAGTTTCTCCGTGGCAGAAACCAGCGAAAATGTTTTCCCAAGATAAGGAAAAGAGTTCTTCGTTGACCCCCATGAAGGGCAAATAGTGCCTAAGCTGGAATGTGAGCCTGCTGCAAATATTTTGGTGCTGGGCCTAACTGGGCCCTAGCTCTTGGACTTAGAAGCATCTTGGTCTCAGAGGCACTGGCGCTGCAGCAGTATTAATCATTGATTGAGAATTAAAGGCGAAGCTTTTTGGCGACGCACTAATTAAGGAGAGTCATGAATCCCAACGCAATCTCGCTGGCTGTCAAGGGACTGAAGTCCGCTTACGACAGCTACTCGGATTACCGGGACAAGAAGGCTGCAGAGCTCTACGACACGATGCAGGAGGCTAAGAAGGTGGCAGCTGCACAGAACGAGGCCGCAAAGGACGCGGCATCCGATTGGGCAGAAGATGTTAAGGAAAAGGTTTCCGACGCTCGCAATCAGCTCGCTGAGCAGGCTGAAGAACTGACCGGCAAGGTTGAGAAGAAGTCCAAGGAGACCAAGAAGCAGGCTAGGAAGGCTGCGAAGCAGGCCGAGAAGGGCGCGAAGCGCAAGGGCAAGAAGACCCGTTGCAAGGCTCGCTGCGAAGCTAAGAAGGCGGAAAAGAAGGCCAAGAAGGCTCGCAAGGACCTCGAGGTGCGTACCCAGAAGGCTATCGACAAGGTAACCGGTAAGGAAGAGCAGCGCGCCAAGAACGGCCGCATCGCAACCGCTTCCCTGGTCTTCGCTGTTGTTGCAGCAATCGTCGGTGTCATTGTTTGGAAGCTGCGCAAGGACGACAAGCTCCCGGTCGACCCGGCTCCGTACCAGCAGAAGGCCCAGGAAGTTAAGCACAAGGTCGAAGAAAAGGCCGCAGAGGTCAAGGAGACCGTTGAGGAGAAGGCTTCCGAGGTAAAGGACAAGGCAGCTGACAAGGCCGACGAGGCCAAGGACAAGGCAGCTGAGGCCAAGAAGACTACTGAGGACAAGGCCGCAGAGGCTTCCAAGCAGGCTCAGATTAAGGTCGACGAGGTCAAGACCGAGAAGAAGAACGCTGAGGACGCTAAGAAGATCTCTTCCAAGCCGTCCAAGCCGGCTCCGAAGCCGGGCCAGGCTCGCAAGAAGTAAATAGGCGGCTAGATAGCCAAAAGCCTTTTCACGCCCGATCGTTCTGTGCAGTAGATGCGCCGACGGTCGGGCGTTTTTGGTTAAGCAGCAAACCTGACAACTTCAAAAGACGGGCTGCAAATGTGAAACTGTGCGAGTTTATGACACTTTCAAGCCATTTTTCAGGGGTAGGGTCAGGCGGTCATTGCATCATGGATAACACCAGAGATTACCTCCCGG
>ERZ1031329.9-NODE-9-length-111348-cov-16.728096_pt1 | contig 111348 bp, 111 predicted proteins | sample MGYA00518053_ERZ1031329 | MGnify/ENA primary metagenome ERZ1031329 (study PRJEB33718, sample SAMN03159840) | human skin metagenome | collected 2014-02-25 | study: EMG produced TPA metagenomics assembly of the PRJNA266117 data set (Human skin bacterial metagenome... | reverse complement strand
GCTGCCTAAACACTAGGTAGCCCCACTACGTGTCCACGAATTGCGGTCAACCCCATTGGGAAATGTGTAATTGGGGGAATAAACTACGCCATTAAAGGCTCCGAGACTGCCGGATTGATTACCTCAATAGAGATCTTGGATGCGCGGGAGTCAGATAGCTTCCTTGATATCCCACTGTCATTGTCAAGCCGAAAGTTTGTCAAAGCCCTAAAAGATGTGGGGATCGAATTTGAGCACGACCGTGACGGCATAACCATTCCCCACGACAAAGGGACAATCGCATTGTCGTACGAATTCGGCAAAGTTGTAGCTATTTACTGGGGTAGCTAGCCAATATCAATCACGCGAGTGCGCAGTCTGACTTACGCGACAGCCTAACCAAATGCCTTGACGTATTAAACAACCGACGAAGAAGGAAGTGCATCGAGAAAATGAATATTGAAGGTACCTGCCCCTTGCCCGTAAAGCCCGGTATGACGGTGAACCAGGCTACTAAAGCATGCTATGACTCGGAGTTAGCTGCGGATACGTATGAGGAACAGTTTGAAGGCTGGGTTGATATCGAAGCACTCGAGCCTGGTGATCCTGGCCGCAAGATTGTGTGCTGTGTGGAGGACGGTAAGTGCGTCACCGTTGAAATGAAGTACATGGAGGTGCCAATCACGGATACTTTCTATGGCGTTGACCTTAATCGTCGCCCCGCCGAGACCGCGCAAGAGAGCACTGAACGAGTCGCACAAGAGCTACAACGCCAAGGAATCCGCACCGAGATAAATGATTTCCTCATCCTCCTGCCTGACCAATTAGTCGCACTCGAAGTCGACGAAGGCGTTGCGTGGTTTGATCCTGAATATTGGAGTCTCGAGGATTTTCTTGAAACGTCGTTCCTTGCCTAGAGAAAAGTAATCCTTAGGTGTTAGCGAACGAAGCGGCAACACCATGCTTTAACGGAAAACATTTAGGGTAAGCCCCAACTTTGGCGAAAGTTCTAGTTTCCCGCTTTGTACTGCGGTATATGGCTAAGGTCGTTGCGCTCGTATTGCGAGCAAGGATCTGAACCTTGTTAGGTAGCTCCCGAACATCTAGCCCTGTAGGGCTGGAAGGAAATATAAGCTACACCCTGTAGGACATGAATCCCATTGTTGAGGCTTCAGCATCTTCGTGAATGGCCCCAAAAGAACATACAGTGTATTTCTTGTGGCATGAAGGGTGCGGAAGCGGCGGAGAGATGTCGGTGAGGCGTTGCGTATCGCCGGTCTCCTTTTGGACCCCATCCTGGGCGGGGATCCTGCCACCGCGGCTGGGGTGTGGGACCCTGTCAGCCTTGCTTGGCGGTAGGCGACGTCTCCTGCCCGCCACCGGCGTCTGGGAGCGGGGCGGGCATGACCCGCGGTGTGTTATCGCTGGCGGATTTTCTCGGCCTGCGCCTGGACCATGCGGGTGAATTCTTCGGGTGCGACTTCGGGGGAGCCGGAGACTGTGTAGGTGGCCCCGTCGATCTCGACGTAGGCGATGCGGCTGACGGAGCCGTTGTCACCGGAAAGGGGGGAGGAGGACTGCGTCAGGGTTACCTCGGCGGCGGTGACGGAGTCGGCGCCGTCGACGCGCAGCTCCATGGGTGCCGCAGTATAGGACGTGGATCCGCCGGCGTGAGCCCTGGTGATCGACTCGCATACCGACACGTCACGGGGGTGGTTCAACAGCTGCGGGTCGGATGAGACGGCGACGCTAAGTGTCGCGTCAGTGGACTCGTTGGTGAAGTCGCGGGCCGCGATAGCGTCGGGGTTCTGAACGATTTTGGAGATGTAGGTCACGCCGGTGGGGGTTAAGGCGGCGCATTCGGCCGGGTCGGCGGTGACTTCCTGGGCCATAGAGACCATGTCCTGGTTGATGCCGGGGTTTTCGGCTTCTTGGTCCTGGATCATCTGGTTGATGCTGTCCATGCTGTAGCCCTGCGGGGCGGCGGTGTCGTCGACGACGGTGGTGTGGGGATCGACGGGGCCCTTGTCGACTGTCGGGGAGGCAGAGACCCCGGTGGCGGGGTTGTCCCCGGTGTCCTGGTTGGTGGAGCAGGCGCCGACGGTGGTGCAGGCGGCGGCGAGGGCGAGGGCGGGCACTATGTGTCGGTTCATGCACACACAGTAACAAACACCCCGGTCATGCCCCCTGGCTGGCTGGGGATCGGAGGTGCGCGGGGCGAACATGTGTCGGGTCCCGCCGCCATGAATTCCGGTGCGGGGGCACGTGGGGTGAGTTACCATTGCCGCATGCTGTCGCTTTACGAGGAATTTCCTGATGCCCCTGTTACGCAGAGGAGCGCTAAGGAAGAGGAAGTCGAATTCCACTTCATCGTCTCCTCGGTGCCGGAAAAGAGGGTCGTGGGTGACGACTACGCCAAAGACAAGCTCAAACTCCAACTTATGCTTATGCCTGGTGTAGCTCTCCGGTTACTTCCCGACGGGGAAGTAACCACCGGAAGTATCCATGTGCGTTACCCGCACCTGTTTCACACCCGGCAGGGAAAGACGCTCTGGGATCCGCGGGAAATCGCCGATCTGGAGCCGTTCAAGGTGTATCGCGCGCGGGGTAGCTACTTCTTTTCCGATATAAGGAAGGAACCCTACGTCACCATTTGGGAAATGCTTGACCCGCTGCCCGACCCAGAGATGGAAGAACTCTCGGCCAAGACTGCCGAACCGGTGATCCTGGAGGCCAATATCGGACAACTGGTCCTTGACCGGACGTTCCCGAGTTTCGAGGGTAAAGCGGACGACCTCGGCGTCAAGGTCAGTATGTGGTACGAGGGGCCGGAACTGCTCCTTGCGGGCCAGGGGAACATGGCGAAGAAGTTCAAGTCGGCGCTGAACTTCATCAACAACGTCCTCTCCCAGGAGTACCTCGATAAAGCGCGCATGCTGGGGGCCGAAAAAGCGCTTCCGGCCGCGAACCGGTGGCGCCACGATGTGGCCGAGGCGGAAGGGAGGCCGACACCCGCCCCGAAACTCGGGGTGGAGGACGTCTACGCCAAGCTGACTCCGACTGTGGTGAACATTCCCCACAGGGGAAACGTTGGTGTCGAGTTCGACGACGGGTACATGTTCGGAGGGCACCCCGTGACGGTGAAGACGAAGAGGGACGGAACTCCCACCTCGATCGAGATGGACGTCTAAGATGACGGTTTTGTTGGTTGATCGGCTCGGGGTATAGATCTACAGGGATATAGTTATAAGCTACCTGGGAAAATCGATAAACCCGCAGGTTGAAGTGCCTTCGGGTGGGTAAATATGCGCAGTCTTCGCTGAAGCCGTTGCAGCCAGTACCCGCTTTATTGCAACGCGGAGGTAAGACGCATGACATTATCCACGTAGCGGCGGATAAATCCGCGCTCATTCCATTCCTCAAGGGTCAGCTCGTGGCATACGGCCCGGTAGTTGGATACGAGCTGGTTGAACTGGTCAATGAGGTCTCCCTTGGCCACCAGCATGGTGGATTCGTAATTTAGGCCGAACGAGCGCGGGTCCATATTGGAGGAGCCGAACATGCACAGCGGATCGCGGCCGGGGTCATCCGGGTCGGTGATGATGAACTTGGAGTGCAGAACAAAGGGATAGGGGAATTGGTAGATGTGCACGCCCGCCTCCAGCAGCGCCTGGTAGTAGGAGGATTGGGCGTGGTTGACCATGAATTGGTCCGCCTTGGCAGAGACATAAAGTTCCACGTCCACGCCGCGGTAGCAGGCGGTGGTCACGGCCTCCAGTAGGGATTCATCCGGGACGAAGTAGGGCGAGCACAGTACCAGCCGGTCCTTGGCGTGGTGTACCAGGGAGTTGAACATGCGCAGGTTGGGCTCAGTGGTGTAACCCGGCCCGGAGGGGATTATCTGGAGGTGGTTGGCGTCGGCAGTCTGGGCGTCGTCATATGGCAGCTCATCCAGTGGCAGGTTCTCTTCTGCCTCGAGGTACCAATCCACGGCGAAGATTGCGGACATGGAGGTCACAATCGGGCCGGAAAGCTCCACCATGTAGTCAATCCAGTAGCGGTCCTTGGTCTTGTACTGGCGCTTAATCATATTCAGCGAGCCAATAAAGCCCACCTTGCCATCGATAATCACCAGCTTGCGGTGATTGCGCAGGTCAGGGCGGCGGAAGCGGCCCTTGTGCAGCTGGATGGGCAGCATGAGATGCCAGTCGACGCCAATCTCCGTTAGCCGCTTGCCCAGCTTGAAGTAGCCCTTGTACTTGAAGCTGCCGATCTGATCCAAGAGCAAGCGCACCTTTACACCTCGGGCGGTAGCCCTGCGCAGCGACTCAAAGAAGACGTCTGTGGTCTCATCCCAGGACTGGATGTAGATCTCGATGGATACATACTTCTCGGCGCGGTCAATAGCGGCGGCAATGGCGCGAATGGACTCGTCATAATCCGCGTGCAGGCCAAGGTTATGGCCCACCAATGCTGGGAACCCAGTCAGCTCGCGGTTAAGCCGAATAACCGACTCTACTTCCGCCGAAAGGAGGCCCTGCGGATGATCCGGGGTGCGGGCTGTGACGTTTTCAATCTTCTCATTGGCTTCTTGCTGGATGCGGTGGCGACGCCGGTTGATATACGGCGAGCCCATGAGCAAAAACAGCGGCAGGCCGATAAACGGCAGCACCAGAATTGCCAGCAGCCACGCGGTTGAACTGGAAGGTCGGCGGCCTTCGGGCACGAAGCCAACGGCAATGATCTTGATGCCGTAATCAAGGATCAGGAATACGAGCTGCCAGAAGCTGAGATCAAGAGACCAAGACATTTATCGCACGGAATTGAAATCGGGCAGATTGTAATCTGCGAGAAGCGGACAGTGATCGGAGGTTTTATCGCCGGCGCGCTCGACCATGTCTACTTGCGCGCCGGTCACGTGCTGGGCAAGCGGGGCTGAAGCCAACTGGAAGTCGATGCGCATGCCTTCGTTCCTTTGGAAGCGCATGCCCTTGTAATCGAAGTAGGTATAGCGCTGGTCCTCCGTGAACCGGCGAGTAACTTCCTCGAGGCCTGCTTCTTCCAGCATCTGGAACGCGGCGCGCTCTGGCTCGGTGACATGCGTCTTGCCACGGAAGGCCTCTATATCCCACACGTCCTCATCGCGCGGGGCAATATTGAAATCACCGCTCATAAGCAATTTGGACTGCGCATGATTTTCCGCATAGCGCGCCAAGTGATAGAGAAAGTCCAGCTTGTAGTCATAATGGCGATCCGTGATCTCGCGGCCGTTGGGCACGTAGAGTGACCAGATTTCTACGCCACGGATGCGAGCCCCTAGTGCTCGGGCCTCACGGTCTTGCGGCTTTTCTGGATCTTTGGCAAAGCCTGGCTGGCCCGGAAAGCCGATAAAGACGTCCTCGGGCTCTTCCTTGGACACAATGGCCACGCCGTTCCACTGGTTGAGCCCGTGGCAGGTGACATGGAGACCCGCATCCTCGAAGACCTCGCGTGGAAACTTATCGTCTTTCACCTTAGTTTCTTGCAGGCACAAAACGTCGATGTCGTGCTTGGAGATAAGGTTCAGCGCCCGCTGTGTGCGGGTACGGACGGAGTTAATATTCCACGTGGCGATGCGCATGCCACATAGGTTACCTGGGTAGTGAGTCAAGCTCACTACCCAGCCCACAAGGAGTCCCATAACGTTCACCGCCCAGACCGGAAGTCCGCAGCGCGGAGAGCTAGTCGCGCAGGCGGGCGTAGATGCGCCGGTGCTGCTCGATGAAGCCGAGCTTCTTCGCCAGCCGCACGCCGGCGATATTCGAGGTCGGCGCGGTGAGGTACGCGTGCTCAGCGCCGTTGTTGTGGCCCCAGTGCAGCAAATGTTGGAGCGCGAGCGCTCCGTATCCGCGGCGGCGGAAGTCCTCGGCCACTTCGATGGAAGAAAGACCCAGCCACGTGGTGCCATCGCCGGATTCGCTCAGGGTGCCGCGGGCGATGGCGACGGTCTCGCCATCGAGGACCAGGCGGCCAAAGCCGAGCGGTCCCTCGATGTGAGCGCCAAGGCTCTGCAACGCGTTGGCAGGAAGGGCATCGGTGCGGGATTGATACATCGCCAGCCACTCGTCGTCGGGCTGGGCGGTGAGGTGGAAGGTGGGGGAGGTAGAGGGGGCGTCGGCAAGCGTGGGCAGATCCCTCAGGACCATGGCGAGGATTTCTGGCTCGGTCTCCCAAGCTGGGTCGGCGAGCAGGCGCTCGGCCGGTTTGCCAATGCGCTCCGGAACCAATAGGCGCACCGGCAGATTGTGGCGGGCGTAGAAGGCCTTAATCTCCTCCAGTGGCACCGGAGTGAAGCCGGCCGAAGGTCCCACGGGCACGGCCGAGTTGGAGTGGCCGGAAACCCCGTCGCTCGCGCGCAACAGCCAGGAACCATCGCTGGTCCAGGCGTGGTCTGTGTCGGGGAAAGCCGCGGCCGCGGCAACCTCCACGGCGCGGATATCGGAATTGCGGACCATGCGCGGGGAGAGGCGCTTAATGATCTTCAGCTGCTCCGGCGGGATCTCCACCGCCTCCAGGTCGGAAGGGTAGCCGCCGACCTCTTGTGGGCGAATGACCAGCGGGTCGAGGCTCAGCACATGTCCAATGACATCGCTATGCACATCGCCGAAGTCGCGCCGGGCCACCACGCGCTCGCCTACCTGGACGGCATCGGAGCGGAAAATGCGTGACATTAGTCGTCGTGGCCGAAGGGATCGGCGTCCTCACCCGGTACCCAGGAGTAGCCCGGTTCGGTCCAGCCGTGGCGCTTAATGGCCTTCTTGGCCTGGCGCTTATAGCGGCCGATGAGGGTATCGGTGTAGAGGAAGCCATCGAGGTGGCCGGTCTCGTGCTGCAGGCAGCGGGCGAAAAAGCCATAACCCTCGACGGAAATGTCATTGCCGTTTTCGTCCTTGCCGGTCACGCGCGCCCAATCGGCGCGGCCGGTGGGAAAGCCCTCGCCCGGCACGGAGAGGCAGCCCTCGTCATCGGAGCCGTCGTCGGCAGGCATGGTCTCTGGAATCTCGGAGGTCTCCAGCACGGGGTTAATGACGCAGCCCTTGCGCATGCCCGCCTCCTCGGACGGCAGCTCGGTGCCATTGGGGCCATCCGTATCGGGGCAGTGGTAGACAAAGAGGCGCTTGCCAATTCCTACCTGGTTAGCGGCCAGGCCCACGCCATTGGCGGCGTCCATGGTTTCATACATGTCCGCGATGAGCTGCTGCATTTCCGGGGTGGAAATCTCGGATTCTTCCACCGGTTGGGTGGGTTCGTGGAGCACGGTCTCGCCGTGGATAACGATGGGGCGAATAGTCATGCCTTACAGTTTAGGCATGAACCCCTTGTCTGACCTAGACGCCGCCATTTTGGACTTCGAGGAAACTGCGCCGCGCAGCATCGGCCGCAAGGAAGAGGCCATCCGCGCGCAGCTGGACATCTCCCCGGTGCGCTACCACCAGCGCCTAAACCTGCTTCTCGACGCCCCCGCGGCCGCCCAATCCCACCCCCTCCTGGTTGCACGGCTGCGGCGCCTGCGCGAGGGGCGAGAAGACACGCGGCGCGCCGCGCGGGGAAATACCCCAGATAGTTAATTCTGAGTACTAGTGTTGCGTATGTGACTAATGTGAATCCGGAAAATTCGACCGACAAGGTATCCGACGAAACCCGCGCCGGCTCTGCTGCCGGCGCCTCCGCTTCCAGTGCTGCTAAGCAGCGCCCCGCTGGCGGCGGCGCGCACGCTAAAAAGGGCGGCCTTCCGCTGCGCGGCCTGGCGATGGTCCTCATCGCCGTGGCCGTCATGCTCGGCCTTTGGGCTTTGTACTCCATGACCTCGGGCGACGATGACTCCACCGTGGCGTCTGAGAGCACGCAGGAAAACTCCACCGGTTCCACCATCGGTGCCGCGCCTGAAGGTTCTGCCGGCCCCGACGCCGCAGGTTCCCGTGCCCCCGGTGCCCCAGGCGCTTCCGAGGGCGCAAGCGCTCCTTCCCCTGCGCCGGCGCCGGGAAAGGGCGATGCCCCACGTGATTCGGCTGCTTCCGGTGCTGCCGACGAGGCTGCTGCGCCTCAGGGCAATGGCGCTGCAGGGGAGGAAAACGCCCACTCCGCCGCGCGCGACCGTAATGATATTAAGGTCAGCGTCTTGAATAACTCCGGTGAGGTAGACAAGGCCAAGAAGGAAGCCGATTCCCTCAAGGGCGGCGGTTTCAAGGTGGGCTACGTGGGCAACCTGCCTGGCGATGTCCTTACCGTCCCGAAGACCACCGTCTTCTACCCGGAAGGCGACACCTCCGCTGAAGCACTGGCCAAAGAGGTAGCCGCTCGCTACCAGGCCGATATCGCGCCCATGAATCGCGACCTGCCTAAGGAAGCAACCGATGACGGCGCCGTCGTCGTCGCCCTAGCGGTGCCGCAGGCCTAAGCTAGCTGCGTACCTGACCTAAAGTCCAAGGGCATCCGGCCCGACAGAACCTCCATTGTTCTGTGGCCCGATGCCCTTGGACTTTTATGATCTGAGCTGCTGCCTACCCGCACGGCCGCCGCTGAGAATGGGTTAAATAAAATTCACTTCTTAATACCTGTCAGCCGTTAAGCTGAATGGGTGAAGATCCCGGCAGAACAATTCGCCCGCTCTCCCGAACCAACGCTAGGCGTGGAATGGGAGGTAGCGCTCGTGGACCGCGAAACGCGCGATCTCGTCCCGCGCGGTGCGGAACTTATCGATCTGGCCAATGCGACCCACCCCGATATCCATCTGGAAAAGGAATTTCTCCAAAATACGGTGGAGCTAGTTACAGGCATTTGCCACACCGTTCCGGAAGCAATCGCTGACCTGAAAAATTCCCTGAACGCGGTGGAAGAAGCCGCCGATAAGCTGGGTGTAGATGTCTGGGCATCCGGTGGGCACCCATTTACGGATTTCCGCGAGAATCCGCTTTCGGATAAGCCCAGCTATCAAGAAATCATCGCGCGCACCCAGTACTGGGGCAAGCAGATGTTGCTATGGGGCACGCACGTGCACGTGGGCATTAGCCACGAGGACCGCGTGTGGCCCATCATCAATGCGCTAATGACCAAGTACCCCCACTTGCTGGCCTTATCTGCGTGCTCGCCGGGATGGGAGGGCCTGGATACCGGCTATGCCTCCAACCGCACCATGCTCTACCAGCAGCTGCCCACCGCAGGCATGCCTTATCAATTCCGCGATTGGGCCGAGTGGCAGTCCTATATGCGCGACCAAGCGATTTCCGGCGTTATCAACCACACCGGTTCCATGCACTTTGATATTCGGCCGGCCGCCAAGTGGGGCACGGTGGAGGTGCGCGTGAGCGATGCGACGTCGAACCTGCGCGAGCTTTCCGCCATCGTTGCGCTTACTCACTGCTTGGTGGTCTACTACGACCGGCTTATCGACGCCGCGGAACCCCTTCCCACCCTGCAGCCTTGGCACGTGGCAGAAAATAAGTGGCGCGGCGCCCGCTACGGCATGGATGCGCTGGTAATTACCTCCCGCGAGACCGATGAGGCCTGGGTCAAAGACGAGCTAGCGCAGATGGTGGAAGAGCTCGCCCCCATCGCCCGCGAGCTGGGATGCTTCAATGAGCTGCAGCTTATCCACGAAATCATCGATGGCGGCGCCGGCTATGAGCGGCAGCGCCGCCTGTTCAAAGAAACTGGCAGCTGGCGCGAGGTGGTTGAGGAGACCTGCCGCGAGCTGCGCACCTTCCGCCCGCTCTAAAGCGGGAGGGCAGGGTGTGGCCGGTGGCCGCCGCGGGCTTAGTCCTCGGAGCGCGAGTGGCGCCCATAGGCCGGGGTATCGGGGATATCGGTGATGTCCTGGGACGCGGGGAAAGCGCGCGTTTCGGGACCCACCGCGGGCATTTCTGCCGTTTCATCGCTGATAGTGCGCGCTGCTCGTGAATGACCACCACGGGTCGTAGACTCGATGTTCACTGAATGCGCCGGACGGGCCGCGGTCGTGGTGGCAGCAGATTGCGCGGCAGCGGGCTGCTGGGGGCTACCAGGGGTGGTCGTTTCCTTGGCCGGTTGGGTGCCAGGGATAAATCCCCACACCGCGTAGAAGGCGATATAGATGACGCCGGCGCCGGTAAAGGCCAACATGCCCCAGGGCTGCAGATCCCAGTGGTTGAGGGAGCGGCTCGCAGCAGATAGCCACACGGGGGCGGAAATGAACGGCATGGTTACCGCACACATGGCCAGCACCGATACGAAACCAGCGAACTGTGCGCCGAGGAAGCCGTGCAAGCGCCTGCCCAGCGCCTGGTTAACGGAAACTAGTACGACGACGGCCAAAGGCACCGTCCATACCCAGTGGTGATACCAGGAGAAGGGGGAGACCAAGCAGGAACTGATACCGGCGAGCGCGAGCGCCGCCGAGTTATTACGGTGCTTCATCGCGGTACGCAGCGCCAGGCAGGTCAGAATGAAGACCACGACCACGGCGGCGAGCCAGACCCAGCCGCCGTCGATGCCCCACGCGCGGACCATCACGGAGCGAATGGACTGGGCACCTGGATTAGTGTGCTCGCCCACGCGGGAGGATTTAAAGATTGCGTCGGTCCAGAATTCGGCGGCATCCGGGATGGTTACAAAGCCAATGGCAACGGTTACCGCGAACGTCAAGATGGCGATAATCGCTTGCCACCAGCGCTTCTGGAAGAGCAGAACCAGTCCCATATAAGCGGGGGTAAGTTTCATACCCGCAGCCAAACCGATGCCGATGCCCGGCAGGGCCCGCTTGCGCGGGAGGAGGTCCAAGGCAACCAGCAACATTAAGAAGATGTTGATCTGGCCAAAGAATAGGGTGCCGTGTACCGGTTCATTTGCCGGGGTGCAGCACAAAAGCAAGATGCCCAATAACCACATTGCCGGGGAGAGCTTGAGCCCGCGCTCGCGCAGAACCAGCATGATGACCGTAAACAGGGCAAGGGCGGTGCCGCCTTGCCAAAGGAGGATCAAAGGGTCGTCGGCAAGCGAGGAAAGCCACGTGAAAAGAGTGCCGGAAAAGGGCGGATAGGTAAAAGGCAGGTCACCAATATAGGCGTTATCGTACAAGTTCGCGCCCTGCGCTACCTCACCACCGGCGAGCCAATAAATCTTCAGATCTAGCGGAACGCGCCACACAAAGGCGCTATTGCCATCGTAGATGCTGAAGCGATAGACAATGACGCCGATGAGGGCGGCGAGCAAAGTCACCACAGTGGGAAGCCCATAAAGCTTTTTCACGGTGAAAAGCGTCTCCTACTTGCGGCGCAGCGACTTCGCGGCGGGGCGGTCGTTGCGGGACATGGTTTCCTCGGTGCCGTACAGTCCCTCACGGCGTGCAATACGTGAGGTGCGCTGCGCGGTTACCGGGCTAGTGAACATGGCAAACAGTACCAGCAAAATGAGCATTCCTAAATCCCCCCGCTCGGCCACGCTGAAGGATTCCGCGCCCGTGAGGCGGATGATCGCGCCCAGGATGGTGAGGATAAGACCGGTGGTCTGCGGCTTGCTCACCGCGTGTACGCGCGACATTGTGTCCTTGAATCGAGCGATACCGATGGCCGCGGCCAAGGTGAGGAAGCTGCCGCTAATAATGAGGATGAGCGAGAGCACATCAGCGATAAAGGACCAGCTCATTGGTTATCCCTCTTCCTAAACCTTGTAACCGACACGGTAGAGATAAAGCCCAAGAGTGCAATGACCAGCATGGCCGAAACCACCGTGGTGTTGAGCGACCAGCACATGTAGGTAGCAAGCGCGCACTGGAACATAGCGGTAAAGCCATCCATACCCACCAAACGGTCCAGCGAATTCGGCCCGGTGATAATGCGCCAGACGGTAATGAGGAAGGAGACGACCAGCAGCGCGGCGGCCACCAGCAAAATCGCATTGTAGATCTGAGGATCCATTAGGGGTGGCTCCTTTCAAAGATTTCGATGAATGAGGACTCCATACGGGCCACGGCATTGATCTCGCGCTGGATTTGCTCCTCATCGTGGGCATCCAAGATGTGGACGGTGAGCATGCGGTTAGCAATATCAATATCGGTTACCGTGCCACCCGGTTGCAGGTTGTACAGCGTCACCGCCAAAGAGATGGCAAACTCATTATCCAAGCGCATGGGTAGTTCCAAAATGGCGGTCTTGGGCACCGGCTGCGGGCGCACGGCCAGCCATCCCACCTTGAGCGAGGCGTAGAACAACTCCCAGAACCAGCGGAACATAAATGCAATGAGCTTGCCCCAGGAGACGTCGATGCCGGTAATCGGCATGGCCGGCAGCGGTAGGGCAAAGACAATGACCACGCCGATTATCAGCCCGGCCACGAGGTTGCCCACGGTGACCTCGCCCATGAGCATGCACCACATGACAACTAGCCAGACGATGAACCACGGGCGGAAGCGGTGGCGCAGGCCGGAAAAGCGCGTGTTAGTCATCGCTAATATCCTTCCTCTTGGCGGCGTCCGGGGACTTTACATCCGTGGAATGCGAATCGCGGCCGCCGGCTTCTGGGTCGGTGCGGGCATCTAAGCCCGGTGAGGCCGGAGGCTCCGCCTCGGGGGAGGGGTTGCGGCGATTTTCATAGGAGTCCGCGCCGCCGGTGTAGCGCTCCTTCTGGTTGAGGTGGCGGGTGGGATCATCCGCGCGGTCGCCCAGCACCGCGTACTGGTAGATGGACGTATCTTGTGCGGATTCGGCAGCGCGGGTAGTCACGCCGGACATTGGGCCGGCCAGGAAGGTAATGGACGTAGACGCGGCCACCAGCAGGGTAGTAGACGCAATCATGCCAAAGGGCACGCGGCCCACATCCTGGCGGGAGGAAAATTCCACCTCATCGGTGATATCGGAAAGCGGGGCGGGGCGCGCGAGCGCCATGTTGCCTTCCGGGGCATCGGCGCGGTCGCGCTGGAAGCCCTTGGCCCACACCAGCATCATCACGTAGAGGGTAAGCAGGGAGGTAGCCACGGCTCCAACGATAAGTACCCAGGCCATCCAGGATCCTTCATTCGCACCGGCTTGCAGCAAAATGACCTTGCCGAGGAAACCGGAGAACGGCGGGATGCCGCCCAGATTAATGGCGGGGATGAAATACAAGATTCCGATGAGCGGGGCGGAATACATCAGCGAGCCCAAACGGCGCAGCGAAGATGTTCCGGCCTGGCGCTCAACCAGTCCGACCACTAGGAATAGAGCAGTCTGGACCAGAATGTGGTGTACGGCGTAGAAGATGGCGCCAGAAAGCCCCTGCGCGGTACCCAAAGAGACGCCGAAGATCATATAACCAATGTGGCTGACCAGGGTAAAAGACAAAAGGCGCTTAATATCGGATTGCGCGATGGCGCCCAAAATACCCACCAGCATCGTGGCGAGGGCTACCCACATGAGCACGGTATCGAGCCCACCGGCAGTGAAAATGGAAGTGCGGGCGCGGATGATGGCGTAGACACCCACCTTGGTCAGCAGGCCGGCAAAGACGGCCGTGACCAGCGAAGGTGCCGTGGGATAGGAGTCCGGCAGCCAGGCATCCAGCGGGACCACGGCGGCCTTAATTCCAAAGGCGACGAGCAACGTGGCAAAGATAGCGGTGCGAGTTCCTTCCGGAATGTCCTGCATGCGCTGGCCAATCTGTGCCATGTTCATCGTGCCCACGGAGGAATACACATACCCCAACGCGAGCAAGAAGATCATGGATGAGGCCATAGACACCATCACGTAGCCCACGCCGGCGCGAACTCGACCAGCCGAGGCACCCAAGGTCAACAGCACATAGGACGCCACGAGGAAGACCTCGAAGCCCACGTAAAGGTTGAAGAGATCGCCGGCCAAAAAGGAGATATTAACGCCCATGGTCAGCAGCATGTAGGTGGGCAAGAATACGGCCACCGGCTCGTCCTTGGTGCCATCGCGCACGCCCTGGGAAATGGCGTACCAAATGACAGAAAACAGCACCACGGAGGACGTAAAGAGCATGACCGCAGAGAGGCGATCCGCCACGAGCGTGATGCCCACCGGGGCGTCCCAGCCTCCTACCTGCAGGGTTTGGATGCCTTCAAAATCCGCGATGAGGATGAGTACGGCATTGACCACGGCGGTAATAAGCAGTGAGAAAAATACGATCTGGCGCTGCGCATTGGGAATGCGGCAAAAGATCAAGGCGAGGGCCGCGGCCACTGCCGGGATGATAATGGGCAGCGGAATGAGGTAGCCGATGTAGGGAAAGAGGGCATCGACAAGCGGCTGTACGGTCTCACTCATCGCGGGCCCCCTTTACTGGTTCCTCGAAGGAAGCAGGGCCGAAGTTATCGCCTTGCTTGGTGGCGCGGCCGGTAGCCGGATCATTGGACGCATCGTGGTCCGGGCTGGCGGCCGCATTGCCGGGGCGCGCAGCCTTGGCGGCAATAGCGGTATCTTCCGCGTCATCTTCAATGACGTCATCCGTGCGGTAGCGGTACTGGCGGTAGGCCAGGGTAAGGATGAAGGCCGTCAGCGCCATGGAAATGACGATGGCAGTCAGAATCATTGCTTGTGCCAGCGGATCTGCAATCTCGGCGCCGAATGGTTCTGAGTCGCGGCCATCGATAGGCGGGGAACCGGCCGAACCGCCGGACTGCAGCAGGAAGAGGTTTGCGCCATTGCCCAAAAGCAGCAGTCCAAGCAGCATTTTGGTCATGGCGCGGTCCAGGAGCAGGTAGACGCCCGCGGCTACGAGCACACCGGCGGCCAAAAGGAGGAAGAGGTTGGCTTCCATTTATTTCTCCTTCCCTGTGGTGGCGGCTGTGTTTGCTGTAGCGGCTTGTTTCTTTTCCTTGCGTTGGGCCCGTTGCGCTTTTTGCTTGGCGGTGCGTTGGCGCTGCTGCCGGGCCAGCGAGCGGGCGCGATCGCGGGCACGTTGCTTACGCATATCTTCTTCTTCATCCAGCTTGGAGCCCAAGGAATTTAGGATGTAGAGCGTGAGCCCCACGACGATGAGGTAGACACCTGCGTCAAAGACCAACGCTGAAGGCAGCGAAACCTTGCCGATGAGCGGAATCTCCGGCGAGGTGTATCCGCTGGTAAGCGGCGGGTGTCCAAAGAACATCGGGGTCACCGTGGCCAGTGCGGACAGCAAGAGACCGGTGCCCATGGTGCGGCCGGCATCAATAGGCAGGGTTTCTTCCAGCTCCGCGCGCCCACCAGCCAGGTAACGCAGGATGAGCGCTAGCGCTGCGACGAGGCCGCCGGCAAAGCCGCCGCCAGGGGCATTGTGGCCGGAGAAGAAGAAGTAGAAGGACAGTGCGACCATGGACGGGAAGAGCACGCGTGTGGAGACATCGATCATCAGCGAGCGGTTGAGTGCTTGCTCAGATTCCACCCCGGCGGCCAGCCACCGCCGGCCGGTAACCCGCAGGGTGGGGCGGCGGCTTTCACGGCCGAAAGATTGGGTGCGATAAATCAGCGAGACCACGCCCAGTGCGGCAATGATAATCACCGTGATTTCGCCAAAGGTATCCCAGGCGCGCAGGTCCACCAGCAAGACATTGACAGTATTGGCACCGTGTCCAATCTCTTTGGCCAGATCCGGCATGAACTCGGAGATGGGCTTGGACTGACGCGCGTTAATAGCAAACATCGCTACCACGGTGACGGTAAGACCCGTTCCCACGGAAAGCCAGGCGCGCAGGCGGCCCATCTTGGGGCCCTGCTTCCATTCAGTAGAGGCCGGCATGCGGCGCAGAACCAGCATGAAAAGAACCATCACGATGGTCTCAGTCAGCAGCTGCGTCAGTGCCAAGTCCGGCGCACCGTGCAGAGCGAAGATGAAGGCGAGAGTATAGCCAGTTACCCCGACGATGATGACGGCTGATAAACGATTATCCGTGACCGTCGCGGCCACGGCGGCCACCATGATGATGAAGGCGGCGACGATCTGCCATGGATTCTCTGCCACGATCATGCGGATATCGGTGAGATCGCCTTTGATGATCATAGCCAGTGGCAGCAGCATCAACGTGGCAAAGATAACCGTCAAGTTCAGCTGCAGGGAGCCGCGCTGCGTGGTTGCCGTCGTGCGCAGCGAGAGCTGCCGCAAAAGAGCGATGACTGAATCATAGGCGTCATCCGCATTGCCCAGCGCGGGGTAGGAGAATTGCCACTTGACCAGGACCTGACGTTGCCAGTGCATAATAATACCGGCCACAAGAATGAGTGCGGAGAGGCCCAGCGCCACCGTCAAGCCATGCCACAGGGTTAGCTCGCTATGCTCCTTCGGGCCGAAGGTGGAATTGAGGTGTTGGTCAAAGGCCGCCGAAAGCGGCTTGGGGAATACGCCAAGTACCACTGTCAGGACGGTAAGTAAGACAGGGGAGAGCCATAGCCCTAGGTTGACCGGATGCATCTTGGCGACGGCCTCTGCCAGCTCCGTTCCATTGACCTCCTTCTTGGTGGCAAAGGCACCCCACAAAAAGCGCAGCGTATAGGCCATCGTGAGGATAGAACCGAGGACATAGGCCACAAGCATCATATTGCGCGGCATGCCGACCAAGAGCTCTTCGTGCATGGTGGCTTCCAGCACGGCCTCTTTAGCCACGAAGCCAAACAGTGGTGGGACGCCGGCCATGGAGAACCCGGAAATGATCGCAATACCGAAAAGGAAGGGCTCCTTGCGCCCCAAGCCGGATAGCTTGGTGATATCCCTCGTGCCCGAGCAGTGATCGATAGCTCCGACGACCATAAAAAGCGCCGCCTTAAATAGCGAGTGCGCAAAGGTCAGCGCGAGGCCGGCCTGCATGGCTTCCCGCGAGCCTACGGCCATGATGGAGGTGATAAAACCCAACTGGGAGACGGTGCCATAAGCCAAAATCAGCTTCAGGTCGCGCTGTTTGAGCGCCATCCAGCCGCCGAGCAGCATGGTAAATACGCCGAGGGAGATAACCACCACGTGCCAGGTGGCCACCTCATACATCGAGGGTGCCAAGCGCCCGATGAGGTAGATGCCGGCCTTAACCATCGCGGCGGAGTGGAGATAAGCGGAGACCGGAGTCGGCGCCGCCATCGCGCCGGGGAGCCAAAAGTGCGCCGGTACGATTGCGGACTTTGTCAGCGCGCCCGCCAAGATGAGCACGATCGCCACCGTGACATAGGGCGTTTGCGCAAAGTTCTCATAGGCGGAGATATCACTAAAGGTCCACGCCCCAGTTTGCCGCCCGAGCAAGATAATGCCCATGAGCATGGTTAGCCCGCCCAGCGCGGTGACCATCAGCGCCTGCTGGGCCGCGCGGCGGGAGGAGGCTCGTTCCGCATAGTAGCTAACCAAGAGATAAGACAGCAGGGAGGTAATTTCCCAGAACACGTACATCAGTAGGAAATTATCCGCGGCCACGAGACCAAACATGGCGGTGGCGAAGCCCACCATTTGCGCCGCGAACATGGCCAAGCGGCGTCGCATGCCGTCGAAATAGCCCCAGCAGTAGATCAATACCAGCGCGCCCATGCCCAAGATGATGAGGCTAAACAGCGCGCCTAGTCCGTCTAAGCGGAGGTCAAAACTTAGGTTCGCGGAGGGCATCCATTCCACGGTGTGCTCAACCGCGCCACCGTCTGCGAAGGTGCCGCGCAGAAAGTGCATGAGCGTCCACACAAAGCCTGCGCCGGGGACTAAGGCCAAAATTCCAAATGCCGGGCGACCCATTCGCATGATGAGCAGCGGTGCCACCACGGTGGCGGCGATGAGAGTACCCAGGAGTATTAGCACGTTGGTTACTGCGCTCCTTTTGGTTGTATCGCGTTCTCTTGCCCCGCTGCCGCGAATACCACGAGCATCACAACTACTGAGAGACGAGAACCTTCACGAGCCGCACGCCGCTGAGTACGCTGCGGTGGCATAGTGCAAGCAACATGGCCGAGCGCGGGGCCAACTTTTTGCCACTTTACCGGCTTTTCTACGGCTTTGAAAGAATTGTTTTTGGCGCTGTATTATATGCTGCTGTTTTGCGGCATATAGAAACCCCGCTCCGTGGGGAGCGGGGTACGCCGCAGTGTCGCGGCAGGACGCAGGACCCAGGCTGGGTCAGGGGCGCAAGCCTTAGGAGTAGCGCTGCAGGAAGAGCGCCTCGGCTGCGGCAATATTTTCGATCTCGGTGGGATCCACCGACTCATTGGCGGAGTGAATGGTGCACTTGGGCTCCTCCACACCGTAGAGGGCGATCTCTGCGTTCGGGTGCGCCTCTTGCAGCTCGGTGGTCAGCGGAATGGAACCGCCCATGCCTTGTGCGGCGGTTTCCGCGCCGTAGGCCTCGGAAAGGCATTCGCCTAGCAGGGCAGCGGCTGGCTTTTCCGGATCGGTGGCAAAGCCGGCATTGGACTCGAGCACCTCGGCCTTGACGTGGGCGCCCCACGGGGTGTGGCTGCGAAGGTGCGCACAGACGGCGTCGGCAATCGCGGCGGCATCGGCACCGGCCGGAACGCGCAGGTTGAGCTGGGCGGAAGCGGTAGCGGGCACGGCGTTGACAGCCTCGGATACTGGGGTGGAGGTAAAGCCAGTAACGGTAATTGCCGGGCGGGACCAGACCAGAGAGGCCACTGGCGTGGCGCCGGCCGGGTCATCTTCGCCCATGATCTTGGTCCCCTCCAGTAGCTGTGCATCGGCGCGGAAGGCCTCGGCCGGGTACTCCTGGCCGGACCACTCGGCGGTGGTATCTACGCCATCGATAATGGTGCGGCCGTACTCATCGGAAAGGGAGTCGATGGCGCGCATCAGGGCTTTGGCGGCGTCCGGGGCCGCGCCACCAAATTGGCCGGAGTGAACGCCGGCGGCCAGCGTATCGACCTGCACACCAATCTGCGCGCCGCCGCGTAGGGAAGTGGTCAAGGTGGGCTGGCCTACGGCGGAGTTGCCGGCATCGGCGATGAGGATGGCATCGGCCGCAAAAAGCTCCGGGCGGTCCTTGATGAGCTGGGACAGGCCCTCGCCGCCGCGTTCCTCAGAACCCTCGATGAGGTACTTCAGGTTGACCTTGGTGCCGCCGTTATTGTCCACCGCGCGCAGGGCCGCAAGGTGCATGGCCACATTGCCCTTGCAATCGGCGGCGCCGCGGCCGTACCAGCGAGTAGAGCCATCGGCGGCCTGGCGCTCAGTAAGGGTAAAAGGATCAGAATCCCACGCTTCGCGGTTGCCCGCCGGTACTACGTCATAGTGGGAGTAAAGCAGGACGGTTTTGGCCCCTTCGTCGCCCTTGCGCTCGCCCAAAATGGCGGTGGAGTCATCGGCCGTGGTGATGGTTTCCACGCTCACTCCGGCTTCTTCGAGTGCGGACTTAACCCACTGGCTCGCGCCCTTGGTCTGGTCCTCCAAGCCCTCCTCATTGTGGACGGAGTTGAAGGCTACGAGCTCGCTGAGCTGGCGGAAAATGGTCTCGCGGTCGTTGCGGATGCTTTCATTAAGTGCAGTCATGTGTACTACCGTACCCGCCCTGCCCAAGCTATAGAGCAACCGGAATAGGAAAACGCTGGGGTGGTGAACTAAAATTTATTCATTCCACCCTGTGCGGATTTTGTCCGTTCGGACCCTATTCCGGCGAGGAATCGGGGCCGAACAGAAAGGAACGGACGTGGCAGGCCGCGGTTTGCCACACGGGGTGAAACGAGAAACTTTCATAGCCGAGAATAGAAAGGACCTGCCATGGCGAACGCATCATCCGCCGCAGGTTCCAAGGCCACCCTGCCCGAGCTGACTCTGCGCGGCATTATCATCGGCGGCCTGATTACCCTCATCTTCACCGCTGCCAACGTGTACCTAGGCCTGAAGGTGGGCTTGACCTTTGCTACCTCCATCCCTGCCGCCGTGATTTCCATGGCAGTCTTGCGCCATTTCAAAGGTCATAACATTAAAGAAAATAATATTGTCCAGACCATCGCCTCTGCTGCGGGCACCTTGTCCGCCATCATCTTCGTCCTCCCAGGCCTAGTGATGGTGGGGTACTGGCAGGGCTTCGGCTTCCTGCAAACGGCCGGCGTGTGCATCATCGGCGGCGTGCTGGGCGTGATGTATTCCATCCCGTTGCGCCGCGCTTTGGTAACAGGCTCCGATCTGCCCTACCCGGAGGGCGTGGCCGCGGCCGAGGTCCTCAAGGTAGGCGATGAAAATGCTTCCGGCGCTAGCCAGGAAGAAAATGCCAAGGGCCTGCGCATCATCGTCGCCGGCGGTATTACCTCGGCCGTCATGGCGCTGCTGACCGCAATGAAGGCCGCCGCCTCTGAGGTCACCGCCTATTTCAAACTCGGCGCCGGCGCGACCACCCTGGGCACGAGCCTTTCTACCGCCCTTATCGGCGTGGGCCACTTGGTGGGCCTGCCGGTGGGCATCGCCATGCTGGTTGGTGTAGTGATTTCCTATTTCATCTTGCTGCCCATTTTCACCACCGGCGATATTTCGGGCGCCACCGCGCTTGCCGACGTCGTCGATACCACCTTCTCCGATGACATCCGCTTCATCGGCGTGGGCACCATGGCCATTGCCGCTATCTGGACCCTGCTGAAAATCGCCGGCCCCATTGCGCTGGGTATCCGCCAGTCGCTAGCCTCCTCGCGCGCCCGCAAGTCCGGCTCCGCCGTGGATGTGACCGAGCGAGATATTCCCTTCCCCTATGTTGCCACCACCATCGTGGCGTTGATGGTGCCCATCGCGCTGCTGCTGTGGGAGTTCGTGCGGGGTACCGATATCCACGACCATATGGCCGTGCTCATTACCGTCTCCGTGCTCTTTACGTTGCTGGTAGGCCTCATTATTGCCTCCGTGTGCGGCTACATGGCGGGCCTGATTGGTGCGTCTAACTCGCCGATTTCCTCCATCGGTATCATTGCCGTGCTTGCTGCCTCGCTGCTCATCGCCGCCGTTACCCGCGGCACCAGCGCTGATCCTTTGTCTTTGGTGGCCTACACGCTCTTTACCGCGGCCATTGTCTTTGGTATTGCCACCATTTCCAATGACAACCTGCAGGACCTGAAGACCGGCGCACTCGTTGGCGCTACCCCGTGGAAGCAGCAGGTAGCGCTCATTATCGGCGTGGTCTTCGGCTCCCTAGTCATCCCGCCGATTTTGCAGGTCATGCTCAACGGTTTCGGTTTCCAAGGCATGGAGGGTGCCGGCGAAGACGCCTTGGCCGCCCCACAGGCCGCCTTGATGTCTTCGGTAGCCTCCGGCATCTTCGATAGCTCGCTGGATTGGGACCTTATCTTTATCGGCATGGCCATCGGCGCCGTCCTCATTATTATTGACGAGCTCCTGCGCAAGTTCACCGATAAGTACTCATTGTCCCCGCTGGCAGCTGGCATGGGTATGTACCTGCCGGCCGCGCTGACCATCGTCATCCCCATCGGCGCCATCCTGGGCACTTTCTACGATAAGTGGGCCGCGAAGCAATCCCGCCCCGAGTTTGCCAAGCGCATGGGAACCCTCCTGGCTACCGGCTTGATCGTGGGTGAGTCCCTCTTTGGCGTGGTCAATGCCGGCATTATCGCCGCTGCTGGCGGTGATAGCCCGCTGGAGATCTTCGCAGGCGGTACTTCCGCCACCGTGGTTGGCGTGATCCTCTTTATTCTTGCGCTGACGTTTATCTACCGCTGGACCAAGCGCACGGTGAAGAGCTCCTAGTTTCTGATCCATTCCTTAATATACTGGCGTCCCTGCATGGGGGCGCCATTTTTTCTTGCAGTCGCGATGGGAGAGTGCCAGAATGGTCGTTAGCACTCGCACAGTATGAGTGCTAGATAAATCTACATCGTTGTGGTTGAGGTTGGTTCACACTCACCAGCCATGCCGTCGCGGGCGTCCGCAGCGAGAAAGACGTGAGTGTCGTCCTCAATAAACCAAGGAGCACAAACACAATGGCAAAGATTATCGCTTTTGATGAAGAGGCCCGCCGCGGCCTTGAGCGCGGCCTGAACACGCTGGCCGACGCCGTCAAGGTCACCCTCGGCCCTAAGGGCCGCAACGTCGTCCTGGAAAAGTCCTGGGGCGCCCCGACCATTACCAACGACGGTGTTTCTATCGCTCGCGAAATCGAGCTCGAGGATGCTTATGAGAAGATCGGCGCCGAGCTGGTCAAGGAAGTAGCTAAGAAGACCGATGACGTCGCTGGCGACGGCACCACCACCGCAACCGTGCTGGCACAGGCTCTGGTACGCGAGGGTCTGCGCAACGTAGCCGCAGGTTCCAACCCCATGGGCATCAAGCGCGGCATCGAGACCGCAACCAAGAAGGTTGTAGACTCCCTGCTGTCTTCCGCTAAGGAAGTAGAAACCCAGGAGCAGATCGCTACCACCGCAGGCATCTCCGCTGCTGACCCGGCTATCGGCGAGAAGATCGCTGAGGCTATGTACACCGTGGGCAACGGCTCTGTAAACAAGGACTCCGTTATCACCGTGGAAGAGTCCAATACCTTCGGCGTTGACCTCGAAGTAACCGAGGGCATGCGCTTTGATAAGGGCTACATTTCCGGCTACTTCGCTACGGATATGGAGCGCCAGGAGGCAGTCCTCGAGGATCCTTATATCCTTCTCGTTTCTTCCAAGATCTCCAATATCAAGGATCTTGTCCCGCTGCTGGAGAAGGTCATGCAGTCCGGCAAGCCGCTGCTTATCATTGCCGAGGACGTTGAGGGCGAGGCACTGTCCACCCTCGTGGTGAATAAGATCCGCGGCACCTTCAAGTCCGTTGCTGTGAAGGCACCGGGCTTCGGTGACCGCCGCAAGGCTACCCTGCAGGATATGGCCATCCTTACCGGCGGCCAGGTTATTTCCGAGGAGGTCGGACTCTCCCTCGAGACCGCCGAGCTGGAGTACCTGGGCCAGGCACGCAAGGTTGTTGTCACCAAGGACGAAACCACCATCGTTCAGGGCGCTGGCTCCCAGGAGCAGATCGACGGCCGCATCAAGCAGATCCGTGCCGAGATCGAAAGCTCTGATTCCGACTATGACCGCGAGAAGCTGCAGGAGCGCCTGGCTAAGCTCTCCGGCGGCGTTGCCGTCCTTAAGGTCGGTGCCGCTACCGAGGTTGAGCTCAAGGAGCGCAAGCACCGCATCGAGGACGCGGTCCGCAATGCAAAGGCTGCCGTGGAAGAGGGCATCGTTGCCGGCGGTGGCGTAGCCCTGCTGCAGGCCGCTTCCGTTCTGGACTCCCTGGATGACCTCAAGGGCGACGAAGCTACCGGCGTCAAGATCGTCCGCGAGGCTCTGTCCGCACCGCTGAAGCAGATTGCACACAATGCTGGCCTGGAGCCGGGCGTTGTGGCTGACAAGGTTGCCTCCCTGCCTGCGGGTGAGGGCCTGAACGCTGCTACCGGCGAGTACGTCAATCTCATGGAGGCCGGCATCAATGACCCAGTTAAGGTCACCCGCTCTGCCCTGCAGAATGCTGCCTCCATCGCAGCTCTGTTCCTGACCACCGAGGCTGTCGTCGCCGACAAGCCTGAGCCGGCCGGCGCCAACAACGGCATGCCGGACGCTGACGCTATGGGCGGCATGGGCTTCTAAGCCCCGCAAACGAGGTATTAGGGCACGTTTTAGAGCCCTCTAACCCCTTCGGAGCGCCCCGTTTCTGTGCTTTTGAGCGCATGAAGCGGGGCGCTTCGGCGTGTCTGCACCAAATTCTCAGTCGATTGGGCTAGAGGGTGAATAATTCGAAGGGTCAGCGGCGAAAACGCTTTTCACCGTGGATTTTTCTGGGCGTGCAGTTCGTGTCGATAGTCGACAGGAGTCCTTGAGAGGTCATAAAAAGAGAACACCACAGTCTGTAACATGAGAAACATCAGCAACAATGACCCCATATAGGGGTAAGGGGGAGCTGAGTGTTGGGAAAAAATTTTTCGCCCAGAGTTGCTAGATTTTGGGCCTATTTATCGATCGTTACACCCCTGAGCGTTACAGTGCTGACTTATATTCTTTTGAAATAGCTATAAAGTGATGGAAATGCCCAGTTCAGTGGGATTTGCTCTTTAGATAAAGAAGGTAAATTCCTCCGATAAAGATTCGGTCAGTGAAAGTCAAATCTCCTCAATAAAAGGAGAAATGTGCAAAACGGACTTGCTTTCGGTGAATCTTGTGCCAGAATAATTCTTGTGACGCCCACTGAGGGTGTCTGCAAACTGCAAACCCCTCCGCGGCAAAAAGCTTCGGATCTATTTTAGGAGTTCAAACATGGATCTCTCCACCATCCAGATGCACCTGGACAACTTCGTTAACACCTGGGAAGGCTGGGCAAAGGTTCTTGGCGGCCTGCAGAGCTTCGGTCACCTGTTCCTGGGTGGCGAGATGGCACCCATCAAGGGCATCAACGAGAACCTCTCTTCCTACGCTGATTTCCTTTCCTCCAAGTAATTTCATTTCCTAAACAAGTCTTAAGGAGACAAGATGTCTGACTTCATTTCCCAGTTCGCTGCTTCCTCCGAGGGTATCTTCGAGCCGATTAAGTACGTCTTCGACCAGCTCTACCTGGTTGCCTCCCCGCTGGTTGAGGTAGCTAAGGGTGCTTCCAAGCTGATCGGCATGTTCGCATAAGAACTCCCTTCAGCTCTGAGCTTTAACGCTCGCTGAAGCAAGAAGGCCTACCGATTCGGTAGGCCTTCTTTTCGTTTTGTTATTCCTACTGTGGGCAGGGGTAAATGCGACAATTTAGCGCGCTAGATGTCTACATTCGGGTTACACTTAATGCATGGCTGATATTAAAGACGACGACCTTCCCGAGATTGACCTGGCAAAAACTGACGGCTACGTCGTCGATGGAACCGATGAGGATGATCCCTCGCTGATCATGCCGGACGGTTCCCCGGTTCAGACTTGGCGGGAAAATTACCCCTACGATGAGCGTATGACTCGTGATGAGTACGAGTCTGTGAAGCGCGCGCTACAGATTGAACTGCTGAAGTGGCAGAACTGGACCAAAGAGACTGGCCAGCGTCACATCATCATCTTTGAAGGTCGCGACGCGGCCGGCAAGGGCGGTACTATCAAGCGCTTTAATGAGCACCTGAACCCGCGTGGTGCCCGTACTGTGGCCTTGGAAAAGCCGTCGCCGCGTGAATCTACCTCGTGGTATTTCCAGCGCTATATTGAGCATTTCCCGGCTGGTGGCGAGATTGTCTTCTTTGACCGCTCTTGGTACAACCGCTCTGGTGTGGAGCGCGTTATGGGCTTTTGTACCGAAAGCCAGCATGCGGAGTTCCTTCGTGAGGTTCCGATGCTGGAGAATATGATCCTCGGCTCGGGTATCTCCCTGACTAAGCTGTGGTTCTCGGTTACGCGTAAGGAGCAGCGCACCCGCTTCGCCATTCGCCAGATTGACCCGGTGCGCCAGTGGAAGCTTTCGCCCATGGACTTGGCTTCGCTGGATAAGTGGGATGACTATACCCGTGCGAAAGAGGAGCAGTTCCGCTACACGGATACGGAAGAATCGCCGTGGATCACCATTAAGTCCAATGACAAGAAGCGTGCCCGTATTAACGCCATGCGCTACGTGCTGTCTAAATTCGAGTACACCAATAAGGATCATGAGCTGGTGGGCGAGGTCGACGAGAACATCGTCAAGCGCGGTCGCGACCAGATTGGTGACTAGGTTGATTTGAATTAGCCGCAACATGGGCGGGAAACTCGGTAGCTCCGAGTTTCCCGCCTTTTGTTTTAGGGGGTACTAAAAGGGGGTAAATGCGGACAAAAAGTTTCGGGGGACTTGTTGCTTTCTAAGGGCTCTTCCCCTGCGGTTATGTTACGCAACCGTAGGTATCATTATTGAAAACTATTTGTGCCCTGGATTATCTGATATTTAGCATCACTGTTATCTCAATCTCATCTAGCGAACCGATATGAGTTACAACACCTCAAGGAGACAGTGATGATGAAGAAGCACCTCACCGCTTACCTAACGGCAGCGGCAGTAGTGGCGGTACCGGTGACGGCATCTGGCACGCTTACGCCAGGAGCAATCGCACAGGAAGCCCCAGCACTTGCGCCCGCGGCGGACCAAAAGCCGGATGTGTTGGGACGCCCGACCGTCTCGGAGAAGCAGGTATCTGATGAAGAAGGCTACTTCGACAGTGCACACGGCCAAGGCGTCAAGATTTACTACCGCACACAAAAGGTGGCCAACCCGCGGGGCGCGGTGGTTCTGGCACATGGTGTGTCCGAGCATTCGGGGCGTTACGATTACGTCGCTAAGCGGCTGCTGGATGCGGGCTACAACGTCTACCGCGTAGATCACCGCGGGCACGGCAAGTCCGCCGGCGGCAGCGTGCCACTGGGGCACATCGATAACTTCCAGTACATCTTGGATGATTTCGACCATGTGGTGGACATGGCGAAGGAGGAAAATCAGGGCGTTAAGACCTTCCTGCTGGGCCACTCGATGGGCTCGCTGACCGTAGAGGCCTATGGCATCCGCAACCCGGGCAAGGTAGATGGCATCATCACCAATGGTGGTGGCGCGCCGCTGAACCTTTCGGGCAAGAATGTTGCGGGAAAGAACATCACGCCGGATGATATTTCTGAGACCCAAAAGAAACTGGATCCCACCATCTTTGAGCGCCTGCCGCTGGCCCAGCTCACGAGTTTCAATGCCCGCTACGCGCAGAATCTAATTCCGCACCGCACCGAAATTGGTGTGGACTCGCCGGAGTGGAGCAAGGGCTTCACGATGTCTAATCCGTTTACAGATGGCATCTCCACTAACCAAGCGGTGAAGGACGAATATGCCTCGAGTCCGCTTATCGCGCAGAAGACCAGTGCCGGTACCGCCTTGCAGCTGGCAGCAATTGCGAACTATGACGCCGTCAATGCAGACCTCTTCACCGCGCCAACGCTTATCATGCACGGCACCAAAGATGGCATCGTTCCGCCGTACTTCTCCCAGGATTGGTACAACTCCATTTCCTCTAAGGACGTGGAGTACGTGACGTGGGAAGGCCAAAAGCATGAGGTCTTTAATGAGCCGGCGGCCGACCAAGCTCTCGATACCGTCGTGGATTGGCTGGATCGTCACGCCTAGAGGGCAAAGGACATAAGGCTAAGACTCTTGGCAGGCATGTAGTGCTTGCCAAGAGTTTACGTATATGTAACCGCCGCGTTGCCCAGCTCAGATAGAAATTGAGTTATGAAAAATAAACTCTGTGCTTTCTCTTCTGTCCTGGCGCTTACCACAATAGTAGGCGCGCCCGGAGCTGCGGCTCAGTCCTCGCTTCCGGGTTCGTCCCTTGGTTCTTCATTGGGGTCGTCATTCGGCTCTTCGCTGAGTTCTTCACCGAGCTCCTCCCACGGTTCCTCCACAGGAGACGATGTGCAGCAGGAGGACGCCACTGAGTCTCGGGTGCTGTGGCAGGAAAGCTTCGACGGGGTGGATACCCCGGCATGGTTCACCCATCGCGCGCCGGAGGGGTGGAAGACCGACGTGCAGGGCGTGGACTCGGGTGAGGCACGCTGGAAGGGCTGGACCTTTGGCGATATGCGCCACTGGACTTGGGCTGCCGGAACCGATATGCGCCACTACTTCACCCAGGCCCATGACACCTTCGCCATCATTGACAATAAACAGCAGCGCCTGGCTGAGGGCGATTCCATGACCGCCGAGCTGACCAGCCCGGCTATCCCGGTGGCGGGGCAGGACCGGGTAAATGTGGAATTCGATCACCATTACCGCCAAGGAAAAGCGGGACAAACCGCCACCGTGGAGGTGTCTTTCGATGGTGGAAAAGCACAGGAAATCGCCGCTTTTGATAAGGACGTGTTCTCCAAACACGAGTCCATTGGTGTAGACGTGCCGGCTGGCGCGAAGAACATGCAGGTCAACTTCCGCTACAACAACGGCAATGATGACTGGTGGTGGGCGGTGGATAATGTGGGCGTCGTCAAGCCGCTGGGCGAGCTTAAAGGCTCACCGCAAGCCACAGTAGACGTGCTTTCCGACGTCCAGGGCGACCCCGAAGACTACAAAGACGCGGTGCGCCAGCTCAACGGCATGGAGGATAAGGCAGGCGCGCTGGTGCTCAATGGCGATCTAGTGGATGACGGATCGCAGCAGCAGTGGGATGATTTCTTGGCCGCGCACAGCGAGGTGCCGCACGATTCGGGCAAGGAATTGTGGACCATCGGCAACCACGAAATGTATGGCAAGGAAGGCTCTAAGACCTACCTGGATCGCTTCCTGAAGTACTCAGGCCAGGACAAGCCGTGGAAGGAAGAGGTAGTGGATGGGGTGCCACTGATTTCCGTGAATACCGAGTTCTATTCCGATATCCTGCGCCACGGCAAGGAGCCGTTCCAGCGCATCAGCAAGGAGCAGCTCGACTGGCTAGATGAGCGCCTGGCTTATTGGGATGCTAAGGGCACGCCGGCGCTGGTCTTTAGCCATCCGTTGCTGCCGCAGACGGTATCGATGTCCCATTCGGCGTGGTACCAGAATGACTTTGAGGACCTCGAGGCGCTATCCAATGTGGTCAATAAGTACAACAATATTGTGTGGTTTAGCAGCCACAGCCACTCCTCGCTGCGCCAAAATAACTGGTGGGGAACCCGCCGCTACGACGGCACCGGTGAGGCCGGCCGAACTGGCTTCCCTGTGGTTAATACTGGCGCCATTCTCAACGAGTACCTGCCGGATGGCGATAACGACGAAAAGATTATTAAGGAAAAGGAAGAGGCCTCCACTGGTCTGCGGGTCAAGGTTTATGCTGACCGCGTCCGAGTGGAGGCCTGGGACTTCAAGTCCGGCGACATGATTAAATATCAAGATTTTGCGCGGTAGGCAGCAGTTGCGGCCTACCGCGACATAGAGAAGGTGGCTCCTGTAGCCCTACCGCCGCCATGGCTCAATGGGGTTGCCCTGCCACACGGCGTTGGTGGGCACCCGGTCACCGCGCATAACCAGCGAGCCGGGCCCCACGGTGGAGGCGGTGCCAATGAGCGAGGCAGGCAAGGCCACCGAGTGAGCGGCCAGCGTGGCACCGTCCTGGATGGTAACGGTATCCAAGCTCATCACGCGGTCCTGGAAAAGGTGGGTTTGCACCACGGTGCCAGGGCCAACGGTGGCGGCCTCACCGATGCGGATGAGGTCCGTTTCCGGGAACCAATAGGAATCGATCCACGCGCCGCGGCCGATCTTCACGCCAAGGGCGCGCAGGCCCAGGTTGATCTCGCCGGAGCCGTAGGTGTGTTGGAAGAACCACGGCGCGGCGACAACTTCCACGAAGGCGTCCTGCAGCTCGTTGAGCCAGACAAAAGCGGACCACAGTGGGTGGTCGGCCGCGCGGTGCTTGCCCACGCAGATCCACTTCACCGCGACGGTGACGGCCATGGCCACCGCACCCATGCCCATGAGCACGAGGCCGGAGAGGAGCCAGGTGAGGGGGAAGCCGATGACGTCGAGAAGCAAGTAGTACACGCCAAGCGTCGCGGCAAGCAGCATGGCAGAAAACATCGGTGCCAAAAGGCGCATGGTTTCGACCACACCGCGGGCGGCCTTGACGGCAAAGCCCGGGTTATAGGTCAGCGCCTCACCCGAGTTGCCGGGGGAGTCCACCTCCACGGTCACGCGGCGCATGCGCTCTGGCGGCGCACCCCACCAGTTGGCGCCAGCCTTCGTCTTCTTCGGGGTAGAAGAAAGCACGGCAACCAGCGAGTTCTTCGATAGCTTGCGGCCGGGTGCGGTGATGCCGGAGTTGCCCACGAAGGAGCGCTTGCCCACCTTGGTCTCGCCAGTGCGCATCCAGCCACCGCCGAGCTCATAGCCGCCGATCATGGTGTCATCGGCCAGGAAGGCGCCCTCTTTGACCTCGGTGAGCTTGGGGATCATCACCGCGGTGGAGATTTCCACGTTGGCACCGATCTGCGCGCCGAGCGAGCGCAGCCATGCTGGGGTCAGCTGGGAGGCATAGAGCGGAAAGAGCTTGGTGCGAGCCTCGTCCATGAGGCGCTCGATGGCCCACAGGCGCCAGCCCGTGACTGATCGTACGGGTGCCACGCCCGGGCTAATTCCCAGCGAGAGGACGCGCACGCCCAGCCAGGTCTGCAGCATATAGGTGCCAAAGGCCGCCAGCGCACCGACGGGCGCGAAGAAGACTGCACCGACGAAGCTATCGCCACCGGTGGAATGCACGAGGGCGAGCACGACGGCCGCGCCTACCGCCAGCGCCACGACCGGTTGGATGGCCAGCAAAACGGAGGTGGCGTCATAAATGGTCACCCACCACGGCCGGCGCTTTGGCGTATGGGACGGGAAGCGGTGCTTGGAGCGGCCCACCTTCTGGGCAGGCGAGCCGGACCAGCGCTGGCCGTCCTTGATCTTCTTTCGGCCCGTGACGGTGGAACCGGCCTCCACGTGGGCATACTTGCCCACCACGGTGCCAGGCAGCAGCGTGGAGCGCGCGCCCACGCGAGCGCCTTCCTTCACGTCGATGGCGCCCACATGCAAGATATCGCCGTCCAGCCAATAACCGGAAAGGTCCACTTCGGGCTCGATGGCGGCGTGCTTGCCCAAGGTGAGCAGGCCGGTCACCGGCGGCAGGGAGTGCAGGTCCACGCCGCGCTTGACCTTGACGCCAAGCGTGCGGGCGTAGTTATTAACGCGCGTGGCACCGGCCAGGGAGCTCGCGCCGGAAGCATTAGCCCAGCGCTCGGCCGCCCAGATGCGCAGGTGCGTCGAACCGCCGCGCGGGTAATCGCCCGGCTTAATGCCGGCCGTAATAAGACGCGCGCCGTAGCCGCCAATCGGGATGCGCCCCACCGGGGTGACAAAGACGATGAGCATGGCAATGACCAGCCACCACGGATAGGCCGTGGCCCACTCAAAGCCCAGCGATGCCGCCACGGTGGAACCCAACATGAGCCAGGCCAGCCAGCTGGATGCGGCCAGCGTCATGACGGGGATCTGAATCAGGGTCTGGGCGAGGCGGGTGCCGAAGCCGACCTTGGTGACCTCGCGCATGGGGACGTCGGCAGCCGCGGGGCGCGGCTCGGCGCCGCCGATGAGCTCGGCCAGCGAGCCCAAGCGCGGGTGATCGTAGAGGTCGCGCACGGCCACGGTGGGGTAGCGCTCCCTGATATGACCCACGAGGGTCGCGGCCGCCAGGGAGGTACCGCCGAGCGAGAAGAAGTCGGCGTTCTCGTCCTCCACGGATACACCTAGGGTTTCTACCCATAGCTCCGCGAGCCATTTCTCGGTCTCGGTAAGCGTGGTCGATTCCACGCCCACTCCGGGCAGTGGCCACGGCAGGGCCTTCTTATCCACCTTGCCGGAGGTGCGCACCGGTAGCTCCTCCATCACGCAGATGCGCGGGACGAGCGCAGCCGGCATGGTATCGGCCAGGCGAGCGTGCGCGGCCTCATGATCGAAGCCCTTGGACTCATCCTCGAGGGAAACATAGCCCACCAGAACGGATTCGCCGCCGGGAGTCTTTTGCACGGCCACGGCCGAGTTATAGACGTTATCTAGCGCCGCAACATTAGCTTCGACCTCGCCGAGCTCGATGCGGCGTCCGCCAATCTTTACTTGGTCATCCACGCGGCCGACAAAATACAGTCCGTCTTCTTCCAAGCGGACGTGGTCACCGGTGCGATAGGCGCGCTGCCAGCCCATGGACTCCAGCGGTGCGTATTTTTCCGCGTCCTTGGCAGGATCCAGATAGGACGCCAGTCCCACGCCGCCGATTACCAGCTCGCCGACACCGCCCACTTCCACGGGCATGCCCTGCTTATCGACGACCACCAGGTCCCAACCGTTGAGCGGCAATCCAATGGACACCGGCCGACCCGGCAGCATCTGCTGCGCACAGGCGACGACGGTGGCCTCGGTGGGTCCGTAGGTATTCCACATCTCGCGGTCCTCGGTGGCCAAACGGTCCACCAATTCTTGCGAGCAGGCCTCGCCGCCGACGATGAGTAGGCGGATATTGTCGAGAGCCTCGGCCGGCCAGAGACCCGCCAGGGTGGGCACGGTAGACACGACGGTGATATCGCGGCGAATAAGCCATGGACCCAAATCCATGCCGGAACGCACCAGAGACCGCGGTGCTGGGACCAAGCAGCCGCCGTGGCCCCAGGCCAGCCACATTTCCTCGCAGGAGGCGTCGAAGGCGACGGACAAGCCGGCGAGCACGCGATCCTCAGGACCTAAGGGCCCGTGCGGGTGGTTGACCAAAAAGAGGCTCGCTTCCGCATCCACGAAGGCGGCCGCGGAACGGTGGCTGACGGCCACACCCTTGGGCTTGCCGGTAGAACCGGAGGTAAAGATGATCCACGCGGTGTCTTCGGGGCGCGGGGCAGCCGGCTCCTCGGCCGGGGAGTTCGGGCGAGCAGAATCGCGCAGGAAGCGGAAGCCTTCGTCCGTGAATACGCCATCGATATCGGCTTCGCCGAAAACCATTTCGGCGCGTTCATCGGGGTCATCGGCGTCGACAGGCACGTAGGCCGCGCCTGTCGCTAAGGTCGCCAAAATGGCGAGGTAGAGCTCCCGCTTGCCGGAGGTCATCCGGATGCCGATGCGATCGCCGCGGCGCACGCCATTGGCGTGCAGCTCGGCAGCCCATGCCTCGACCTCGTGGATGAGCTCGGAGTAGGTGATGATCTCGCCGTCGTCAAGCGCGGCAGCATCGGGGTTCATTTCCGCGGTGGTGGTAATGATGTCCCACAGCGTGCGCGGCCGCGGTGCCGCGCTTCCTAGAAGGTACTGCTGCGGGACGAGCGATTCGGGACCCGCCATTTATGCCTCTTCTTCGTCTGCGGCAATGATGGACTTGGCCAACTTTCTCAGGTGCTTGAGCTGCTTATTGGTGGACTCATCCAAGGCCTCGTCCTCGGCAGTGGCAACAAGCTCCGCCAGATCCTTGTGAACCTTCGCGCCCTTCTTAGTGGACGCGACGATCTGGCGGCGGCGATCCTTCGGATCGCGCTCGCGCTTGGCCCAGCCGCGGTCCTCGAGGGCGTCGATAAGACGCACCATGTCAGAGGCATCAATGGCCAGGGTCTCGGAGAGGTAGGACTGCGACGCGGCATCCGCGTCCACCAGGCAGGTAAGAACCCAGTACTCGCGCAGCGTCGTCTGCTTGGTCTGCAAAGCAGCCTCTACGCCATCGCGGGTGCGGCGGCGGAGGCGCTCCAATTGGAACGACGGGGACTCAAGCAGGGTCGTTGGGATTACAGAATTATTCGTGGAAGCCATACCATCATCATAATCCCAAAAGATTGGTTAAGGCCAATTAATCCGTTTCGATGGGGAGCCCAGAAGCCTTCCACTTATCCGTGCCGCCATCCACATTGATGGTGTCCCAGCCCAGCGCATGTTCTAGATACTGGCAGACCTGCATGCTGCGACCGCCTGCGTGGCAGATTACGTAAATATCCTTATCTGGGTCGATTTCCTGGATACGACCCGTAATCTCGCTCATCGGGATATGGGTCGCGCCCTTCGCGCGCTCCACCGCCCACTCATCATTCTCGCGGACGTCAATAAGCTGTGCGCCTTCTGGTACTTCATGTGGTTGAACGTTTTTCATGCCTCATACCCTAGTCACGCAGAGGTCCTTATGCTGCTCCGCGTGCCGCGTCCGAGAAGAGCCGTGAGGAACCAGGCGGGGCGAAAAACTGTGAGCTCGGCCCGTTGTGGCAACTGCCTGTTCCAGCAGCTTTAGCTCTTGTCTCGCCAGACTTGTAGCCCAAATGGTTATCTGCTTCGGCGTTAAACCCCTTGTATTCGAGGCTTAAAGTATGCCTTGGTCCAAGTCCTTGGCATCCGCGGCGGATGTGCGCGGGGCATCAATTTCCAGCGGCAACTGAGATGAGTTCAGGCGAACCTGTCTTGGTCGTGATTAGAGTGGCGTACAGCCCAAGGTACAGCTTTCTGTTTATGGCGAGGGCGGGTCTTCTCCACCACGTTTTCAACATTCATCTGAATTGAAAGGGAATTTTTTTGATGCAAAGTCTTACATGCATGCGGACAGAGCTTCGACAAGGCACGCTTGAAATCGAAGGCATGACCATTGAATGCGGTGTCGAGGTGAGCTTGGAGCCTCACACCGAATATATTGTCAACCTCGAATTTGAAGTTCGCCAAGATACGGCTCCCACTGCAATGAGGCTTAGGACCTTTAGCGCTGAGTTCGTACTCTTTGATAATGAGACAGAAAACAGCATTCGACTTACCGATGGCGTTAGCAATAGCTCAAGCTTCCGCCTTCGCACCGGACAGGAAAATGGCACGCTACTCGTTTTCAACGAGTACCTGCATAGTTACAAGAAAGATGTCGAACCCACCTACGAATACATGACTGGTGATTCAGGGATTGTTATCACCAGGAGGGAAGGCGACACCATTCACTTTGCCTGCAACAACCGCAGTCCACGCGAGCAGCTAGCGTTTGAGGACGTCACGGGGAGGCTTACGGTTACGAAAGTTGGTTCAGCGGAAGATCATTCCATCGCCCCTGCAGAGGATGGATCGCCAATTCAACAATATTGCTTCATCGACAGCGGCGATGAAGCACCCGATGAAAAGAAGCTCGTTGATATTGCTACTGCGCTGTCGGGCAAGACCACCCCGACAAGCGAAGCGGTCACCACATTAATTGACAGGCTTGAAGGGCTTAACTACACTATTATTTCTTCCGCAGGCAATGCCGTCACCATCGAAGTCGACATCTCGGATGAGGACACCACCGAATTCGCTATGGTCGATGAGGCCCGACTTTGGAATCTCAACCTTGTGAAGGTTAAAACTCGCACCTTGCTGAATCAGAGCACACACCGGCCAGAAAGTTAGGCCACGACTGCTCAGAATTTGGATGCGAAGGACCGCGTGATTCTTCGTGTTGAAGAACGAATTCTGGCGGAGAGCACGCAGGTGCAAGCCACGGATCTGGCTGTGGCACTTGGATCGTCGGTTCGTGTGAGGAGTCGATGTTGTTCATGGTAAATAGCGCCGGAAAATGGGGGTTCGCGCGCTATTTACCGTGAGCGTTGTCCGGGCGGCCCGCGGCGATTCTGGTGTGTCGCATGGGGGCAAAGTGACGCACACGGCGCTGGCCCCGCGCAGGCCTGCGTGCGCGTTTTAACGGTGCGCGGAGAGGTACTCCAGAATCGCCTTGACGCGGCGGTTGTCCTCGCCGGGGTCTAAGCGAAGCTTGGTGAAGATGTTGGAGACATGCTTGGCCACCGCGGCGGCGGATAAAACGAGCTCGGCGGCGATGTCCTTGTTGGACTTGCCGCGGGACATTAATTCGAGAACCTCGCGCTCGCGCGGGGTGAGCTCGCCCAAGCCGCTGCGTCCGGAGCTCATGAGAACTTGAGCCACGGTGGGGTCGATGACGGTGCCGCCCTGGGCCACCACGTCCAGGCTGGCCAGGAAGTCGCGCACCTCGGAGACACGGTCCTTCAAAAGGTAGCCGGTGCCGGCCTCGGGGGAGTCGAAGAGCTCCACCGCATAGGCCGGGGCCACGTACTGGGAGAGCACCATGACGGGCAGGCCCGGGTAGGCGTTTCTCAAATTTACGGCGGCTTTCAAGCCATCGTCGCCCATGTCCGGCGGCATGCGCACGTCCGTGATGACGATGTCCGGCAGGTCGTCGCGCAGTTTATCCACCACAGCCTCGAGCGAAGGAGCAGAGGAAGCCTGGCCCACTACAGAGTGCCCGCGGCGCTCCAACAGGCCGGCCAGGCCCTCGCGCAGAATGGCGGAGTCATCCGCTACCACAATCCTTAAGCTCATCTTTTACACTCCTGGCTGTCCGCGATCGAGAAGAAGGGGAATGGACCCGGCCACCCGGGTCGGGCCGCCAGGCGGTGAGGACAAAGACATTTCTCCGCCGAAGGCACCAAGACGCTCGGCCATCCCCGCCAGGCCGTGCCCTGGGACGACCTGTGCGCCGCCGGGGCCCTCATCCACCACGGTGATGCGCAGCGAATCGTCCGAGGTCACCAGCACCGAAACCGGCGCGCCCGGCGCATGCTTGGCCGCATTCGTCAAAGCTTCCGTGCCGAAGAAATAGCCGCAGGCCAGCACGGAGGCGGAGAGCTCAGGCAGAGAATGCGGGGCGAAGACGCTGACGTGGGGGCCGTGGGAGGAGGCGGCGTCGGCAAGCGCGGCGACCAGGCCGTGATCCTGCAGCACCTGTGGGTGAATGCCGTGCACCGTGGCGCGCAGGGAATTCAGGCCGCGGTCCACGTCCTGCTTTGCGGCGGTGAGGAGCTCGGTGAGGCCAGCGGGGGCGTCGAGAAGAGCCTCGCCCAACTTCATGCTCGCGGCAACGAGGTATTGCTGCGCGCCGTCGTGCAGGTCGTGCTCGATGCGGGCGCGCTCGACCTCGTAAGCGTCCGCGATGGCGCGGCGCGAGGCCGTGAGCTGCGCAATCTGCTGCGCCTGCTGCTGCTCGTGCGTGGTGGGTTGGGGCTTCTTTCGGAACACGGTTCACAGCATATCGGGTGCCCCGAACTACAGGGGTAGTGCTGGCACTACCTTAAAGAGCAACGCTAGGGCTGTTCTTTCCGCGGGCCCGGCACGGTGGAATGAGAGACATGGCACAGACACTTTCCCTGACAGACATCACCAAGGACTTCGGCGGCGGCCCGGTGCTCGCCGGAATTTCCCTCGACATTGAACCGGGCGAGCTCGTGGCCGTCATGGGGCCGTCTGGCTCCGGCAAGTCCACGCTGCTGCACTGCATGTCCGGCGTGCTCACCCCCACGCACGGTAGCGTGCGCTACGGGGACGAGGAGCTCTCCGCGCTTTCCGACGCCCCCCGCTCCCGCACCCGCCTGCGCAACTTCGGCTTCGTCTTCCAGGATGGTCAGCTGCTGCCGGAGCTCAGCAACGTGGATAACGTGGCGCTGCCGGCCATGCTTAACGGTATGGGGCGGGGTGCGGCCCGCAGGCGCGCGATGGAGCTTCTTGATCAGCTGGGCCTGGGTGGCCTGGCGGACCGCCGCCCGGCGCAGGTCTCCGGTGGCCAGGCCCAGCGCGTGACCATTGCGCGTGCGCTGGTGGCGAACCCAGGCGTTGTCTTCGCCGACGAGCCGACCGGTGCGCTGGATCAGTCCACCGGCCACGAGGTCATGCAGATGCTCACCACCATCGTGCGCCAGGCCGGGGCGAGCCTGGTCATGGTCACGCACGACCCGAAGGTGGCCGATTGGATGCAGCGCCGCGTGGAGATTCGCGATGGCATCATTCACGACGACCGCCGCCTAGGGGTGATTCGATGAACACCGCCACCTTGGTCTATGACCTGCAGCGCGAATCCATTCGCGCGCGCTCGGGCACGGGCATCGTCTCTCTATTGGCGATTGTGAGCCTGACCATCGGTTCCGCCATTGCCTTTTTGGTTGCAGGTGGTACCTGGATGTTGTGGGAGCGCGCCCAGCACATCGAGGACGCCGCGCCCGCCCTCAAGGAGGCCTTTGGCAACGAGATGGAGGCCTTCCTCTATCCCTGGTTCGCCCTGGCTCTCTTTGCCTGCGCGTTCATCCTTCCCGCGCTGTTTAACCTCACCTCCCAGGCCGCCGTCCTGGGTGCGTCCGGCAGGGAGCAGCGCCTGGCCACCCTGCGCCTGCTGGGCTTAAGCTCCCGCCAGGTGGAGCGCATGGCAATTGTGGAAACCGGCCTCCAGGCGGTGATCGGCATCGTGCTCGGCGGGCTGATTAGCCTACTCGTCGCACCGGTCTTTACCCAGCTGGACTTCCAGATGCGGCCCATTGATCTGACAGAGATTCTGCTGCCCTGGTGGGGATATATAGCCGTGGCCGGTGTGCTTTTCCTCCTGGCCATCGGCGCGGCACTGTACGGCATGCGCCGCGTGCGGGTGAGCCCGCTGGGCGTGGCCAAACGCCAGATGCCCGCGGCCTACCGCTGGTGGCGCGCCATCGTCTTCCTCATCATCGTGGCAGTCGGCGGCGTGTTCCTCACGGGCAAGGCGGGCCCGCCCACCGCGATGGTCGTCGTGGTCATGTTTGGCATGCTGATGAGCATCAACCTCATCGCGCCTTTCATCCTGCAGCTGGGCGCGCACGTCTTCTCCCTCTTCCCCGGAACCGCGCACTTCGTGGCCTGCCAGCGCGTGGCGGGCAATGCCCGCCCGGCATGGCGGCGCAGCGCTGCCATCGGCTTCTTCGGCTACCTGGCCGGCTTCCTCGTTGCCGCGCCCCTGGGCTCCGATGCCTTGGCCTCGGTGCTCAAAGAAGATCCCGGGATGAACGTGGTGTTCAAGGACATCTCCACTGGCGTTGTACTAACCCTCGTCTTCGGCTTCACGTTGACCACCATGTCCATCATCCTGGGGCAGGTTTCCGGCATCTTCGAGGACAAGGAGCTCATCCGCTCTCTGGATTTGATGGGCGTGCCGCGCGGCTTCCAGTTCCGCTCCGGGGCGCTGACCGTCATGGGGCCGGTCGTGGCCTTGAGCTCCTTCGGTTTTCTCTTCGGCGGCGGAATTGCTTCGCTGATGTTCTTCTCCAGCGTCGAGCAAAGCGACGTCGATGTGAGCACCCGCCTGCTCATGGCCTTCGGCTTCCTGGCGGTGGGCTGGGTGGTCACGCTTCTTGCCATTGTCCTTGTTGAACCGTTGCGCGGCTACGTGCTGCGCACAGGAGGTCGAAAAGAATGAAAACTGTACTGAAAATTTTTGGCGGACTCTTCGGCGTTACCTTTATCGCGGTGTTCGCCGCCGTGTACTTCCTCGGCCCCTCCTATGGCGGGGCGCTGCTGGGCTAGCCCTATTTTCTTTTCAACGCCAGCGAAAAACACATCAACACCGCGGTGGTGGATACCGCAGCGTATACCGGAATCTATGGCGAGAGCGAAGAATTTCAGCGCGCCCGCGAGGCTTTCAAAGAGGACCCGACCAACGCGGAGCTCCTCGATGCCGCCATCGACGCCGCCTCCTCCGCCGAAGCCACCCTCCTGACCTTCCGCGGCCTGGACAACGTGCGCACCTTCGGCGAGCCGACCGCCGGCTACGCCTCCGCCAACGTGGTGCTGGATTACCCGGACGGCCGCTCGCTCATGCTCACTGCTGCCAAGGACAAGGCGTGCACGGGCGAGGAGTTCGCCGAGGACCCCATCGCTCCTGATACCCCGGAATCTGAGCTCGACGGCTGGCTTGCCTCCCATTGTGGCTTCTAAGGCGCGGTTTTCGTCCACGGGTGCCTTTGTCGTTCACGGCAAATAACGCCCCGAAACACGCTATTTTTCGCCACTATTTACTGTGAACGACAGTGATTAGTCGGAAAACGCGAAAGGTACGCTTCGGCGCGCGGTGGGAAACCTCTTCGGTCTCCACCGTCTGCGGAAACGTACCTTCACAGTGCCGCCGTTAGCGTGCGGCAGAAGCGCTTATTTGAAGCGAGCCTTAGCCTCGTCGAGGATCTTTTCTGCCTCAGCCTTGTCGCCCCAGCCGGAGCCAGTGACTTCCTTGTTCGGCTCCAGGTCCTTGTAGTGGACGAAGAAGTGCTCGATTTCGTCCTTGATGTGCTGCTCCACATCGTCGATGTCCTGGTAGCGCTCCCAGCGCGGGTCGTCGATGACGGCGAGCAGCTTGTCGTCGCCGCCGGCCTCGTCAGTCATCTTGAACACGCCGACGATGCGGGCCTCAACGACTACGCCCGGGAAGACCGGCTCCGGCAGGATGACCAGGGCGTCGAGCGGGTCGCCGTCCTCGCCCAGGGTGTGGTCGATGAAGCCGTAGTCAGCCGGGTAAGCCATCGGGGTGAACAGGTAACGGTCGAGGTAGACCTTGCCGGACTCGTGATCAACCTCGTACTTGTTGCGGGAGCCCTTCGGGATTTCAATGGTTACTTCAACGCTCACAGCGATGTCCTCCATGGGGGATTGGGTATCAATTACTGCCCATAGTCTAGCGCGTTGCGGATTCGCGCTAGGGTTAAAGGCAATGAAAGCAAAGCATGTTTGGTGGTCAGCGACCGCGCTCGTGGTAGCGGCAGCGGTCGGAGGTACGGCTGCGCTGGGCGTTACCCTCCAGCGCGAATACGGCGATCTCTCACACGGAGAAGCTCAGGCGGTGCAGGCTCCTGAGGAGCCTTTGCTCACCGCCGAGCCGGGGGAAGCGGACCTGGATGCGCTAAGCGCGAAGCTGGACGAGCTCTCTAAGAATAAGGACCTTGCCACGTTCGGCGGCGAGGTAATTGATACCGAGACCGGGGACGTGGTGTGGCAGCGGGACGCGGATAAGCGGCTTACCCCGGCCTCGTCCACGAAGGTCCTCACAACTGCGGCGGCGACGTTGGCGCTGGATGAGAATGAGAAAATCACCACCAAGGTCTACCGTGGGTCGAACGAAAAGAACGTGGTTATTAAGGCTGCGGGCGATGTGTGGATGACGCATGAGCAGCTCGATGACTTAGCTGAGCAGATTTCTCAGAACATCGACCAGGTTGATGGTGTGTTCATTGATACTTCTGCGTGGAAAGGCGAGCCGCAGGCCCCGGGGTGGGACCCGGAGAACGTGGACGGCGGCTTCGTCGCGCCGATGGAACCGGCCATGCTCTACGGCGGTCGCCTGGGCGCGACGACGGGGGATGCGCCGAGGAGTCATGAGCCTGCTTTGGACGTCGCTAAGCAGCTAGGCGATCGCCTCGGTGCAAGCGAGGCAGGCATGGGCTCTGTAGCCGAGAATGCGCAGGAAGTAGCGAGTGTGGATTCGCCGCCGCTAGCGGACCGCGCCCGAGAAATGGTGCGCCATTCCGATAACGTCATGGCCGAGGCCATTGCGCGAGAGCTGGCGATGGCCCGTGGCAAGGAAGCCAGCTTTGAAGGCGATACGCAGGCCACGCTTGAGGTCCTGCGGGAGCAGGGATTCGACGTTGAGGGCGTGGATATTAAGGACAATTCCGGGCTATCGGAAGACAATCGGCTCACGGCCGGGCTTTTGACGCAGCTTATTAATGGGGCGGTGAAGGATCCGCACCTACGCCCGTTGGTGTCCTACCTGCCGGTGGCAGGTGGCGATGGCACCTTGTATGAGCGTTACGGCGACTCCGCGGCCAAGGGCTATGTGCGCGCCAAGACCGGCACGCTGACGGGTGTTTCGGCCCTGGCCGGTACTGCGCAGGGCAATTCGGGACGTGTGTATGCTTTTGCTTTCCTCGTCAATGGCGGCGATATCCAGGCCGCTCGCCAGGCCCAAGACGCGTTGGCTTCTGCGCTGCATGAGTTCTAAAAAGCCCTTTTGGCCGCGGGTCTCGCCGCACTTTTTAGCTTGTCGACGCGGCGTGCGCGCCGCCTCCCTCAACCGCACCGTGGCAGTGGGGCTTTCCGGAGGCGCGGATTCTTTGGCGCTGCTGGCGGCGCTGGTGGCTGAGGGGCATGACGTGCTCGCATTATGCGTGGACCACCGCTTGCAAGAGGGCTCGCGGGCGCAAGCCGAGCGCGCTGCCGAGCAAGCCCGAGAACTGGGCGCGCGAGCGCGGGTGCTCAGCGTCGAGGCCGACGGGGCGGGTCCAGAGTCGATGGAGGCGGCCGCGCGGGTGGCGCGGTACCGGGCCCTAGCCGCCGCCAGTGCGGCCGAAGAGCTAGAAGTAGCCGTGGCGCACACGGCCGATGACCAGGCGGAAACGCTGCTGCTGGGGGCGCTGCGCGGGCGAGTGACCGGCATGAACGAGCGCAGCGAGGTGGAAGGCGCCCGCGTGGTGCGCCCACTATTAGGCGTGCGCCGCGCCGATACCGAGGGCGCCTGCGCGGAGTTGGGCCTTTCGGCGTGGAAGGATCCGCAGAACGCGGACACGAATTTCCGCCGCGTGGCGCTGCGCCGCGAGGTGATCCCGCAGTTGAGCCGCATCATCGGCGGGGATGTGGTGCCAGCGCTGGCGCAAGCGGCAGGCGACGCCGCGCTTGACGACGCCACCCTGCGTACCCCACCCACCACCGACTGTGCCGAACTGGCGGCGATGGCGGAACCGCGGCGCCGGCGGGCAATCGCGGCGTGGCTGGTCAGCGAGGGAGTAGAGGTAACGAGGAGGGGAGTGGGGGACGTCGGCAAGCTGTGCACCCACTGGCACGGGCAAGGCCCGGTGGCCGTGCGATCGGCGCGGCAGGTGGGGCAGAGGTTGGAAGTAGCCCGTATAGGTGGCAAACTGGCACTATTGTCTGGTCATTAAAGGAGCGCACACGTGCACGACAAGAAAGACTTCGCCGTTCCCGCAAACCGCTACGGTGACGATGTAGAAGCAATCCTCATTGGAGAAGAGGAATTGCAAAACCGCGTCCAAGAGCTCGCGGATATGGTCTCTGAAAAATATGCCGACGCTGAGCAAGACCTGCTTTTGGTCTGCGTGCTCAAGGGTGCGGCGTTCTTCCTTACGGACTTCGCGCGCAAGCTATCCATCCCCTCCGAGTTGGAGTTTATGGCCGTGTCCTCGTATGGCGCCTCCACTTCTTCTTCCGGTGTGGTGCGCATTTTGAAGGACCTGGACCGCGATATTGCGGGGCGCAACGTGCTCATCGTGGAAGACATCATCGATTCCGGGCTTACCCTGTCATGGCTTATCCGGAACCTGAAGGGGCGAAACCCGGCCTCGCTTGATGTGGTCACGCTGCTGCGCAAGCCGGAGGTAGTAAAGGCCGATATCGACCTTTTGGATGTGGGCTTTGATATCCCTAATGAATTCGTCATCGGCTACGGGCTGGATTATGCGGAACGCTACCGCGATCTGCCCTACGTGGGCACCCTTCACCCTGATGTATACACCACCGACTAAAATCGCGCAGTAATGAAAAACAACAAGATTATTCGCTACGGCGGGATAGCGGCGCTTATCCTTATCGCGCTGTACGCCTTTACCTTCTTTAGCAACGATGCCCGCGGCTACGTGCAAGCGGATACCTCCGTTGCACTGACCCAGCTCAAAGACAAAAACGTCGATGAGGTGGAAATTGATGACCGCGAGCAGCGCTTGCGCATCAAGCTCAAGGACGAAATCACGGTAGATGAGCGCGAAGGCGTGAAGGAGATTGTGGCCAAGTACCCGGCCCGCGCCTCCGAGCAGGTCTTTAACTCTGTCAAGGATTCTGGTGCCCAGAAGTACCAGACCAATGTCACGCAGGAATCCTTCCTCGGCTCCATGCTCAGCATGCTGCTGCCTATGCTCATCCTCTTCGGTGTGCTCTTCTGGCTCATGTCCCGCATGCAGCAGGGTGCAGGCGGCATGTTTGGTATCGGCGGTTCCAAGGCTAAGGAACTGACCAAGGATATGCCGACCAATACTTTTGAGGACGTGGCCGGCGCGGACGAGGCCGTAGACGAGTTGCAGGAAATCAAGGACTTCCTGGAAGACCCCACCCGCTACCACGATCTTGGAGCCAAGATCCCGCGCGGCGTGCTGCTCTACGGTCCACCCGGCACCGGCAAAACCTTGCTTGCTCGCGCCGTGGCCGGCGAGGCCGGCGTACCGTTCTACTCCATCTCCGGTTCTGACTTCGTGGAGATGTTCGTGGGTGTGGGTGCCTCCCGCGTGCGCGACTTGTTCAAGCAGGCGAAGGAAAACAGCCCCTGCATTATCTTCGTGGATGAGATCGACGCCGTTGGCCGCCAGCGCGGTTCCGGCACCGGCGGCGGGCACGATGAGCGCGAGCAGACCCTCAACCAGCTCTTGGTAGAAATGGACGGCTTTGGTGACCGCGAGGGCGTTATCCTCATCGCCGCTACCAACCGCCCAGACATCCTCGATCCGGCGCTGCTGCGCCCAGGCCGCTTCGACCGCCAGATCCCGGTTACCAACCCCGACCTAGCCGGCCGCGAGCAGATCCTGCGCGTGCATGCGAAGAATAAGCCGCTGGCAGAAGAGGTCGACGTAGCGCAGCTGGCTAAGCGCACCGCCGGCATGTCCGGCGCGGACCTGGCCAATGTGCTCAACGAGGCCGCATTGCTTACCGCCCGCATCGGCGGCAACGTCATTACTTATGACGCTTTGGAAGAGGCCACTGACCGCGTGGTGGGTGGCCCGCGCCGCCAAGGCAAGATCATCTCCGAGCACGAGAAGAAGGTCACCGCTTATCACGAGGGCGGACACACGCTTTCTGCGTGGGCGCTCAAGGACATCGAGCGGGTCTACAAGGTCACCATCCTGGCCCGCGGCCGCACCGGCGGCCACGCCATGACCTCCCAGGAAGATGACAAGGGCATGTACACCCGCGATGAGCTCTTCTCCCGCTTGGTCTTTGCCATGGGCGGCCGCGCTGCCGAGGAGCTGGTCTTTGGTGCGCCGACCACTGGTGCGTCTTCCGATATTGAAAACGCCACCAAGATCGCTCGTTCCATGCTCACCGAGTACGGCTTCTCCCCGGACCTGGGCACCGTGAAGTACGGCAAGGAGCAGGGTGATCCCTTCAGCCAGATGGGTGGCGGTGGCTCCATCGATTACTCCGATGAGGTTGCCTCCAAGATCGATGAGCAGATGCGCTACTTGCTCGAGCGCGCGCACGAGCAGGCCTATGACATCTTGCGCAATAACCGTCACTACCTGGACAAGCTGGCCGAGGCCCTGCTGGAGAAGGAAACCCTGCGCCGCCCCGACCTGGAGCGCATCTTCGATGGCATCGAGCCACGCGAAGCCTTCGACGTTTTCCCAGGCGAGGACGATCGCTTCCCCCGCCAGATTGGTTATGCGCCGGTCAAGACCCCGGTCGAGCTAGCCAAGGAGCGCGGCGAGGAGCTGCCTAAGCGCATGACGCTTCTCGATGCCTCCCGGGCCGCCCGTGAGCGCCGCCTCGCCGGTGAAGAACCGAAGGGCGAAGTAGGCTTCAACTTTGGCCAGCACGCTGGCGATTACGTCGATCCGGACACCGCCCGCGAGTTGGGAAGCACCCCAGCAAAGCAGGGCAAGGAGTCCACAGACACCACACGAGCTGGCGCACAGCCTAATCAGGCGGCTCAGCCCTCCGAACCCGCTGAGCGTCCGACGGCGCGCCCCGCCGCACGCCCCGCTACGGGCGGCGGTAAGCATCACAAGCCGGAAGCCGGCGCGGATGCTGAGGCTGAGACCAGCCAGTGGTTTAGCCCCGGCTGGGACGAGAAGGATCGCCGCAAGAATCCCTATGCGCGCGAGGACGACAAGCAAGAAGATAACTAATGCCTGATAATCATATTCCCGCCCGCGCCCCCTTCGACCAGGACCGGGCGGAGGCGGCGGTACGCGAGTTGCTCCTTGCAGTGGGGGAGGACCCCGACCGCGAGGGTTTGCGCGAAACCCCGGCCCGCGTGGCCCGCGCCTACCGCGAGGTCTTTGCCGGCCTGCACGAAGACCCAACCGAGGTCCTGCACAAGACCTTCGCCGAGGACCACCAAGAACTGGTCCTGGTGCGCGATATCCCTATCTATTCCACCTGCGAGCACCACTTAGTGCCGTTCTACGGCGTGGCGCACATTGGTTATATCCCAGGTAAAGACGGCCACGTCACCGGCTTGAGCAAACTCGCCCGCCTAGCGGATATGTACGCCAAGCGCCCCCAGGTCCAAGAGCGCCTGACCCAGCAGGTCGCGGATGCCCTGGTGGAGGTCCTTGGCGCGCAGTCCGTCATCGTGGTCATCGAGTGCGAGCATTTGTGCATGGCCATGCGCGGCATCCGCAAGCCTGGTGCGACGACGACCACCTCCGCGGTGCGCGGAGGCTTCAAGAATAATGCCGCCTCTCGTGCAGAGGTACTCAGCCTGATTCGTAGCTAAATTCGGTTCACCATTAAAAGCCTTAAGGAGCACGCCATGCAGCAGGCAACCTCGGTTTCGGATCTCACCAGGAGCAATCGCACTCTGGTGATGGGCATCGTCAACGTTACGGAGGATTCCTTTTCCGATGGCGGCCGGTGGTTGGACTTTGATGCCGCCATTAACCATGCCCGCGAGCTCGTGGCGCAGGGTGCTGACATGATTGACGTCGGCGGCGAATCCACCCGCCCGGGCGCGGTCCGCGTGGAGGCGGACGTCGAGGAGCGCCGCGTGGTGCCCGTCATTCAGGCTTTGAGCAAGCTCGGCATCCGCACCTCCGTAGATACGATGCGCGCCTCGGTGGCGCGTGCGGCGGCAGCGGCCGGCGTGGACATGATTAATGACGTCTCTGGTGGCCTGGCCGATCCAGAGATGTATCGCGCGATGGCCGAGGCCGGCGTGCCCGTGTGCCTCATGCACTGGCGCACGCTGCAGGAGGGCGCATTCGGCTCCGCGGCCGGCAGCGCCGATCACGGCGGCGATGTGGTGCGCGATGTGCGAGAAACCCTAGAACGCCTGGCGAATAACGCGCTAGACGCCGGCGTGCGGCGGGATAATATCGTGCTCGATCCGGGCTTGGGCTTTGCCAAAACCCCGCAGGATAATTGGGCGTTGCTCAAGGCCCTGCCGGAGTTCCTCGGCGGCGAATTCCCCCTCCTGGTAGGCGCATCCCGTAAACGGTTCCTGGCCGCCATTCGGGAGGATCGCGGTGTGGAGTCCAGCCCACTGCTGGCCGATCCCGCTACCGCGGCCGTAACCGCCATTTCCGCCCAGATGGGGGCGTGGGGTGTGCGCGTGCATGAGGTTGCCGTCTCCCGCGACGCCGTGGATGTGGCGGCCGCTTGGAACGCCGGCAATGACTACACGGGTGGGGTAAACGCCAGTGGCAGCTATAGCAATGGCGCTGATGGCAATGGAACTATGAAGTCCACGGCTCTATCACGTAAACCTGAGGAGTAAATCATGGCAGACCGCATTGAACTCACCGGCCTGGAATGCTTTGGCTACCACGGCGTCTTTGAGGAAGAAAAGCGTACCGGCCAGCCTTTCATCGTGGATATCACCTGCTGGTCCGATTTCGCCGAGGCCGCCGCTACCGATGATCTGACCAAGACCATCAATTACGCCCAGCTTGCCGACGTCGCTGCAGACATCATCGAAGGCCCCGCCCGCGACCTCATCGAGACCGTTGCCAGCGAGGTGGCCGATACCATCATGGAGACCTTCGAGGGCCTGCATGCCGTAGAGGTCACCCTGCACAAGCCGAAGGCACCGATTCCGCGCACTTTTGCCGATGTCGCCGTGGTCGCCCGCCGCTCCCGCAAGCACACGAGGACCCTCTAATGCGGGCGGTGCTGTCCATCGGATCCAATATGGATGACCGCGTGGAGCTGTTGCGTAGGGTATTCGACGAGTTCGCCGGCGAAATTGTCGCCGCCTCGCCGGTCTATGCCACCCCGCCGTGGGGAGTGACGGACCAAGACGAATTCCTCAATGCCGTGCTCATTGTGGATGTGGACGAGTCACCCAAGGAACTGCTGCGCCGCGGGCAGAAGCTCGAAGAGGCCGCCGAGCGGGTGCGGGTGCGCCACTGGGGCCCGCGCACCCTGGACGTCGACATCGTTGACATCGAGGGCTATACCTCCGATGACCCGGAGCTCACCGTCCCGCATCCTTATGCCCACGAGCGTGCCTTCGTGCTGATTCCCTGGTTGGCGGCCGATGGTGGTGCTAGGTTGAGTGGGGAGGGCGTCGCCAAGCGGGTAGTAGCACTGGACCCGCAGGAGCGCGCCGATATTCGCCGGCTGGGCATGATGGAGGAGCTATGAAACGGACCTCGTTGGGTGCCCTCATTGGCACCGGGGTCTTCTTTGCCGCCGCCGCGGCCATCCTCACTACGCGCTTTTATGGCTCCATGCTGCACATTCCAGTGACGGTTTCGGCCACGCTGTGGCTCATGGCCGTTATCTGCGTGGCGCTGACCTGGAAGGTCGATCAAGCAACCGAGGACGAGCATGGCATCGGCCTAGATAATTCGCAGCTTAATCCCATGACCATCACGCAGTTCATGCTGGTGGGCAAGGCCTCGGCGTGGACCGGAGCCATCGTGGGGGGAATCTATGCAGGCGTGGCCGTCTACGTTATCCCCAACGCCGGCACGCTTGCGGCCGCCTCCGATGACCTGGTGGGGGTCATTGCCTCCGCACTCGGTGGCCTCGCCATGTCCGCTGCTGGCCTGCGGCTGGAGCGACACTGTGAGACCCCGCCCCCACCGGATGGGGTACAAGCGGTACATTAGTGAGCATGACTGAGCCGCGCTCTTCTTCTCACAGTACTTCCACCAAGACGTCCAAGCCGGATCTGGGCCAGATCGGACTCATCGTCCTCGTGGTGCTGGCCGTCCTAGCTAGCATCGTCATGCTGATTTCCGGCTCTGCCGCGGCGCTGAAGATTGCGCTCATCGCCGCCTTGTGGGCCGCTGTGCTCGGCTTCTTCCTGGTGATGCGCTACCGCCGCCAGGCCGAAGAATCCGTGACCAAGCTAGAACTGCAGGAGCGCGCCCACCGCGCTGAGCTCAAGCAAGCGCGCGCCACCGATGGCCAGCCCCTACCGGACCAGGAGCTGCTCGATGAGATCCGCACCGAGCTAGCCTCTATCCGCAAGCAGATTGAGGATCTCTCTGGCCACGACTTCACCTATGAGCCGGCCGCCCTGCACGCAGAAGCCCGCCGCATCATGCAGCTGGAGGCCCAGACCGCAGCCGCCGCGCGCCCGGATGCGGAGGAAGGCAACGTGGACTTCACCCAGTCTTCTTCCGGCGCCCCGTCCGCCGATGCTATCGCCGGCCGCCTGGGGAACCAGCCTTCCGCGGCGCATGCCGAGTCCAACCCACTCAATGACATCATTAGCGAAAAGACCCGCGCGCAGCGTACCTCCGGCAAGTCTTCTGGCGCCTCTACCTTTAATACCGGCGGTTTCCAGGCCGTGCGCTGGGATACCGGTGGCGATGACTCCCTGAAGACCACCCACGCTTCCGCCTCCAGCGAGCACCACGGCAGCCACCGTAAGCCGGAGGTTGCGACCACGGCCAATGACGAGACCCAGGACATCCCGCAGCAGCCGGCATCGCAGCGCGATGAGCGCGCGGAGTACCCGGGCTCCGGCCAGCACGTGGCCCCAGAAAAGTCCGAGCCAGTACGCCAGAAGGCGGCCCGCTCGCATCATCGCGCGGCTGCTGAGGAGCCGGATTCGCGTGGCCGCCGCCGCAGCGACGATAAGCGCGAAGGCGCAGTGTCTGTGGCCGAGCTTTTAGCCCAAGCGAAAAAGAAGGACAAATAAATGCGCCCGCCACGCATGCGGGTAGCCCTCTTTGGCCGTAGCTTGGCCGGTTTTACCTTGGCCAATGCTATGGAACGCGCCGGCCATGAGGTGCAGATGCTCTCGGATCCAGCCGAGCTTTCCTCTTTTGAGGCACTGATTATCGCTGTAGGCGATGCCCGTCTGGAAGCTACCGTGGAGTTGCTAGAGCCACACGTCCATCGCGGACTAATTGTCTTCCACACCTGCCTTTCACGTGGGGTGCAGGTATTGGATCCGCTGGAAACTCGCGGCTGCGTTGTCGCGGCGCTCGCCCCATTTACGCTGAAGCGCTGGGCGGTGATCACCCTGGATGAGTTGGGCGAGACCGTGGTGGAACTTAATATCGCCGAGTTTTACGCAGAGACCGTAGCGCTTTCCGACGCCGAGCGTGCCCCCTTCGCTGCCCGCGCCTACTACGCCGAAATGCTGCGGCGCTTGCATATCTCTGCGGCGGTTGATGCCCATTTCCTCTCGCCCTCAGAAGAGCCACCCCTGGTGGGTGAGGACATGGACACCGAAGAAATTATTGCCGCCTACCGCGGCGCCACCGACCCCGGACTGCGACGCAGCTACGTGGAAGTTGCCCGCCGCTTAGGCGAGGTGGACGGCCGCGAAGAGCTAGAAATGTGGGCCCTACAAGAGGAGAGCCGATGAGCCTGGAGCTGGGAAACGCTACCGTCATCAACGATATTGAGCGCATCCGCATGGTCGGTAGTGCTTTTCACAAGACTGGCCGGCCGGTCGCCTTCGTGCCGCTGACTACCGGTGTGCACGCCGGTCATATCGCGCTGGTGCGCGCGGCGAAGCGCATCCGGGGCGCCGTTACCGTCGTGGCCCTGCAGTCCCCGCAGAAGGAGGACCTTGAGCTTCTGCGGGCCGAAGGAGTGGACATCGTGTGGGAGTACTCGCCCGAGTCCTTGTGGCCACACGGGCGCCGCATTGCCGTAGCACCGGCCGACGCCGCGACTGCTCTCGAGCCGGATCTCAGCGGGGATCTCACGCTTTACCTCGCGCTCATTTTGACGCTTTCGCCTACCGACGTCCTCCTCGGCGAAAAGGACTACGAGCTCCTCCTCGCCATCCACTACGCGGTCCAAGACTTCCACCTAGGAGTCCGTGTGCAGGGCGTTCCCGCTGTGCGCATGCCCGACGGCGTGGTGATGAGCCTGCGCAATACCAACGTGCCGGCCGAATCTCGTGAGCAGGCTGCGGCACTATCCGCCGCGCTCACCGCTGGCGCGCACGCCGCCGAAGCCGGTGCGCAGAAGGTCCGCGAGGTGGCCGCGGAAGTCCTGCGCGCAGCAGGCGTTGAGCCGGACTACCTCGAGGTGCGCGGTCGCGACCTCGGCACCCCTCCCGAGGAGGGTGATGCCCGCCTGCTTGTTGCCGCGACAATCGGTGGCGTCCGGCTCATCGATAATGTGGGCCTGCCGCTGGGCATCGGTTTTAATAATATTGAAGAACACGAAGCCAAGGCCGAGCTCGAACGCGAACAGCAACGCGAGCAACAGCGCACACAAGATGCCGCTTCCCAACAGCTATCGGAGGACTAATGACCGATATCCAGATCCGCGACCTTGATCCGCGCGATGAACCCCGGGCCATTTCTTTTGCCATTGAAGGCATGCACCTGCACTGGTTTGTGAAAAATCCTCGCTTCGAGCGCGCCTATGGCCGCTATTTTTGGGATTTAGAGCGTGCCAAGGCCACCGATATTCTGGCCGCTTATGATGGTGATCGCTTTCTCGGCGTGCTTTTGGCCTCCATGAAAGGCAAGCCTGCGTTGCCGTATCCATGGTGGCGCAAGGCTTATGTCCATGCGGTGGAAATCTTCAATAACCTACGCCCCGGCGGGCACCGCGATGACTATGATGCTGCCAATAAGGACATGCTGCTCAAGTACCTAGGCGAGCATCCCATTGATGGCGAGATCGGTTTCCTCGTTGCCGACCCTAACTCTGGCGTGAGCGGCGTGGGCACGGCACTACTTGAAGCCTTCGAATCCCGCCATTCCGGGAAGAATATCTACCTGTTTACCGATGACGGCTGCACTTATCAGTTCTATGACAGCCGGGGCTTTAGCCAGGTGGGCGAGCGCACCATCGCGGTCAACGAGGACCGCGACTTGGTGTGCATGCTCTATGTGCGGCGCTTGGGCGCACCGCAGACCTAGCGCGCCAACGCTCCCATCGGGTCCCAGGCCGGCAGGGTAGTCACGGACTCAGACTGTAGCGCCGCTTGGTATTGCTCCGGCAGGCGGGAAGGGTGCACGGCGATTTCGAAGACGAACTCGTCGAACCAGTCATCCGCCATGGTCCAAAAACCCTTATCGGCCTTCTTTGGACCCCAGGAATTCTCCACGCGCCAGCTCTGTACTGCGCTGTCTTCGGCGATATCGGCGCCGGTAAAGACCATCGCGTGAGTCATCAGGGATTCGTGCAGGCGCAGGCGCTGTGCCTTATCCACGTCCATCTCGACGCCGTAGAAAGCCGCATAATCGTGCAGGTGCTTGGCCCACACGCCGTGCTCATCATCGGATTGCTGGTCAGTATCGCAGCCGAACCACACCGGCTGACCATCGTTGATGGAGTCACGCGCGGCATCGCGCAGCACCTCCACCGGGGCGTTCAGATAGGTTACGCGCTTGCCCACCACGTTGCCCAGGTAGTCCACGGTGTAGAGCTTGCCGTAGGCATTGCGGGGATCATTAACCACGCACACGTACTCACTGAGGTCTGCGGGCAGGTATTCCTTGGCAAACTCCTGCGGGGTAAAGGTGCCCGCGCGGTGGAACTCATCATCCTTATCGCGATACTGCCAGACAAAGTCCTCCGGCGGCAGGCCCAGGTTGGCGGTGAGGATACGGTAGACGTCGGCAAGCGCCTGCTTGTGCGCGCCCTCTTCGCCGCTGCGGATCCGGTGCGCGGCGCGGCGCAGCACGGTCTCTAGATTGCGGTTGAGCATCGCCGTGGCCTCCGAGGAAGCGGTTTCCGGCATGGCGTACTGCGGTACTACACCGTATTTTTCCACCAGTGCGACAAACATGGACCACTGGCCGCCGTCATCGATCGGATCATCCATGAGCTTGGTTACGGTGCGGTCCGTAATATCGCGGTCCTTCAGCTCAGCCATGGCGCTCAGGAACCAATTGGCCTTCTCGAGCTTGTCAAAGAAGTAAATATAGGTCTGGGAAAGCTCAAAATCTTTAAGCTTGGCCTTGTCCATCAGCCCACCGCGCAGGGAATTCAGGCCGGCAAAAATCCAGCAGCGGCCCGAAGCCTTCTGGTCGGCCACGCCCCAGGAATCTAGCTTATGGCTGGTCACCCGGTTAAGGGTGTGCAGTACCTCGCGGTCGAGGCTGAGCTTATCGACGCCTTCCTGAGCCACCCCATTGCGTACCAAGCGCAGCGCGGCATCGCTGGCAAGCTCAGCATTGGCGGCATGAACCTCGTTCGGGTTAATCTCGGTCATTTCTCGATTCTCCTTAGTTCATCCGGTCCCAGAGGGGAAGCTCAATCGGTTCGGTATCTAGCGCCTGAGAAAGCTCATCGCTCAGGTGCTCCTTGCGCACGGCGATGTGGAAGACGTTGTGGTCAAACCAGGCATCGGCCATCGTGGCAAAACCCTTGCCCGGCACATCCTCGCCGTCTTCCTTGCGTGGTGGCTTGGAGCCCCAAGAGTTCTCCACGCGCCAAGCTCGGTCTCCATCCACACCGGTGAGCGCCATCGCGTGGGTAGGCGCGGTCTCGCCGGAGGTAAAACGCTCCTCCTTAGTCATGGTGGAATCGATGCCGTAGAGGCCATCGGTATCCACCAGTCCCTCGTCCCACACGCCGTTGAGGAAAGAGAATTGGCGGTTGACGTCGCAGCTAAACCACACCGGCTCGCCGGCGGCTAGGCTGCGCTTGGCGGTCTCCTTGAGCTCTTCCACGGTGACGTTTAAGTACTCTTGCGGTGCGCCACCCAGGACATTGCTTTCATCGGCGCTGATAAATACGCGATGCTTGGGGTTGGTGGAACGGGGGTCATCAGCCAGCACCACGAACTCGTCGAGGTGCGGCAGGTATTTCTTGGCAAACTCGCGCGGGGTGGAGTGCAGGCGCACGAACTGCTCGTCCTTCGTGCGATACGCCCAGGTAAATTCTTCCGGCGGGGTGCCTAGGTGGATGGCGAGAATGCGGTGGAAATCTTTGCGCGCCTGAGCAAGGATGTCTTCGCGCGGGCCATCTAGCGCGGCGGCGCGACGCACCACCGTGGCGAGATCGCGGTTCATTTCCGCGGTATGTCCAGACGAGCGGACCTCCGGCATGACCTCGGCAGGTACCACGCCGTACTTGGCCACCAGGTTGCTAAAGAAGCACCACCAGCCGCCATCGGCTCCAGCGTGGTCGAGCACTGCGGCCACGGTGCGCTCATCCCAACCAGCGTCCTTTTTATCCAGCAGCTGATTGAGAACCAGGTTGGCGCGCTCCAGCCTGTCAAAATACTGCAGGTAGGTGAAGGAAAACTCGAAATTATCTACGTTGAGTTCCTGAGCAGCGCGGTGGCGGAAGACGTTTAACGCAGCGAACATCCAGCAGCGGCCGGAGCGTTTTTGATCCGTTACCTCCAAGCTATCCAGCTTGGTTTCCGTGGTGGGGTATAAGGCGGTAATGCGGTCGCGGTCAAGCGCCGCCTTGGCCGCGCCAACGTTGGTGATGGCGTTGCGGGCCAGCCGCAGCCGTGAATCGGCCGCAGCCTCCTTGCGCAACTGGGACAGGTATTCCTTGGTGAGCAAAGTCATATTTCGGTTTTAGCAGACTAGAAATTCTGATGGGGCTGGTTGGGGGAAGAGCTAGAGAAATTCCGCCAGCTTTTCGACGGCCCCCGGAGTCCCCACTTCCTCCGGCAGCCACGGAACCTCGCGCACTGGGGTCTGCGGGAGCTTGGCGCGGAGAAGTGCGAGCGCCTCATCTTCGGCCGCGCGGCGGGCGGCGAGGAATTCTCCCTGGTTGGCAGGGGTACGGCGGTTAACCAGCATGGACCCCACGCGTACACCATTTCCGGTGAGGTCCGCGTGGAACTCGGCTGACTCGAGTACGGGCAGACGCTCGGCGTTAAGGACGATATGGAAGACCGTGCGCGGTGAAGTCAGCGCCGCGCGCAGCTGGGAAAAGCGCTCGCGCCGCTGGAAAAGAGTGGCGCGAATTTCTTGATTGCGCCGGTCCACGGGGTCATTATTCGCGCTGTTGCCGGGTGACATTCCGCGTACCAGCGAGCCGAATTTATCGGATTTCTCGCGCCGGGAAAGCAACCCATCGGTATAGGCGGCCATGATTTCTGGCAGGGCCATCAGCCGCGAGGTATGCCCGGATGGAGCGGTATCGAAGATGAGGTAATCGACGTCGGACTCTTGGCCGACGAGCGCCGCGATACGCTCCAATAGTGCTGCCTCCTGCGTGCCGGGCGATTGCCGGGCCAAGTCCAGGTGCTTTGTGACCTCGCCGTGCAGATGCTCGGGCATGAAACGGCGCATCGCAGAACCCACCTGCGCAAGATGTTGTTCTGTGGCGCGCGCCGGGTCGATCTCGATGGCGGAGAGGGAAGGGGTGAGGGCCACGGGGGCATCGCCGAGCGCGGTGCCAAAGATGTGTCCCAAGTTGTGCGCTGGGTCCGTAGAGACCAAGCAGACGCGGTGATCGCGGGACAGGCGCAGCGCGGTGGCGGTGGCCAAGGTGGTCTTGCCCACCCCGCCCTTGCCGCCAAAGAACATGATGGGTGCGGTCTCTAACAACATTGAATATTCTCCAGCGGGGATCTTTCCATTCCCATGCGCGTATGCCAGGCGTGGAAATCCTCATAGACCAACGGCAAAAGCTCCAGGGTGTAGTAACTGGCCGGGTTGGGGATGCCCAGGGCCTCCGAGGCCACCAGCATCATGAAGAGATCGTCTTCCTGCTGCTGGGCCTTGGCAAAACTGGCGCGGTACGGGGCCTGGTAGAACTCATTGAGACCAGCCCCGAAAGCCCTAAGCTTGTCGAGCATGTTCAGGCAGCGGGGCGTCAAGATCATCATCGGACCACTCCAGTGGGGCCTCCTTGCGGGCACGAGAGATAGCACCGACGGCCTCCACAATGACCCAGATGGTGGCCACCACGATGATGGCGTCCATGCAGAACAGCAGCCAGTTCTGGCTAGTAAATAGCGACTTTAGCTGCAGGAGCGCGGCCCACAGGGACATGGCAGTAACGAAGATGAGCGGGATGACCACTGGCCACGTCGGTCGACGTAGGTGGGTGAGGATGACTACCACGATGGCCAAGGAGAGTCCTGCCATGAGCTGGTTGGTGGTACCGAATAGCGGCCAGATGGTCATGCCGCCCGAGCCATCCACGCCGGCGGAGAAGGTCAGCCCAAAGGCCAAGCCCACCGCAATGACGGTGGCGGCCAAAGCCTTGATGCGGATGCCTATGATCTCGCCGATTTCTTGGACCACCAAACGCTGCAGGCGCACACCCGAGTCCATGGTGGTGGCCGCAAAAAGCACGGCCATGGTGGCCAAGATGGTGCCGGAAAGGGAGGTAGGAATACCCAAGCCTTCATTCATGAGCGCGCCGCCGCCTTGCACAAAGGCGTCCACGCCGCCGGCGTTCCACTCGGAGTAGATTTCTTCCCACTGCGTGGCGGTCTTGAAGCCGGCGGTGGTAGCGATGATGGTACCCAGTGCGAGCAGGCCCTCGCCCACGGCGCCGAAGTAGCCCACAAAGCGCACGTCGGTTTCTTTATCCACCTGCTTGGAAGAGGTACCGGAGGCCACCACGCCGTGGAATCCGGAGACAGCGCCGCAGGCGATGGTGACAAAGAGCAGCGGAAAGATGCCCGGGGTGCCGTCTGGTACGTTATCGCGCAACGCTGGCGCCATAATCGAGGGTCGAGTGATAAGGAAAGACCCGTACAAGATGGCCAAACCTACGAAAAGCTGCAGGCCGTTGATGTAATCGCGTGGCTGCAGCAGCACCCATACCGGCAGCATCGAAGCGATGAAGGCGTAGATGAATAACAAGATGATCCACACGCCATTGGCGGGAATCCCCAGGACGGTATCCGGCAAGACCACGGGAACGCGGTCACCGATGATCATCAGCGCGTAGAGCGCGACCACACCCACGATAGATACCAGCGGTAGGTTCCACTTCAGGCGGTAGATGGCCTGGCCGATAAGCAGCGCGACGGCGATGGCGCCCCACGTGGGGATGACGGCCGTGGGAGTGGATACCAACAGGTTGGAGATGACCACTGCGAAGGCAGTATTCACCATCAAAAGCAACAGGAAAATGACGATGAGGAAGAGGTTACGCCCGCGCTTGCCAATATAGCGCCCAGACAAGGTACCAATGGATTGGCCCTTGTGGCGTTGAGAGGCCCACAGAGCGCCGAGATCGTGCAAGCCTGCGAAGAATATGGTGCCGATGGTGACCCAGAGAAATGCCGGTACCCAGCCCCAGATAACGGCTACGGCAGGACCGATGATCGGTGCTGCACCCGCTACGGAAGTGAAGTGGTGGCCCCACAGGACGTATTTATTGGTCGGGACATAATCCACGCCGTCTTCCATGGTGTGGGCCGGGGTGGAGTAATTCGGGGATAGCCGGAAAATTCTTTGCCCTAGGAATTTGGAGTAGAGCAGATAGCCGGCGACCATCATCGCGATACCGATGATGACGAGGACAAGAGAGTTCATAGTGTGTGTCTCCTCATAGACGGGCAGGTGGCGTGCATCACACGTGCGAATAGTATGCCATAACTCACATATGTGTTTGCCTGTGGGGGAGACCGATGGGTGGATTTATTTCACGGGCGTCCGGAGTCCGACTTCTGGTTCAGTCGCCGTGGATAGACCAAAGCGCGGCCCTTGCTCGAGCAGGAACAAGGGCCGCGCGGTGGGTACTTAAACTAGGTGGTGGTTACTTCTTATCGACGCCGATATTGCCGTCCTTCTTCCACACCACAACCACTGCCGGGCGTGGGGTGGACTTGCCACCGTCAGGCCAGTGGGAGGTCTGCTTTTCAAAGGTGGCGTCATCGGTTTCACCTGGGTGCTGGACGTTGACCATCACGCGCTCATCGGTGACGATGGGGCCACAAGTCTCGGCACCTGCCGGAACGGTAAGGAAGCACTTCAGCTCACCGCGGGTATCGCCCTCGGTGGTCACCGCGTAGAGGCCATCGTTGGACTCCAGCGCGTTACCGTCGGTGGAGATCCACAGATTGCCGTGGCTATCGAAGGCCAGGTTATCCGGGCAGGAAATCGGGGAGACCTTCTCCTTGTCAAAGCCACCGAAGTAGGTATTAGCCTCCTTCGGATCGCCACAGACCAGGAAGAGGTTCCAGGTGAACTTCTCACCAGCGTGGTCATCTTCAATCTCCATGACCAGGCCGTTCTTGTTCTCCTTGATAGGAGCCCATTCCATCGGCTCTTCCTTGTTCTTCTTGGCGTCCTCGCCGGTAGCACCGCGGTACTTATTGTTGGTCAGGGCCACGTAGACCTTCTCCGAATCTGGGTGGACCTGCATATCCTCAGGGCGATCCATCTTGGTGGCGCCCACCTTATCGGCGGCCTCACGGGTGTAGACCGCAACCTCTTCTGCGGACATGCCGTCGACGTGGGACTCGAACTTATTGTTTTCCGTATCGGAGGTCAGCAGCTTAATCCACTTGCCCTCGCCGTCGAAGGCGCCATCTTCTGGCAATACGCCGGAGCCGTCAATCTCGTCGGCCGGGGAGTTGCCCTCTACCTTGGCTACGTACAAGGTGCCGTGGTCCAAGATGGTGAGGTTGTGCTCGATGTCGCCCTCTTTGTACTTCTTGGTGGAGATGAACTTGTAGATGTACTCGAAGCGCGAGTCATCGCCGGAGTAGCACACTACGGTGCCATCGGAGGCGATGTGGATGTTGCCAGCCTCGTGCTTGAATCGGCCCAGAGCGGTGTGCTTGACCGGGGTGGACTTAGGATCTAGTGGGTTAATCTCGACGAGCCAGCCGAAGCGGTTCGGCTCGTTCGGCTCCTTGGAGACGTCGAAACGCTTATCAAAGCGCTCCCACTTGCGCTGGGACTCGCCATCTTCCATGCCGAAGCGCTCTAGGGACTCCTGCGCCTTCTTGTCATCCAGCTTGGCGTGAGCGAAGTACTGGTCAAAGTTCTCTTCGCCGGAGAGCATGGTGTTCCACGGGGTGATGCCACCGGAGCAGTTATTCAGAGTGCCCTTGACCTTCTTGCCCGTCTTATCGGCGGAGGTCTTTACAAATTCGGAACCGGCAGCCGGGCCGACCAAGGTGAATTCGGTGGTGGCGGTAATGCGGCGGTTGAGCGGGCCAAACTCGCGCTTGAGCTCACCGGTGTTTCCTACCTTGGATACTTCCACGATGGAGTGGCCGTGGCCAGCCCAGCCGATCTTGGCCTGCTCTTCGGTGGGGTTGTCCGCATCGTAGTTGGGGAACATCTGCGGCTCGGTGGTGTACTCGTGGGAGCAAACGTAGATAAGGCGGTTGTCATCGTCTGGGTGCTCGATAAGACCGGCAAAGTCATTGTTGAAGCCGAACTGCTTCTCAGCTGCCTCGGCGGTCTGATTCTTGTCATCGAATTCCGGAGCGTCTTTAAATAGCGGGTCGCCCCAGGCGATGAGCACGGACTGCTCGTAGCCATCTGGGATAACCACTTCGTCCTTTTCATTCGGCTGTACTGGGTCGAACTTCATGCCCTCTGCGGAGGTGAGCTCGACGTTCGCCTCAGAGGTCTTGCCGCCCTTGCCCTCGGAAGAAGACGCCTCGTTGGAGGCATCATCCGGGTTGGAGCAGGCAGCCAGCGCGGCGCCGCCGCCGACGGTTACAACGGACAGGCTGCCCGCGCGCAGGGCGGTACGACGGGAGAACTGGTCGCCGAAGTACGGGTTATCGGACTTGTTCTCGCACTCTCCGAAGCACGCATTGCCACACTTGTAAGTGCAGGTCAGGCTGGAACGAGAGGATGCAAAGAGACTAGAGAGAAGATTGCGGCCCTTAAGCGCCATGGGTATTGCTCCAAAAATGTCGAAAAATATTGATTACATATGGGGACAGCCATATATAAAAGGTCATCTTCGTAACTGTGTGTTGACCCCGAGGTGACAGTGAAGTGAATTATGTGTAAATCCTTTCCCGGGAGAGGGTGGCGTGGGCTAAATCGCGTGCTGCGGTGGGGATCGACTACCCTTGGCTAACGTGAGCGAGCAGAAGAATAATGAAGTAAACGATGTCCCTGAGCAGCTGCGCATCCGCCGTGAAAAGCGCGATCGCCTGCTGGAATCCGGCGTAGAGGCCTACCCGGTAACCGTTGAGCGCACCATCTCTTTAAAGGATTTGCGCCATGATTTCCGCGTCGTGGCTGAAGGCGAAGAGCCTGGCAACGAAGAGGGCGTAACCTACCTGGCCCCTGGTGAGGAAACCGAGGTCACCCACGCAATTGCTGGTCGCCTTATCTTTATGCGCAATACCGGCAAGCTGTGCTTCGCCACCTTGCAAGATGGCGATGGCACCCAGGTGCAGGCCATGCTGTCCCTCGCGGAGGTAGGCAAGGAGCGCCTCGACGCCTGGAAGTCCGACGTCGACTTGGGCGATTTCATCTCCGTGCGCGGCCGCGTGATTTCTTCGCGCCGCGGCGAGCTGTCCATCATGGTCTCCGAATGGACCATGGCCGCTAAGTCCTTGCGTCCGTTGCCGGTGTCCTTCGCCGATATGGCTGAAGATACCCGCGTGCGCCAGCGCTATAACGACCTCATTATCCGCGAAGATGCCCGCAAGAACGCCATGATTCGCGTCAAGGTCATGCGCGCGCTGCGCAATTACCTGGAAAGCCAGGACTTTGTAGAAATCGAGACCCCGATGCTGCAGACCCTGCACGGTGGCGCAGCCGCTCGCCCGTTTATCACCCACTCCAATGCGCTGGATATTGACCTCTACCTGCGCATCGCTCCAGAGTTGTACTTGAAGCGCGCGGTCGTGGGCGGCATTGACCGCGTCTTTGAAATCAACCGCAACTTCCGCAATGAGGGCGTTGACCGCTCCCACTCGCCAGAGTTCGCCATGCTGGAGACCTACGCTGCGTGGGGCGATTACAACGATTGTGCCCGCATGACGCGCGAGTCCATCCAAGCTGTTGCCCGCGATGTCTTCGGCTCGACCACCGTCACCCTTGCGGATGGCACTGAGTTCGATTTCGGTGGCGAAGAATGGCCGGAAATCGAGATGTACCCCTCCCTGAATGAGGCCCTGCAGCGTAAGTTCCCGGGCCAGCCGGAGGTCACCATCGATACTGACGTCGAGACGCTCAAGGGCATTGCAGACGTCATTGGTCTCGACGTCCCTAAGGACGGCGGCTGGGGCCACGGCAAGCTGGTCGAGGAGATCTGGGAGGTCCTGTGCGAGGACCAGCTCGAAGGCCCTATCTTTGTCAAGAATTTCCCGGTTGAGACCTCCCCATTGACCCGCCAGCACCGTTCCGAGCCGGGCGTGACCGAAAAGTGGGACCTCTACGTGCGCGGTTTCGAGCTGGCAACCGGCTACTCCGAGCTCGTGGACCCGGTTATCCAGCGCGAGCGCTTCGAGGATCAGGCCCGCCTGGCCGCCGGTGGCGATGATGAGGCCATGGTGCTGGATGAGGACTTCCTCGCCGCTATGGAGCAGGGCATGCCGCCTACAGCCGGTACGGGCATGGGCATGGACCGCCTGCTGATGGCCTTGACTGGTCTGGGCATCCGCGAAACCGTGCTCTTCCCACTGGTTAAGCCAGAGCAGAAGTAGCCGCCCAGCGGCCAATCGCTAGCCGTCAGTCCGCGTGGCTGGCGGCTTTTGCCATGCCTGGGCTAGTGCGAAAGCGGCCTGGCGGAGGTATCGCCCCGCAGGCGCTTAATAATGTTCTCGGCCGAAATCAGGCACATTGGCACACCGACGCCTGGCACGGTGGTAGCCCCCGCATAGTAGAGGCCACCTACCTTGCGCGAGGCATTGCGTCCGCGCAAAAACGCCGACTGCCGCAGCGTGTGCGCCGGTCCGATGGAGCCGGCCGACCAGGCATGGTAGCGCTCGGCAAAATCGGCCGGGCCGAGCGTGCGCTTGACGACGACCCTCTCTCGCAAATCCGGCACTCCGGCCGTGGCCGCGATGCGGTTGAGGGCGGCGTCGGCAATCGCAGCCACGCGCTCGGACTCTTCAGCGTGATAGGCATTGCCAAACCCGGGTGCCTCCGCGGCTGGCACCGGCACCAGAATGAAGAGATTCTCGTGGCCTTCGGGGGCGACACCTGGGTCGGTGGCGGAGGTCTTGGACACGTAGATGGATTCGGAGGCCCCCAACGGCCGGGAGGGCTCTGGGCCGGAATAGACGGCGCGGAAATCCGGATCCCAGTCCTTGCTAAAGAGCAACGTATGGTGTGCCAGCTCGGGCAGCTTGCCCTTCACCCCGGCCAAGATGAGCACGGTACCCAGGCCCGGATTGCGCCGGCCCCAGTAACGCTCCGGGTAGGTGCGCAGCTGCGGCGGCAAAAGCTGGGTCTCGGTGTGGTGCAAGTCCGCCGCGGAGATCACGATATCGGCGTGGATAGCGCCCTTATTCGTGCGCACGCCTGTTACCTGCCGATTAGAGACCTTGATGGAGGTAACCTCCTCGCCCAAACGGAAGGTGGCGCCAAACTTCTTCGCTTGCCGGTAGATGGCCTGGACCACGGCGGCGAAACCACCTTGTGGGTAGCGCACTCCCTCCACAAGATCGGTGTGGCTCATCAGGGAATACAGGGCCGGGGCGGCGGCCGGCTCGGAGGATAAAAAGACCGCCGGATAACTCAGAATCTGGCGCAGGCGGGCATCAGCAAAGCTACGGCCCACGTGCTGCTGCAGGTTTGCCGAAAGCAGCGCCACGAGGCGAGAAAGCCGGGTGCGAATATCGCGGTGCACCAAATTGAGCGGCGCGGAGAAGGTGGTGTAGAGGAAGTGTTTGAGCGCCATGTCATAGGTATCGCTGGCCTGCGCCAAGTACTGCCGTACCTTGTCTCCCGCGCCGGGTTCCAAGGACTCGAATAGCGCGGTGACTTCCTCGATACCGGAGTGCACGTCTACGGGCGCATCCCCATGAAAAACACGGTAGGCGGGGGAGAGGTCCACCAGATCTAGCTCCGCCTCGGTAGAGGTGCCGCACAGCGCAAAGAAATGATCGAAAGCCTCGGGCATGAGATACCAGGACGGGCCCGTATCCCAGCGAAAGCCGTCTTCTGCAAAGCTGCCGGCGCGGCCTCCCACCTCATCCAGCGAGTCCACCACGGTGACCTCGTATCCTTCGCGGCCGAGCAAGGCGGCGGTGGCGAGTCCAGCGATGCCGGCTCCGATGACGACGGCGTGCATGACGTTCTCCTTAATCTTCGGCTGGGTGTGGGGCGTGCTTGCTGTGGCCGCGGCGGCGCACTGCGCGGGCCGCTAACCAAGCCTTGGTGTGGTTGGGCACGGATACGCGCGTGGTGGCGAGGTCCGTAGCAGGGGTTGCGGCGAGGCGATTGGTCAGCTCGGCAAAGATATCCGCCGCCGCGCTCACACCAACCCGTGCGGAGGCAGGTAGCAAGTCGATGGTGAGCGCGGCGGTAGCAAGCTCCTGGCGGATCTCTGCGATGAGCGCGGACTTGGTGGCCTCATCAATCCGGCCGGATGGGGCCTGCTGAAAATAGGTGCGCCCCAAAGTAGAGCTATCCTCGCCCAAATCGCGCAGGAAGTTTATCTTCTGGAATGCCGACCCGAGTGCGCGGGCACCGCGTTCCATGGCAGTGCGGTCGGAGGCTGAAACGTTTTCCTCGGCCAGGAAAATCTGGAGACACAAAAGCCCAATGACTTCTGCCGAGCCGTAGATATAGTCCTGCAGCTCGGCCGAAGAATACTCGCGTTGTTTAAGATCCGCGCGCATGGAGTGAAAGAAGGCAACAAGGTACTCGCGGGGGAAGCCACAGCGACGCGCGGTTAAGGCATAAGCGTGGACCACGAGATCCGTGTGCAGTCGCTGCTGCGGTGCGGCCAGGATAGTTTTCTCGTAGGCATCCAAAGCGGCGGCGGGGTCGGTGTGGGCTTGGGCAGCGGCGCCGTCGACAAGCTCATCGGCAATGCGCACCACCGCGTATAAGTGGCGGATATCGGCGCGCACCCGCCCGCGCAAGAGCCGCGTGGCCAGCGAGAAGCTGGTGGAGTAGCGCCCCATAACCTGTGCGGCCGCGCGGGAGGCCGCTTGGTCATAGCGAGAAAGCATATCTGTCAACGTAGCATGCAGCCTATTAACGGTTTGTGGCGCGCGGCTGCCCCTCCGCGAACCCGGCGGCGGACTGCACACCCACGGTGGCGCGTTCGTGGAAGCTAGCCAAGGAATTGGCGCCGGCGTAAGTGCACGAAGAGCGGACGCCTGAAATGATTCGGTCCACTAGATGTTCCACGCCGCCGTGCTCGGGGTCGAGGTAGATGCGCGAGGTAGAAATCCCCTCTTCGAACATCTCGCGACGGGCGCGCTCGAAGGCTTCCGTATCGGAGTTGCGGCCGCGCACTGCCCGGCGCGAAGCCATGCCAAAGGATTCCTTGTAGAAGGCGCCATCGGCGTCCTTGTGCAGGTCACCTGGGGATTCAAAGGTTCCGGCGAACCAGGAGCCGATCATGACATTGGAGGCACCGGCGGCCAGAGCAAGAGCGACATCGCGCGGGTCGCGCACGCCGCCATCGGCCCAGACGTGGGCGCCAACCTCGCGGGCTGCCGCAGCGCACTCCAGGACGGCCGAGAATTGCGGGCGGCCCACACCCGTTTGCATGCGGGTGGTGCACATCGCGCCTGGGCCCACGCCGACCTTGATGATGTCCGCGCCGGCGGCCGCCAGTTCGCGCACGCCCTCCGCTGTGACGATATTGCCGGCCGCAATGGGAAGCCCCAAGTCCAGCGCTTTTACCTTGCGCAGCGCGCTGAGCATGCTGTCTTGGTGCCCGTGTGCGGTATCAATGACTAGGACGTCGGCTCCCGCCTGCGCTAGGGCACGGGCGCGGCCTTCCACATCGCCGTTGATGCCCACGGCCGCACCAATGTGTAAGCGGCCCTGCTTGTCGACGCCCGGCTTATACATCTTGGCCCTCACCGCCCCCTTCCTCGTGAGGATTCCGGCCAGGGTGCCATCCGGGTTGACCACCGGCGCCAGCTTCCGCGAGGTTTTGCGCAGCTTGGTGAAGGCCTCCTGCGGGTCGATGCCTACCGGCAGCGTCACCAGATCCGTGGTCATCAATTGGCCGACGGCGGTGAAATTATCCTGCCCGCGCAGGTCCTTCGGCGTGATAATGCCGATGGGCATGTCCCCATCGACCACGATGGCCGCGCCATGAGCGCGCTTGTGCAAAAGGTTGCTGGTATAGCCCACGGTATGGTGCGGCTTTACGGTAATGGGGGTGTCATAGACCAAGTCAGCCGCTTTCACGGAGGCGATGGTCTCTGCAGCAGCATCCAGGGATAGGTCCTGTGGCAGGATGGTGAGCCCGCCGCGGCGCGCGATGGTCTCGGCCATGCGGCGACCGGCCACGGCGGTCATATTGGCCACGATGAGCGGGATGGTATTGCCAGTGCCGTCCTCAGTGGTGAGATCCACCGACTGGCGCGAGCCCACCTCGGAGTGGCTGGGCACCATGAACACATCGGAGTAGGTCAATTCGTACGGCGGGCGGGAATCCTGGAGAAAACGCACTGGGATGGCCTCTCTTTATATTCGGGTGGCGTGGTCTGACCGCGCGGAGGAAGACACTAAAATTATACTCCCCGACTTTCCCCATATCGGCGGCCTCAGTATCCTATCTGGGTGTCTCAGAAACCAGATCCGCACATTTCCGCAGAGGTAAAAATCAACCTCACCATCCTCGTCCTTGGTGCGATGGTGATGATCCTGAACGAGACCGCCCTTTCGGTGGCATTGCCTGCCATCATGGCGGACTTTGACATCCCGGCTACCTCCGCCCAGTGGTTGCTTACCGGTTTCCTGCTCACCATGGGCGTGGTCATCCCGACCACCGGCTTTCTCATGGATAAATTCACCACCCGCCAGATCTTTCTCGCCTCCGCGGGTGTATTCCTTGCCGGTACAGTCTTTGCGGCACTCGCCCCAGCCTTCGGCATCTTGCTGGTGGGGCGCGTTTTCCAAGCGGCGGGTACTGCGTTGATGATCCCCACCTTGATGACGGTGGCGATGACCCTCGTCCCGCCGCAACGTCGCGGCAGCGTCATGGGCATTATCTCCGTGGTCATTTCCGTGGCCCCAGCGCTCGGACCTACGGTGGGTGGTCTGGTTCTTAGCATGTTCACCTGGCACGTCATCTTCTGGACTATGGTTCCGCTGCTCGGCCTCATCGGCGTCGCCGGCTACCTCCGCCTAGTCAACGTGGGCGATAAACGCGATACCCCGCTGGATTTCCCCTCAGTTATTTTGTCCGTCCTTGCCTTTGGCGGGTTGGTATATGCCGTATCGTCCCTAGAAAATATTCTGGAGGGCGAAGGCCTCATAGACATCCTCGTCCTCGCCGTAGGACTTGTGGCCTTGGCGCTTTTTACCCTCCGGCAAGTGCGCTTGGCCAAAGATAATCGCGCCCTGCTGGATATGCGACCATTTAAGGTTCCGAATTTCACCGTGGCGGTACTCGGAATGCTTTTGATGTTCGGGCTATTGCTTGGCGTTGTCAATGTCCTGCCCATCTACCTGCAGACCTCTTTGGCGGTAAGCTCCCTGGTCACCGGGCTCGTGGTCATGCCCGGCGGCTTGCTGCAAGGCGGCATCTCCCCGATGGTAGGCCGTCTCTATGATATCCACGGGCCCCGTCCGCTGATGATTCCCGGTGCCCTTCTCCTTGCCGCGGGCACGTGGCTGATGACCCTGCTCACTGAGGACAGCGCTGTGTGGATGGTCATTGCTATGCACGTCCTATTCGCCCTCGGCATTGCGCTCATGATGACGCCATTGATGACAACGTCCCTGGCCTCCCTGCCGGATGAGCTCTACTCGCACGGCTCCGCCATCCTTAATACTTTGCAGCAGCTGGCGGGCGCGGCCGGCACCGCCTTTTTGATGACGTTCCTTAGCCGTGGCACCAAGTCTGGCCTGGCACAAGGCATGAATGATGCTGCTGCCACCGCTCACGGTGCGCACTGGGCATTCCTTTTTGCAGCCGTGCTCTCGTTGGTGGTTATTGTGCTGGCCCCCTTCCTCAAGCGCGTGCCGTAGACGGAGTAGCCACTAGGGCAGGCATAAGGCCCGCACACGCTATGCGCGGCGGGCCGGAAACTCTGAGAGTGCGATTTAAGAGGCGCACAGCGGCAGGTTCAGCCGCTCGTTTTCAGCCTTATCGCCCCACACGAGGAACGCGGATTGGGTGCCTTCAACGGCCATGACGTAGGTAGGAACATCCGCGGTGGTCTCATAGCTTTGGATGGTGCACTGGTCATTGGAAAGCTCCACCGGCTCGGCGTCGGGAAGCATGGCATCGCGCTCTTCTATGCTGGGGTAGTAGGTCACGATATAGCTAAACCCATCGCCCACGCAGGAAATCTTGGCCTCCTGGCCAGACTCCGGCTCACGCGAGGAACACTTTGCCCCATCGAAGCCCTCCTGGCCACTGCGGGAGCTCACCAGGTTCGGGTACGCATCCGCCAGGTTTTGTTCTTTGTCATTCCAGCTGGGGTAGGACAAGAAGAACCACAGCGCCGCCGCGGCAGCAATCGCGGCCACCGCCAACACGCTAATCAACGCAATGAGACCGCCCTTGCCCTTCTTCTGCGGCGCTGGCGCCATGGGCTGTTGCCCCATGGGTTGCTGCCTCATGGGCTGGGCCATCGCCTGCTGCTGCGGCTGTGGCTGCGGTGGGGCGAATTGCTGCTGGGGGCGCGGTTCCGGGGCTTGCACGCGCGGGATCTGCGCGGTATCGAACTCGCGCTGCGGGCGCAGATGAGCCACCACATCCTTGGCGCTATCCGCAGAGCCAGCGGCCTTATAGTCCGGGCACTTGCGCGCGACGAGTTGCTCGAATGCCTCTACCGCGTCGCCGTGCTCCTCACCCGACGGGCCGACCGCGGCCAGAACCGAAATCTGCCGCTGCTTGTCGACGCCCACCCGGGCCTCCCTCAGCCCATGGACCGCAAAGCCTGCCTGCTTGCGAGAGATCAAAAAGTCCACCGCACCGGCCAGGGGGCCAAAGATCTCCGCCGCGTCCGCGCGGCTGAGATTATTGGGAACTTGCGAAAGCTGGGTGCCGACAAATCCCTCGCGCACAATAAACTCTTGCCCGTCTGCGGTCGTGCCCGTGCCTACCAGCGGTGCGATAGCCGGGTGGTGTAATCCATGTAGCGCGGTGGACTTTTCCACCATGCCGGTGATTCCTGGGGCGAAAATCTCCACGCTCAACGGCTGATGCGTGGCTCCGTCTTCCACGGCGAAGAGCGTGGAGGAAGGAGCTTCATCCACTACTGCCAATTCGTGCAGGTTGTGTTGGGTGGCGAAGAACTCAGGAAGTTGCGGCACGGTCGAGATTTCCTTAAACAGTGCGAAAGAGGAGCAGGGAACAATAAAACGATTCCAGATTACATGCCCCTGCCCCTGTTCGCTACCGGCGTACACCCGTGTGAGCTGCGAAGATGGGGAATTCTCGCGGTATTGCGGGCATCTGGGAGCAAAACCGGAAATGATCGGCGGATTGCCGCGTTAGAGTGGATAACACATTAGAAGCGAAAGTATAGGGGAATCATGTTCGAGAGGTTTACCGATCGTGCTCGCCGCGTCATCGTTTTGGCGCAGGAAGAAGCACGCATGCTTAACCATAATTACATCGGCACCGAGCACATCTTGCTCGGCCTTATCCATGAAGGCGAAGGCGTCGCTGCCAAGGCACTGGAATCCATGGGTATTTCCCTGGAGGATGTCCGCCGTGAGGTCGAGGAAATCATCGGCCAGGGTAGCCAGCCACACACCGGCCACATCCCCTTTACTCCACGTGCCAAAAAGGTTCTTGAGCTCTCCCTGCGTGAGGGCCTGCAGATGGGACACAAGTACATCGGTACTGAGTTCTTGCTGCTGGGGCTCATTCGTGAGGGCGATGGCGTCGCCGCGCAGGTGCTGACTAAGCTCGGCGCCGACCTGCCACGCGTGCGCCAGCAGGTTATCCAATTGCTGTCCGGCTACGAAGGTGGACAGCAGGAGGGTGGCTCCTCCAATGGCCAAGGCTCCGGCCCAGTCGGTGCAGGTGCTGGCGCCGGCGCTCGTGGCGGCTCCGGCGGTTCCGGTGAGCGTTCCAATTCCCTGGTGCTTGATCAATTCGGCCGCAACCTCACCCAGGCTGCCAAGGAGGGCAAGCTGGATCCTGTCGTTGGCCGCGAGTCCGAGGTAGAGCGCATTATGCAAGTGCTCTCTCGCCGCACGAAGAATAATCCGGTGCTCATCGGTGAGCCGGGCGTTGGTAAGACCGCCGTGGTCGAGGGCTTGGCGCTCGACATCGTCAACGGCAAGGTCCCGGAAACCCTCAAGGACAAGCAGCTCTACTCGCTTGACCTAGGCTCCCTGGTGGCCGGCTCTCGTTACCGCGGTGACTTCGAGGAGCGCCTGAAGAAGGTGCTCAAGGAGATTAACCAGCGCGGCGATATCATCTTGTTCATCGATGAGATCCACACCTTGGTCGGTGCCGGTGCTGCTGAAGGTGCTATCGATGCAGCTTCCTTGCTTAAGCCAAAGCTGGCCCGTGGCGAGCTGCAGACCATCGGTGCTACCACTTTGGATGAGTACCGCAAACACATCGAAAAGGACGCCGCTCTCGAGCGTCGTTTCCAGCCGGTTAAGGTAGACGAGCCGTCCCTGGATGACACCTTCTTGATTCTGAAGGGCCTGCGCGATAAGTACGAGGCTCACCACCGCGTGTCTTATACCGATGAGGCGCTGCACGCTGCAGCATCCCTGTCGGATCGCTACATCAATGACCGCTTCTTGCCGGATAAGGCCGTTGACCTTCTCGATGAGGCTGGTGCGCGCATGCGCATCAAGCGCATGACCGCGCCAAAGGGCCTGCGCGAGGTCGATGACCGCATCGCTGAGGTCCGCAAGGAAAAGGAAGCGGCCATCGATGCCCAAGACTTCGAAAAGGCAGCTGGCCTGCGCGATAAGGAGCGCAAGCTGGGCGAGGAGCGCGCTGAGAAGGAAAAGCAGTGGCGTTCCGGTGACCTCGAGGAAATCGCCGAGGTTGGCGAGGACCAGATTGCAGAGGTGCTGGCGCACTGGACCGGCATCCCTGTCCTGAAGCTGACGGAGAAGGAATCCAACCGTCTGCTCAACATGGAAGAAGAGCTGCACAAGCGCATCATTGGCCAGGACGAGGCGGTCAAGTCCGTCTCCCGCGCCATCCGTCGCACCCGTGCAGGCCTCAAGGATCCGCGCCGCCCGTCCGGCTCCTTCATCTTCGCCGGCCCGTCCGGTGTGGGTAAGACCGAGCTATCGAAGTCCCTGGCTAACTTCCTCTTCGGTTCGGATGATGACCTCATCCAGATCGATATGGGCGAATTCCACGACCGCTTCACCGCTTCTCGTCTCTTCGGTGCCCCTCCGGGATACGTCGGCTACGAAGAAGGTGGCCAGCTGACCGAGAAGGTTCGCCGCAAGCCGTTCTCCGTTGTGCTTTTTGATGAGATTGAGAAGGCCCACAAGGAGATCTACAACACCTTGTTGCAGGTGCTGGAAGACGGCCGGCTTACCGACGGCCAGGGTCGCGTTGTTGACTTCAAGAACACCGTTCTCATCTTTACCTCGAACTTGGGTACCCAGGACATCTCGAAGCCGGTGGGCTTGGGCTTTACTGGATCTTCCGAAAATGATGCGGATGCCCAGTACGATCGGATGAAGCAGAAGGTCAACGACGAGCTGAAGAAGCACTTCCGCCCGGAGTTCTTGAACCGTATCGATGACATCGTTGTCTTCCACCAGCTCACTCAGGAGCAGATTGTGGAAATGGTCGAGCTGCTCATCGGCCGCGTGGCCAAGCAGCTGGAGGAGCGCGATATGGGCATCGAGCTTACGGACAAGGCCAAGAACCTCCTGGCCAAGCGTGGCTTCGACCCGGTCTTGGGTGCTCGCCCGCTGCGTCGCACCATTCAGCGCGAGATCGAGGATCAGCTCTCCGAAAAGATCCTCTTCGGCGAAATCGGTGCCGGTGAAATCATTACCGTTGACGTCGAAGGTTGGGACGGCGAGTCTAAGGACAATACGGGCGCGAAGTTCACCTTCAGCCCGCGCCCGAAGCCTCTGCCGGACGACTCGGAGGAGCCTCAGCTTGACGACGCCGAGGTGCGCGACAACGACGCCGAGTCCACCGACTTCAGTGAGCCTGACACCATCACCCCAGATGTCCCAGGCGATGGCGGTTCCACCGCCGCCGGTACTGACCTAGAGCCTGGTTCTGACTCCGATGACGATGGCCATAACCCGCCGCCAGCAGGCGCCGGCCAGCCGATGTAAGCCGGAAAATAGATAAAACCACCCAGCTTCTCGCTTTCTGCGAGGCTGGGTGGTTTTCGTTGCGTGCAGTTTTCTTATGCCCGGGATCCTTAGCCCGCACAATTGGATGGTGCCGGTTTCCCGTCGAAGCGGTCAAAGAGGTACTTCAAGCCCACCGGGATGTTGATATAGAGCGGCAAAGCGTGGTCGGCGCCTGCGCCTGGAATCGTGGCGGTGCCGGGCGCGGCTATGAAGTCCACGGTTCCACCCATCTGGCAATATGCCCCGGCGACTGCGCGGACCTGCTGGTGTGGAATGAGGTCATCATGTGGCGAACTAGCGATCATCGCCGGACCCTTCAGTGGGTGTTTGCCCTGGTTCTGCCGCAGCAAGGTTTCCTTGATGACAGGCTTGCGTTCTACTAGTTCAGACAGCGATTCCCCGGTGCGAGTGAGCTGGCTGGTATTGCTGAAACCCCACATGAGGATGGAGTCACCCGTACAACTGGTGGCCGCCGAGCGCAAGAAGTCGATGCCGCGAGGGTTAAGCTCTTCTAGTACCGCGTCGCGGAACTGGGGGTCGCGCTCAGCAAAGCCATTGATGGCGTATCCCAGCACGTGGACGATGGAAGAACCGTCGATAGCTTTCATTACCTTGGGTAGGTCAGCCGGCGGGGCACCGGAGTAGGTACCGGCCACGTTTAGCTCGGGTGCATAAGAATCGGCGAATTCCGCAGCGGCCAGCGAAGCGCCGCCGCCCTGCGAGTAGCCCGCAAAGCCAATAGGGGCGTCCTTTGGAGCGTGGGCTAGCTCCAATCCGGAGCGGGCGGCATCGAGCATGGCGTGCGCTTCCTCAATGTGATTGACATAGGTGTGGTGGCCTGGCATGCCCAAGCCGATGAGATCCGCGACGATCACCCGGGCGCCATGGTGGAGCGCGCCCATGTAGAAGCCGTACTCGTAGTTGGCATTGATGGTAGGGGAGCCGACCTTGCTGAGCCCCACCGAGCCTAGGCCCATGCCTGCCCGCGATGGTGCGCACTGGTCGCCGGCGCCGCGGGTGCCGGGCGCAAAGATGATGGTGGGTCGTTCGCCTTTACCGCGCCACGGCGCATTTGGCTCATACAACGTTGCCGAGGCCTGAATCGGCTGACCGTCATCCGTGGTGGTGTCATAGGTGAATACCTGTCCGCGGCCGACCCCGTCGAGTACGTGCGGCGATGGCCGCGCTGAGGTTACCGCAGCCTGCGCTGCAGGTGGAACTAGCAGGGAACCGAGAAAGAGCGAACAAACGGCTAAAAGTCTGATGCAAATCTTTTCCATATCCAAAACCTACTGCGCCGTAGGAAGGATGGAGGCGAAATTGCTAAAATATATGCCTATGGGACTTCAGTATCGTTCAAGGAAAAAGACCGGCAAGAATAGCTGGATCAACGTTTCCGGCTCCGGCGCGTCGATGTCTACCAAGGTAGGGCCGGTCACATTCAATTCTCGCGGCGGCATGTGGGTGAATCTGCCCGGCGGTTTCAATTTCCGCGGCCGTTGGCGTTAGGTAGATCACACCCACAGGATCGCGACCTGCGAATATAGCCGGCCATTATTAGTCGCCTAAATGGGTAGGTGGAACAGGCCGGCGTCGTTTTGTTCGGCGAGGCCGTCGGTAAGCAGCGACGCCAACGCGCGGGAGCGCTGCGCCGCATCGGGCCAGACCACATCAATTTCGGACTGCGGAACCGGCCCGTCCGCAGCGCGCAGCACATCCAAAATCTTGCCGCGCACCTGCCGGTCCGTGCCTACAAACTTCTGCATACGCTTTTTCGCCCGCGCCTGCTCCTCCGTACTCGGCTGCGGCCGGCCAGCCAGCTGCCACGCGCAACTGGTGCGCAGTGGGCACTGCTCGCAGGCGGGATTCTTCGCCGTGCACACCAGCGCGCCCAGCTCCATAAGCGCGGCTGAAAAGCGCGGCCCATTCTCGGCCGGCAAAAGCTCTGCCACGGCCGCCAACTCCCGCTTCGATGGCTGCGGCGCAAGGAATCGGCCCTCTTCTGCGCGGGTATAAACCCGCCGCACATTGGTATCGACCACCGGCACGTTGACCCCGAAATGAAAACAGGCCACGGCGCGCGCGGTGTAGTCACCTATGCCCGGCAGGCGCAGCAATTCATCGACGTCCGCCGGTACCTCGCCTTCGCCAATGGCCGCCGCGCACTCCCACAGGCGCAGCGCGCGCCGCGGGTAGCCCAGCTTGCCCCAGGCGCGCAGGACCTCCGCCCGGGTGGCCTGGGCAAAGTCTGCAGGGGTGGGCCAGCGCCGCATCCATTCCTCCCACACCGGAGCCACGCGCGCGACCGGGGTCTGCTGGCTCATGACCTCACTGAGCAGCACACCCCACGCGCTCGTGCCAGGCCGGCGCCAGGGCAGGTCTCGTTCATTGGCATCGAACCAGGAAAGAAGAGCTTGCGAATCCATCGTGGGAGATAGTCTAGGGCATTAGAATGTGGCCTATGCCTTTACGTAATGTTGCCCACGAACCGCAGGCCGTATGGGAGGCCCTCCAGGCGGGAAATCAGCGCGTATTGGACGGCGAGACCGTCGACGTGCGCGAGATTTATAACCGCGAGGGCCTAACTCACGGCCAGGACCCTCGCGTGGTGGTTATTTCCTGTTCCGACTCCCGCGCCCCTATCGAGCACGTCTTCAATATTGGTTTCGGCGATGCCTTTGTCATCCGCACTGCCGGCCACATTCTTGACGACGCCGTCCTAGCCTCCCTCGACTACGCCCTTGCCGCCCTCAAACCCAACCTGCTGGTAGTCCTCGGCCATCAATCTTGCGGCGCGGTTGGCGCGGCTACCGGTTTTGTGTCCGGCGGCGAGCTGCCCACCGGCCTGCAGCGCCCCATCATCGAGAAAGTCGCCGCCTCCGCCTTGGTGGCGGGCCCGAACGCCACGACTGACGACGTCGAGCGGGAACACACCCGCCAGACTGTCGCCCAACTGGTTGCTAGCGTTCCCAACGTGCGCCGCCTATTGGACGAGGGCGCCCTGGGCGTTATCGGCGCGCGCTACTTGCTGGAAGATTCCAGCGTGGAAACCCTGCAGACCTTCGGGGTGGACTAGCCCGCCTGACACGCGGCGCGGGCTTAGCGCACCGGCCCGTGCCCACCGCTTAAAATTGACAGCGTGACGCAGAAAAAGCCCCTACCAGAAGAGATTTACAAGCGCCGACGAGTAGCGGCGCTCATCATCGTACTCGTGCTGGTCGTGGTGCTGATCTGGGCGGCTGTGGCTGCCTTCGGGGGCAGCAGCGATGAGCCGGCCGATACCGCCGCACCCGCGCCTACGCCGGAGCAGACCTCATCTTCTGCCGCCCCAGAAACCTCCGCGACCTCCGCGGAGACGTCGGCCGAGGGGGCGTCGGAAAGCGTGTCTGCCGAAAGCGAGCCATCCAGCTCCGCGGCCGCGAGCGCCGAGGCAGCAAAGAAGACCTGCGACCTGGCAGACCTCCAGGTGCGCACCTCCATGCTGAACTACTCCGTGCCGGAGGGCGAGCTGCCGAAGTTCTTCATGACGGTTACCAACCCCACGGCCGCAGACTGCAAGATTGATCTAGACAAGAACCTGCTGCGCTTCGAGGTCTACAAGATGGCCGATAACCAGCGCGTGTGGTCCGATACGGATTGCTATGCCTCCGTGCAGACCGGCTCGCAGACCTTCCCGGCCGGCAAGGACGTAAAATTCGAGGCCGAATGGTCCCGCCAAGCCTCCAAGCCGGGTGAATGCACCAATCGCCCCGCGGCTGAACCAGGCGCCTACTTCGCCCACACCATCATTGGCGATAACTCCTCCCCGCCGCAGGACTTCACGCTGCGCTAGGCGCTACCGCGCCACCGCAACGATGGCCTGCCCTAGCGTCCCAGCTTGGTGGACGCGAATGCCCTCTACCGGCTCGATTTCCCCGCGCGGGACAATCGCGTTCTTATAACCCAGCCGCGCGGCCTCCATTAAGCGCCGCTCCACATTGGGCACCGGGCGCAACTCGCCGGCCAGGCCCACCTCGCCAATGACAACCGTCTTGGCCGGCAGCGGTTGCTCGTGCAACGAGGACCACGTCGCCAGCGCCACCGCCAAATCCGTCGCGGTTTCCGTAATGCGCATGCCGCCGACCGTGGCGACGTAGGCATCTTTATCATTGGTGCGCTGGCCGGCGCGGGCCTGGAGCACCGCGAGCACCATCGGCACGCGGTTGGAATCTAGCCCGGTAACCACCCGCCGTGGGTTTTTCGCCACCGGGTCCACCGTCAGCGCCTGCACCTCCGCCAGGATCGGCCGCACACCGTCCATCGCGACCGTCACGGCCGAGCCATCCGGCGTAGAACCGCGGTGCGAGAGGAAGAGCCCGGAGGGATCCGCTACCTCCCGAATACCGCCGGAGGTCTGCTCGAAGCAGCCCACCTCGTCGGTGGCACCAAAGCGATTTTTAATGCCGCGCAGCATGCGGAGGCTGGATTGGCGGTCGCCCTCGAAGTTTAAGACGACGTCGACAAGGTGCTCCAGCACGCGTGGCCCGGCCACGTTGCCGTCCTTCGTGACGTGGCCGACCAGCAGCACCGGAATGCCCGTGGATTTCGCCAATGACGTCAGCGCGGCCGTCACCGCGCGCGATTGTGCCACGCCACCGGATACGCCCTCCACACCTACGGCATGCATGGTCTGTACCGAATCGACGATGATGAGGCTAGGCTGCAGCTTATCGACGTGCCCGAAGACCCCATCCAAGTTGGACTCGGCCGCCAAATACAAAGTTTCCTGCAGAGCGCCGGTGCGCTCGGCGCGGGAGCGGACCTGGCCGGCGGATTCCTCGGCCGTCGCGTAGAGCACGGTGCGGCCGAGCTGTGCCCACCGCGAGGCTACTTCCAGCAGTAGTGTGGATTTGCCCACGCCGGGCTCGCCGGCCATAAGCACCACTGAACCCGGCACGATGCCGCTTCCCAGCACGCGATCCAACTCGCCGATGCCGGTGCGCACCGTCTTTGTTGCCTGCGCCCCAATCTTGGTAATCGGCTGTGCGGGACTCGACGGGGCTACGCCCTTGCTTGCCGGCGCCCCAGGCACTGCCACCACCGGTGCCTTTTCCTCCAGCGTGCCCCACGCACCGCAGTCCGGGCATCGCCCGAGCCATTTGGGCGAGACGTAGCCGCATTCGGAACAGGTATGGATGGGGCGGGTTTTCTTGGCCATGGCTTCTAGCCTAAAACACACAGACGCTCCCAGCCCGAAACGGGCTGGGAGCGGGGCTGGAAAGTAGTGTGGCTTAGTTCTTCGGGGCCTCGGAGGTGTAGCCCTCGGAGGACTCGACGTCGCGGTCGAACTCGCCGGACTGCATCTGGGTGGCAGCGATGGTGGCGTTTACGTCGATGGAGCCATTGGAGAACTCGAAGGTAACCGGGCGGTCACCGGCGTAGCCGTAGTCATCATTCTTCAACTTGGTGGCGATGTACTGGACGGTTTCGGAATCCTGCTGAGGGGTAGCCTCCAGGTTCTTCTGAGAATCAGCGATGATGGATTCATCGCGGTGCAGCGGCTGTGGCTGCTTCATCTCAACGCGCTGGCCATCGACCTTCACGGACTCCAAGGAGATGACATCGGTGTCGTAGCCCTGGTTAATGGCGCTGAACTTCAGCGCAGCAGTGCCGTCCGGCTCTACCAGGATGGTGACATCGCGAACTGCAGCCTTATTATCTTCCGTGCTTGCAGAAGCGCCATCGACCGCAGCCACTTTTTGAGCGGTCTGGGTGACATGACCCGCCGAGCAAGAAGCCAACGCCAGAGCGGAGACGGCGGTAACGGAAATAATGGCACCGCGGCGGGCGGCGGACTTCAGGGACTGCACGTTGAGCATCCTCCATCAATTGCGATCACAGGGCTTGTCAACGCTTTAGCCTAGTCCCTTTCGCAATAAAGTACACAGTTGTCCCAAATCGGGCGGGTAGACCGTGGGGGTATACGGGGGTATCCGCAGTCGGGGCGGCCGTGCGTGATAAAATAGCGGCCTTAGTCAACCGGGATAAATCGGGAACACAAGGAGTGGCAATGGAGTATAAGGTCGGCGAGGTCGTCGTCTACCCGCACCACGGTGCGGCCGTCATCGAGGATATCGAGACCCGCGAAATGGGCGGCGAGACGCTCGAATACCTGGTGCTGCACATCAACCAGTCCGACCTGGTCGTCCGCGTGCCCATCAAGAACGCCGATAACGTCGGCGTACGCGACGTCGTGGGCAGGGAAGGCCTAGAAAAGGTCTTTTCCGTGCTGCGTGACGAGGACGTCGAAGAGGCCGGCAACTGGTCCCGCCGTTATAAGGCTAACCAGGAGCGCCTGGCTTCCGGCGATATCAATAAGGTCGCCGAGGTTGTGCGTGACCTGTGGCGCCGCGACCAGGATCGCGGCCTTTCGGCCGGCGAGAAGCGCATGCTCGGCAAGGCCCGCACCATCCTGGTAGGTGAGCTCGCACTGGCCAAGCCGGTCGATGAGAAGAAGGCCGACACCATGATGGAAGAAATCGATGCCACCATCGAGCGCCACCGCGCCGCCGGATTGGTAGATGATAAGTCCATCACCACCGATATCGACAACGACATCGATCTCGATGACCTCTCCTTCGACGACGAAGACTAAACAGCGCGTCATCGCGCTCATCGCGGCCGCAGGCCAGGGAACCCGCCTCGGCGCCGAGGTGCCCAAAGCTTATGTCGAGCTGCGCGGCCGCACCCTCCTAGAACGCTCCCTGCGAGCATTGCTGGCCTCCGGGGTAGTCGATGAAGTCATCGTCCTGGTCAGCCCGGACATGGAGGCTGAGGCCGCGCGCATTATCGGCCGCATCGACGCCGTTGGCGCTACTGGCGCTGCAAGCGCCGCCCCCATTCGCCTCGTGCACGGTGGCAGCGAGCGCGCCGATTCCGTGTGGGCCGGCCTGCAAGCAATCCCGGACGAGGACGCCGTGGTGCTCATCCACGATGCGGCCCGTGCGCTGACCCCGCCGGCGATGGTGCGGGGCGTCGCCAAGCGGGTGCTGGAAGGCGCCCCCGCGGCCGTGCCCGTGGTTCCGGTGGCCGATACCATCAAGGAAGTCGCCGATGACACTGTGTTGAGCACGCCCGATCGCTCTCGCCTGCGCGCCGTGCAAACCCCGCAGGCCTTCCGCCTGTCCGCGCTGCGCCAGGCCAACCTGGATTATTGGGCCCAGCAGCCCGAATTTACGGCCACGGATGACGCCAGCCTCATGGAATGGCACGGCGAGCGCGTGGCAACCGTGCCGGGCGATACCCTGGCTTTCAAGATCACCACGCCCATCGATCTCACCCTGGCCCACGCCCTGACCGAGGAGACCCATGACTAACCCGATTATCCCGCGCGTTGGCATCGCCACCGACGCCCACCAAATCGAGGCCGGCAAAGATTGCTGGATCGCCGGCCTGCTCTTCGAAGGCGTTGACGGGTGCGAGGGCCACTCCGATGGGGACGTCGTAGCGCACGCGCTTGTCGACGCCCTCTTATCCGCCTCCCACCTCGGTGACCTCGGCTCCTTCGTGGGCGTCGGCCGCCCCGAATACGATGGCGTTTCTGGCGCGAAGCTACTGCGCGAATGCCGGGAACTGCTCGAATCCGAGGGCTTTATCATCGGCAACGCCGCCGCCCAGCTCATCGGCCAGACCCCCAAGATGGGTCCGCGCCGCGAAGAGGCCGAGGCCGTACTGAGCGAAATCCTCGGTGCCCCCGTGTCCGTTTCTGCTACCACCACGGACCACCTGGGGTTCACCGGCCGTAAGGAGGGGCGTGCGGCGGTTGCTACGGCCGTCGTCTGGCGCGCCTAGCCCACCGCACTAACCTCGCGCACGCGTCAATTAGACTAAGTGGTGTGAGTACTTTGCGCATTTATGACACAGCCACCCGCAGCCAACGCGATTTCGAGCCGATTCGCCCCGGCCATGCCTCGATTTACCTGTGCGGCGCCACCCCGCAGGCCCAGCCGCACATCGGGCACCTGCGCTCCGGCGTCGCTTTCGACATCCTGCGCCGCTGGCTGCTCGCCCAAGGCTATGACGTAGCCTTGGTGCGCAACGTCACCGATATCGATGACAAAATTCTCACCAAGGCGGCCGAGAATAATCGCCCCTGGTGGGAGTGGGTATCCACGTATGAGCGCGAGTTCACCAAGGCCTATAACACCCTGGGCGTGCTTCCGCCTTCGGTAGAGCCGCGCGCGACCGGCTTTGTCACCCAGATGGTCGACTATATGCAGCGGCTTATCGACGCCGGCTTTGCCTACCCCGCCGAAGGCTCCGTCTACTTTGACGTTGCCGCATGGACCAAGGCCGAAGGCTCGGATTATGGTTCGCTGTCCGGCAACAAGGTAGAAGAAATGGAACAGGGCGAGGGCGAAGATTCGGCCAAGCGCGGCGCCCAAGACTTTGCTCTGTGGAAGGCCGCGAAACCGGGCGAGCCCAGCTGGCCCACCCCCTGGGGTGACGGCCGACCCGGCTGGCACCTTGAGTGCTCGGCCATGTCTACCTATTACCTGGGCTCTAACTTCGATATCCACTGCGGCGGGCTGGACCTGCAGTTCCCGCACCACGAGAACGAGATTGCCCAGTCTCACGCGGCCGGCGATAAGTTCGCCAACTACTGGATGCACAATCACTGGGTGACGATGTCGGGCGAGAAGATGTCGAAATCGCTGGGCAACGTGCTTTCGATTCCGAATATGCTCGAGCTGGTGCGCCCGGTGGAGCTGCGCTACTACCTGGGCTCGGCGCACTACCGCTCCGTGCTGGAGTATTCCGAGGCCGCGCTGACCGAGGCCGCCGCAGGCTACCGCCGCATCGAGGACTTCCTCGCTCACTTCGATGACCTAGAGCTGGGCGAGTGGACACAGGGCTTTGAAGACGCGATGAATGATGACATCGCGGTGCCCAAGGCTCTGGCGGAAATCCACACCACCGTTCGCGCTGGCAATAAGGCCCTTGCGGCCGGCGATGAGGCTGGGGCGCGCACGCTGGCCGGCCAGGTACGCGCGATGGCGCACGTACTTGGCTTTGACCCGCTGGAGTGGGAAGATGGAGCGCAAGCTAGCGGGGCGGATGCCGCGTTGGATGCGCTGGTGCAGGCTGAACTGGAGCGGCGCACCCAGGCGCGTGCGGACAAGGACTTCGCTACTGCCGACGCCGTCCGTGACCGCCTCGCGGCCGCCGGCATCACCATCACCGATACCCCAGACGGCCCGACCTGGTCGCTGGCGCAGCGTTAAGCACTCCGAAAGGACAATAAACTTATGGCACGTACCCACGGCCGCGGTGGCGCGGGAATCCGTAAGACCAATAAGAAGGGCGCAACCAAGGGCTCCGGAGGCCAGCGCCGCAAGGGATTGGCCGGCAAGGGCCCGACGCCCAAGGCAGAGGACCGCATTTACCACGCCAAGCACAAGGCCAAGCTGGAGCGCGATCGCCGCAACTCCGGCCGTCACCAAAAGGAGACCGCCGAGATGGTCGTGGGCCGCAACCCGGTCATCGAGTGCTTGCATGCCAAGGTTCCGGCCACCACGCTCTATATCGTGGCCGGTACCCGCAACGATAAGCGCCTGTCTGAGGCCGTGGCCATGTGCAATACCCGCAATATCCCCATCATCGAGGTGCAGCGCCACGAGATGGACCGCATGACCGGCAACGGCATGCACCAGGGCATCGGGCTGCAGATCCCGCCGTATAAATACGCCGATGTCGACGAGCTCATTTCCCGTGCGGCCGAAAGTGCGCGTCCGGGTATGTTCGTAATCTTGGATAACATCACCGACCCGCGCAACCTCGGCGCGGTGATTCGCTCTGTGGCAGCTTTTGGTGGCGACGGCGTCATCATCCCGGAGCGCCGCTCCGCATCCGTGACTGCCGTGGCGTGGCGTACCTCGGCCGGCACGGCGGCGCGCCTGCCGGTTGCCCGCGCGACGAATATCACCCGCACCGTGCAGCAATTCCAAAAGAGCGGCTACCAGGTCGTCGGCCTAGACGCCGGCGGCGAGCACACGCTGGACACCTATAACGGTGCAACGGATCCCGTGGTCATCGTCATCGGTTCCGAAGGCAAGGGTATCTCCCGCCTGGTACGCGAGAACTGCGACGTTATCATGTCCATCCCGATGACGGAGTGGGTCGAGTCCCTCAATGCTTCTGTCGCGGCCGGTTCTGTGCTTTCCGAATTCGCACGCCAGCGCCGCGCGGCCCAGTAGTCTCTAGCCGTTTTCCGCCCAGGGCGGCAGCCACTTAATGGTGCCATTTACCCGGGCTAGGCGGCCGCGTAGCGGCGGGGCGTTGGGGTCATCGTCGTTGACGCCGTTGTGATACGGGCAGGCGATGGTGAGATTTTCAGGGTTCGTTTCGCCGCCGTGGCGCCACGCGGTGAGGTGGTGGACTTGGCACTCATCGGCGGGGTAGTTGCACTGCGGCCACGGGCAGGTGGGGTTTTCCGCGGCGGCCATCGTGCGCTGCTTCGGCGAGGCGAGCCGCTCGGTGCGATATAGGTTTACCGGGCCTTTAACGGGATGGATGAGGGTGACATAGCCATGCTCGGTAAATGCGCGGCGCACGAGGTCTGCGCCGGTCATCCGGGCGCCGTTGGTTAGTTGCAAGGTGATGTCATCGCCTGCGGTGTCGACAATGCGGTCGAGCTCGTCCAAGCGCAGCACCACATTGGTGGTCACGGACGCACCGGAGGCGGCGGCCTTGCCCTGGAAAATCTTGCGCACCGAATCGAGCGGGGCATCTTTATCTAGCGCGGCATGCATATCCGCGATATCGGCGGATTTGCCGGTAATCGTCATGGTCCAGGGGCCATCGGCGCGGCGGTAGAGCTTGACACCGGGTGTGCGCTGCGGCGGGCCTTTAATCTCGCGCACGCGTTTACGCCCCCGCTTTTCGACGTCCGAGGCATCCCCCTTCATCCCGCACAGTTCCCGCCGCAGCGCCCAAGCCTGACGCTTATTTTTCAGCCGGGTGGCGTAGCGCTCGATGGCCAGCAGCGCGGTAAGGCTGTGCCCATTGGCGCGAGCGGCGGCGATGGATTCGCGCTGGAGGCGGCTAAACGCGGTCGGGCCGAAGTAGGTATCGGCGAGGGCGAGCAGGCGGGTGGCGGTGGTGTCGGGGCAGCCGGCCTCGATTAGCGCGCGCTGAGTTAGGCCGTGGCAGTCGGCGATGATGTCCATGCCGGCGGCTAGGCCTGTCAAGAAAGTGTGCAGCGCGTTCATGGCTCCACACATTAGGTGCGGGACGCGAGCTGGGGCGAGGGATAAGGCGCGCCGCTGTGGATAACTAGGACTGCGCGGTGCCGAGGCCGAAAAAGTCGCGGACCTTATCCACAGCGCGGAAGGAATCTGTATTGGGGCCTATGCGCGGGTCGGTTCTCATGCTAGAGGGAATCACGTGGCCAAGGCCCTCCATGGTCCATAGTTCGACGGGAAAATCGCCGGCGTATTCGGTGGCGGTGACATCTGGGGTGGGTTGGTAGTCGCGCGGTGGCTGGCAGCCATTGGCCAACGCGAAGTACTCCGCGGTAGCCGGCGCGGAAAGCACGCGGCCGCGGGTGCGCTCGGCGTCCAGCCCGGCCACACCGCCTCCATAAGGCGCATATGGGTCGGCGGTGCCGTGGAAAAACAGCAGCGGCGTGGGCCGGTAGCCATCCGGGTTGCTGGGCGCGTGGTTATCGCCCTCGCCCAAGGTGGAGGCGAAGATGCAGGCGCGGGTGAGGGTAAAGGGAGCGTCGAAAAGCAGGCGGAGCACCATCTGACCGCCATTGGAATAGCCGCAAGCAAAGGTACGGCCGGTGCCGAACTCGCGCTGCAGCGTTTCAACGAGATACGTGGCGAAGGCGACGTCATCAACGTTCTCCGCGCGGGCGGTGACCGGTAGGATGCTGCGGCAATCATTGAAATGGCGATCCACGCCGTCGGGGTAGACGAGGATGGTGTTGGTGGCATCGGCAAGCTCGTCGAAGGTGCCATTGGTAAAGCGGCGCATGACGTTGCCGGATTGCAGCGAGCCGTGGAAGAAGAGCAAGAGGTCCGGGCGTGGGCCGAGGTTATCCGGCGCGATGACGAGGAAACGGCGGGCGCGGCCATCCACATCCGCGGTGCGGCGGTGTACGTGCATAGCCGTCCAGTCTAGTCGGCGTGGTGCTCCTCGGCCGTGGTGTGGCAGTCGGCGTGGAAGCGCCTAGCGGCGACCTCGTCGCGCACTGCGCTTTTATTGCGCCGCCAGCCAATGAGCCGGCACACCAGATAGATGACAAAGGAAATGGTGGTGACAAATACCGAAACCGGAAGACCGGGCGCGAGCGATAAGATGAAGCCGCCCACGGCCGACACCTCGGCGAAAATGGTGGCCCACATGACCGCGCGCAGGGGCGAGGAAGTAACCTGCACGGCCGCTGCGCCGGGGGTGATAAGCAACGCCATGACAAGCAGCGAGCCGACGATTTGTACCGACTGAGCGGCCGCGAGCCCGACGAGTACGGCGAAGGCGACCGAAATAAAACGGGTCGGCACGCCGGCCGCCTGGGCCATAACTGGGTCGGCCGAAGCGAAGAGCATGGGGCGCCACAGGATGGCTACGGCGGCGAGGATGACTACGGTGGTTGCGGCCAAAAGCCATACCGAGGCCGAGGACACGCCGACGATCTGGCCGGTCAGCAGCGTCATCGCGGTATTCGCGTTGCCCGGATAGAGGTGCAAAAATAGCACCGACAGTCCTAGACCAAAGCTCATGACCACGCCGATGGCGCTGTCTTGCTGGCCCTTAAAGCCCAGTACGGCGAGGATGATGGCGGCCACGATGGCCCCGGCGACGGCACCAAAGCCCAAGTTGAGACCGAAAAGTAGTGCGGCGGAGGCACCCATGAGCGCGAGCTCGGAGGTGGCGTGGACGGAAAAAGACATCTGGCGCAGCACGATGAGCGAGGTCATCACGCCGGACAGGATGCCCAGCAGCGCGGAGGCGATGAGCGAGGATTGCACAAAATCCACGCTGAGCAGGTACTGGGTGTCTTCCATAAAGCTAGACAACGATAAGCCTCCCATCGACGTTTAAGACGTTGACTTTGGAACCGTAGAGCTCGGAAAGGACATCGGAGCGCATAACCTCATCCACCGCGCCGAAGGTATGACCGCCGGGAGCAAGGTAGAGCACCTTATCGGTCACTCCGAGTACCGGATTGATGCCATGGGTGACAAAGATGATGGAGGTGCCGCGCTCGCGGCGTAGCGCATCTAGCTTCTCCACGGTGTCTTGCTGGCGCGCCGGGTCGAGCGAGAGCAGCGGCTCATCGGCAAGGATGAGCTCTGGGTCATTGGCCAGCGCTTGGGCCTGGCGGATAAGTTGCTGCTGGCCGCCGGATAGCTGTCCTACGCGGCGGTCGCGCAGGCCGGTGGCACCTACCTCGGCGAGGAGCTCGTCGACGCGGTGGCGGGGAGGGCGGCGGCGTCGGAAAGCGCCGTGCGCAAGGGAGAGCGATACTAAGTCGCGGGCGCGCAGGGGCAGGTCGGCCGGGAACATGCGCTGCTGCGGGATGAATCCGACGCGGCAGTCTACGTCGACGCTGCCGGCCGTGAGTTTGCGGGTGCCCAAGATAGTGCCGAGCAGGGTGGATTTGCCCACGCCATTGGGGCCCAAAACGGCGATAAACTCGCCGCGGTCAACGGCGAGGTTAAGGCTGGACCACAGCGGGGCAACCGCTGCGTCATGAAATTGGATGAGCACTAGAGCTTCCCCAGGGAGTCGGTGACCTCGTCATAGTAGGTCCAGAACTCCTTGCCATCCGGCGGGGTCTCGCCGATTTCGACGATATTGACATCCGCATCCTCCGCGGCGGACTTGATACGGCCGGCGGTATCGGTTTCGGTCTGCGGGTTAAAGATGAGAAGGTCCACCTTGTGGTCCTTGATGGCCTTGGTGAAGGCGGCAAGGTCGGCCGCGGTGGGCTCGCCCTCAGAAATGGTGGCCTTGCGGTAGCCCTCTGGGGTGACGTCCTTGCCGGAGGTGTACTTCATGATGTAGTCCGCAATCGGCTCGGTCTGGGCGTAGGAGAGATCGCCCGGTAGCTCCTTGAGCTTGTCGCGCAGGCGGTTGACGTGGGAGTCCACGCGCTCGGTGCTGGCGTGCGCATCGGTATTGAGCTCATTGATCTGGTCCGCGATATTACCGGCGACCTCGTCGAGCGCAGCTGGGTCGTACCAGATGTGCTCGTTGCCTTCGATATTGGTGACCTTCTTTGGGTCCTTCTTGGCGGTGGCCTTGGCGGCGTCGATGGTCATGACATTGGGGTCATCGGCCAGCTTGCCGTGGTCGGTCAGCGGCAGGGCGGAGATGATGTTGTCTTGCTCGGAGACAGCCTGGTAAATCCAAGAATCGTAGCCGCCGCCGTTGACTACGAGCAGGTCCGCGTCTTCGGCCTTGGCGATATCGGCCGCGGAAGGCTCGAAGTGGTGGGGGTCGACGCCATTGCCCTCCACGATGGGCTTGACCTCGATGTCCACGCCGGAGGCGGTATCGGCCACGGCTTGGGCAACATCGGCCCAGATGGAGGTGGACGCAACGATGGAGATTTTCTTCTGAGCGCCCGGCTCGGCAGCAGAGTCTTGAGAGTCAGAGGAGGAGCAAGCGGTGGCGGTGAGGAGGAGGCCGCCGGCCGCGAGGAGGGCGGCGGTTGCGCGAAGTGAGTTATGCATAGCTCCCAGTGTGCTGTTGATGGTAATTGTTGTCAATTGAATATGTATTGAAAACGCGGCCGCGGGGTAAGCTTACGGCCATGGTGAAACGCAGCCCCACCCGCAAGACGCTGGCCTCGCTGGCCGCCGAACTGGGTGTTTCGCGCACGACGGTGTCCAATGCCTATAGCCGGCCGGACCAGCTCTCGGCCGCGACGCGCGAGCGCATTCTGGCAGCGGCAAAAGCGCGAGGGTACCCCGGGCCTGACCCCACGGCTCGCAGCCTGCGCACCCGCCGTGCGGGTGCGGTGGGCGTGCTGCTGACTGAGCACCTGTCCTATGCCTTCGAAGACATGGCTTCGGTGGATTTCTTGGCCGGCATGGCGGAGGCCTCGGCCGGCGCGCAAAGCATGCTTACCCTCATCCCGGCCGGCCCGGAGGGGGAAGCGGAGGCGACCAGCTTGGTCGGCTCGGCCGCAGTGGATGGTTTTGTGGTTTATTCCGTGGCGGCCGGGGATGCCTACCTGGAGGCGGCGCGCGGGCGCGGGCTGCCGGTGGTGGTCTGCGATCAACCGACGGATTCGGGCCTGCCTTTTGTGGGGATCGATGACCGCGCCGCGATTGCGCCGGCCGCCCGCGCGCTGGTGGAGGCCGGCCACCGCAAGATTGGCGTGCTGGCCATTCGCCTTAAACGCGAGCGCCACGATGGCCCCATTTCCTGGGAGGAGTTGCAAGAGGCCGATATGCACGTGCAGCACGCCCGCGTCATGGGCGCCATGGACGTCTTTGCGCAGGCGGGGATCGCGCCGGAAACCGTGCCCGTGGTCACCCAGCACATCAATGATGCGCAAACCACGCGGGCGGCCGCGCAGTTGCTTCTCGACGCCCACCCTGACCTCACCGCAGTCCTGTGCACCACCGACTCCATGGCGCTGGGCGTGATGACCTATGCGCGCGAACGGGGCATCGATATTCCCAGTGAGCTTTCCGTCACCGGCTTCGATGGCATCGATGCAGCCCAGCGCCTTGGCTTGACCACGATCATCCAGCCCAATAAGGCCAAAGGCGCCGCCGCCGGCCACATGCTCTCTAGCCTCATCGCCGCCGCGGATGATGCGGCCGCGGCCGTGCCAGCGGTGTCGCGGCGGGTACTGCGGACGAATTTCGCGGCCGGGCGGACCGTGGCACCACCGCGTTAAGTCGGGGCAGGCCGGGGTTTACCGGCTAGGCGTCGTCGCGGGAGTGACCTATATGGGCCGCGCGGGCGGTGGCGAGCTCCGTGAGGAAGTGGGCGACGGCGTCGACGTCGGCAAGCTGCACTACGGCCGCCGTATCGCCCTCGCCTACCTTGACACCGACGTCCGGCGGCTGATGCAGGGCGCGGAAACCGTCCTCGTCGGTGACATCATCGCCCAAAAAGACCATGGCGGTGGCGCCGGTACGCTCGCGTAGCTCGTCTAACCACGTGCCCTTGGTGGCCTGAGTGGCAGAAAACTCCACGACGGACTTACCGGCCGTGCGTGGGAAGCCGCCCGGGTCGAGTGCGAGACCGGCTTCATAGGCCTGGGCGGCAGCTTCTGGGTCGGTATCCTCGAGCGCCCGCAGGTGCAGTACGCGCTGGAAGGGCTTGACCTCGATATCCGCGCCTGGGAAGCGCTCCATAATTGCGCGGATCTCGGCCTCCTTCGTGGCCAGGTGCTCGCGCATGGCGGGGGTGAGTTCCGTATCCTGCCAGGAGGATTCGGCGCCGTGGGAGCCGCCAAAGAGCACGGGCTCGCGCAGTGGACACACGCGCTGCAGGCCTGCGAGGTGCCGGCCGGACAGCACGGCAGCGGTGGTATGCGGCAGGTGCGCTAGTTTATCCAAGGCACGCAGCGAGTCCTTGTTCATCTCGACCTCATAAACGGCCGTGGCAAAGGGGGAGAGCGTGCCGTCAAAATCCGAGACCACCGCGAGGTGCTCGGCGGCGGCAAGGGCCTTGATGGTGGTGGAAAGCGTCATGGCTTCCAGCCTACGTATTTAATTGCCGAGGGATACCAATTTGATAGACGGCGAGTCCACCTCATCCGTAATCAGCTCTAAGACGAGCTGGTTATTGCTATTGACGGTGTAGTGGAAATCGCGGCCAGTGGAAATCAAGTTGCGCAGCAGGTTATCGGCCCACACGGACGCGCCATGGCAATCCTGGGCGGTCTCGTCATAATCCACCTCATCAAAGTGCAGGCGGTTGCCATCCTGGATATTTTGGCGCTCCTCATCGGCGGAATAGGTCACCTTTCCCACCATTTGGGTGCAGCCGGTGGTGCCTACCAGCGTAGATTCACCAAAACTCAACGTGGGTGCCTGCGGGATGGATTCCGGGATGGTGGAGGCAGCATCCGGGGTGGTGTTGATGGAGACTACCTGCCACTGCTTATCCAGGATCTGCCCATCACCAGGGGCCTGGGGCTCTTCTTCGCCGGAGCCGCAGGCAACGAGCAGCGTGGCGGCGCACGCAGCGGTGAGCGGAGTAATGAGGCGGGCACAGCGAGGCATCATACGCCAGCCTCCTCGGCGTCGGCATGGCGCAGGCAGCTCAGGAAGGACTGGGACCATAGCTGTACGTCGTGCTCAGTGACCTGCTGGTGCATGGCGAGCATGCGCTGGCACATGGCAGAGGGGGCATCGTCAAGCGCGGTGAGCGCATTGAGCAAGGCGGCCTTGACGGACTCGATATCGAAGGGATTGCACAGATAGGCCTGGCTGAGCTCATCGGCAGCGCCGGCAAACTCAGAGAGCACCAGCGCGCCCGAACCATCGTCGTGGCAGGCCACGTATTCCTTGGCCACCAGATTCATGCCATCCTTGAAGGGGGTGACCAGCATGACATCGGCCATCCGGTAATAGCTGCGCAGCAAGCTTTTGGCTACGCCCCGGTGTTGATAGTGCACCACTGGGTGGCCCACGCGCGCAAAGCGCCCGTTGATGCGGCCGACGGCTTCTTCGACTTTGGAGCGGGTGGCCTTGTAATGATCAAGTCGCTCGCGCGACGGCGTGGCCAGCTGCACCATTGCTACTTCTTCCGGGTAGAGTGCTCCGGACTCCAGCAGCTCCTCAAAAGCAGTCAGCCGCTGCAGGATGCCTTTGGTGTAATCGAGGCGATCCACGCCCAGGATAATGCGCTGGGGTGAGCCCAGCTCTTCGCGCAGCTTGGCGACGTCCCCCTTATCCTCCGCAGTGAACCTGGCAAAGTCCTTCGCGGCGATAGAGATGGGGAACGCTCCCACACCGATGGTGCGTCCTTGCGGTAGGTGAATATGTGCGGTGACCTCGCGGGTACTGGCCTCGCCTGCTACGTCGAGGCCGTGGCGGCGGGCGAGCTCGAGGAAATTGCGGGCATTAGCTTCTAAGTGGAAGCCGATGAGATCCGCGCCGAGCAGTCCGCGCACGAGCTCCTCGCGCCACGGCAGCTGGCGGAAGAGATCGGCAGAGGGGAAGGGGATATGTAAGAAGAACCCGATGGTGAGATCGGGGCGCTTTTGGCGCAGGATGCCGGGCAAAAGCTGCAGCTGGTAGTCCTGGACCCACACGGTGGCGCCTTCGGCGGCGACCTCGGCTACCTCATCTGCAAAGCGCAGGTTGACCTCGCGATAGGCGTGCCACCAATCGCGGTCGTAGGTAGGGGTGACGATGAGATCGTGGTAGAGCGGCCACAGGGTGGCATTGGAAAAGCCCTCATAAAAGCCCTCGAAATCGGACTCGGTGAGCTTGACCGGATGCAGCAGCACGCCGGCATCGGTGCGGAAGGGCTCGGGCGCGGCATCGGCCACGCCGGGCCACCCTACCCAGCAGCCCTGATGGGACTCTAGGACCGGGGACAAGGCGGTGACCAGCCCGCCTGGCGAGGGTGTCCACGTATGGCTGCCATCGGGCCGGGTTTCTAGATCAACCGGCAGGCGGTTGGCCACCACCACGAAGTCATTGCCATGCTCACTCATGGTGCAAGAATAACTTAAGACTTCTTAGCAGACTTCTTTGTTGCCTTCTTAGAGGCCTTCTTCGTCGCTTTCTTCGTGGCCTTCTTGGTCGACTTCTTTGTCGATTTCTTGGTGGACTTTTTGGTCGACTTCTTCGTGGACTTCTTGCTGGATTTCTTGGTCGACTTCTTCGTGGCGGCATCGGCCTGCTCCGCCAGAACCTTCTTGTGTACCAAGCCCTTGGGCTCCACGCCCAGCATGGACATCAGGGTCACGCCGTCGAGGAAGTCCTGGGCGTAGGTGGCCACGATGCGGCGGGCTGCGCGGGAGGTCTCCTCCTCAAGGGCGTGATTCTGGTCAGCCTGTGGGTGGGTGTCTTGGACCTTGGGTGGCACGACGTGTCCTCCTGAACGTTGTGGAAACTACTTAAGCGCTTGCAAGAAAAGCTATCAGAGCAAATATTGTACGCTACCGGCGGCGTTTAGGGCCGCTCGGGTCCGGATTCGGTGCCCGGCTACTCCGGTTTCTGGGCACGAAACGTTTCGGTGCCCGGCACGGTATAGGTGGTCTTCTCGTGCTGCTGCGGCTGCGCCGGCCACTGAGAATCCTCCGGCCACAGGTCCGCGGCGGAGCGGGTATGCGGCCCGTGGTTTTGGGCCTCGTGGCGCGGGTGCTGCTGCGGCGGCTTCGGCCCGAGCTTGGGTGGTAACTCCGGGCGATTGACGCGCGGGGCAAATGGGGACATCGGCACACGCGGGATTCGCGGGGCCTTGCGGGCCAAGTGCGTGGCCTTGTGGAAGGAGAAGCGGCCGATGCGCTTGAAAGCGGAGTAGGGGCGGAAGTACTGCGGGCGGCGCAGGCGGCGGGCCACGCGCTCGCCTAACACCACTCCGGCGGCCAGCGCGCCGGAAATGGCTAGCGCCATTGCCATGTTGGTAAAGCCGGTAATCATCTGCTCATTGAGCGAGGCGTACATGCCGCGGTAGAGCATGAGGCCGGGGAGCATCGGCGTATAGCCCACGATCATGGTGATAAGCGGCGGGATGCCCCAACGGCGCGACATCAAGCCGCCGGCCAGGCCGACGACCACAGCGGACAGGCCCGAGGCAATCACCGGGCCGATGCCAAACGGCACCACCACGAAGTAATAGAAGATCATGCCGGCCGCGGCGGTAAGCCCCGACATGGTGATCTCGATCCAGGCAGCCCCGCAGGCTAGCGCAAAGGCGGCGGAGCCGGTGCCACCGAGCACCACCAGCAGCGGAATCTCGTGGTAGACCGGCGGGGCCAGCGTGGCCAGCGGCGGCAGGTTAAAGCCCAGCGAATCAGCCAGCTGGATGCCCACGCCCACGCCAGCGATGATGGCGCCGGTAGATAGCAGCGCCTCAAAGAAGCGGGCGGAGGAGGTTACGGGGGCGCGCGTGATGCCGTCGACCAGCGATTGCACCAAGGTTAGACCCGCTACCAGCACGATGATGCCGGAGGCGATGATCTGTGCCGGCGAGAAATTAATGCCGAACGAGGCCGCCACGTTGTACAAGATGGCGGCCGGGAAGACAGCGAAGAAGCCGCCGACCACATTCTGATAGAAGGGCGGCAAGCGATAGTTGGCCAACCAAGCGTTCAATCCCATGATGAAGGCGGAAACCACAAAGGCCACCACGCCGACGAGCAGGTCTCCGCCGAGCATCATGGAAATCAGGCCACCCATCGCGCCCCAGCCGAGCATGACCGTGGCCGGCTTATAAGGCGCGGGCATGCGGTCAATCTCGTCGAGGCGCTGCTCCGCCATGGCCGGTGGCATCTGGCCGGAGTGGATAGAGCGAATGAGCTTATCGACGGCCGAGAGCTTGGAAAAATCCACGCCAATGCTCGGCACCACACGGAAGACGTGCAGGTTTTGGCGCTGCTCGCCGGTGCCGATGGTGGTGTGGATGGTGATGGTATTCATCAAGATGTCCACGTGGCAGTAGTGCAAGCCATAGGAGGATGCCGCCAGGTGCACCTGGGCGCGGGCATCCGAGTTAGCCGTACCGGCGCCGATGAGGATTTCACCAATGCGGGCGGCGATCTCCATGACGCCGGTGACTTGAGCGGCGTCATGGAGATCGACCGGGGCGAGTGGCGATGGCGGCGGTGCGGCTTTAGCCGCGTCGATGATGGCTACTTGGCCCGAGGAAGCGCGCAGGCGCTCCCGCATAGCGGACAAAAATGACACGGAAATAACCCTCGAAAAAGCGCTGGGAATGTGGGATAGATTCTGCCTGAACTTTAGTCCCTGCACCTTGCGAATGCATAGATGGGGGACCGGCTTTCCCTTTAGCGTTGGTGCTCGGGTACTATGCAACGAGCGGGATTTCTCCCGCGGTGCTGGAGTGGCGCAATTGGTAGCGCAACGCACTTGTAATGCGTAGGTTGCGAGTTCAAGTCTCGTCTCCAGCTCAAAACCTGCTGCTAGGAACGGGTAACTTAAGTGGGCGATTTGGCTAGTTTTGCTCAGTCGTCTAAAAAATGGCTATTTTTATTTAGGACTCAATCGGGTGGTGGCGCCAGTTGTCGCGGAAAATGATTCACGCTTATGTTGATGAGACTGGCGACAGGGGATTGCTTAAGGGGGGATCGAGCTTAGTCTTCGGCATGTCGGCGGTGTTGGTTGAAGATGGATTCCCCCGTGAGCGATTAAATGACGTGGTCAAACAGTTACATCGTGACTTCAACGTTCCAGCTGACAAGGTTATGTCTTGGAAAGCATACCTAAAAACCTACGAACGGCGACGGCATGCGGCTGAAGTTCTTGCACAGCTTGAAGGTGTTCAAGTTCTCTATGTTTACGCAGACAAACGACTCCTGAAAGAGGACAGTTACGCTGAGGACCGTGAAAGGTTCTATAACTACGTAGCAGGAAAAATGCTGAAGTCGATTGTCTGGGCTGCCACTTATTGGCCCGGCGGAAGCCGGGAAGTAAGTATCAAATTCGGACATGTACGAGGACATGACCACAATAAGACAAGCGAATATTTTAAAGGGCCTCTCCGTGCAAAAAAGGGCGAAAAAGTTCAATGGAATCTTATTAAAAAAATTGTCTGGGTGTCGGCCGATAAATATCTAGGCAGTGAGGCAGCAGACATTTACTGCGGGTTCTTAAAGTCTGCAACCTGGCCTAGTAAAACCAGTTGGGGGGAAGTGATGTATTTTCCGGAATTTCTTCAAACGATCTGGCACCAGGTAAGAAAAGGGAGTGAAGGTTGCGCAATTCCGTTGGGGATGTTTCCTATGCCCAATTACGATGCCATTTCGTATTCTCCTGGCGTGGCATGCGTGAACTGTAAAAAGGGTCTCTAGGAACCCCCAGAGGCCGATCTACTAAAAGAGGGCGGTGGCAGCACCGCTGGCGATTCTCTGGCAGGTTCCTAAAGACCCTTCGAACAAAATCATAGCGCAACTCTCGTAGTTTTAAAAGGAGTCTAGCCCCAGGGGCCCCCATGCATTTGCTCGCGAATAAGGCCGATGCTGCTTCACCTAATGATCCATAAACATCTCTACTCGCGTCTTGGCGTTACCGTTCGCGACCTGCGATTATGCGCACCCGTTTAAGCGGTTGAAGGGTACTGGCATACACGCGTGAAAGTTCGTCGCCTTAGATGCGAAAATTGAACAGGGAAAACGCGGTCGTTTGCCCAGCGTGCCGAAACTTTTTGGCCGCGTGTAAAAAATCTTCGTACTCGGTGACTTGAGGGTGGGGAGTCCGAAGGGATACCCGCCTAAGAATCTGGCCACCCCGTCCTGGCGCCGCCCGTTGAATTTGGAAACGACTTCGGAGAGAGAAGGCCGTGCCCAGCGTCATGAAGGTAGGGGCCCGAGGGCGTGCCGGTCTATGAATTCGGGCGCCCGGTCTTTCTTCCACACGAAAACGACGGTGTCGTAATGGTGCCTATATGCGCGCCTGCGGGCCCGGTAACACGCTAGGCGCTGGTTTTCCTGCACGAGGAGGTAACAGGCTTCGGTGACTGTTCTAACGCCGGTTTGGTCATGTTTTACGAAAACGAAGAAAGTGGGCCACGACATTGTGACGGACGTCGTGACCCACTACCCACTACTGGGAAGGGGATGCTGCGGGAGCATCAGTATCAGTGCCCTTTCGGGCACCCTCGATTATACCTGTTTACGCTGCTCACGCCTAGTTGACAGGGCGATCAGCTGCGCGGCGCTTACGGTCGCGAGTTGCGGCATGTCGTCCGAAGCGTAGAGCGCGTCACGAGCGGCATTGAACTTCGCGAGTAGTTCCTTCGTCTCATTGGTCTTATTGCGCGACGCGGCTGGCCGCTTACGTGCCTTGGCCGCGTTATGTCGCTTCAACCAACCTCGAGAGACAGTGACTTTAACCTTGGCCATCGTTGCACCTTCTTAGACGTTGAGGGCAACGAGGACAGTGCCTTCAACGTCGCCTGCGGCATAGACGGTGCCGACTGCAACGCCGGCGCTGTGTGCGATGGCGATGCCGTCAGTGCCGACTTCAACCGTGGTGCCTGCGGCGAGCTTCTCGGCGGTGGCGACGGTGATTACACGGTTGCCACGCTTGAGACCGACGAGGTTGTCCTTGGCGGCGTCGTAGGCTGCAACGCCTGCGGGGTAGGTGCCTGCGGTGGCGGGCACGACCTGGGCGTGGCCATTGGTCTCTTCTCCGGTGAAGGTGACGAAGTGCCGGCCCTTGACGGCTGCGGCGGCATGGACAGTCATGTCGTCGGCGGGGGCGAAACGGTCATAGGTTCGGTTCTTGTAGGACATGGTTTACGCTCCTCGGGGCATGTTGAAGGTGATCTTGTTGATGGCGCTGGGAGTCGTGATAGCTGCAGCCGGGGTGGCCCATGCTTGCACGACCTGTACGTGGCGGAGCTTCTCGTCGATGACTTCGGTAGTGAGTGGGTCTTCCCACAGCACTTCGCCTGCGCGGTTCGTGTCAATGAGGTAGGCGGATTTCTCGGTGAGGGAACGGGACGTGCGAAGTTCAACTCCGAAGTCGTCGAGTAGAGACAGTCCGGTCACGCGCTCTTCGACACGGAGCTTGGCCGCGTCGGTGGGGCGCATGATCAGCATGTTGTAGTTGAGGGCGAGGTTGCCTTCCTGGCCTAGTGCAATGTGCTCGATGAGGTGTCCTAGTGACGTTGCCGATGGTGCGGTGTCGCGGCTCGTGGTGCCGTCGAGGACGGGCACGGCGCTCTTCGGGGTGAGTCCTGCGGCGTCGGCCTTCGTGAAGATGTCGAGGACGTAGTCGTCGAGCTTACGAACGATTGTGAGCGTGAGGAAGTCGAGAAGTCGATTCAGTGCGTCCTTGTCGTTGCGCTTGATTTGTTCGTTGGTGACTTCACTCTTCGCGCCGAACTGGTGGACTTCCTCGGACTTGAGGTCACGCTCCGGGGTGAAGACGAGAGCAAACTCTTCGCCTGGTTTGCGTTCTGCGGCCTGGCCGATGGAGTCGAGTTGATCCTGGGTGAGCTGGTTGTAGAACAGGGCGCCGGGAATAGTCTGCTGGGATTCACGGAAGACGTTACGAATGAGGGCGTCTTCGGAGCGCTGCGCGATTTCGGCCGAGATGATTTCTCCGTCGTCGACGCGGAGGAACTGGTCGAAGGTTACTTCGGGGACGTTGTCGAAGATGCCGTTGTAGTCGTGCGGGTAGAAGTTGGTGCTCATTTACTTACCTGCCTTCGGGTGGAGGATCTTCGAGATGGCGCTGCGGTCGAGCTGCGCGAGTCGTGCGGCTTCGGCGATGGTGCCGCCATAGACCTCGATGTATCCGCGAATTAGGTTGTCGCGTTCGCGCTGGGCCTGGCGGGCCTTGGCGCGGTAGACGTCGATGTCCATTGCGGTGGTAAGTAGTTTGCGGCCCATGGTTTCGCGGGCCTGTGCAAGTTCTTCGGAGGTGTAGGGGTCTCCGTTGTCATGCATGGGGAAAATGTTTGCCATTTTCTTTCCTTTTTCTTAGGGGTCAGGGAATAGGGACGACGCCCTATAACACGGAGTTTAGCAGCGTGAATGTGTTCACGTCTAGGCACGGTTTGGTTAGCATGCTTCGATGGTATCCGCAATTGCGTTCGCTAACTTGATGGCTTGTTGTTCGGTCATGAGTGCGCACTTGGGGAATTCGATGAAGATGCGGCCGGGGTGCTGGGCGTCGCGGCGCATACGCACAGCGAGAGATTCGCGGTTGCTATCGAGGGATGAGAGTCGTACACGGCGGAACGGGCGAGGGTTTTTCATGCTGTCTCCTTGAGTTTGAGGTAGCGTCCTTTGTTGTCGCGGGCTATGAGCCCGTCGTCGACGAGGGTGTTGAGGTAGTTGTCGAGGTCGCCAATTTCGGCGAGCTGGCCTTGAGTAAGTGAGCTTTTAACGACCGCCGGGGATTGTCCGAATTGGTCGTAGAGGACGTCGAGGACGGCGGCGCGGGTCTCGTTGGTCACGTGTCCTGGTCGAGGTTCTAGGCGTGAAAATCGTTCAGTTGGATCACTTTCCTGGGGGGTGATCCAATTGGAAGGTTTGTTGTGCTCCTTCGTATTCTTCACGCATCTCTATCCGAGGTTTCTTTTCCGAAGATTCCCTCGAAGATTCCGAAGATTCCCGTATCTGTGCGCGGGAACCTTCGGAATCTTCGGGAACCTTCGAGAACGGATTACCGGTCTTGATAGCCCATACCCAGCCCCCACTCATGCCGGCCTTTTTGGTCTCCACTCCGATCCTGCTGCGGGCTTTTTTCACGGCGTTATCGTCGAGCCCTGCGGCGCGCGTTGCTTTGAGAACTTCCTTTGCCGGCGCACTTCCTCCCTCAGATTCGAGGTAGTCGAGAACGACGGCTGCAATTTCGCCGCGTCCACTCGTGTCTTCGTTTTGACGGTCGAGTAGCTCGGTCGCGACGGTGTCGGTGAACTCTCCCCACTCGATGGCACCTAGTTCGGTGAGTGTGCCGTCGCTAAGTTTGACGGGGCGTGAAACAAGGTGCGCTTCTCGAGAGACGATGCCGCGTGCGAGGTTTGCCTTCGTGTTCGAGACGATGAGCCTGCCGTCGTCATCCATTGCGGCAGACAACACGCTGCGAGCAATTTGAGACCACGCAATGGAACCTAGAAGTAACTTGCCGGTGTCTTTCCCCTCGGCCTTGCCGAAGTGTGCGAGACCGACGACGGTGATGCCATAGCGGTCTGCGGCAGCGGCTAGGGGCTCGAGGAATTGGCGGACGTGGTCGTCCTTGTAACCATCGAGTTTCGGATCCATCGATGATTTCGCCGCGTCGAGGACAACGAACTTCACGCCCTGGTCGTTGAGCTCGTCGAAGAGAAGGTTGGTGTCCTGCGGTAGTTTCAGATGTCCTTCGTTGCCGGTTTCGGTTTCGACGTCGATAAAGAACACGTTGCCGAGGTTCGCACCAGCAGCCTGCAAGCGTGGTTTCACGGTGTAGGAACGGGAGTCTTCAGAATTGAGGTAGGCGCACTTCACGCCTTTCTTGCTCAACTGGGAAACCCAGTCGCACGCGATGGTCGACTTGCCGATGCCTTCACGACCGGCGAGTAGTGTGAGCATTCCGGTGGGGATCCACTGGTCGATAACCCAGTCGATGGTTTCGGTCTTGATGCTCGTTGCCGGGGTGAGCTTCACGCGACGACGGGTAATTTTGGCGCCCTGGTCGACGAGCTCGTCGGCCGGGTGGCCGGCTGCGATGTGGTCGGATAAGTCCTTGCCTTCTTTCGCGGCCTTGATGATGATCGACTTCGGGCGCGGTGACATGCCGGTCAGGTAGGTGAAGACTTTGTCGGCGCGTTTGCGGCCGGGGGCGTCGTTGTCAGCGATGATGATGACGTCACGGTCTGCCAGTGGTTCCCAGTTGGCGCGTTCCGGGCCTGTGCTGGCGCCCTGGGCCTGTGTCACGGCGGCGGCGTGCCAGACATGCGCGGCGGTGTCGGCGTCTTTCTCCCCTTCGACGACGTAGACGACGCCCTCATTCTTGAGTGTTTCAAGTCCGTAAAGGTTGGTGCCCTTGGTGTTGCCTAGTTGCTTGAATATCTTGGCGGGGTCGCGGCATACGATGCGACCGTCGCCGTAGTCGTAGCGTGCCCCGGTCTCTTCGTCGAAGAGGTCGCGGACGGTGAGTCCCAGGGCGTCGAGGACGTCGTCGGTGTCTCCGTTGTGGCAGTAGATGAGTGTTTGCTTGCCGTTGTAGGTGACGGAGGTGCCACGGTCGGTGTCGCTATGGCCGGGCGTCTGGAAACTAATTTGCGTGTCACTCCGGTACGTGACGTGAAGGCCGGCGTCTTCGACGGCGTTGAGAACACGCTCGAATGATGTTCGGTCGGTGTTGTATCCTGGCATTAAGGAAACCTTCTTCCCCGTTGACCCCGTCGAGGTGCTCACTCGGCGGGGTTCCGCTTTGTGTGCGGACTGATCGTCTATGGCTATTCGGTTGGTATGAAGTTGTTTCCGCTCTTTACCTGCGTTAAGGGCACTTCATTGGTTGTGCCCTCGTGCCCGCCCGGTGCTCGAAACCGGGTGCCTGCCAGTCGGGCTAAACGGCATTGCCGTCCTGGAGCTAGAAGACCTCTTCGAGGTCGGCAATCACTTCGCGAATGTTGCTGGTTGCGTGCTCGTCAGAACAGGTACTCTCGATGCTTCGCAACTCCTCCAGCGCGTCAAACACCGCGAGTTCCTTAGTTCTGTGTTCATTAACGAGTGCTTCGCGCTCCTCTTCGTAGGCTTGTCGAATTGGATTGAGCACTTCTTCGCAGCGCGGTGCGATGACCTTGCCCAAAGTGTCGCCGGTGGTGATTTCTCTGTCAGGCATGAATCGCTCCTTCCACGAGGTCGAGGTGTTGGAGTAAGTCTTCGGAGTCAGCAACGAGGAGCGCGTCGGCCTGGTCGAGAAGGTCATTCATTACGCGACAGCCTCCTCGGAGAGAGCGAAGTCGAGTGCTTTCATGTCCAAGCACGCTTTGCACCATTCATCACGGTGGACTTTGCCGGTCACTTTGCTGGTGCGTACGCCTTCAAAATTCGGGCGTTCTGCCCACTTCTTATGGAAGGTGTATCCACACAAGCAGTGGACGACTGTGGTTTCTCCCCTTCGTAGTTCCTGCTGATTGACGATGAGATGAACCAGCGTGCGCCGTGCGGTAGCCTTAGAGGTATTCGAGCGCTTAGTAGTCTCGTTGTTCCCCTCATGAGTGTTGGTAGCGCTCGTGGGGGCTTTCTTCGTATTCGGGGTCATTGCGGTTGTCTCCTTAAGCGACAATGTTTTGGGGTGGGATGGGTGCATCGGTGGTGCCGGATGGGTGCATCGTGGTGATGGTGTCCGGGCGGTAACGCACCCCACTCGGGTCGGTGATAGCCGTGCCTTTGTAGTGGACTCGGACGGGGTAGCCGTTGCTGTAGTGAGTGGCGCGGTGCACGTTGTGGTGCATGGCTTCTTTGCGGATTGCTTCGCGAATGCTGTCGAGGATGTAGATCGCGTTCTGTAGGTTGTCGGGCAGCTCGTCGAACTCCGGGCAAGTGCCGTTGATGTCTTGAATCTCTGCGTTAGCGGCGTCGAGCGAAGCAAGCACACTATCTGCGAGGTATGCGAGCGAGTCTTGTGGCGAGTAGTCGGTCATGCGAAGTTCTCCTTGAGGTATTCGTCAACTTGGCCGTAGACGAAGTCGTTGATGACGGCTTCGAGGTCATGGGCCATGTAGTCAAGTTCGAGCTCGTCGACGTCTTCCCGGTCGAGTCGACTAGTGATCACTTTGATGGCCTGGTTGCGGGCTTCGGCGGGTGTAAGCATTAGTAGTTCTCCTCTTCGTCTCTTATGGCGAGGTCGCGGCCCTCGGCGTCGACGATGGCGTCGTAGCGGTCGAGCCCGCGTAGCTCGTCGTAGTAGGGGTCGTTCGGGTCGAACGGCAGATGATTGTCGTAGTGACCATGGGGGATAGTCATGGGGTGATCTCCTTGATTAGGCGGGGTTACTTGAGTCCGGGGTGCTTTGGCCAAATGTCCCGGTTGCGGGACTGGGCATTGGTGCGGCGCTCGGCGTCGCTGTCCCGGTCGTTGTCGTGGGCGGGTCGAGCCGGGGACTCACAGAGGTTGGTGGACTCGAGCTGTTGATAGTCAGGCACTACGCCGCGCTCCCTTCGAGGTCTGGTAGCTCGTCGAGTCCGAAAAGCTCGAGAAGCGGGGCCGTCGGTACGACATAGCGGTTGCCGATTTGGATCACGCGAACGGGAAACTTTCCCTTGCGGACTGCGGCGTACGCCGTCGACTTGCCGATGCCGAGAAGCTTGGCAGCTTCGGGCAGCGGGATTGTGGGGGTACTTGGAAGAGTCATACCTTCTCCTTTGAGTGTGTTGAGAGAACACAAACTAACGGAAATTTAGGCCGTTATGTGCCCCTAAAGCGAACATAGTATGACCGTTAAGACAGCACAACTCCATGTAGAAAACTCGTGTTATTGTGTCCCTATGACACAAAACGAAGAATGGGCGCTTGAGATGGCGCACACCGTAGCAACGGAAATAAAACGCCTCCGAAATGCGAAGACACCGAAATGGTCACTTAAGCGACTGTCCGAAGAGACCGAAAAGCTCGGCTACCCAATCGGACAAAGTGTGCTGTCCAACCTCGAATATGGGCGCCGGGGGGCTCGACTCGACGTTGCCGAGCTTCTCGTCATTGCAGCAGCCCTTGAAGTGCCCCCCGCCCGCTTACTGTGGCCAAAGTACCCAGACGGGTGGGCGAATTATCTACCGTCCCGCGTCGAGACCGCATTACGAGCGGACTGGCTCTTCACTGGCCGACTCGTTCTCAACCCAGATTTAGACGACCCTATATTCGGTAAACCAGAGCCGTTAGTCGCCCTAGTCGAAGCCCGTGAGCGGCTTTATGAGACTGATGAAGCATTAAAGGAACTTGACGGCAAGACAGATCACTCATGGCTGCTTGAGCAAGCCGGTGAAGTCGCACGTCGAGCTAACGAATTGAATAACGAAATACGCAATTCTGGCGGCGTTGTTCGTCGAGGTTAGGACTTAAAAGATGGCACGCGGTAGGCCGGCTACTCCGTTGGGGACGCATGGGGAAGTTCATGTAACGCCACTGTCGGAAAGTAACAACAAGTTCAGGGCTTCAACCTATCTGAGGTTATTGAACGGTAAAACCGTTCGCGTGCGCGCAACCGGGGCTAGTGAAACGAAAGCTAAACGAGCACTTGAAGAGCGGTGCGCGCAACGACTCCAGGGCGAAGACAACGAGGAACTAGGCACCACCTCGAGACTGTCCCGACTCATGGAGCTATGGATCGCGCAACACGACGTCTCCGAAAGCTCACGCAACACGTACCAAAAATGCATCGACCTACATATCAACCAGCAGATAGGCGACATTCGACTAAACGAGTTGTCAACCCAAAAACTACAGGCATTCCTAGAGTCTCTGAGCCCTGGCACGGCTAAGACAGCACGTGCGGCCCTGGGAAGCGCTGCGGGGCTCGCTGTGCGGTGGGGCGTGATGAACCGCAACCCCGTGCGCGATACGAAACTCAAAGCCACAAAGCGGAAAGACCCCAACGCGCTAACAGACAAAGAGATGGACGACTACCGGAACGCCGTCGAAAAATGGTGTGGCAGCAACGAGATGGGCACCAAACGCGGCGAGTCCCTGCTTGAAATCGTTGACGTGCTGCGCGGTAGTGGCATGAGGATCGGTGAAGTCCTAGGGCTCGTCTGGAGTGACATAGACCTAGACGAAGGCACCGTTGCCATTACCGGCCAAGTGGATAACAAAGGCGGGCGAAAGAATTGGCCTAAGACCGAATCGTCGAGGCGCATAATCACGGTGAAGCAATGCGCCGTCGATGCGCTGCGCAGACAGTGGGAGAAAGAATATCGCCCATATATGGGCGACACTGTGTTCCCAACGCGCAACGGAACCTTCCGCACCGTTGCCAACGTCGAGGGCGACTTAAGGAAGGCTCGAGGGGAGATGAAGATTGTCCCCCACGACTTCAGAAAGACAGTGGCAACACGCATCGAAGAGAGGTACGGCATGTTGGCGGCGTCGCGTCACCTTGGTCATTCCTCGACAAAGGTTACAGAGCAAGCCTATCTTGCACGCCCTGACGTGCTACCGAACTATACCGACGCGTTCTAAATGACTAGAAAGTGTCTAAATAGTAATCGGATTATTTGATAATAGGCCAAATTAGATGGCCAGTTTTAGCGCCCTAAGCTGCACTAACCGGAACCATTGGAAATAGCGATACGGGGCAAAACGACCAAAAACTAAGCGTAGGTTGCGAGTTCAAGTCTCGTCTCCAGCTCAAAAGGAGGCTGGGTCCTAGAGGGGCCTAGCCTTCGTGGTGTTTTGTGGGGGCATCAATAAGCCCAAAAAGCCGGTCAACCATGCGTTGGCGGTTAGCGGGGGAGAGCTTGCGCTGGTTGAGGTGATCGTGCACCCATAGCCCCGTACTAAGCAACATGATGAGCAAGTCATCCTCGTCCGTCTCGGCGGCGGAGGGATCCACCATCCACCGTGCATCCACATCTGCCCATTGGGCAGAAAAATCTGGGTGAGTCTGGGAGTGCACACACATCAGCAGCTTGACGAGCGGATCCTTTTTGCCCATGGAGAGCACCAAGGCGCGGGAGCGCTCGGCCAAACTGAGCTCGCTGGCAGGGTGGCCGCCGGCTAGTTGCTCGAGCTCTTCTTCCCAGCGCTCAGCGCAAAAACGGTGACAATCTACCAGCAGGTTGTGGCGGGTAGGAAAGTGGTAGATGAGACCGGACTTGGACATGCCGGTCGCCTGCGCCAGGGAGTCATAGGTAAGGCCGGAGACATCCTCGGCGGCGATGATGTCGAGCGCAGCTTCAAGGGCTGCGGTCTTTTTGTTGATTCGCGGCATGGGGATCTCCTGATTTGGGGTTATCGCGGAAGCACCAGGCGGTTATCGCGGCTAGGAGTAAGGCGAAGCAAGCTAGGCCGCCGATGGTGGAAAGATACCCGGCATTGTAGGCGCTGGCGGCGGTCGCGTGGGAAGCGGGGTGATGCAGCGCGTCGGTTCCTAGTTCTGCGAGGTGAGGTGGGAGTTCGCGGGTCATGAGTAGGGGCACGAGGGTTCCGGTCAGGGCAATGGAAATCAGGGTGCCAAATTCATAGGAGACCGCCTCTACGCCAGCGGCCATGCCGGTGCGGTGGAGGGGCGCGGCATTGATGATGGCGGTTGAGGATACGGACATGGCAAGGCCCGCGCCTAGGCCGGTGAGGACGAGGGTGACAACGAGTAGGGCAAGCGTCTCGCCTCGGGTTGCGAGCAGCAGGGTCATGCCGGTGGCCATAAGTAGGAATCCGCCGCTTATGAGCGGGAGGAATCCCAGGCGATGCAATGTGGCGCCGCCCAGGATGGAGGTAGGGATGGCAGATAGCGCCATGGCAGAGATGATAAGGCCGGCGTGGAGGGGTGAGAGGGCGTCGACAAGCTGCAGCTTTTGGGTGCTGAGCAGCTCCAGGCCGGACATACCGAACATGGCACCGCCGGCCGCTAAGGCCCCGCCGCTGAAGACGCGGGAGTCAAAGATGTCGAAGGTCAGAAGGGGATCTGACAAGCGGGTCTGGCGGTGGGCAAAGGCGAGCGCGCCGCAGACGAAGACGGCAGCCGCAGCGACGCTCACCGGCCACGCGTGTGGCAGGGATTTTATGGCCAATACCAGGCTGGTAAGAGTGATAAGGGAATACAGGGACGAAGGAAAGTCCCAGTGTTTCAGGGGGTTTGGGGCGTTTGGCGGAGCTAGGAGCAAGGTCAACGCGAGGGCAAGGGCCACGACGGGGACATTGAGTAGGAAGACCGAGCCCCACCAGAAGTGCTCCAAAAAGAAGCCGCCCACGGTGGGGCCGGCCGCCGCGCCGATGACGGCGACGGAACCCCAAATGCCAATGGCCGTGTTGCGCTCCACCTCATCGGGAAAGGTAAGGCGGATAAGGGCAAGGCTCGATGGCATCATGATGGCGGCGCCGCAGCCGAGGAAGGCCCGGCTTAGGACCAGCGCCCAGGCGCTGGGGGAGTAGGCGGCGAGTAGGGAGGCGCCGCCGAAAATGGCCAGACCGATGAGGAACATTCGCCGGTGGCCGGTGCGATCACCTAGCGTGCCGGTACCGAGAAGGAGACCGGAGAGTACCAACGCGTAGGCGTTGATAATCCAGAGTTGCTGGGTATCGGTGGTGTGCAATTGCTGTGATAGCTGCGGCAATGCGGTGTAGAGGATGGAATTATCCAGCCCAACCATGAGTAACCCCAGAGAGATGACGGCGCAGAAAGACCACCGCTGTGCGGCCGTGGAGGCCGGAGCGGTAAGGCTTCGTGCGCGGGGCGGGTGGATACTCATAGCAGAGTAAACAGTACCGAACGGTCGTTATAGTTTACAGTCAAAGATAGGTTAGTATTGCCTTCCTCACAGCTGGACGCAGTGTGTGAGTGTATAGGAGAATAGTGGACTTTCCTGCGGTGTAAGTAGCACAGTGGTATTAGCACCAATTAAGAGTTAAGGATGATAATTAATGGCACGTAACTATGCAGAACAGCTAGTTGACACCCTAGAAAAGCAGGGTGTCGAGCGCATTTATGGCCTGGTCGGTGACTCTCTGAATCCGATTGTGGATGCAGTTCGTCGCTCCTCCATCGAGTGGATTCACGTCCGCAATGAGGAGGCTGCAGCCTTCGCCGCTGAGGCAGATTCCCTGACCACCGGCAAGCTGGCAGTATGTGCTGCATCCTGCGGTCCGGGCAACACTCACCTCATCCAGGGCCTGTATGACGCCCACCGCAACGGCGCCAAGGTTCTGGCGCTGGCTTCCCACATTCCATCCCGCCAGATCGGCTCCAAGTTCTTCCAGGAGACCCACCCAGAGGCAATCTTCCAGGAGTGCTCTGGTTATTGCGAGATGGTCAATTCCGCAGAGCAGGGCGGTGTTGTCCTGCACCACGCCATTCAGTCCACCATGGCGGGCAACGGTGTTTCCGTGCTGGTCATCCCGGGCGACGTCTCCATGCAGGACGCCGACGATGACTCCTTTGTGGAGTCTAAGATCTCTACCGGTCGCCCGGTTGTCTTCCCAGACCCAGCCGAGGCTGCGGCCCTGACCCAGGCCATCAACGAGGCTAAGACTGTCACCCTCTTCGTTGGTGCTGGCGTCAAGGATGCCCGCGAACAGGTGCTGAAGCTGGCGGAGAAGATTAAGGCTCCTATCGGCCACGCCTTGGGTGGCAAGATGTACATCCAGTACGAGAATCCATTCGATGTGGGCATGAATGGCCTGCTGGGCTACGGCGCAGCACACGAGGCCACCCACGAGGCTGACCTGCTCATCCTGTTGGGCACCGACTTCCCGTACAACGACTTCCTGCCGGATGCCAATGTGGCACAGGTGGACATCAACGGCTCCCACATCGGCCGCCGCACCAAGATTTCTTATCCGGTTACCGGCGATGTAGCCGCTACCATCGAGAACATCCTGCCGCACGTGGATGAGAAGAAGGATCGCTCCTTCCTGGACAAGATGCTCAAGAAGCACTACGGCAAGCTGGAGCACGTCGTTGAGGCTTATACCTCCAACGTGGACAAGCACACCCCGATCCACCCAGAGTACGTTGCTGACCTCATTGACAAGAACGCCGATGAGGATGCCATCTTCACCGTCGATACCGGTATGTGCAACGTCTGGGGCGCTCGCTACATCACCGCTAACGGCAAGCGCGAGCAGATCGGCTCCTTCCGCCACGGCACCATGGCCAACGCCCTGCCACAGGCACTGGGTGCACAGGCCGCTAACCCGGGCCGCCAGGTCATCACCTTCTCCGGTGACGGCGGACTGTCCATGCTGATGGGTGAGCTGCTCACCGTGAAGCTGCACAACCTGCCTATCAAGATGTTCGTGTTCAACAACTCTTCCTTGGGCATGGTTAAGCTGGAGATGCTGGTGCAGGGTCTGCCGGAGCACGAGACCGACCACGATTCCGTCAACTTTGCCAAGATTGCAGAGGCTTCCGGCATCAAGCACTTCCGCATCGAGGATCCGAAGGACGCACCGGAGCAGATCAAGAAGGCGCTGGCTTATAACGGCCCGGCTCTTATCGACGTCGTTACTGACCCCAACGCCCTCTCCCTGCCACCGACGCTGACCATCGAGCAGCTCATGGGCTTCTCCAAGGCTGCAACCCGCACCGTTCTGGACGGTGGCGTTGGCCAGATGATCACCATGGCAAAGTCCAACCTGCGCAATATCCCACGCCCGCAGGACTTCTAAATAGCGCGCCGCGTTAGTTACCACGCTCTTCCTCACTAGGGGAGGGGCGTGGTTTTCTTTTGGCGGCGACCAGGGCGAGCATCTATGTTCACAGGATTCAGTCAGAAACTCTTCAGTAGGCTGGGAAGCAAGCGTGTCATGATTGCGTGATAGAAAATCGCAACCTTTAAGGGAGTCTGAGGAGAACATGGAAGACAAAAAACTCGCCAAGGTTCTTGTCGTCGATGACGAGCCCAATATCGTGGAGCTGCTCACCGTATCGTTGAAGTTCCAGAACTTCGAGGTCTTCAGCGCCAATTCCGGCCACGAGGCGCTGCGCGTAGCCCGTGAGGTAAACCCTGATGCCTACATCCTGGACGTGATGATGCCGGGCATGGACGGCTTCGAGCTGCTAGGAAAGCTGCGTCAGGAGGGGCTGGACGGCCCGGTGCTGTACCTCACGGCAAAGGATGGGGTGGACCAGCGCATCCACGGCCTGACCATCGGTGCGGATGATTATGTGACCAAGCCATTTAGCTTGGAAGAGGTCATCACCCGCCTGCGCGTCATCATGCGCCGCGGTGGTGCGGCGGAAGAATCCACCAACGACGCCACCATGAGCTACGCAGATTTGACGCTTAATGATGACACCCATGAGGTCACCAAGGCCGGTGAGCTCATCGAGCTTTCCCCCACCGAGTTCAATCTGTTGCGCTACCTCATGCAGAACAAGGAAGTGGTGCTGTCTAAGTCCAAGATTTTGGATAACGTGTGGCACTACGATTTCGGCGGCGATGGCAACGTGGTCGAGTCCTATATCTCCTACCTGCGCCGCAAGATTGATACGGGCGATACCCAGTTGATCCACACCGTGCGCGGCGTGGGTTATGTACTGCGCACCCCGCGCTCCTAAAGTGCTGTAGTAATGGAAGATTCACAGGAGACTCAGGGCCAGGCGCCTGCGCCGGCGGCAGCGCGCCCGCAATCCATGTGGCATGAAGGCCTAGGGCAAGACGAGGGGGAGGACAAGTCCTCCAAGCGGCGGATGTTTTCCCAGATTCCGCAGGCGATGCCGCTGCGAACGTGGTTGGTCATCCTCCTTGTCGTAGTCTCTGGGCTGGGTATTACAGGCTCGTCCTTTGCGGTGAACTCCATTATGCGCAATGTGCTCTTTAATAACGTCGATGATGAGCTGCGCTCCGCATCGACTACGTGGGCACGCGATATCAGCAATGACTTCTTTATCGGTGATCACACCAAGCGCCCGCCTACCGAATACGTGGTGCTGAACTACCTGCCCAATGGCACCATCCGCTATTCGGGGCCGTCTTCGACCACACCGAATGCAGAGAATATCCCGCTTGGCGGTTATCCCACCACCGTTGGGTCCATCGAGAACAATACTAAGTGGCGCGCGCTGGCTTTTGCGGATTCTAATGGCGTCATCACGGTCATCGCCAAGGATATGACCCATGAAAAGGAAATCCTGCACGGCCTGGCGATGGTGCAGGTGACCATCGCCGCCATCGCCTTGGCTGCCATTGCGGCCGTGGGTTTCTGGTTTATTCGCAGGGCGTTGCGGCCGCTGCGGGTGGTGGAAAAGACGGCGTCGGAAATCGCGGCGGGCGACCTGGACAAGCGCGTTCCCAAGTGGCCGCTGCATACCGAGGTGGGCCAGCTGGCCGCCGCGCTCAATATCATGTTGGGGCAGCTGCAACGCTCCGTCGTGCGTGCGCAGGACAAAGAGGAACAGATGCGCCGCTTCGTAGGCGATGCCTCACACGAGCTGCGCACGCCGCTTACTAGCCTGCGCGGCTATACCGAGCTCTATCGCTCCGGTGCCACCAAGGACGTGGACATGGTCTTTTCTAAGATCGACGATGAATCGAAGCGCATGTCCCTGCTGGTGGAGGATTTGCTGGCGCTTACCCGCGCCGAGGGCACACGCCTCGACCTGCGTCCGGTGGATCTATTGGAACTGGCCCTGTCCGTAGGCTCGTCCGCGCGTGCGGCCTTCCCCGGCCGCGAGATTTCGGTGGCCAATGAGGCCAAGTCCATTCCCGTGGTCAATGGTGATGCCAGCCGCCTGCACCAGGTGCTGCTTAATCTAGTGACCAATGGCATCCGCCACGGCGGCGAGGGTGCCACGGTGACGCTGCGCCTGCGCCGCGAGGCCAATGATGTGCTGGTCGATGTCAGCGATGACGGCAAGGGCATGTCCCAGGAAGATGCGGCGCACATCTTCGAGCGCTTTTACCGCGCCGATACCTCGCGCACCCGCGATACCGGCGGGTCCGGCCTGGGCTTGGCCATCGTCCACTCCTTGGTGGAGCAGCACGATGGCAGCATTAGCGTCGACTCCGAGCTCGGCCGCGGCACCACCTTTACGGTGCGCCTGCCCGCGCTTGCCGACGCCCCCTCTGAGTCCTAGTCCTCCTCCCGAAAGCCTTCCTCGTTGCAGCCCAGGTGCTGGCGGATGCGGGCGGCCGCCTCATCCATCGCAGCATCGTCGGTGTTATCGGCGTCGAAGGCCTTGGCAAAGTCATACTCTTCCATCTTCTCGGTAGGGAAGAGGTGGATGTGAGTATGTGGGACGTCGAATCCGGCGATGATGTAGCCAGTGCGCGGGGTATTGAACGCGGTCTTGATGGCACCGCCGATCTCCAGGGCGACCTCGTTGAGGTGGGCCCAAGTCTGTGGATCCAGGTCGGTCCACTTATCTATTTCCTCGATGGGCACGACCAGGGTGTGGCCGTAGCGCAGCGGCTCGATGGAGAGGAAAGCCACGCAGGTCTCATCGCGATAGACAAAGCGAGCGGGTAGTTCACCGTTAATGATCTTGCTAAATACAGAAGCCATGTGTGCCAGGCTACCCGCTGGTTATGATGGTGGGCATGCGCATTCTCGTAATTGGTTCGGGCGGCCGTGAACACGCCCTTGTTAAGGGCCTGTCCGCCGACCCCCAGAGCACCGAAATCCATGCCGCGCCGGGCAGCGCGGCCATGTCCACTCTCGCCACAGTCCACCCGGAATACTCCCAGGTAGATGATGCCGACCGCATGGTAGAACTGGCCCGGGATATCGCCGCCGATCTTGTCGTCATCGGCCCCGAGGTACCGCTCGTTGCTGGCGTGGCAGATGCCCTGCGCGCCGCCGGCATCGCGGTCTTCGGACCTAACAAGGAAGCAGCCCAGATCGAGGGATCCAAGGCCTTTGCCAAAGACGTTATGGAGGCGGCAGGAGTCAAGACCGCTCGCGCGGAACAGCTACGCCCAGGTGCGGCCGAGGAAGACATTGAGGCCGCGCTCGACCGCTTCGGCCCACAGTTTGTGGTCAAAGACGATGGCCTTGCCGGTGGCAAGGGCGTGGTGGTCACCGCGGACCGCGCCGCCGCTCGCGCCCACGTCGATACCGTCCTTGCCGCTGGTAACCCGGTGTTGCTGGAGTCTTTCCTCGATGGACCTGAAATTTCGCTTTTCTGCCTGGTTGACGGCGAGACCGTCGTCCCGCTGCTGCCAGCTCAAGACCACAAGCGCGCCTATGACAACGACGAAGGCCCCAATACCGGCGGCATGGGTGCGTACACCCCGTTGCCGTGGCTGCCGGAGGAGGGCGTGCAGCGCATCGTGGACGAGGTTTGCGTCCCAGTGACCAAGGAGATGGTGCGCCGCGGCACCCCATATTCCGGCCTGCTTTATGCCGGCTTGGCGTGGGGCGAAGAGGGCCCGGCCGTAGTCGAGTTCAACTGCCGCTTCGGCGATCCAGAGACCCAGGCCGTGCTTTCCCTTCTCAAGTCCCCATTGGCCGAGGCCCTCCACGCCACTGCGACTGGCACCCTGGCCGAGCTCGCGCCGCTGGAATGGGAGGATGGCTTCGCCGTTATCGTAGTCATGGCGGCCGAAGGCTACCCGGCCTCCCCGCGCAAGGGCGATGCCATCTCCGGAGCTGCGCTGGATGATCCGCAACGCGTCCTGCACGCCGGCACCGTTCACACCGACGGGGCCTACCGCACCGCGGGCGGCCGCGTGCTTAGCGTGCTGGGCAAGGGTTCCACGCTGGCTGAAGCGCGAGCAGACGCCTACGCCACCGTCGACGACATCGAGTTTGCGGGTGGTTTTGTCCGCCGGGACATCGGCAAGCGAGCAGAAGACGGTGAGATTTCTCTCTAACCCTTCACCCCGCGGTGGGGCAGGCATGGAATAATAGCCACGTGGCTGAAAAGAAGAAGATTTCCAACGTCCTGTCCTCCCGCTATGCCTCCGCAGAGCTGTCCAATATCTGGAGCCCGGAGCATAAAATCATTCTGGAACGCAAGCTCTGGATTGCGGTTATGCGCGCCCAAAAGGATTTGGGCGTAGACATCCCCTCCAAAGCCATCGATGCCTACGAAGCCGTGGTGGAAGACGTGAACCTCGAGTCCATCGCGGAGCGCGAGCGCGTGACCCGCCACGATGTGAAGGCCCGCATCGAGGAGTTCAATGCGTTGGCCGGTTATGAGCACATCCACAAGGGCATGACCAGCCGTGATCTCACCGAGAACGTGGAACAGCTGCAAATCCACACCTCGTTGGAGATCATCCGCGATAAGGCCATTGCCGTGGTCTCCCGCATCGGCCGTCATGCCGCCGAGTACCAGTCTCTGGTTATGGCCGGCCGCTCCCATAATGTGGCCGCGCAGGCTACTACCCTGGGCAAGCGCTTTGCTACGGCCGGCGACGAGATGCTGCTGGCCATAGAGCGCGTCGAAGATCTTCTTGCGCGCTACCCGCTGCGCGGCATCAAGGGGCCAATGGGCACCTCCCAGGACATGCTGGATCTCATGGGCGGCTCCGAAGACAAACTTGCCTCCCTGGAGACCGCCATCGCGGATTACCTGGGCTTCCACCGCATCTTCAACTCCGTGGGCCAGGTCTACCCACGCTCCCTCGACTTCGACGCCATCTCTGCCCTGGTGGAGCTCGGCGCCGCCCCGTCCTCGTTGGCAACTACCATCCGCCTGATGGCCGGCAATGAGACCGTCACCGAAGGCTTCAAGGAAGGCCAGGTGGGCTCTTCTGCCATGCCGCACAAGATGAACGCCCGCTCCTGCGAGCGCGTCGGCGGCCTGCAGGTCATCCTCCGCGGCTACCTCACCATGGCCGCAGACCTGGCCGGCCAGCAGTGGAACGAAGGCGATGTCTTCTGCTCCGTCGTCCGCCGCGTCGCGCTTCCCGACGCCTTCTTTGCCCTCGACGGCCAATTCGAAACCTTCCTCACCGTCCTCGACGAGTTCGGCGCCTTCCCCGCCATGATTGACCGCGAATTGGAGCGCTACCTGCCCTTCCTGGCTACCACCCGCATCCTCATGGCGGCCGTGCGTGCCGGCGTGGGCCGCGAGACCGCCCACGAGGTCATCAAGGAAAACGCCGTGGCTGTTGCGCTCAATATGCGCGAAAATGGTGGCGAGCAGGACTTGGTCCAGCGCCTTGCAGCCGATGATCGCCTGCCCATGGACGAGTCCGACCTCGAAGCCGCCCTGGCCGATAAGCACGCCTTCATCGGCGCTGCCGAGTCCCAGGTCAACCAGGTGCTCAACCGCATTAACGCCTTGGTAGGCGAGCACCCCAAGGCCGCGGCTTATACCCCGGGCGAGATCCTCTAGCTCGCTTTTTCCGGCTCCCTTCGTAATTCCAGCCCCCTTCGCAATTCGATCAAATAGTCCCCGAGTCCCGCTGAACTGGCCCCCGAAAGTTGGACTGGTTTAATTCTAGGCGGTTAGGGCTTCAA
>ERZ1031329.7-NODE-7-length-127472-cov-8.547753_pt1 | contig 127472 bp, 118 predicted proteins | sample MGYA00518053_ERZ1031329 | MGnify/ENA primary metagenome ERZ1031329 (study PRJEB33718, sample SAMN03159840) | human skin metagenome | collected 2014-02-25 | study: EMG produced TPA metagenomics assembly of the PRJNA266117 data set (Human skin bacterial metagenome... | reverse complement strand
AGATCTACACTATCCTCTTCGTCGGCAGCGTCAGATGTGTATAAGAGACAGGACTTGGCGGTTAGCCTGAACTCGCGGCAGGCACCACAGTCGGGCTGGCGCAGCTGGGTTCATAAGGCCACCTGGGGCGCAATTTCACCGCGGGAATCATCGTCGGCACGCAAGCAACGCGAGCTGATAGAGCGGGTGCGACAGCCTATCTACGGTGACTACAACATCGCTGTTGTCAGCGTGAAAGGTGGCGTCGGCAAGACGTCGACAACCATGTGCCTGGGCGCCACGCTTGCAAGCCTGCGCAGTGACCGAATCGTCGCAATCGACGCGAATCCGGACTTTGGCACCCTCGGCGCACGCGTCACCGCGGCCAACCCCGCATCAATTCGCGATCTGCTCCGAGCCCCGGATACGGACAAATACGCGCAGGTCCGCGCGTACACATCTCACACTCCATCGCGCCTGGAGGTTGTCGGCAGCGACCAAAACCCGACATCGACGATCGCGCTTTCCGACGGTGAATACTGCGCAGCCCTCGACATCCTTCGGCGTCATTACAATGTGAGCCTGACTGATTGCGGTACCGGCCTGACGCAGCCCATCGCCGCTTCGATTCTTTCTGCGGCCAATTGCCTGGTGCTGGTCACCACGCCCGCACTGGACGGCGTGAAAAGCGCCTGGACGACGTTGGATTGGCTTTCAGCGCACGGCTTCGAACGGCTGGTTTCTACCACTGTCGTGGTGGTCAACGAGCTAAATAAACAGGGGCTGTCCACAGAGACCGTGCACGAACTATTTGCCCAGCGCTGCCGCGCAGTGCAGGTCATCCCCTATGACCCGCACATTGCGAATGGCGCGAATATCGAGCTGGACAATCTCCAGCCCGCCACTACCCAGAGCTATCTCGAATTGGCGGCCATGATTGCCGATGACTTCGCGCCGACTACGGGCCGTCACAGTTTTGTTTAGCTCAGGTGCTGACGAATCCCCTCGACATCGACCTCCTGAACGGAGGCGGGCTTGAAGGTGGCGTCGCGGTCCTTGTCCACCAAAACCGCCCGCACGCCTTCGGCAAAATTGGGGTGCTGACGCATGTAAGCGCCGAGCTTCATCTCCCGGTTCAGAGCCTCCTGCAGCGTAACCCCCGGACCCGCGTTCGCTGCATAGAGCTCCGCTGCCGCCACGAGACTCTCCGGGTTGGCGGGTGCCAGCAGATCGCGGAAGGTCTCCACTGTTGACGACGCACAGGAGCCAGCCTCAGCGGCTTCGTTGAGAGCACGCTCAATCTCCAACCAGCTATCAGCGCCGAAGCAGGCCTCGATGCAATCGCTCCACTCGGCCAGCTGCGGCTCACCGAGCAGCTCACGAGCCTCAGCCGAGTCCACATCGAGCGCATACTCCGCAAGCGCCGAATCAATTCCGTCTCGGTCCAGTGCCGCGACGAACTCGTCCAGTTGCGCGGATGACACCGCATGCGTTGCCCATCCAGCCCACAGCATGTCCGCCGCAGTTAGGCGGTAACCGGTCAGTCCTGCAAACCGAGCAATCGCCGGCGAGGGCCCTCCCAACTGAGTGTTCACATGCTGCGAAAAATAGGTAATACCCACATCGGGAACAAAGCCGATTGCCATTTCTGGCATGGAGGCGTTGGCTCGCTCAGTCACGATTCGATGGGAGCCGTGCATGGAAACTCCCAGGCCACCGCCCATAGCGATGCCATCAATAATCGCGATATATGGTTTGGACTGCGCAAATTCCGCAATCATCGCGTTCATCTCGTACTCGTCCCGGAAGAACTTCTCCACCTGCTCCGGAACACCATCGAGCACAGCCTGCCGAACTGCGCGCACGTCACCACCGGCACAAAACGCCTTGGGGTGACCGGATGAAACAACAATGTGATCCACCGAGTCGTCGTCACGCCATGCGCGGAGCCCCTCGACGACCTCGGTGACCATATCTAAATCGAGTGAATTAAGTGCCTTCGGCCTGTTCAACCGAAGGTGACCAGATCGCCCGTGGACTTCTCGCAGCACCTTTGGCTCATCAACCTCGGTGCGTGCCGTGCCAGAACCGTTATCAGTAGCAGTCATGCCACCCAGTGTGACACAGATAACTATCTATGGAAAGGCTCTGGCTTGATGGAACGACTGACGGCCGCGAGAACTGCCTAAACAAAGAAGCTACTTCTTCTTGCTCTTCTTGCCCTTCTTGTGCTTCTTGCCCTTCTTATCGGACTTGCCTGCACCCTTCACACGGTCAGCTTCGAGCTTCGCGGCAACGTCCGGCACATAGCGGAATTCAGTACGCGGCGGACGCTCGTAGCTCCCCTCAGACTCCGGACGCTCCGGAATTTCCGGAACATCCCGCTGAATGTGCTCGTACGGAATGGTGGTCAGCAGGTGGTTGATGACATTGATACGCGAGCGCTTCTTGTCCTCGGACTCAACCGTGAACCACGGTGCGGACGGGATATCAGTGTGGATGAACATCTCATCCTTAGCGCGGGAGTAGTCCTCCCAGCGAGTGATGGACTCCAGGTCCATCGGCGAGAGCTTCCAGCGGCGCAGCGGATCTTCACGACGGGACTTGAAGCGAGCAACCTGCTCCTCGTCCGACACGGAGAACCAGTATTTGCGCAGGATAATGCCGTCTTCAACCAGCAGACGCTCGAAGATTGGAGCCTGGTGCAGGAAGCGACGGTACTCCTGCGAGGTACAGAAGCCCATGACGCGCTCAACGCCGGCGCGGTTGTACCAGGAGCGGTCGAAAATCACGATTTCGCCGGCAGTCGGAAGCTTTTCGACATAACGCTGGAAGTACCACTGACCCTGCTCACGGCTCGTCGGAGCCGGCAGAGCCTCAATGCGACAGGTACGGGGATTCAGGTACTGCGTGATGCGCTTAATGGCCGACCCCTTGCCGGCGGCGTCACGGCCCTCCATCACGATGACAATTCGGGCACCGGTTTCTACCACCCACTGCTGCATTTCGACGAGCTCTGCCTGGAGCTTTTTGAGCTCGGCCTCATAAGCCTTCTTGTCGAGCTTCGGTGGGCGCTGGACGTCGTCATTATTCATAGTCCTCAGCTTACCTGGCACCCTGCCCTGACCCTATTCACCGGGTTTAACCGAGGGGTCTAATCGCAAACCTAATTGGAGCCCTAGTCACGCGAGTAAAGACGCAGCGTGACCTGTGCAACAAGCCCAGCAAAGACCATGCCGATAATGACCACGATTGGCGCCACCACACCAATATCGCCGTTGGTCAGCGGCGCCAGAAGCTGTGCCTTGTACAGGTTACTCAGCGCCGGATCGATGACCGTCGCCTTACCCAGGAACAGCGCACCAATAGCCAGCAGACCACCAATCAACGACGCAATCACAGCCTCGAGGACGAACGGCGCCTGTGTGAACCAGCGGCTGGCACCGACCATACGCATAATCTCAACTTCCTTACGACGCGAGAACGCCGCAATCTGGACCATGTTCGCAATCAGGAACACAGCGGCAACGGCCTGCACCGCCGCCAGCAGGAAGGTCGCATTTCGCACCGAGTCCAGGTTCTGAGCTGCAGTACCGATCTCTTCATGCTGGTCAGTAACGTGGTCGACCTGTGGCAGCTCCCGAATCGGATCGAGCGGGCTGACATCGGTCGGGTCGCTCAGACGCACCATCACGACAGCCGGCAGCGACTCCGGCGTCGCATTTTCTACGAGCACGGGGTCGCTATCCTTAAACATCTCCACGAAGTGGTCAAAGTTTTGCTGACGATTTCGGAAGGTCACCGAATCAACGCCGTCAGTCTCTTCAAGCTTGCCGACGACCTCAGCACACTCCGGCGAGGAGCAAGTTTGGTCCTCGGCGGAGATTTGTTCATTCAGTTCAATCTGCACTTCTACGCGATCGAGATAGAGATCCTTCGTGCGGCTAGTCTGCTCAGTAACCAGGATGCCGGTCGCAAGCAGCGCCAACGACACCGCAGTCGTAATAATCATCGCGATAGTCATCGTGATGTTTCGGCCCAAGGAGGAGAAAGCCTCACCGAGGACAAAGCGAGTCTTCATAGGTCAATAATACCTTTCGAATGAGTTCTTCTACCGATGGACTGTCTGCTAATTGTTCAGGCCGTAAACACCCGTGGCGTCGTCACGCACAAGACGCCCCAGCTCCAGCTCCAGTACGCGGCGACGCATGGAGTCCACGGCATCGTTGTCGTGAGTCGACACGATAACGGTCGTGCCCATCCGATTGATGCGGTCAAGCAGGAGCATGATGTCACCGGAAGTGCTTGGGTCGAGGTTGCCGGTGGGCTCGTCGGCAAGCAAGATGAGCGGGCGATTGACGAAGGCGCGAGCAATGGCAACGCGCTGCTGTTCACCACCAGACAACTCGTGCGGGTAGCGATTTTCCTTGCCTGCGAGCCCGACCATTTCGAGCGTTTCCGGAACTGCCTTGTCGATTTTCGCCTTCGGCTTGCCAATTACCTGCAATGCGAACGCGACATTTTCGTACACGGTCTTCTTTGGCAGCAGGCGGAAGTCCTGGAAGACGTACCCTACTTTTTGGCGCAATTTCGGGATGTTGCGGCGAGAAATCTTAGTCAGATCCTGGCCTGCAACCGTCAGTTTTCCTGAATCCACTTTCTCTTCACGCACCATTAGGCGCAGGAAGGTCGACTTACCAGAGCCCGACGGTCCAATGAGAAAGACAAACTCACCTTTATCTATGTGGACTGAAACGTCGTCTAGAGCTGGTCGGCTAGAAGTCGAATAGGACTTGGTAACCCCGTCGAAAGTGATCATAGATAGACACTCTAATCACTTAGGCCACTCAAGTCACTCTGGAATGCATGGAATTGGGCGCCGGGATGGCGAGACTGCGAGGCTAGGTGGCGTTGCCCCCCCCCCAGAGCGCGTGACCACACAGAAGTGCACACTACGGCAGCATTCGAAATTATTTTCCCAAAAAATCTTCAAATCCCCCTTTACTTCGCCTACCTGTTCGATTAAAATGAGCCATGAAAGATTAAACGCGAGGATTGAAAACGCCGAATAACGTCGCCGAGCTGCTTAAAGCTCGGAAAATTGACACCCAGAGTTAGTCGAAAATACTTTCCCTACCTCTTCCTTATTTCAACATTTCAACGTCCAGGCCTTATCTTTCAGGGGGATTCAACAATGGCCAGCGGGGAACATATACCACGGAAACGCACTTACGCTGCGGCGATGGAAGCAACAGCGCCACGCTTTCACCATGAGATTTCTCAAACAGCACCAGCACGTCTTGGAATTGACCGTAATCGAGCTGACTTGAAGCTTGCCCTTGCTTGTGTTCCCTCTTCTTCAACAAAAGATGTCGAAGATTACATCGCCAAAATCGCTCCAGCTCTTGGCATGTCGCGCGGGAGAACACTCCAGTACATCGATATCGGGATGCAGCTAGAGCGGCTCCCGCGGTTGAAAGAGCTTCTGCTCAAACGCGCACAGCTACCGCTTCCCCACATGCGGGTCATTGCCACAGCCATCCTCCCCTTGGATGACACCTCTGCTGTGAAATATTTCGAAGACCATCTCCTCGAACTGATCACGCCGAGAGTCAATGGTGAAGTTCTTCGCGGGGTTCGGAGTCTTCAACAGAATATTCAGCGATTTATTAATGAAGTCAGCCCACTATTGCGCCCTAAAAATGAGTACGACCCGCCGATTACTTCGTTTCAAAAAGGCATCGAGCAAAAAGCTGGCGAATCTATAAAGTTCGAGTCAAAGGACAACCTCACTGAAGTCACCATGGAACTGATGCCTGAGCGGGCAATTGAGTTTCAGAAGGTCTTGGAAGAAATTACCGCTGATCAGGACTGCGACTTCGTCGAGGCTTTTTCACACCTTCTGCACGGAACTGCTCAGGTCACCGCCACGTTGAATCTGTACTGCCCACTTACTCAAGACAAGCCACAGGAGGCATGGATTGGCGGTCTGGGGTGGATCAACAAAATCGCTACTGAATCCTGGCTCGACCGGGTCACTAGCATCCGGCTACTAGCGGATGAGAAAACGGAAAAGTACTCGCCAACAGAGCGACAGCGGACTTACGTCCAAGGTAGAGACGGCACCTGCCGCTTTCCCGGATGCGATGTCGATGCAACGAAGTGCGACATCGACCACATTCAGCCGTATAACCACGAGAATCCCGAAGAAGGTGGCCAAACCGAAACGCCCAACCTCCATTGCCTATGCCGCCGCCACCACAATCTAAAAACGGCCGGTCTTTGGAATGTCGTGCGCGATATCGACGGCGTGGAGTACTGGACCTCCGCCACTGATCAAAGCACCGAAAAAGCTGCGCTTATCAGCACAGAATCAGGACCGCTCTCCGGCCACGGTCGCTACTCTTTCGACCTGCGCAAGACAAAGAAAGCACAGACGCTCAAGGAGTACAACGAGCAGAGATTGGAAAACCTCCGCGAATCACAGGAGCTGACAAATCAGGCTCGCGAAGAACTGGGAATGAACAAAAACGAGAGAAACGGAGAAGCCGACGAGCCCACCACGCCGGAAACACAGGAAACGCCGGAAACACCCGAGGCACCGGAAACGCCCGAAGACGAACCGCCCTTCTAGCGCTACTCCCCTTCGGACTGCTGAGCCATGCGCCAGCGAATACCGGCCTCGATGAAACCGTCGAGGTCACCGTCGAGGACCGACTGTGGATTGTTGACTTCGTACTCGGTGCGCAGGTCCTTAACCATCTGGTACGGGTGCAGCACATAGGAGCGCATCTGGTTACCCCACGAGGCATTGCCGCCTGCACCGAGAGCATCCAGCTCCGCGCGCTCTTCCTGGCGCTTCTTCTCCAGCAACTTCGCCTGCAGAACACGCATAGCAGATGCCTTGTTCTGGTGCTGGGACTTCTCGTTCTGGCAAGTCACCACGATGCCGGTCGGGACGTGCGTAAGTCGGACCGCAGAGTCCGTGGTGTTCACCGACTGCCCACCTGGGCCGGAGGAGCGGTAGACGTCGATACGCAAATCTGACTCGGGGATGTCGATGTGATCCGTTTCCTCCACAACCGGCAGCACCTCGACCTCAGCGAAGGAGGTCTGGCGGCGTCCCTGGTTGTCGAAAGGACTAATACGAACCAGACGGTGCGCGCCCTGTTCGACTGAGAGGGTGCCGTACATGTACTCGCCATGGACGACGAAAGTAGCGGACTTAATACCGGCCTCTTCAGCGTAGGACGTGTCGTAAACCTCGACCTTATGCCCGTGTTTGTCGGCCCAGCGCAGGTACATGCGCATGAGCATCTCGGCCCAGTCAGCGGCATCCACGCCACCGGCACCGGAGCGGATGTTGATGACCGCCTCGCGCTCGTCGTAAGGCCCCGAAAGCATCGTCGTGACCTCGAGGGATTCGATGTCGGCACGCAGCTCAGCGCGTTCGGCATCGGCCATCTCGACGGCGTCGGGGTCGCCCTCCTCTTCCGCGAGTTCGTACATCACGGAGAGATCGTCGAGGCGCCCGCGCAGCGAGTCAATCTTTTTCTTCTTCGCCTGCGCCTGCGACAGTGCACTGGTGACCTGCTGCGCGTGGTCGGGGTCATCCCACAGCGACGGGTCGGCGGCCTGGGCTTCCAACTCCCTGATCCGGTCGGAAAGCTCGTCGACATCGACCACCTTCTCAATGGTGGTCAGCGTCGCGTCGAGTTCTTTGAGGTCAGCATTCAGATCCGGGTTCACGGGTACTACCTTAGCTATACCTCCTGTTTCGGTGCACAATAGGACGTATGTCTGAATCCACCGCCAGCCAAGATTCCAGCCAAGACCCGCACCAAGATTCCAGCCAAGATCTAGAACTCTTTCTCTCCCAAGTATCCGAGTCGATTGTGACATCGGATACCAGTGTTGCGGTTGCCATCGTGAAGCGTGCCGCTGCCATTGCTGCTCGCATGCGCGACGAAGGCCTGGTCACGGAGTACAAGACATCGATTTCCGACGTCGTCACCGCGGCCGACCGCGCAGCGGAAAAGTTCGTCGTCGAGGCTTTGGCCGCGCTCCGCCCGGAGGACGGCATTCTTGGCGAGGAAGGATCGGCGAAGGAGTCCCAGTCTGGTCGCACGTGGGTGATTGACCCCGTCGATGGCACCTACAACTTCACCACTGGTTCGGACTACTGGTGCAGCGCATTAGCGCTGGTTATGGGCGATGCGAACAATCCGGACGAGGTCATCCTCGGCGCGGTGCACCGTCCGGCCACGGGCGAAAGCTGGATTGGTGGCCCCAATCTCCCGACCACTCGTATCAACATTGACGGCACTGTTGACGATCTCCGGGTCACTGACCACCCGCTTTCGGAAGTCTGCGCAGCGACCTACCTCCACACCACGGTGGTGAACTCGAGCGAGGAATCCGAGGTCAGAGCCACAAAGTCCTGGTTGGATGCAGTGTCCCGCAGCGCTACCTGGCGCATGCTGGGCTCAGCGTCGGTGGATATGGCCGGCGTGGCCGACGGCCGCATCGGCGTATGGTTCCAGCGCGACGTCGCGGCTTGGGACTGGCTGCCTGGATATGCGCTTATTACGGGTGCAGGCGGCGAAGGCACGTCGGTGGGGCGCTGGAAGCTCGCGGGCTCGAGTGGCCAGGTCGCAGAGTTACGTGAGGTTCTGCGCTAGAATTTCGGCCATGACCACCTCTTACTCCGAAGATCTCGCCCTCGCACTCTCGCTTGCCGACGCAGCCGACGACCTCACTATGTCCCGCTTTGAGGCGGCCAATCTAGTCGTCGAGTCCAAGCCCGACCTCACACCGGTCTCCGATGCCGATATCGCGTGCGAAAAGCTGCTCCGCGAGATTCTGTCGGACAAGCGTCCGAACGATGAAGTTCTCGGCGAAGAATTCGGTGGCGAAGCTGTGTTTGAGGGCCGTCAGTGGGTCATCGACCCCATCGACGGCACGAAGAACTTCGTGCGCAATGTCCCGGTCTGGGCAACCCTGATTGCCCTGTTGGAGGACGGCAAGCCAGTTGTCGGCGTGGTCTCCGCACCTGCGCTGGGACGTCGCTGGTGGGCTTCCAAGGGCGACGGCGCATTCAAGCGCGTGCAGATCGGCGGCCGGGAAGCCGCTGAGCGCCGCATTGAGGTCTCAAAGGTTGCGAGCATCGCGGACTGCTCAGTTTCCAATTCTTCGCTCACAGGTTGGGCCGAGCGCGATTTGCACGACAACTTCATCGGTCTCACCGATGATGCCTGGCGTCTGCGCGGCTACGGTGACTTTTTCTCCTACTGCCTGGTAGCTGAGGGCGCGGTCGATGTCGCCGCCGAGCCAGAAGTTTCCCTGTGGGACCTGGCAGCTCTTGCGATTCTGGTGGAGGAAGCTGGCGGCCGCTTCACTTCCCTAGCGGGCGTCGACGGGCCACACGGCGGGGACGCAGTTGCGACGAATGGGTTGCTTCACGACGCCGTCGTCAAGCGCCTGAACGGGTAAACAGACTTTTCCAACCTATCGCAATTTGCGACGAGCGGCTCACTATCTCCCGTCCGCGTGACCGATATCCAGGATACGTCGCAGCTCAGCAAATACCTCCGGGCGTACCTCATGGGTTACTACCCGCCCACTCTTGGACCTAGTTAGCAGCCCGGCATCCGCCATGGTCTTTAAATGATGCGACACCGTCGGTTGACTAAGCCCAGAAACAGCGGCCAGCTCCCCCACGGTCATCGGACTACAGCCAGCGGCAGCGAGCTGAGACAAGATTTGCAGGCGCGCCGGTTGCGCCAGCGCTTTGAAGAGCGTTGCCGCAGCTTGCGCTTCCGCAGCGTCGAGAGGTCGACCACCAAGCGCACAGCATTCTGAGATTTCATCCATACCTGTTGAGGCTACACGGCCTCCACTCTGGATATATTGACAATTATCGATATATTGATTACACCGGAAACTATGACACAGACTACAAAGTCACTCAGCTTCCTAGATCGCTTCTTGCCGCTCTGGATTGCAGCGGCAATGGCAATTGGCCTCATTCTGGGCAAAATTGCACCGTCACTTGTGAACTGGCTGGCAGAGGCAAAAATTGCGACAATTTCCGTACCAATCGCCATTGGCTTGCTGGTCATGATGTATCCACCGCTGGCAAAGGTTCGATACGACAAAACGGGCAGAATTTTGACATCAAGGAAGCTGATGGGCATCACAGTCTTCCTCAATTGGATTCTCGGCCCCGCACTGATGTTCATCCTTGCCTGGATATTCCTCAGCGATAGTCCAGAACTGCGCACTGGCGTGATTATCGTCGGTCTCGCCCGCTGCATTGCAATGGTTTTGGTCTGGAACGACCTATCTTGCGGCGATACTGAAGTCGCTGCCGTATTGGTGGCCGTAAACTCGCTATTCCAAATTTGCATGTTCGGTGCTCTGGGGTGGTTCTACCTGCAGATTCTGCCCTCCTGGCTGGGGCTGGAAACCACTTCCGCCACCTTTTCTTTTTGGGCAATCGCACTATCCGTAGTGGTATTCCTCGGTATTCCGCTTCTGGCTGGCGCGGCATCACGCATAATTGGTGAACGCACCCGTGGTCGCGACTGGTATGAAAATGAGTACCTGCCCAAAATCTCACCATTGGCGCTTGCCGGCCTTCTATACACAATTGTGTTGCTCTTTGCGCTTCAGTCACAGCAGATTCTTGAGAATCCCTGGACCGTTGCGAAAGTGGCGCTACCACTAGTGATCTACTTCCTCGCCATGTTCACTATCGCGCTCACTTCGGCCAAGGCCGCAGGCATGAACTACGCAACCTCCGCATCGATTGCCTTTACGGCCGCCGGAAATAACTTCGAGTTGGCAATTGCGGTTGCGATTGGCACCTTCGGCCCATTGTCCCAGCAAGCACTTGCGGGAACGATTGGACCACTTATTGAAGTACCCGTACTCGTTGCACTTGTCTATGTCACCCGCTGGCTCGGGCCGCGCCTTTTCCCCAATGACCTTTCCGTACCGGACAAACTATAGAAAAAGGATTCTGAAATGAATGAACTCCCGAAGGTACTTTTCATCTGCGTGGCAAATGCCGGTAAATCCCAGATGGCCGAGGCCATTGCGCGTGCAAAATATGCCACGCAGTTCATCGCCCTTTCAGCAGGAACGAACCCCAAAACTACTACCAATGCGCTTGCAGCCAAATCAGTTGCAGAAATCGGCGCCTCTATGGACGGTGCATCACCAAAGCCCATTGCCCCCACGATTCTCCGGACTGCAGATCGTGTTGTCATCATCGGCGATGCCGCTCATATAGAGCTCCCCTCGGACGCTCAAGGCTCACTCGAGCGCTGGCTTACTGACGAGCCTTCAAAACGAGGCATCGACGGAGAAGAACGCATGGACCTGATTCGCGATGACCTCGAGCGCCGTATCGACGAGTTAGCTGTCGAACTCCGTTCCACTAAGAATCCCTAAGCGGCAGAATCCAACAAAAGCCTCCTTATCGCCAGCGTAAGCCACACGACTACGCCGATGCCTGCGATGAGACCGAGAAGCAGGAATATCAGACCGACTCCCCAAAGCCCGGTGATGTCGTCAGTGCCGGCGATGATGCTCCAGCACAGGGCATAGCCGGCGACTGCTGCCCACCAGGTGGGCAGCAGGTTCAGAGTTGGTGCGGACACGCGCATCATGGCAGAGGCAGTGAGGATGACCATCGCGAAGCCACTGCAGAAAACCTGCCATGGCGAATAGTCGTATTCGCCCTCGAGCGTCCACGCGAGCGTACAAAAGCAGATTACGAATGCGGCGACAAAGACGAAAACCGTGTGACCATATGCGATGCGCTCACCGTACTTTTTGGCCAGCCACGCGGTACCTACCCATGTGAGAGCAGTGGGGATGGCAATGATTAACAGGTACACGAGGAAGACGTCTGGCACCTCGGACCAGGTGAAACTCGTCAGCATTGATCTCATGCCACTAGGTTACGCGTAACGGTTGAGGGTCCCGATGGGATCCTGCCACAGCTGATGCGTAGCCACTGCCCTTGCTGCATCACCCACAATCGACTGACTGGCCCGCTGGATTCGCAAGTCGCTGAGGCCGTGTGCGTCACGACGTAATTGCTGGGCAATCAATTGCACTCCCTTGGGATCAGTTGTGAAGGCATCTCCCGCAAAGACCACAGTTGTGGGATCTACGACATCGATGGCCAGCCGGACTATGCGGCCAAGAAGCTCGGCTCTCTCATCGAGGAGGCGGCGTGCAGCGGCATTGCACTTGGCAATCTCAACCAAATGAGCGAGATCCGTAGCCGGAATTCGCTGAGCTCGAGCAGCATTGACCACCGCACTGTTACCCAACGGGTGGACCCCCTCTTCTGCCTCAAAGGGACCCGACTGCGCTATCTGAGCGAAGGCTCTCGGCGAAACACCACTGCGGGGCCTATGTACCGCCCCGTGAAAGATCCAGGCGTGTGCGATAACTTCGCGGACATAGAAGTAAAGAGTTGACTCGCTCTTCTGAGGGCTGGCATCAGGGGGACCGTCGTCAAGCGGTGCATGTGCGAGCTCTGAGCCAGCCATAGCACTGACTCCGGAAGCAACCCAAACCTGCTTTCCCAAGATGTCTGCAACGATGTCACCGGCAGCGACACCATCCCAGCCATAGACGGACGAGGTCACGGAGCCACTGCTGTCCACGTGCTCAGAAAACGCGACTCCCACTGTTAAGGGCTGAGAGAGACCACGAGCGAGCTTGTGCACTTCCTGGCAGATTCTTCCCAGCGCATCGGTGACGCTGTAATCAATGATTCGCAGAGGGATTGACTGACTCCGCAGCACTCGGCCGGCGGCATCACTAATGACAAGCTCCGTGGTGCGAGCACCGATATGGATTCCCCAGGTCACAAATTGGTGGCCGTCTATTACCAACTGCTCTGCAGGGCGCCCGGCGCGAATGTCGTGGCCAGGTTCTATCTGAGTACGAACAAGACCTGCGTCAATCAGCGTATTGACGTAGCGCGTAACGCTCGGCTGGGAATAACCCAGCGTTTTTACCAGCTGGGCGCGGCTGGGCTGTTGCATAACTCGAATCTGGTGCATTACTCGCGCTGTCGGCTGGTTGGGCAGGGTGAACTGGATGTTATGCGCGTGCGTGACCGATGCTGCGATTCGAGTAGTTATTGCCATGCTGTTGAATTATAGACAACACTGTCTAGGCTGCGCACCGAGTTGCCCACTTTTCTTTCACTGTCCCTAGCAGCGAATATTCACACTGCAAAAAATCCTCGACCGCAACATAGACCGTGTGGTCTACTTTTGGCATGTCAGACAGCAACACCGTAACTCTTCATTGGTTCCTTCCCACCTACGGCGACTCGCGCGCCATCATGGCAGGTGGACACGGCACCGACCCACACGTCGGGGAACGAAAAGCAGACCTTCACTACCTAACTCAACTCGCTCTCGCGGCAGAGGCCAATGGGTTCGAATCCGTGCTCACTCCCACCGGACAGTGGTGCGAGGACGCCTGGCTAACCACCGCGGCACTCATTGGCCGGACAACACGCCTGAAATTCTTGGTCGCGCTGCGCCCTGGGCTAGTCAGCCCGACGATCATTGCGCAGCAAGCCCAAACTTTCCAGGACCTCTCAAACAATCGCCTGCTGGTCAACGTTGTCGTCGGCGGCGAGGACCACGAGCAGCGAGCTTTTGGGGACCACTTGAACAAGCAGCAGCGCTATGAGCGTGCCGACGAAGTTCTCACAATCACCAACCATCTCCTTACAAAGCCAGACCCCGTTGACTTCAACGGCCAGTACGTAACCGTGGAGGGAGCACAGCTGAAATCCCGGCCACAAACCGCGCCCCCGATTTTCTTCGGAGGCTCTTCCAAGCCCGGCATTGACGTTGCTGCCAAACACGCCAATGTGTACTTGACCTGGGGTGAGCCGCCACAGAAAGTCTCGGAAAAGATCACCCGCGTTCAAGCGCAGGCCGACCAAGAAGGCCGGGAACTCGACTATGGCATTCGGCTGCATGTGATAGCCCGCGAAACTAGCGAGGAAGCATGGGCTGTTGCCGAACGACTACTCGCGGACCTCAATCCCGATACTGTCGAACGCATTCAGGCAGGTCTAGGCCGTTCCCAGTCGGAGGGGCAGCGTCGGATGACCGAGCTGCACGATCAGGGCGGCAACTTCACCAGCAGCACTACTGCCCGTGACCTGGAGATTGCACCGAACCTGTGGACCGGCGTAGGCCTCGTTCGTGGCGGAGCTGGCACCGCATTGGTCGGCTCCTATGACGAGGTCGCAGCTCGGATAGCTGAATATCGCCGCATTGGCCTTGAGCACTTCATCTTATCTGGCTATCCGCATCTCGAAGAGGCCTACCACGTCGGCGAAGGCGTCGTTCCCGCATTACAGCGCTTGGGCCTCGAGGTCACTAACCACGACCGCAACACCACTCCCCAGCACAACGCCGTGCCTTTTGTCCCCGTGACCCGATAGGAAAAACATGACTTCTCCCGCACTCACCGGAACACATCTCCGCACCGTTCTCGCCCACGCACCGACATCAATTGTCGCACTGGGGTCGCTTGTCGACGGTCAACCGGATGGCATGATCGCAGGTTCTTTTGTCGGCATTAGCTTGGATCCTCCCCTCGTAGGGGTGGCTATCCAAGACACCTCATCGACTTGGCCTCGGCTTCGTTCGGCCAACGCCGTAGGCATCAGTGTGCTGACCGAAAACCACGCTCACCTAGTTCGCCAACTCGCCGGCCCCAAGGAACACCGATTTGACCGAGTTGGCTGGTTTACGGACGGCGATGCCGTGCACCTCGACCACTGCTGCGCACAGCTGACCACTTACGTGGTTGATGAGATTCCTCTCGGGGACCACATTCTCGCCGTGTTGAAGGTCAACGGTGCCACTGAATTCAGCACCACTCGCCCGCTGGTCTTCCACGGTTCCCAGGTAACAACAGTTGCCCCAACTTCTCACTAACAGCTGCCCCTTAAGAAAAGGACACAACAACCATGCCTGAGCGAACAAAACGACAGATCCTCCTCAACGCATTCGATATGAACTGCGTAGCGCACCAATCACCCGGGCTATGGCGACATCCCGATGATCATGCTCGCGATTACAACACCATCGACTACTGGGTTGATCTAGCAAAGACGTTAGAAAAAGGACTATTTGACGGCCTTTTTATCGCTGACGTACTTGGCACCTACGACGTCTACGGCGCTAGCAACGAAGCCACTTTGCGTGCTGGCACGCAGGTTCCCGTCAATGATCCAATCTTGCTCGTCTCCGCAATGGCACAAGCGACCGAGCACCTTGGCTTTGGAATTACTGCCGGAACCGCTTATGAGCACCCCTATCCCTTTGCCCGTCGTCTAGCGACTATCGACCATCTCACGAATGGTCGTGTTGGTTGGAACGTCGTCACCGGCTATCTGCCCTCAGCTGCACAAAACCTAGGCGATACTGACCAGCTTCCTCACGATGAGCGCTATGACCGCGCGGATGAATATCTCGAGGTCGTCTACAAACTCCTCGAGGGGTCGTGGGAAGACGATGCTGTTCAGTACGACAAAGCCAGCGGTGTCTTCACCAATCCTGACAAGGTGCACCCCATCAACCACCATGGCAAGTACTTCGACGTTCCCGGCATTGCCATCACTGAGCCGAGCACTCAGCGCACTCCAGTGATTTACCAGGCGGGTTCGTCGCCGAGGGGCCTGCGCTTTGCCGGAGAAAATGCTGAGGCTGTGTTTATTAACAGCAATACGCCTGCGGCGATGAAGAAGACGGTTGCCAAGATTCGCAGCGCAGCCAAGGCCGCCGGGCGTGATCCGCACTCGATCAAGGTATTCGCAATGCAGACCATCATCACTGCAGCTACCGAGGATGAGGCCGTCGCAAAGCTCAAGGAGTACCAGACCTATACCGATGCTGTCGGCGGTTTGACGCTCATGTCAGGGTGGTCCGGCGTGGATCTTTCGAAGTATGACCTTGATGCCCCGATTACCAACATCGAATCCAACGCGATTCAGTCAACTGCGGCGACAATTTCCTCAGGTACGGGCGCTGACGACGGCGCGTGGACGGTCCGGAAGCTTGGCGAGTGGACTGGAATCGGCGGATTCGGCCCAATTCTGGTGGGGTCGGGCAAACAGGTTGCTGAGCAGCTTGCTCAGCTGCAGGATGACACGGACGTAGACGGTTTTAATTTGGCCTACGCGATTACGCCGGGAACTTTCACCGACATTGTCGATTATGTAGTTCCGGAGCTGCAGAAACTCGGCCGCTACAAGACTGAATATACGCTGGGTTCCCTACGCCATAAGCTGTTTGGTGCCGGCGATCGACTGCCCGATGATCATCGCGGGGCTTCCTATCGACTCGGCGCACCAGGCTCCACGACTGGAACTTCACGTCCCAAGAACATCGATGAAGTACTCACAGACTTAGAACCGGTTTTCGCAGAAATCGCCGCTACTGCCGCGGAACGTGAAAGCGACCGCAATTTCGATCTTTCTCTGATTCAAAAGCTCAAGGATGCCGGTTTCACGCGATTGCGGGTGCCGAAGGAATATGGCGGGCTTGGCTTCTCGCTTAGTGACGCATTCCGCGTGTACGTCGCCCTCGCAAGCGCGGATTCCAACATCGCCCAGGGGCTGCGCCCGCATTTCTTAGCGGTGGAATCGCTTCTCGCCGCACAGGACGAGAGGCTGAAGCGGCGTTGGTTACGCCGCGTCGGCACAGGCGAAGTCGCAATTGGCAACGCTCTGACCGAGGTCAATAACGCTCCGGGCGAGGTGACGACCACGTTGTCGAAGCTTGACGACGGCAACTTCGTCCTGAATGGCACCAAGTTCTACAGCACCGGCAGCCTCTACGGTGATGCCATTTACGTCCGTGCCAGAATTAGCGACACCGATGAAGATGTCTTTGTCTTTGTAGATCGTTGGGCCGAGGGGGTATCGCTGCTGGATGATTGGGATGGCTTCGGGCAGCAGCTGTCCGCCTCTGGCACCACTGTCTTCGACCAGGTCGTAGTCCCTGCTCAGGACGTGCTCCACCGTAATTACCTTGCTCCTGGCGTCTCACAGGCTCTGGCGCAGGCTCACCACTTGGCAACCCTCGCTGGTATCGGTGGCGCAATCGAGCAAGACATTACTGGATATGTTCGTGGCCGTCGGCGTTCGTTTTCCCATGGCAATGCCACTTTGCCGCGTGAAGATGTCCAGGTACAGCAGGTCGTTGGCGAGATTGCCGCAAAGGCTTACGCAGCCAGAACTGTCTTGGAAGGATTCATCCGAGAATTTGATGCCGCCCACGCTCAGCTGGAGTCCGCAGGGGATGGGCAACGTGATCAAATTTATGCCGATATTGAGATTTCATCGTTCAAAGCTCAGCTTGCCATCGCTCCCCTAATACTGGACGCTGCAACGCAAGCTTTCGAAGTGGGTGGCGCTTCCGCAACGCTAAAGACTCTCGGTTTGGATCGCCACTGGCGCAACGCTCGTGTCCTAGCGAACCACAATCCGCTGATTTATCGTGCACGTTTGATTGGCGATGATGCGCTCAATGACAGGCATCAGGCCATTCAATACACCGTCGGCAGTGCCAGCGCCTGAACACGCTAGTTTCCCAGAAAAAACACAGACAAAACACTGCGTTTTACACATTTTCACTTATTGTATTGACAGATTCGGTTGCTACAACTAGAAAGCCGTTTTCAATAAGACGCTTGTAGGGAGTGCCTTTTACCAAAGAGCACCTCCCTATAAGTTGTAGTAAAGGAGAAATCTGGGGTGAATAAACCTTCAAGAATTGTGGGGCTTGATATAGCGCGCTCACTCGCCATCATCGGCATGATCATTGTCCATATGGCCTCACTACTTTGGAGCACAAAGGTTGTGCTCTCTGGCCTGCCATCATCATTGTTCGCCATCATCGCCGGCGCCACAATGATGATCATCGGCCGTAATTACAGCAGCACCACTTTCTTGCGGCTGACCACTCGCGGTGCCCTGATCATTCTCATCGGCCTGGCACTATTGCCGGTCGGTGGAGAAATTCAGGTGGTCCTCGTCATCATGGGCTTGGTAATGATGCTGGTTTCCTGGATGCCAGCGCTCGGAACCTGGTGGCGAGTCGGCTTCTTCGTCGCCGCAACCATCGCCGCCACAATCAAGTACGCGCCTATGACGCTGCCGCAGATTTATCCGCTCCTGGCGTGGATTGCATATTTCATTGGCGGCATGCTGCTTTACGACGTCTACCTGCGCGGTCGCCTGCAAAGCACTTCTACCTCTGAGACCAGCACTAATACTCGGTTGAGCTGGATTGTTACCGCTGTCAGTGTTGCCATTACAGCCGTCGGCATGTACTTCCGATTTGATCCCGAGATTGCTGGCTGGCTACGTTTTACCGGACACACTGGTGTCTTCGGAGAAATCATTCTCTCCGTCGCTGTTGCCGCTATTGTGCTGCACTTGTGCCTTTTCGTAGGCGACCGCTTCCCAGCTGTGGTTTACCCATTCGCGGCCATGGGAACAATGTCCCTGACTATCTACATCCTGCACGTTCTCACCGCGTTTTATTGGCAGCAGAATGTTGCATTGCATTCCACGTTGTCCGCAGCAGGTTTCATCGTATTCTTCCTCGTCATCGCTAGCCTCTGGAAGAGATTTGTCGGACAGGGCCCTGCCGAAAAACTCGTTGCCACCGCAATCAAGGCCATTGTTCCTTCTGGGAAAGGGAAATAACCGTGAAGAAAACATCTTTTTCCATCGCAGCAATTGTTAGCAGCACCCTGCTTCTATCTGCAGCCCCAGCTCTTGCATTGGAAAACGGCGAACCCGCACCCGCAAATGCTGAAAGCAGTTCTGTGGCCGCGCTGAAGATTGGCAAAATCGGCAATTTCGGTGACTGTACCGGAACGCTGGTTGCCGACCAGTGGGTACTCACTGCGCGCCACTGCCTGGAGTCTGTGAACAACGAAGGGACCCAGGCCCGCATCGGCGGGAAGGTCTACGATGCCGATTCTTGGGCGCTGTCTCCAATGTCTGATGCAGGGTTGCTTCACCTGACCCAAAAGGTCACTGACGCAACGCCCGCGAAGGTTTCCCGCGATATCCCAACACCTGGACAGACGGGAACTCTCTACGGTTGGAGCAGCAGCTCGTCGATGGCCCGATCCGGACAGCTTCCGATGGCCAAGATGGTCGTCAATGAACTGCTGGGCGGAGGTCCCACTGAAGGAACTCCAGGTGAGGCTGCTCCAGATGGGGCCGCTCCTGGTGAGGCTGTTCCGGGCGAAGCTGTTCCGGGCGGTGCCATGGAATCAATGGAGATGCAGCCAGAAGCTGTCATGCCAGATAACTCCAAAACCGAGTCGATCCCCGCAGGAACGGAAAGCATCCCAGCCGACGCTGCCATGATGCCAATGATTCAAAGCGCCATCCTGGACACACATTCGGTCTCTGGCGCGGGTATGCAGGGAGGCGACTCCGGCGGCCCGTTCTTCGTCGATGGAAAGCTCGCTGGTCTTGCGACAGCCGGAACCTCCAATGGCGACCCTGATCTGCCCTCCCCCAGCGCAGCAATTACTACCCTCGCTGGCACTGCTGACTGGATCGATGACATCACCTCTGGCCGCGACACCAAAAGCGTCCTAACCGCGGAGAACACTCCTGCTCCACCAAAGACCATTCAAACCAGCGGTGATCACATGTGGGCCTACCTCGCCATCGCGTGCGTTGGCGTGGGCGCCGCAGCAGCCTGGTCGCGCATTAGGAACGGACGCCAGTAGAACCATCTAACCACGACCAAGACCACCTCCCAGAAACGAACTGGGTAGGTGGTTTTTGCTGCAAATCCGATGCGCTCAACCGGAGCCGAAACCTCAAAATCTCTCGGTAACTGACGTACAATCGTGAGGTATTCCTATGGTTTTATTCCAACTTTTCTAAGAATCGACGATGTGATTCGCATAATTGCTAATTGGTGAAACCCCACCAACGAGAAAGGTAATCAATTCCCGTGGATGGTTACACGCCCTTCGACGTCTTGATGGATATCGGTTGGATTTCGTTGCTGCTCATCATCGGTAATTTGATGCGGCGGTTCATCCCCTGGTTTCAAAAGCTTCTCATCCCCGCACCGATTACTGCGGGCTTGCTCGGCTTACTGCTAGGCCCCAACGCTTTGGGAATAATCCAGTTCAGCGAGCATTTCGGCGACTACGCGACCATTCTCATCGCGGCAGTCTTCGGTGCCCTGCCATTCACAATGGATTTTCGACGCCAAGGTGCGCCAGCGCGCGCGAACGATGTGGTCCTATTCCGTAGGCATGTACCTGGCACAGTGGGGATTCTTCGCGTTACTTGGCGTAATAATTTTCGCCCCGCTGTTCAATACGCCGGACTGGTTCGGCATCATGCTTCCAGTCGGTTTCGTCGGTGGCTTCGGTGTGGCCGCCGCAGTTGGTGGCGCACTGGATTCAGCAGGCATGACCGAGGCCACGAGTTTGGGTTTTACGGCCGCCGCAGTGGGCATGTTCTCCGCGATTGTCGGTGGCGTTATCTTCGCCCGCTGGGGTTCAAAGAAGGGACATACCAACGAGCTGCCCGCCTTGGATAAGCTGCCGGAGGACATGCGTACCGGCATCATCTCTCTTCCCGGCCAGCGTCCAAGCGTGGGACGGGCGACCACGAGCCCGTCCTCAATTGAGCCAATCGCGCTGCACGTGGCGGCACTGGCGGTGACGCTCTTCCTGGCGAATATCCTGACCAACTGGGTCAACGACGCTTTCCCGGCTTTGAGCTTCCCGCTGTTCGCGATGGCCTTCCTCGTCGGCCTGGCCGGGGTGGGTGTCCTGCACCTGATTAAGGCACCGCACTACCTCGATACGAAGTTGATGGGGTCGGTCTCCGGTGCGTCGACGGACTTCCTGGTTGCAGTGGGTATCGCGTCGATTGTTCCGGCAGTGGTCGCCACCTACATCGTCCCGCTGATTATTCTGTTCGTCGTTGGTCTGGCCTTCTGCCTGGTGTTGTTCTTCTACGTCGCACCACGAGTCTTCGAACATGGTTGGTTCGAGCGCGCAGCATTCAGCTGGGGCTGGGCAACTGCCTCTGTGGCCACGGGCATCGCCGTGCTGAAGATTGTGGACCCGGAGCAGAAGTCCGGCACTCTCGAGGAATTCGGCATGGCCTATGTGGGCTTCGCTCCCTTCGAGATTGCGGCAGCCATCCTCGCACCCATCGCAATCCTCGCCGGACTGGTGTGGCTATTCGGTGGAGTCGCGCTTATCGGTGGGCTAGCCCTGTTGATTCCGCCGATGATCATGCTGAAGAAATCGAAAGCCAAGACTTCGTAGAGTTCTTGATGAAGGGCGAAAAAGGAATAATTTACTCCACATCTGCCCACATTTCGAGCCCACCGTGGACTGGCCGAACCTGTCTGGCAACTATTTCCCGAAACGTAAGAAACTCCCAGTCCATCGCGAACTGGGGGTTCCAACTTAGTGGCGGGGATGGATTCGAACCAATGACCTCTGGTACAAATGCCAGACAGGGCGATAGCGTTAGTCTCCCCGTTACCTTTAGGCTATCCCCGATAATGGGGATAGTCGCTGGGCGCGGGTATGGCTGGATTGCTCTGTAGTTTCAACGATCCGGGAGTGTTGCCGCCCGGCACCAGGACGTTCGTTGACAGCTAATGGGGACACGGCCGGAATCTCTAGGTCTCCTTGTAACGTGGGTGCTCGCAGCGAATGTCCCGACACCAGCGACTAGAACTTGCACATACTCAATCGCTTCTAGGAGCTCACGACGTCGCAGGATTACCCCATCGACATTTTCCTCGGCATGGATGTCGGCAAATCCGAACACCAAGCATGTGCACTCGACCGACAAAGAAAGAAACTCTTCGCCAAGCCGCTTCCACAACTAAAGTCAGGCCTCGCGACGCCCTGTGACAACCTGCAACAACACGGCCATGTACGTGCCGTTGTAGATCAACCCAACACCATCGGCGCCTCGCCTACTGCAGTCGCCCGCGACCAAGGTTGCCGGATCGGCTATCTGCCAGGGCATGCCATGCGCAAAACCGCTGACCTCTACACGGGCCATACTGATAAGCCTCGAAGAAATCCAAACTAGCTCAGCTTTTGTTACGCCTCAGTAGATGGGAAACCCGAGGCACATTAACGCCCGAATGTACTACCAGATGGGCTTGGAGGATTGACAGATAAAACCAAGCGACGCGTAAGGAATGCTGCTGCGTCGGCAGCCACCGAGGGAATTGTCCTCACGGACGACGACATTGAGTGCTGGTATCGAATTGTGCAACGAAAACTCGACGTAGATGACTACATCGAACGTATTTGCTCTACTGCGCTGACCAATGACCGGTGACGCAATGAGCGAGCGTGACCGATGGGACGCGTTGACTTACCCCGGGACCTCAACTTCACCCTCGTTTAGGATGAGCATATCTAATATATGTTAATTTATATATTTATTATATAAGTCATTGGTAAGCCTTGAAGAGGTATCTTATGCAAAAGGCGCGAAGGCAAGCCGTTAGGCTAGTGGCCGGGATTGGAATAGCGTTTCTTTCATTCGTTCAACCAGCCACACCGGCGCACGCTACAGGAAATATCGAAGAGCTAACGAAGCTTGGGCTTCTAGAGTGGCGAGTCAATCCCGATGTACCCAATGAGTTACCGTTAAGTGCTACGTTCTTGTCGTGGAATCCGGATTCCGGGATACCGCCTTTTGCAGCATGTGGCCCTGCAACAGATAAATTTAAGACTGTAGCAAGCTGGCAGTACGTTAACCTGGGAACACCTCAGGATTTTATGCATGCGAACGAGGTAACGTTGCGCTGTGGAGACGATTTGCACGGTCTGAAGCACATCCGTTCACGCCATCCAGAATGGTCAAGGCTTGCAGCCATCGAAGGGAAGGATGGCGATGCTCTAATCCGCATCGCAATTGATGCCGCCCTGGAGAACACAACGTGGTCCAAAAGGGATCAGCCATCCTCGCCAGGTCGTGACGGAAGCTTCTGCGCCTCGGCACAAATCTACTTGGTCGATAAATTCCGTGGGATAATTGTTCAGACACTTGAACCGTCAATATTTGTGGCTGAACACGGCCATCATGTCATCACGGCTTTCCCCACCACCATTTCGAAGTGTAAATGACATGAGTTTCGCGCAAAAGTTTATTGACGCTCTAAATGCAGACGACTCAGTGGATGCCGACCATGCTGCTTTTATCGGGGCTGACGGTGATGCGCTTTTGGTTAGATACAGGGGGCAAGATTTGCCATGGAAGATTCCTGTGCGGATACAAGAGGCCGGGTGGAGTAAGTTACAGCACAATCTAGCGAGTCCCTGGGGTGCGGGCTTTGGCCTCACTCTTCTAGAGGAGCTGTACAAACTCGATGAAAGGGAATGGAAACAACCAGAGCTGCATCTTAGTGACAAAACCGGGTTTTGGCATTTGGTGGAAACCGCCTAACTCGGGCGCCAAGACCCCACATGCATAGTAGATAGGGAGATGCACAAGGTCATGGCTCGAAAACCGAAGCGGCGTCATACGGGCAAGACGGTCGGCTTCTTCCTTTTGGACGACGGCGGGCTTGTGCTCTTCTGTCTTTAGTCACCATGCCCAAAGAAAAACACCGCGCAGAAACAAAGTTAAGACGCTACCCCTACAACAGGCGCTAACACTCGCTAATTTCCATCTGGACTGCGTATATCAACGGAGGATATGGCCAGTCCTATGCTGTTTCTGAACTGCTCAGGTTCAGCATAAACCGGTAGAAGACAAGCGTCGAAAAACTTCGCTCCATCAAGTACCGCACCCCGAAAATCAACCTCGTTAAGGAATGCACCTTCAAAGTCTGCATCAATTAGGTTCGCATTCCTCATGTTAGACCACGCCAGCATTGCTCCTCGGAAGGAGCATCCCTGGCACTGGGAGCCTTCAAAATCAGCAGCGGATAAATCATAGTTTGAGAAATCTTTACCCCTCAGGTCTTTTCCTCGTAATTCTCGACGAGAGGATTCAGACATTTCCCTGTACATCAAGCACCTACTTCAGCTGAGGAGAATTGACTACCCAGTCAGGACAGCGTCCCTGTACCCATGGGCAGCATGTTGTTACAACACCATATGGTCGCCCATCGGTGACCTTGTTGAATCCGACTACTGCCAGAACATCTCGAATCTCCAGTTTCCGGTATTTCCTGGCCGGCCCCATCCCTCACATCGAATATGATCCATCGGCAATCGGTATTCGACTCTATCTCCGCCGTTAAGGGTTTCAATCTTGGGAGCATACTGGGTAACTACTCGCGGTGCATTAGCACTAAGCCCGTGTTTTGACTGAATCTTTGACCGAGCACGCTCACGCATCACTACTCGTCGGCCATTCTTGTCGTCCCACTCTCCGACAATCCGATAGCCGTCTCCCCCGCCCGACATAAAGGCTGTTTTAGCACCACGTAGAAGTAATTCCGAACTTAACGAATCTTCTGAGACCCGCAGTCCTTCAATGCTTCCAAAATCCGTTACCTCCGAAGATGCCTCAGCGATTGGAGTATGAACCATCATTGCGCCGAATGCGGCCTAAGCAATTAGGCCTAGTCTTCTTCTCATTTGTGCACTTTCTCTCGTGTACTTATTTCAAAGACCTGTGCTTCAGCACATCCGCCAAATCTCTATCAGTACATGCCTTACCGTTCTTGTGGTGTTTTTCACATTGCTCCTAAAGGGCAACACACCTCTGACAGATGTACATCTGCAACTTCTTAGGGGCTGACCAGCGCGAACGCGCAGGGGTGAAAAATGGCTTAAGTTCGTCATCGTTCAGACCTCAAAAGTAGGTCTTAACTTCTCGGATTTTTCTTCTTAGCGTCACGCTCATGATGTCGATTCGAGTGGTCAACGCAGGAGATGGGTACGCCTATCTCCTACGCAACGTTGCCACTGCCAACGTCGGCTCAGGGACAAAAACCAAACTCGGTGACTACTACCAAGCCACCGGTACTCCCCCTGGCCGCTGGTACGGGCGCGGACTCACCGACCTCGACTCCACCGCCATCACAGCAGGCACAACTGTCACCCAGGAGCACATGGCTGCACTCTACGGTGAGGGGCTTCACCCCGAGGCCGACTCCCGTATCGCCAACGGCGCGTCCATTGCTGACGTACAACTCGGTCGCACCTACCCGTTCGACTCCGGCGGCCATCAAGTGCTCAAAGAGCTATCGACCATGGAGAAACAGTTCCGCTACCACGCTGGGCGCAGGTCCACCGAGCAGGAACGAAAACACTATCGCGGTCGATGTCGCACGCAAGCATTACAGCGACGAAACCAGCTACTCGAATGCGACGCCAAAGGAGATTCTGGCGTGGGTCAACGAGAAGAAAAACTCCGTTCGCCAAGCTACTGCAGGCTTCGACCTGACGTTTTCACCAGCGAAGTCTATCTCTGTGCTGTAGGCACTCGGTACGAGGAGACGCGGAAAACCATTGAGACCGTTCACAATGAGTGCGTCTCTGCTTGCCTGGATTGGCTCGATGAAACAGCACTACGTACCCGCTGTGAGGTCAATGGCGTCAAGAAGTTAACGCGCACGCGCGGCCTCATTGCCGCACAGTTTGTCCACTACGACCCCCGTAGCGGTGATCCGGGATCTTCACACGCACTGCCTGGTTTCAAACAAAGTCCAAGGCCCCGACGGCCAATGGCGCAGTGTTGATTCACGCTCGTTAATGAAGTCTGCGCTTACTGTATTCACCCACTACAACGCACTGATTAAGATTCGGGGAGAAATTTCCTGGTCACTTAGTGACTTGTATCGTGTTGCAGACTTCTTTGAAGTCGTTATAACTGACCTTCTCCCCCCCCGTCGTGTTCCGCAAACGCAAGAAACCCCCGGTTCGCTTTCGCGAACCGAGGGTTCCAACTTAGTGGCGGGGGTAGGATTCGAACCTACGACCTCTGGGTTATGAGCCCAGCGAGCTACCGAGCTGCTCCACCCCGCGTCAACTGTCCTGGCTTTTACAAGCACTCACAGCGGGCGCTGGCCTCTCTGACCAACGAGATGTAACTGTAGCACGGCACTCCCGACAAAGACCAATCCCCAGGTCATAGCCAGTTTCGCTACAACCTGGGGCTCTGTGAACCATAAGAACCTATGATTCTCGGCTAATCTCTCGTTGCAAACCTTACTCTCTGTAAACCTTACTGGCCGTTGGCCTTCTGGTAGTCAGCGGCAGCGCGGTCGAGCTCGGCAAGTGCCTGGCCCTGGGCTGCGTAGTCACCGTTCTTCTGGGCGTCGTTAAGCTTTTGCAGCGCGTCGGAGATACGGCGAGCGGCGTCGTCACGCGCAGCGACATCAACCTTGCGCTCTTCCTGCGGCGCCTCGTCGTCGGACTCGGCGGCGGCACCCTTGTCCTTATCCTCCGGCTGCTCCTCGGCCTCTTCCTCACCACGAACCTTGGTCACAGCGGAAGCGTCGATACCAACCTGGCTTAGAGCCTCAGTGACCGTGGCGCCGTAGCCCACTTGACCGCGGTAAGCAACGAGAATGCGCAGCAGCTTCGGGAATGCGGTCTCCTGGCCCTTGCGCTGGGTGTATACCGGTTCGACGTAGAGAATCTCGCCATCACCAACCGGCAGCGTCAGCAGGTTACCGTTGGTGACCACGTTCGTACCCTCGAGCAGGGTGCGGTCCTGGGCGACCTCATCTGCGGACATCATCGTGTCCTGTGCCTGACGTGGACCCATGGTCTGGGTGTTGGTCGGCAGGGCACGGATGGTGATTTGACCGTACGTCTCCGGATCGGAGGAAGCACTCATCTGGGCGGCGAGGAACTCGCGCTCCAGACCGCGGAATGCGGAAATTAGTTGGAAACTCGGCTTGCCGGTCTTCGGATCTGAAGCGACAACGTAGTACGGCGGCTGGGAGAGATTCTTCTCTTCCGGTGCGGTCGGATCGGACGGGACGGACCAGAAGGAGTCATTGGCGAAGAACACGCCCGGATCGCTGACGTGGTACTTGGCCATCAGCTCACGCTGAACCTTAAACAAGTCCTCCGGGTAACGCAGATGTTCCTGCAGCTCCTCGGAAATCTCTGACTTTGGCTTCACCACACCCGGGAAGACCCCCTCCCAGGCCTTGAGCACCGGATCTTCCTCATCGAACTCGTAGAGCTCAACGGTGCCATCGTAGGCATCGACGGTCGCCTTGACCGAGTTGCGGATGTAGCTGACCTCACTGTTCGGCAGCGGGCGTGGAGTGCCATCCGGGTTAATGGAGTCCTGCGTGGTTTCCTGGAGGCTCATGCGCTGGGAGTACGGCATCTTGGCCAGCGTGGTGTAGCCGTCGACGATCCACTTCATACGGCCATCGACTACGGCCGGGTACGTCTTGGTGTCGGTAGTCAGCCATGGGGCAACCTTCTGAACACGGTCACGCGGATCGCGGTTGTAAATGATCTTGGAATCCGGCCCAATGCGGTCGGACAGCAGGATGTTGAGTTCCTGGTAACGGGTGGCGAAAATCATGCGGCTGGCAAGTCCGCCAACGCCAACACCGCCCTCACCGTCGTAGGTGAAGTTTCGGCCGTCAGCATCGTACTCGTAGTCCTTGCCGTCACCATTGCCGCCGACAATCGCGTAGTCGGCATCGCTGTTGGCGATAACCGGACCGTAGTAGATACGCGGCTGCTTCAGGTTCAGGTTCATGCCGTTCGGGTCCTCGGACTCGAACAGGTCAGCCACGGTGTACAACGGGTAACCACCGCGGGCGGAACCGGACTCGGAGGCAACCTCATCGACCTTGTTAGCCGGTGCGGCAACGAAACCATTGCCGTGGGTGTAGACCGTGTGACGGTTGATCCAGTCAGTCTGGTTGCCCTGCAGCGTCTGCGGGTTCAGCTCACGAGCAGCGACGATGAAGTCACGGGACGCGCCATCGATCTGGTAGCGGTCAATGGCAAGCGGATCGGAGAAACCGTAGAAGTTCTTCAGCTGACGTTGCTGCGTGAAGGTACGCGGCAGGACCTCCGGATCCAGGATTCGGATATTGGCCAGAGTAGCGGCATCGCGCGAAATCGAATCCGCTCCCTCCTTTGCCGCCTTCTTATCGCCTTCCTTTTCAGCCGGAACACCCCAGTCGCGCTCGACCTTCACCTTGTCGTCGGTAAGCCCGTAGTGGTAGCGCGTCGATTCAATATTGCGCGCGATGTACTCGCGCTCCTTGGACGCACGGTTCGGGTTAACCGAGAACTGCTCAACTGCCATCGGCCAGGCCACGCCAATCAGACCGGCGGAAACCAACATCAGCACGGTGGCAAACGCCGGGATGGAAAGATTGCGCAGGAAAATGGCTGCGAAGAATGCAGCGGCCACGACAATCGCGATGACCAGCAGCGTAATCTTTGCCGGCAGCAGCGCGTTGATATCGGTGTAGGAACCACCGGTGAAAGTCTTCTGCTTGTTATTCAGCAGCTCATAGCGGTCCAGCCAATAAGACACGGCCTTGAGCAGCATGAAAACACCGGCCCAGCACGCCAACTGCGCACGAGCTGCATTGGAAACGCGGGTCTTCTCCCCTGTAGTCGGATTACCTGGGCGGATACCACCAAGGAAGTAATGCGTCACCAGCGACAGCAGGAACGCAATAACTACCAGGACAACCAGCGTCGACACGATGTACGACCACAGCGGCAACTGGAACGCATAGAAGCCCAAGTCCTTGCCGTACTGCGGGTCCGTCTCACCGAAGGACTGTCGGTTTAAGAACAGCTGCACCGTCTGCCAATTGCCCTGCCCCACAAGGCCACCGAGTACGCCGAATACAACAGGCAGCGTGGTGAACATTGACTTCGAACCAGATTCAGCCATCCGTCGGTACACTGCCTGCGGGCTGCGCGGATCCGTCAGCCCGAGGTCGACGGGACGCGAGCGCCACGCCAGCCACATAGATAGAAATGTCAGTGCGCCCGTAATCAGGCCTACGATGACAAAAAGGACGATACGAGTGAGCCACGTGGTGGCGAATACCCCTCGATAGTCCACTTCACCGAACCACTGAAAGTCCGTATAAAAGTTGACGGCAATGGGAATGACAAAGGTCAGCGCGGCAATCACCAACACGGTAATTGCCAGCCACCCCGGGCGGCCACCCGCCGATCGTCTCGGTCGAGTCTGGTTTAGAGACAACGTCTCTCCTGTCCAAGTTGAACTTGACTTGCCAGCGAGCTGGTAAGTCGGTCGTACGCTTATCTGTCATCTACTCTAAATAAAGTTCCTAACATTTGACTAAGGATGCTGTTAATACAGCGTTGCCAGGAAAGGGGCGTCGTCAAGCGTCATGAGCGAAAACAGCGGAACTCAGACTCATCTCAGCCAGCAGGCACTCAATCGCGCCGTACGCGAGGCTGTCGAATACGTCCACGCCGAAGGTTGGGACCGCGCCCCGAGTCTCTTCGCCCTCGTCCCCACCGCCGCGCTTGCCGACGTGCTTGCCGACGAGCTGATTGACAGCGCCCCGCTGACTGTCGTTGCGCAGGAACCTCTCCCCGAGGGAATTGAAGGTGGTAGCCCTGAGTTGGCGGACTTTATCGCTCGGACATCGTGGCCGGCAGGTGTCGTTGGTGCCGTGCTGGCGCAGGAAATTATGGTCATCGCCCCGGAGCGGGCGGACAGCTTTGAGGGTGCATCCCTGGACGAGGTCCGGGCACAGGCGGATGGTGAAGCGGCTCGCCAGGCACGTCTTTTCAGTGGTGTTATCAGCGAAGGTCCACACCTAACGCTGATTCAGCCGCGCCCCACAGAAGCGGAACTGGATGAGCGTGGCCCCTTTGCTGAAGATGAGATTGAGCTAAAAGATGGTTCTGGGGTAGCCGATGGTGTCATCGCTGCGTTGTATTCCACGTTCGGAAGCGCCTCATAAATCCACCTACCAGCGATAAGAGACAAACAAGAGGCGTTGAAAGCGCCGAATATCCATATAACTAGCTGATTCCGGTTGACATCAGGACTAGAACCTAGTTGTATAACAAAGTGATAAAGGCGCGTCTCTAAGTATCCGCTCAGGGTTCTGTCGGACTGGGTTCTTACAGGGACGGTCTGTGGCGAAGAAATCGCGAGTGTAGCGCGAGTTTTTCCTTCTATTGGTTTTCAACTAAGAGGTTTTTAATTATGAAGAACAACGTTGTTCGCCGTGCAGCAGCTTCGGCAGCTGCAGCTTCTGCGCTGGCAGCCTCCCTCCTGGCTGGCGGTGTTGCCAACGCTCTTCCTACTGGTAACTACGTTGCCTTCGGCGATTCCTTCGCTGCTAACCCGGGCCAGTCCGATCCGGCCGTGCCGGGCCGCGGTGGCTGCCCAATTTCGGTTTCGAACATCGGCTCTCACGTTGCCCGTGAGACTGGCCTTGAACTGCACGACTACTCCTGCAATGGCACCACCGCTTTCATGCCAACTCAGCCGCAGAAGTCCCTGATGGGCCAGGTTGACAACGCCATCGCTCAGGGCTCCCTCGGCCCGGCTACCCAGCTGGTGACCATCTACGTTGGTGCCAATGACGCGATGCAGGGCGCAGTCCTGCCAATGCCGGTTCAGGATGACCTGTACACCACCAACGTTGTGGCTGCTGTGGAGAAAATCAAGGCCGCTAACCCGACTGCCCGCGTCATGCTGATTGGCTACCCGGCTTTCACTTCCAATGACCCGACTCATTACGCCTGCCCGGTTAACGCCGCAGGTTTTGCACCGCATATTCCGGCTGCTGGCTTGCACGACTTTGAGATGGCTCTGCAGAACCGTCAGCAGCGCGCTGCCGCTGAATCCGGCATTGGTTTCGTCAACATGAAGGAAGTTACCCACATCGACGTCGCAATGTGTGGCCCGGACGGTGAGCGTCAGGTCTCCGCAATCCTGGATACCGATGTTGCTTCCTACAACATGACCAACCACCCGACTTTCCACGGCTCGGCAGTTACTGGCACCACTATCGCCAACGTCTACAAGGGCACTTTCTAAGACTTCTCAACGTCGCTCAGGCGTTTTGAAGGATTCTGAAAAATAAAACCCTCGACCCGCTTTTGAAAAAGTGGGGTCGAGGGTTTTGCCGTACCGTGCGCGGCGGGCGCCGTTCTACACTTTCGCTTCCGCCACGTCCGCCTCTGCAGTGACCTTGATTCGTTCTCTTCCCTTCAGCGCGCGGAGGGCGTAGAGAATTGTTGCTAGGTCGATAACCTCCTGCAGTAGTGCACCGACCACTGCTGGGATGTAGCCGAATGCCGCAATAAGCATCAGTGCAACGGAAAGCACGATACCAATCCAAATGGCTGTCTTGGCTACGGTCAGCGTCCAGCGACCAATATCAATAGCTCGTGCCACTCGCGAGATATCGTCGCGAGTGATGACCACATCTGCGGCCTCGGAGGCTTCCGTGTCACCGCGCGCGCCCATGGCAATACCGACGCCAGCAGCTGCGAGCACCGGGGCATCATTAATCCCGTCGCCCACCATGATGACCGGGTGCGGCTCCATCTCCTTCAACAGGCGCACCTTGTCCTGCGGCAGCAGCGAAGCATGGTATTCGGGAATACCGACCTGACCTGCGATTGCATGCGCGGTATTGGCATTGTCGCCGGTAAGCACCACAGTCCGTTCAAAGCCGTGATGCTGGAGCGCACTCACTAGCTCCGCTGCATTTGTGCGTGGCTGGTCATCCAGGATTAGCGCGCCGGCATACTTATTGTCGATGGTGACGTACGCCGCCGTCTGCCCATGACGGAAGGCAATTTCCCTGACTTCCGGCGCTACCCGACGAATAAAGTCCAGCTTGCCGACGCGCACCTTCACCCCAGCTACCGTGGCCTCCACACCTTCAGCATCTACTTCCATACCATCTTCGGCCACTGGGAGTTCCAGCCCTTCGGCGGCCTGAATAATACTATCGGCCAGGACGTGCGTGGAGAACTGCTCGGCTGCCGCAGCATAAGCAAGCATCTGGTCACGCTCGATATCTACCGCGTGAATCTCAGCGACCGTTGGGTGACCGTAGGTCAGCGTGCCGGTCTTATCGAAAGCAATCGATTTAGCAGCAGCAAGACTCTCTAGGACGGCACCGCCCTTGACAATCACGCCGGCGTTGGATGCACGACTCATACCACCGAGGAACGCCACTGGAGCACCAATCAGCAGCGGACACGGGGTCGCCAGAACGAGTACCTCAGCGAAGCGCACGGGATCACCACTCATAAACCATGCCACCGCTGCGATGAGCAGCGAAACTACCGTAAACGGCACCGCGTAGCGATCCGCCACACGCACAATAGGTGCCTGCTGATCTTCTGCCTGTCGGACCAGCGCGATAATCCTCTGGTACTGAGAATCTGCCGCTGACTTGGAGGCTTGAATACGAATTGCCTGCGTTCCATTGACGGAACCTGACAGAATCGTGTCCCCGACATTCTTATGAACCGAGCCAGCCTCACCCGTCAGCGAAGACTCGTCGACCGACGTTTTATCAAAAGTCACACCATCAACCGGAACGACCTCCGAAGGACGTACCAGCAGGTAGTCGCCTTTTGCGACATCCTCAATGGGGATTTCCTCCGCATCATCCGGCGCCGCATCCAGCGACGGCAGACGACGCGCCATATGCGGTGCGCGGTCGAGAAGACTGCGCAAATCCCGCTTTGCGCGGTAGGCCGCGTAGTTTTCCAATGCCTCACCGCCGGTGAGCATTAGAGCAATAATCGATGCCGCGATATATTCCCCCACCGCAAGGGTCGCAACCATTGCAATAACAGCGAGAATATCTAACCCGAATTCCCGGCGTATTATCTGCTTTGCCATGTCGAATGCTGTCAAAATAATGACGAATCCAACAAAGACTGTTGCAACAACTTGGGCAGCAGCCGTTAAACCTACGAAATACAGGATAAGAACAACAATTAGTTCGATTGCCACCGCAAACAAAAGGCGATATTCCTTTAAAATATTGCTCGCATTACCCACACCCCTATAATGCCAGGCTATTGGGCATTTTTCGAGTTCAAAGGGCTCAATTCAAATTGTTCAATGAGCATTACCTTACGTCTTTTACTCTACAGTGCCTGATAAGTTTAAAAATACAATTACACGACATAAAAAATATAAAAAGCAAAATCCCCGACCATTACGGCCGGGGATTTTCTATCCGTGGAGCTGCCGAGAATTGAACTCGGGTCCACCGCCAACTCGCCAGGGCTTCTCCGTGCGCAGTTCGCACGATCGCCTCTACTCGACCCTTCGGCTCAGGCAAACATGTCCGAATGACGGGCCCAGCCGCAAGTAAGAAGATCCCCGATGAGCCTTACGGCACACCCATCGGGCGAGCCCTTTTAAGTCGATGCCAGGGTCCGGACCAAAGGGCAAGCCCGGCCTGACAGACACGCTAGTCGCTTAATTAGGCAGCGAGAGCGTAGTCGCGCTGAGTGTTCTCGGCGCTTAATCAGTTGCTACGACGCTTAAACGGTGGTCTCTAGCCTGCACCGGCACGCTTCCCCTGGCTCACTGTACGGTGTCGAAACCATGTCAGCCCCATACAATGCCTTCGAGTGCGGGAATGTGCGAAGCACTCAAAGGATGTTCAAGAATAACGCTTTACGACGAGAAAAGTCAACAAGCTTCGCCGCAAGCCCCACAGCCCCGCCCAAATGTCAACTCCGGGTTGACGCTGGCGTCAACCTATGGTTGACTGCAGTCATGGATCCATTGACGACAATCCGTCACCGACTGCAAGCAAAGAACATTGCCGAACAAGAACTTGAGGATGCCGTGGCGCAGGCTCGCGCAGCGGGCCACTCATGGGCAGAGATTGGAAATGCACTCAATATCTCCCGGCAGGCGGCATTCAAGCGGTTCGGAAGTGTCCCAGACCCCGTATCAGGAGAATTAATGACTGCCACAAAAACTACACATATCGCCGAGCTCGGCGAAAAATTCCTTCGCCACATCATCAACGGCGAAGAAGCAGAAACCGTAAGCATGGTTTCCCCAAAGCTCCGGAAGGATCTCCCCTGGTCCACTATCTACTCTGCCTGGGAAGATGTTCTCACCGAGACTGGGGCGTTCGAATCTTTCGACGACACCCAAGTCACCAGCCTCGGGGGAACCAGGACTAAGGAACCGACCTCGCAGAAACTCCTGTCGAAGATTCTCGGCACAAGTCTCGTCATCACCACCCTCAAACATGAGGCTGGCGAATGGATGGCTCGAGTTGCCTTTGACCGTCACGAAAACGTCATTGGCCTACTCATCCTCCCAGTCGATGCGACTGAGTTCCCCTTCTAAAAAGGGTCTCTTCTAATGAAGACCTCTTCTACCCCTTGATGCCCTTCACACGGCGGCCCAGCGCACGAGTAGCTTCGCGCTCCTCCGTGCGGCGCTTGATGTCCTGGCGCTTGTCATAGTCCTGCTTACCGCGGGCGAGTGCGAGCTCGACCTTCAAGCGGCCGTCGGTGAAATACAGCTTCAGGGGTACAAGTGTGTTGTTGCCATCGCGGACCTTGCCCCACAGGGTGTCAATCTCCTTGCGGTGCAACAACAGCTTGCGCGAGCGACGCGGTGAGTGATTCGTCCACGAACCGTAGGAGTACTCCGGGATATGCAGCCCGCGGAGCCACACTTCGCCGTCGTCGATGGTCGCGAAGGCGTCGTTAAGCGATGCTTTGCCCTCGCGCAGCGCCTTGACCTCAGTGCCCACGAGAACGACACCGCATTCGTAGGTGTCCAGAATATTGTAGTCATGGCGGGCACGACGATTGGTGGCCACCACCGCGTTGTTGGCGCTGACCTTTTCTTTCTTCGACTTCTTCTTGCCCATAACCTGCTCAACTCTAGTCGAAGAAGGTGCACTACAGCTATTCCCTTACTATTCCCTTAACTTTCCCTTGTGCGCCTCCTTGCAGCCAACATATATATGCCTCTGGCCTTTTACGTTGTGACGCAACTTACTTTCCCCTAACCTTTTACCAACGTCTAACACAGAGGGATTTATAAATGGGACAGTCAAAAACGTTGGAACCGGACAAAGCGCCACCGAAGCCAAAGGGGTTCCTAGCCACACTTGAACGTATCGGCAACGCACTGCCAAATCCGTTTTGGCTATTCGTGATCCTTGCTGGTGTAGTCATCGTTTCTTCGTGGCTCGGTGCGGCTGCGGGTATGCAGGCCAAGGATCCCGCGTCGGGCGACATCATCGAGGTGGAAAGCCTCGCAACCGCGGAATACCTGCAGAAGATGGTCTCGGAAGCGGTAACAAACTTCACTGAGTTCGCTCCAGTCGGCCTGATTCTGGTGTGCATGCTCGGTGTGGCAATTGCTGAATACTCCGGCTATATCGGTTCGGCAATTCGAGCAGCTATCGCCAAGGTTCACTCCCCAATCCTGCTGACGTTCATCGTCGCTTTGGCAGGCGTGACCGGTTCGATTGCCTCCGATGCCGTCTACGTGATCCTCATTCCGCTGGGTGCCGCCGCTTTTTCCGCCGCCGGGCGCAACCCCATTGTCGGTGCCATGGTCGCCTTTGCCGCCTCGTCGGCCGGGTTCAACTCGTCGCTGGTGCTGAACATCACCGATGTGCTGCTGGCGGGTATCTCCACGCATGCGGCGCAATTCGTGGATTCAGAGTACCTGGTTTCACCGCTGGCCAACTACTTCTTCACCATGGCCTCGTCGATTGTGCTGGCACTGATTATTACAGCAGTGACTGAGCTGTTTATTACCAAGCACGTGGAAAAGACCGTCCACGACGACCACATTGACCACGATGCCGCGGAATTCACCAAACCGGGCGCTTCGGAGGAAGCTGCCGAGGAAAACGCCAAGAAGGAGGAGCGGAACACCGCATCTAGCAGCTCCAGCAATGGCCGCGACAAGCTAATCCTCAACGATGCCGAACGACGTGGCCTGCGCTACGGCAATTTCGTCGCCGTCATCTTCCTGGCACTGTGGTTCGCCGCCCTATTTATCCCAGGCTCGCCCTTGCGCGGCGAGGGCGACGGCATCTTGAATTCCGTACTGCTTACCGACGTCGTGGTATCCATCGCTCTGTTCTTCACCGTCGTCGGTATTGCGTACGGTATCGGTGCCAAGACCATCACCTCTTCCGCAGATGTGCCGGCATTCATGGAACGCGGCCTGGGCACACTGACAACCATGATGGTTCTCTTCTTCGCCGTCTCGCAGTTCACGGCCTACTTCAAGTGGTCCAATATCGGCCAGTGGACCGCTATTAAGGGTGCGGAATTCCTCACCAAGGCAGACTTGCCACCGCTACTACTCTTTGCCGCCTTCGTCCTGATGGTGGCTGTTCTCAACCTGCTGATTACCTCGGGCTCCGCACAGTGGGCTCTGATGGCACCTGTGGTCGTGCCGATGTTGATGTACGTCAACGTCTCTCCGGAGGTCTCCCAGCAGCTGTTCCGTATTGGTGACTCCCCGACCAACATCATTACGCCGATGTCGCCGTACTTTGCGCTGGCGCTGACTTTCCTGCAGAAGTACTACAAGCCTGCGGGTGTCGGCACGCTGATGTCGCTGGCTATCCCGTACTCGCTGTGCATGCTGGTGGGCTGGTTCCTATTCTTTGTCGTGTGGTACCTCGCGGGCATTCCGCTGGGGCCAGGGGTTCCGGTGCGTTAACTCACAGCCACTAGGAGATTGAGGGATTGGTCGAATTTTTCGCCCAATCCCTCACTTATTTGTGGCACCCGGGCTTAATATTGCGTACGGTCGCCACCACAACGGGCGTCGTAAAGCGAAAACGTACACACATTGAGCACACACTGAGACGCGGATATAACCTATGCCAACAAAGCACCTAAAATTTACGGGATCGACCGGCGAGACTCTGGCTGCATCAATTGATTTGCCGGACGGTAAGCCACGCGCGTGGGCGCTATTTGGTCATTGCTTCACGTGTAATCGGATGGTGCCCGGCGCGTCACGCACCTGCAAGGCGCTGGCGAAGAAGGGCATTGCGGCGTTCCGGTTCGACTTCACTGGCCTCGGGCAGTCCACTGGCGATTTCGGTGAGACGACGTTCCAGACCAACATTGATGATCTCAAGGCCGCCTACGAGTTCATGGAGGAAGAATTCGAGGCACCGTCACTACTAATTGGGCATTCGCTCGGTGGCGCAGCGGCGCTGAACGCCGGCCACGATATGCCGAAGGTCAAGGCGGTAGCGACAATCGGTGCACCCTTCGATCCGGCACACTCGATTGTGCGTATCGCCGGTGACATTTCGACGGTAGATGAGCACGGCACGCAGGTTCTGCAGATTGAAGGTCGCGGCATTCCGATCTCCCGTGAGTTCCTGGAAGTGTTGGCGGACTACAACCCGGAGGTCTATCTCAGCCAGCTGCGCAAGCCGCTTCTGATTCTGCACTCTCCGACCGACCAGACCGTCGGTATCGACAGTGCGCAGAAGATTTTCCAGGTATCTCGCTATCCAAAGTCTCTGATGAGCTTGGATCGCGCGGACCACTTGCTCACTCGCGCTAAGTCCGCTGCGCGTGCCGCTGACCTGATTTATGCGTGGGCTGACAGCTATCTTCCGGAGGCTGAATAACTCCGTTATCATTAGGGGTTATGGACACGACTGAACACTCTGGCCACTCGCACGGCCACGGTCATTCACACGGCCACGGTCACGGCCATGACCACGCTCATTTTGACCCCGCGAATACTCCTGCCCGCCGCCTGCTCGCGGCTGCGGGTCTAACTCTTGTCGTATTTCTCGCCGAGCTCATCGGTGGCTTGGTCTCGGGTTCACTGGCGCTGCTGGCAGATGCCGGCCACATGGTGACGGACTCCGCAGGCCTGCTTATGGCAGTTGCCGGATTGGCTATCGCCCAGCGCGGAGCCAATCACCGCGCGACGTACGGGTACCGTCGTGTTGAGGTTCTGACTGCTCTCGTCAACGGTCTGACAGTTTTCATCATTGCCGCTGTGATTCTCTGGGGCGCAATCCGGCGATTCGGGTCAGTGGAGCAATCTGAGATTCAAACCACGTCGATGCTCATCATCGCAGTCATCGGCCTGCTCACCAATGTGATTGCGGCGTTTCTGCTCGCCGGTGCTGCAAAGGAAAGCGTCAACGTCCGCGGCGCGTATCTGCACGTGCTTGTCGACGCCGCTGGTTCGGTCGCCGTCATTATCTCCGCTATCGCTATCGCATACACCGGCTGGACTGCCATCGACTCGGTGGTCTCTATCGTGATTGCGCTCTTCATCGTCCCCCGAGCCGCCGTTCTGGTGCGCGACTGTCTCCACGTGTTGCTGGAGTACACCCCGGAGGGCGTCGACACGGAGAAAATTGCTGCTGACCTGTCTGAGTTGGACGGAGTGGTCGATGTCCACGATCTCCACGTCTGGTCCCTCAACGGCAGCGACCTACTGGCATCTGTCCATCTCGTGCGCTGCGACACGCTCCCCAACGGCGACGAGCACGCATTGCTCGACCGCGCGCAGGCACTGCTTCACGACGTCCACGGGATTGAACACGCCACGGTGCAAATTGAACGAACCGGGCACGCTGACCACGAGTACCCGGCTCATACCTAGATTGTTCGGCTAGTAGCTGAAGTAAGATGCTAGCCCTCGAGCTGCTCCCCTAGCTCCAGCCACTCCATCTCCAGCTCTGCCTTCTGCTCAGCCACCTCCGCAGCACGGCGATCGAGGTCCGCCAGCTTTTGTGTGTCCAAGTTGGCTACGTCAGCACTCGCTTCCGCCATCTGCGCATGCAGTTCACTTTCTTGCTGGCTGAGCTTCGCCATCTTCCGCTCCAGGGCGCTCATCTTCTTCTGGACAGCATGAGCTTCCGCAGCCGAGAGCTTCGAGGTATCCTCCTCTGAAGCTGCGCCACGGGTCTGCGGACTACCGACATTTGCTTGAGAGGCACCGCCACTAGCGGCCGAGTCGGCCAGCTGTGCGCGACGCTCCAGGTACTGCCCAATCCCGCCTGGCAAGTTCGTCAGCTCGCCATCGCCGAAGAGGGCCCAGGTCGAGTCGGCAATACGCTCAATCAGGTAGCGGTCGTGAGAGATGACCACCAGTGTGCCCGGCCAATTGTCCAGCAGATCTTCCAATTCCTGCAGCGTGTCAATATCCAGGTCATTCGTCGGCTCGTCGAGCAGCAGGAAGTTCGGCTCACTCATCAACACGCGTGTGAGTTGCAAGCGACGGCGCTCACCACCGGAGAGGTCTGCGATTGGGGTGCGCTGCCGCTTCGGGGAAAAACCCAGTCGCTCCGCCAGTTGCGAGGCGCTAATCTGCTTCTTGCCCAGGTCAATGTAGGTCGCCACGTCCTCCACAGCGTCGAGCACACGCATATCCAGTGGCAGATCATCGAGCTCCTGTCGCAGCCAACCCAGGCGCACCGTCTTGCCCTCAATCCGCTTGCCATCGCTTAAGGGGTAGTCTCCCGCCAATGCGCGCAACAAAGTCGTCTTACCCGAGCCGTTGACACCGACCAGGCCAATGCGCTCGCCGGGGGCCAGACGCCACGTGACGTCGTTAAGCAATTCCCTACCATCGGGCGTTTCCAGGGACGCGTGCTCTAGCTCCACGACCACTTTGCCCTGTCGACGCTGCGAAAACGCCATCAACTCCACGGAATCACGCGGCGCCGGGACATCGGCGATGAGAGCCTCAGCTGCTTCGATGCGGTAGCGAGGCTTCGACGTGCGGGCCGGCGCACCCCGGCGCAACCACGCGAGTTCCTTACGCGCAAGGTTCTGGCGACGTTGCTCGGCGGCATCGGCTTGGCGCGCACGCTCGGCACGCGCGAACGTCCAGTCGTTGTAACCGCCATCGTAAAAATCGACGGTGCCGTCGTGGACTTCCCACGTCTTCGTGGCAACGGTATCCAGGAACCAACGATCGTGCGTGACGACGACCAGGGCTGCCCGGCGCGAAAGGACATGATCGGCCAACCACTGCACCCCCTCAATATCGAGGTGGTTCGTTGGCTCATCGAGAATGAGCAAATCCAGATCGCGGACGAGTGCGGCCGCCAGGTTAACGCGACGGCGCTCACCACCGGAGAGATTGGCGACCTTGGTATCCATACCGAGGTCATTGATACCGATGCCATCGAGGACCTCGCGGATGGAAGCGTTACCCGCCCACTCGTGTTCAGCGAGTCCCAGCGGTGCAATGACGCACTCAAACACGGTGGAATTCGGGTCGAGCTCGGCGCCCTGGGTGACATGCGCCATGGCCATGTCGTTGGCTCGCGCAATACGTCCGGAGTCCGCCGGCTCCACGCCTGCCAGAATCTTCAGCAGTGTGGACTTGCCGCCACCGTTCAAACCGACAACGCCGATGCGGTCGCCCTCTTGAACGCCGAGGCTGACGCCGTCGAGCAGAGTCTTGAGCCCGAAGGACTTAGAAATATTCTCGCAATTAATCAGATTCGCCATGATGAGTATTTATTGTGCCCCATTCGACGTTGCCAAGCACACGCCGAACATACCAGGCCACCGGCAGCTCCTCGAACTGCTCTCGGGTTACCCATTTAAACTCCGGATGCTCGCCGCTGAGCTGGACATTTTGCGTGTCGTCAGCCTCGCGTACTAGAAAAGTCACGGTGTGGAAGCGGAAATTCTCCCCGCCCAAATCCGGATTGGAATAGTGGGCAAATTCGCTGACCTCCGCTGCGCGCAAGCCGGCCTCTTCACGCAGTTCGCGCACAGCGGCCTCCACGGGCTCCTCCCCCGCGTCGAGCTTGCCACCGGGCAAATCCCACTGGCCCCCGAGGAAGCCCTCGTATTCACGCAGCAGAAGCAACAAGCGGTCACCGCGGAAAACTATGCAGTTGCATACCCAGCCGTCGTCGTCAGGCCAGAACTTAGTCCAAGCCACGCCGCGCGGTTCGCGCCGGCCGATTTCGGCCCTGCTGGGGTTGTCATCACGGTGCATGAAGGGTGTGCCTGCCTTTTTCAGTTCTGCTTGTGGCTCATCTTCTCACTTCTTCCCACTTTAGTGCCGGACTCACTACAAAAGGGTGTGCTAGGCGGAGGCACCGATGAGACATGGTGAATACCAGTAATTTATAATTCACGGATATTCTTTTGCCACTAAATTGTTCTGGCGCAGCGACAACACTTCGTCACTGCGCTTTTAGTTATTGAAGCTTTTATTTATTGAAAGAACTCCCCTACCGCTATGCCTCGTCCAGTAAAACACCCTGAGCAGTACGTACCGGCTCTCGACGGGATCCGTACCATCGCCGTCGCACTCGTAGTCCTCTACCACCTGGCAGTGCCAGGCTTTGACGGAGGCTTACTAGGAGTCGCTGTCTTCTTCACCCTGTCGGGCTACTTAATCACCACAAACCTGGTTAATTCCAAGCTGCGCCACGACACCTTCCGCTTAAAGACCTTCTGGTTCCGGCGTTTCCGGCGACTCCTACCAGCCGTTATCACCACGCTGATTGCGGTCATGTTCCTCACCATCGCGTTTCGCCCCGAGGACACCGCCAAGACCGGTTGGCAGGCACTATCTGCGCTGTTTTACGTAAACAATTGGCATACCATCGCTGCCGGTGAATCCTACTTTGACAAGTTCGCCGGTCTCGGCCCGCTGGATCACATGTGGTCACTGTCCATCGAGGAGCAGTTCTACATCATCTGGCCGATCATCCTGGTCGTGCTCTTTGCTGTGCTGCGCGGTCGTCGTCATATCGTCGCCGCCACTGTTGCTCTGGCTGTCGTTTCCTTCGCACTGATGTGGTGGCTTGCGTCTGCCGGTGCCGATCACACGCGCATCTACGAAGGCACCGACACTCGCGCAGGTGGGCTACTGCTCGGCGCGGCACTCGCTATCGCCCTTGCTTTCCGACGTTACGAGGGCGTCACCGCAACCTTGAACCGTGGCATATCCGGGCTGTTGGGCTTAATCGGCCTCGCCAGCATTCTTGCGCTGGCTACACAGACTTCGCAGCGGGGGCTCTTCCTCTACCAGGGCGGCCTCATCCTCGTGACCATTGCGAGCGTGCTGGTTATCATGGCCGGGCTAAATCGCGCGAGTCTCTTCAGCCGAGTATTAGGAGCCGCCCCATTGCGTTGGCTGGGTGAGCGTTCCTACGGTATCTACCTCTGGCATATGCCCATCATCGCTTTTCTTCCCCGCCACTGGCTGCCGGGGACTGCGGAGAGCCCCCTTGTCGCATGGGCGACCAGTGCACTGGTATTCGGCGGCTCTATCCTGCTGGCCACCATCAGCTGGGTGGTGCTGGAAGACCCGATTCGTCGTCACGGCATTGTCGAGCCGTTGCGTGAACGCCTGCAGGCACGCCGTGCACGCCGTGCTGATAACGAAGACGCCAAGGAATACGTGCCCCACTACATGGGCGCCATTCCAGCGACCTCGACTATTACGATGCTGGCACTGATTGTCATCGGTACACCAGTGCTTCTCAGCGGTACTGACAACCGTGGCGGTAGCAATGGTGGAGCCGGTGTGGCCGGTGTAGCCATGGAACTGCCGAAAGACGCTTCGGAGAAGTCTAAATCGGGAAGCAAATCAGCTGGTGATGCGAAGACTTCCGAGGATGCACGGATGCGCTGTACAACAGTCGTACATGTCGGCGACTCGACCTCTATTGGTCTGTTTGACCCTAACCAGGTGCCGGAAGGCGCCGACACTGGCTTCCAGACTTACCTCGACCGTGGCGCAAGCGAAGTGACAGACAGCGTATTTGGTGCCCGCGCGACCAACCAGGGCTACCAGGACTACCCCTCCGCCGTACAGTCAGTCACCGAATTGTTGAGCATGGGCCAAGATGAGGATACCTGCTGGGTCATTGCCACTGGCGTCAACGACGCGGCGAACTACGCTGCGTTGCCAGACTACGGCTACGAACAAAACCCTGAGGAAATCAAGGCAAATATCCGCACCATGCTGGACCTTCTCAAGGACCAGATGGTCATGTGGAACACGGTCGGCACGTACCAGCCGGCAGACAGCTACTACGACAATGCCAACATGAAGCTGTTTAACAAGCTGTTGAAGGAAGTCGCCAAGGAATACCCGAATGTCGCGATTTGGGACTGGGCCTCGGAGGTCTCGGAGCACAACGACTGGTTCATCCCTGGCGATGGCACGCACTACCTGCCGAAGGGCAACGCCGAGCGTGCAAAGCGCTTCGCCAGCGCTTTGGCCCACGCCTTCCCCGAGGACGGCACAGGCCACAAACCAGCTAAGAAGATTGTCAACAGCTAGTTGAGCTAGTTTTTAGCGAGTGACCTCAGCGAGGCGAACGAAATCGGCAATTTCGAGCTTCTCTCCTCGCTGCTTGGGGTCAATCCCCGCTGCCACAAGCGCCTCTTCGGCTGCGGCACCAGATCCGTAAATCCCCGATAGGGCCGCACGGAGGGTCTTGCGGCGTTGCGCAAAAGCAGCGTCGATAAGCGGGAAAAGGCGCGCGCGGAATTGCGGCGAAATCTCCCACGGAGCCTCGGGGGCATCAGCGGCATTGGAGTTCTCAGGAGCGTCGGAGCGGGCGTAGCAGTCAATGCGCACAAGCCCGGAATCAACCTTCGGGACCGGCCAAAAGACGTGCGGACCAATGGCACCGGCGCGACGCACTGTGCCGTAGTAGGCGGCCTTGACGCTGGGGACGCCGTAAATCTTGGAGCCCGGCTGAGCCGCCAGCCGATCAGCGACCTCAGACTGCACCATCACGAGCACGCGGCGGATGGTGGGGAGCTCGGCAAGCATGTGCAGCAGCACCGGTACAGAAACGTTGTATGGCAGATTGGCCACCAACGCATCTGGGGCGGTCCGAAAGTCCTCGCGACTGACTTTCAACGCATCTTTCTCAATGAGCTCTAGCGCGCAGCCCTCAGCGCGCTCAGCGACTGTCTGGGGCAAACGCTCCGCCAACCGAGGATCGATTTCAACAGCCGCGGCGCGGCCGCAGTGTTCGAGCAGCCCGAGGGTCAGCGAGCCCAAGCCGGGGCCGACCTCAACAGGGTAGGAACCCTCCGGCAAATCCGCCGCAGCGACAATTCGACGCACGGTGTTGGCGTCGTGGACGAAGTTCTGCCCCAATTTCTTCGTCGGGACAATATCCAACTGCGCCGCCAAGTCGCGTACTTCGACCGGCCCCAGGAAAGAAACTTCTGCTTTAGTCACAGTTAGATACTACGGGGTCAAAAGAAAAAATAGGTTTAGCTCGTTTTGGCTAGTCTGAACTAGCTTTAACGAAGCCCCATGGAAGCGGTGCAAGCGGGCCATGCACCCCAACCCTGACCAGCCTGGACGCGCTCAGCGACAGCAATCTGCTGCTCACGGGAAGCCTGCGATGCGCGCGGTGCATACTCAGTACCGCCGTAAGCTGCCCAGGTGGAATCGGTGAACTGTAGACCACCGGAGAAACCGTTACCGGTATCGATAGCCCAGTCACCGCCGGACTCACACTGGGCCAGCTGATCCCACACACCGTAGCCCGCAGCCGGAGCTGCGATGCGAGACTTAGTGCCCTGGCGGATAGTGGAGATACCCGGAGCCTTTAGCTCCTTTTCTTCCAGGATCTCGCGTCCGAGCTCTTCGCCGTCGCGAGAGGTGACCTTGACCTGACGTTCTACCTGGCCCGGCTCACCCTCCTGCTCAACGATGCGCTCGTCTTCGAACATCGAATCATCTTCAATGATGTTCTCGTGAGCTGGAATTTCCTCAGTCTCGGTGATGATCTTATCAATCAGACGAGACAGCGTGATGCGCATGCCTTCAGTGACCGGCGCATCCAGACCCGGCTCAACGGTGTCGTCTTCACGCAGCTCAATGCCACGCTGAGCCAGCACATCACCGACGGTCAAAGCCGGGACAGTCAGGTCGATGTCCTTGGCATCGTCGTGAAGCACAATATTCTTGGCACGAACAACGTCGAGCTCGATGCCCTTAGCGGGAATCTTGCCCTTTGCGACCTCGACCTTGTCCTTATCGGAGATGAGCCCCTGTTTCTTCAGACCTTCAATCAGCTCATCGGTAGTGATGGCATTGGTCTTGTGCTCCTGCGGCTTACCATCGACAATCATCGTAACCGGCTTGGCAGAGCGGTAGACCAGCTTGCCGCCGTCCGTGAGGTCGCCCTGACGCTGAACCAGGTCTCCGCCGGTGGCTTCGACACCAGCCTTCTCCAGAATGGCCTTGTCATCCTTGGACCAGGTGGCAATTTGCTCGACCTTGCCGTCAATTTCGACGGTGATGGTGTCGTAGTTGGATGCTGCGACAGTGCCACCCAGAGCAACAGCAGCGACCAGACCACCAGCAGCGATCTTGGACGAAGTGGAGACTCCGTCGTTAGCACGATTGAGATGACGCTTCTTCGCAGCACTCACGGGGTTCGTCACAGCCTTTCGGAGGATGGGCAGTTATCAGATGAAAGAAATACAGTTTGTAACAGTACGGTAAAGATTCAGTGTTGTCTAAAATATATCGATAAAAGTGACGGGAAATACAACAAACCGCCCCGACTGCATTTCCACAGCTCAGGGGCGGCAATACGCCGGCACGTGCTTAAATGCCGTACACCCGACGTGCGTTATCCGTCAAAATCTGCGCCATCTCCTCCGCCCCGATTTCTCGGGCCGCAGCCATCGCACGCGCCTGATGACCGATAAAAGTTGACTCATTGCGCGCACCTCGGAACGGCTCCGCGGTCATGTAGGGGGCATCGGTTTCCACCAGCAGCTGCTCCGCCGGCGCTTCAGCCACAGCCTGCCGCAGGTAATCATTGCGTTTGAAGGTCACGTTTCCGGTAAAGCTCAGCAGGTAACCGCGCGCAATGGCCTCGCGGGCAACCTCAATGGGCGAGGAAAAGCAGTGCAAAATGACCGTATTGTCATAGCCGTCCAACGCCGCCATCAGATCTTCATCGGCGTCGCGGTTATGAATCATCAACGGCTTGCCGACGGTTGCTGCGAGCTCCATATGCCACTGCAACGCAGCCAGCTGTTCGCTCTTCGACGCGCAGCCGTCGAGAGAATCCAACCAGTACCAATCCAATCCCGTCTCCCCCACGGCCACGACTCTGGGGTCGGCAGCCATTTCGGTTAGGCGGGCCTTGGCGTCGTCGTCAAGCTCGTGTGCGCGCGTCGGATGGATGGCGGCGGCAGCCCAGACGTTGGGGTGCGCGTGTGCGGCGGCAAAAGCCAGTTCGGTTTCCGGCATGCCATCGCCGACCGTGCAAACTCCGACGACGCCCGCTGCGGCGGCGCGGTCCATGAGAGCCGCAATCTCCTCCGGAGTTTGCGCCCCGCAGGACGCGAGATGCGTGTGGGCGTCAAACAGCGGAGTGAGATACTCCGCGGGTTCTGCAATTTTACGTTTGCGCTTTCCCATTCCTCTACTGCGCCCCTACTTCACCTGTGCCCACTCAGGGCCGTGCTCAGCCAGCTCAGAGTCGAGCTTGGTGAAAATCGGCTTCGGCTTGGCAAGCTGCGTACCCGGCTCAATGTCGAAGCGATGCCAGGCGGCCTTCTGATTGACGTAGTCACCAGTGATGATTGGGTAGCTCCTGCCCTCTGCCGGCAGGTCTGCGCCGACCGGTTCGACCGGCATGTCGTCCTGGACTTCCTGGACTTCCGGCATTGCGGCCCAGATGCCCTCGCCGCCCAGGGTCTCGAAGACCTTCTGCGCGCTTTCCGGCAGGTACGGGGTCAGCAGGACATTGGCGTCGCTGACTACCTGCAGCGCTGTCCACAACACAGTGGCGAGACGCTCGCGCTGGGACTCGTCCTTCGCCAGCTTCCACGGCTCCTGCGCAGCAATGTAGGCGTTCGCCTCCCCGACCAGGTGCATTGCGGCAGTGATACCAGCGCGGAAACGGGACAGCGCAAGTGCGTCACCCACCTCGGCGAAAGAGCGCTCAGCCAGGTCGAGCAGTTCACGATCAGCGTCGGTAAGCTCGCCCGGAGTTGGCACCTCACCGAAGTTCTTGAAAGCCATGGACACGGTGCGGTTGACCAGGTTGCCCCAGGAGTTGGCCAGCTCGTTATTCACGCGGCGGACAAACTCATCCCAGGTGAAGTCGGTGTCCTGGTTTTCCGGACCAGCCATGGCGATGAAGTAGCGCAGCGGATCCGAACCGAACTCCGCCAGGAAGTCCTTCACATAGATGACAACGCCCTTGGAAGAGGAGAACTTCGAGCCCGACATGGTCAGGTACTCCGAGGAGACGACCTCCGTCGGCAGGTTCAACTCACCGAGCTCCCCGACTTTGCCTCCGCGGGAGCCTTCGCCACGGTAGCCCAGCAGCTCAGCCGGCCAAATCTGGGAGTGGAAGGTGATGTTGTCCTTGCCCATGAAGTAGTAGGACAGCGCCTCCGGGTCATTCCACCACTTGCGCCACGCTTCCGGGTCGCCGATGCGCCAGGCCCACTCAATGGAAGCGGATAGGTAACCGACGACAGCGTCGAACCAAACGTAGAGTTTCTTGGTTCCGTTTTCCGACCAGCCCTCCAGCGGAATCGGAACGCCCCAGTCAATGTCACGGCTCATTGCGCGCGGACGGATGTCCTTCAGGATGTTCAGGGAGAATTTCAGCACATTTGGGCGCCAGTCCTTGCGCTCTTGAAGCCACTCGGTCAAGGCCTCTGCCAGCGCTGGCAGGTCTAGCAGGAAGTGCTCAGTTTCAACGAACTTCGGGGTCTCGCCGTTGATTTTCGACACCGGATCAATCAGATCGGCCGGGTCAAGCTGGTTACCGCAGTTGTCACACTGGTCGCCGCGGGCACCGGTAGCGCCACAAATTGGGCAGGTACCTTCGATGTAACGATCTGGCAGCGTCCGACCTGTCGACGGGGAAATCGCACCCATCGTGGTCTGCTTGACCATGTAGCCGTTTTCGTAAAGCCCGCGGAAGAGCTCCTGGACAATCGCGTAGTGGTTGCGCGTGGTAGTGCGCGTAAACAGGTCGTAGGAAAGCCCCAGACCCGCGAGGTCCTGCACAATCTGGCGGTTGTAACGGTCGGCCAATTCCTGGACAGAAACGCCTTCCTTCTCCGCTTGCACAAGCAGCGGCGTGCCATGCTCATCAGTACCGGAGACCATCAGCACGTCATTGCCAATCATTCGCTGGTAGCGAGCGAAAACGTCCGAGGGGACTCCGAAACCTGCAACATGGCCGATATGTCGCGGACCGTTAGCGTACGGCCACGCAACTGCTGTGAAAATGCGAGACATATCTAACAGGGTAATAGATGACCTGCCATCGCGATGAACTGTGTCCCTTACGGAGTCCTCATGAAGTCCACATGAACTGTCCCCTACCATCATCGCACGCATGCGCAGTCACTACGCTTATGTCCTATGTCCACTCGGTCCGCCTCCTCCGACTCGGCTGCTGACCTCACTTCGCGCGCGACCACTGCGCTAGCGCGTCTTATCGCTGCCGGTCATCGTCCCGCCGCACTCATCGGCTCCTGGTTCGGTTATCGCGCGGTTCTCGCCGCCAACGTCGAGCTCACTGCCTGCGAGTCGGCAGCGCTTTTCACCAGCCCCGACCCCGATGCGTGGATCTTTGGGTTCCGCCCCTACTCCGGCACCGGCGCGCACGGGGTCGCTACCTGCGTCGCGTTGCTTGCCGACGACGGCACGTGGCATTTCGACGGCCCCGGCACCGGTGACCCCTTCAATCCGGATTTCCAAGCCCTTCAGGCGGCCATCACTTACTCGCGCGAAAACACGCGTGACAATGCGCTCCCCGCGGCCACACCGCTGGAGTGGGATCAGGGCGACCGAGAGCACCACCAGCTTGCGGTGACAAACTGCAAGGAGGCAATTGCCGCAGGCGAGGTGTATCAAACCTGCATTTCCACACGCTTTCACGCGGAGCTGGCAGCGAGCGACTCTGCACTAGCCCACGCCGGCGCATGGTTTTCCTCTCGCGTGGCGCAGTACCAACCGGCTCGAGCAGCATTCTTGCCCGGCAACCTCGATGCTGGAATTCCAATTCTGGCCTCGCTGAGCCCTGAGGAATTCCTCATCCGCGCGGGCACAAGCGTGACTGAAACTCCCATCAAAGGCACGATTCCCGCTGACCGGCCCCCGAACGAGTTATTGCGCAGCGACAAGGATGTCGCCGAGAACATCATGATTGTCGACCTGGTGCGCCATGACCTCGGTCAAGTTGCCAAGACCGGCACCGTGAAGGTCACAGACCTGCTCAGTGTGCGTCCGGCACCGGGCGTGTGGCACCTCTTTTCCACAGTCTCCGCGGAGCTTCCCGATCAGCTCAGCCACGCTGAGCTGATTGAAGCCTGCTTCCCACCGGCCTCGGTCACCGGTACACCAAAGCTGCGAGCAATTGAGCTTCTGCACGAATGGGAGCCCGAGCCCCGTGGCGCTCACTGCGGCGCAATTGGTGCGGCCCACGGGGATGCGCTTGAGCTCAATGTCGCTATTCGTACCGCCGAGTACGCAAAAGACCCGAACTCGGGGAGAGTTCGGGTTGAAGCTGGCATCGGCGGTGGCATCACCATCGGGTCTACACCCGAGGGCGAATGGGCCGAGATTGAGGCCAAGGCCGCACCGCTGCTGTTGGAAAGCTAGTTGCGCAATTTACGAGCACGGCGGCGCTCGCGCTGTTCGGCCGCTTCCGCCAAACGGCGCTCGCGAGCCATACGCAGAGCGAACTGACGCTGTTCCTTGTCATCGAGGTACACCGGATCGTCGGAAAGCCCCTTAACCAATGCCACCATCAGCGCCAAGATGACAATGACGAACGGGCTCGCCGCCAAAATGGTGATGTTCTGCAGGTTTGACAGGGCATCGCTGCCGCCGGTGACCAATAGGACAATCGCAATCAGAGCGGTGAAAATACCCCACATAGCAGTGACAGTGCGCGACGCTGTGAGCCGACCGAACTGGCTCATCGTGCCCATCACCGTGGAGGCGGAGTCCGCTGAGGTAATGAAGAAGGTAGCCAGCAGAATCATTGCGATAACGGAAGTAATCGCACCACCCGGCATGGAATCCAGTAGGTTGAACAGCTGACTCTCGGCCGAACCGTCACCGTAGATGGACGCACCCTGCTGCTCGCGGGTGATGGCGGTGCCACCAAAGATGGAGAACCACACTGCAGAGACAATCGACGGAACTGCGACAACGGTGAATACGAACTCACGGATAGTACGGCCACGAGAAATGCGGGCGATGAACATACCGACAAACGGCGACCATGAAATCCACCAGGCCCAGTAGAAAATTGTCCAGGACGAGAGCCACTCACCGGCGGTGCCGTCAGCGGAAGCACTGGAGCGGGCGGCCATCTCAAAGAAGGAATCCAGGTAGCTGCCAATAGAGGTCGGAATCAGGTTCAGAATCACCACGGTCGGGCCGAGGACCAACACCAGCAGAGCTAGCAGGCCAGCGGCAACCATATTGAAGTTCGAGATGTACTGAATGCCCTTGACCACACCTGACAGCGCAGAAGCCAAGAAGGCACAGCCCAAAATGACAATAAGACCAATCCACAAACTTGTGCCCTTGATGGCAGTGAAACCGTTGATTTCCAAACCAGCGGAAATCTGCAGCACACCCACACCGAGAGAGGCTGCCGTACCGAAGACGGTGGCAAAAATCGCAAGTGCGTCGATAAGCTTGCCCAACCATCCCTCAGCGCGACGAGCACCGATGAGCGGGATGAAGGCCGCGGAGATCAGCTGCTTACGACCAAGGCGGTAGGTCGAGTAAGCAATGGCGAGGCCGACAATGGCGTAGAGCGACCACGGGTGCAGAGTCCAGTGGAACATCGTCGATGCCATGGCGGTACCGACTTCCTTTGGCTGGTGACCCGGTACACCTTCTCGGTAGAAAGTCAGTGGCTCAGCAACGCCGTAGAACATCAGACCGATGCCCATACCGGCGGCGAACATCATGGCAATCCAGCTAGGCGTGGAAAACTCTGGTTTCTCGGCATCCTTGCCCAGGCGAATGTGACCGAACTTGGAAATCGCGATGGACACAATGAAGAAGACAAAGACAGTACTGGCCAGGATAAACAGCCAGCCGATGTTCTCTACGACCCAGTTCAGAGAGCTAGATGCGAACGTTGAGAAACTATCCGGCCACGCCAGGCCCCAGACGATAATTGCCAGAATTGCGACAATGGCGGGGACGGTAACCCCGAGGTTCACGGGAGCGTGAGAATCGTCGGCCCTGACTTCGCCAACGACCGACTCCCCTACTTCTTGTTGTATTTCCTGCTCTGGTGGATTCGTCATTTCTCCACCATGTCCAGCATTGACCTGGGATTTCAACTTAGAATGCGGGTTTTCTCAGGTTTTCTTCATTTTTCTGGATTGCAAAAAACTTCCAATAACGGCGTTTGCCCTGTTCACTGACGTGCGCTGGAACATTTTCTGGCACAAAGTAACAATCGGTTAACGATTTCCCGCACGAGCAGCCAAAACCGCCTGATAGAGATCACGGTGCTTTGTCATTCCAGCCTCTGCCGCAATCTGCTTCGCGGCATCCTTCAGCCGCATGCCATCAACCACGAGTTCCTCCACACGGTCAACCAAGTCCTCCGTGGATACCTCCGTTGCCTGCTGCCCCGCGCCTTCAATCACCACCGTAATTTCGCCGCGGACACCTTCCTCCGCCCACGCAGCCAGCTCTCCCAGCGTCGCACGGCGAGTCTCTTCAAAGCGCTTGGTCAACTCACGGCTTACCGACGCGCGCCGCTCCTCGCCCAAAATCTCCGCGGCATCGGCCAACGTGGCAGCCAACCGATGCGGCGACTCAAAGAAACAACAGGCCCGCTTCTCTGTCTTCAGTGATTCCAACCAGGCCCGGCGCGCCCCCTGCTTACGGGGTGCAAAACCGTCGAAGCAGAAGTGGCCGACACCCAAACCGCTGAGAGCCAATGCGGTAGTCACCGCGCTCGGTCCTGGTACACAGGACACCGGCACGCCCGCATCGTGAGCAGCCGCCACCACAGCCAGGCCAGGATCCGACACCACCGGCATCCCCGCATCGGTCACCACAATGACTTTCTGTCCCGCCTTCGCCGCCTGAATCAGCGACTCAGTGCGGCTGTCTTCGTTGTGATCGAAGTTCGAAACAAACTTCCCCTTGGGGGAAATGCCCAGCGCTGTGGCAAGGTTGCGTGCCCGCCTGGTGTCTTCCGCGGCGATGATATCGGCGTCGATAAGCGCACCGCGCACGCGGTCAGAGGCATCGGCGATATTGCCCAGCGGCGTTGCTACCAGAGTGATGCCAGGAGCCAGCGTCATTGCCTCGCTAAGAGGCGCGTTCTCGTGCGGTTGGAAGTTCGATGCCGAATGCGTCATGATTCCATAGCTTAAACTGACATTCGTGACCGATGCCGCTTTAACCCCACCACCGGAAACCGAGCGCCGCGCGAAAAAGCGTTTCCTGCGCCCGATTCCCCCGGTTCCCTCGCTGCCGCCACTGCGGCGGTGGGACAAATGGGATACCGCCACTTTTGTGGTTCTCGGAATCGTCGCAGCGCTAACCCGTTTCATCGGGCTTGCTGCCAAGACCGACAATGGCACCCCGCTCTTCGATGAAAAGCACTATGTGCCGCAAGCATGGCAGATTCTGGAGTCCACCCGCGACCCTATCTCGTCTGGCATTGAGGACAATCCCGGCTACGGTCTAATTGTGCATCCGCCAGTGGCCAAGCAGGTCATCGCCTTGGGTGAGTGGATCTTCGGCTACTCGCCAATGGGCTGGCGGTTTATGTCGGCGGTGTGTGGCACGCTGGTCATACTGCTGCTCATGGACATCGTCCGACGCATCTCTCGCGGCTCGCGGTTGGCAGTGGGTGTTGCTGGTCTCTATGCGCTTGCCGACGGAGTGCTGTTTGTCTCCTCCCGGGTCGGCATGCTGGACATGATTCAGACCTTCTTCATAACTGCGGCCGCGTGGGCACTTCTCATCGACCAGGCCGATGCCCGCAAGCGCCTGGAATCCGCCACGGCGCTAGGTAGTTTCGGCCCCTATCTCAGTTATCGCTGGTGGCGACTGCTCGCCGGCATCATGCTGGGGCTTGCCACCGGGGTGAAGTGGTCTGGCCTGTATTACATGGCCGCATTCGGTCTGTGGTCCGTCTTCACGGATCTGGTCTCCCGCAAGAATGCCGGTGCGCACAAACCCGTGCTCGGCGCACTCGCCCGCGATACCGCCCCGGCGTTGCGTGATCTGGTGGTAGTCCCGCTGGGCGTTTACTTCTTAAGTTGGCGTTCCTGGTTCGCCGAAGAAACGTCGGTCTATCGCCATGTCTCGCCCGAAGACCGCGATACGGGACTCCCCGGCACCGACTGGCTTCCCGAGGCCCTGCAGAACTACCTGCACTACCAAAACAGCGTGCTGAAGTTCCACGCCGAGCTGACCACCTCTAATGGCCACAAACACCCTTGGGAGTCCAAGCCTTGGGAGTGGCTGGTCAGTTGGCGGCCAATGCTCTACTACTCCACCGAAACCACCTGCAGTGGCGGCCAGGAGTGCAAGGGCTGGATGATGCTCTTTGGCACCCCGCCCATCTGGTGGTTGCTGGTCCCCGTGGTCCTGTGGGCCACATGGCGCTGGCTCGGCCGCCGCGACGGCCGCTACGCGCTGCCCGTCATCGGTTTCCTCGCCTCGTGGCTGCCGTGGGTCATCGGCTACGACCGGCAGATGTACTTTTTCTACGCCACCGCGCTGATTCCATTCGTACTCATCGCCTTTGCTCTGCTTGCCGACGATCTCTCACACTGGCGGCCCCGTGGTAAGCCGGTGGGGTTGGTAATCGTTGGCACACACGCCGCACTAGTGGTGACCGCGTTTGTGTTCTGGCTGCCGATTTTGACCGGCTACCCGCTGCCTCCCAACCACTTTGATTGGCGGTTCTGGTTGCCGTCTTGGAGCTAGTCCCGCTGTGGTGGCACGCCTGTGCCCGGCAACCCCGAGGCGGCCCGCCATGCCTGTGCGATTGCCGTCGGCGTATAGCCGCCCAGCCACACAACGGCCAGCGTCAAAGCGGAGACAAACATCAAGGCCAGGCCAGCGATCTCTGATGCTCCCTGGGCACCGATGAGAATGTCACGAATACCAAAACCGATGCTGAACGTGGCGACGGCACCGTAGACCGGCGCCATGCCCATGGCAGCGCGCGGCCGCCAAGCAGCCCAGAACAATCCCACTGCCAATGCAAGCCGAATTGCCGCGAGTTGAATGGCAAGACGTGCTCCGAGCTCCATTGGGTCAACGGTGGCAGTGGAACCGTCGATAGGCGCTCCCGTGCTTGTTGCGATTCCTGCACCGTCCTGTGGCTGTGTCGAGGAAAGTCCAAGCGTCACCATGTCGGAGGCGTCGACCAGCGTCGCAATCCCCCAGACCGCCCAGCAAAGTCCCAACGCGATGAGCACCCCGCGGGCGGTGCCGGCTATGAGCAGCCATGCGCGCTCACGCCGACGGCGCTCCGGTTCGATAGAGACCAAAATGCGCTCCGAGAGATCATCCGTGGAAATCTCCGGCATGCCATCGGCAGGCCCAACCGTAAGGGCGCGGTTCAGCCGCACCGCTCGCTCGTACCAAGCTCGGCACTCCTCGCAGGCCCCAAGATGGGCATCGATGACTTCATCGGCAATACTTGCCTGCTCGCCATCGAGGCGAGCTGACAATGCTGCGCGAATTTCCTCGCACTCCACGGGGAATCTCCTCCGCTTTTAACTCTGAAGGGGGTTGTACCTAATGAGGTCTTACCTGATGAATTGCCTGTCCAAACTGAAACGGCCGGCTCCGAAGACGAAAATCATCACCAGACCACCGATGAGTGACATCACGAGCTCCGCACCGTTGTCGCGGATAAACAGGCCATTGCCCAGGTGCATCGACCACCAAGCACCAATCATCTCAATGATGAAGACCATCGCCACCGTCGGGGCCAAGAGTCCCAGAATCAACAACGCGCCTCCGACCAGTTCGACTAGAGCGACAACCCAGACTGTCAAGTGCGCCTGCGGGATATTCGCAGCGACAAAGTAACCGGTCGTCTTGTCAATACCGGTGATAAAAATCTTGTCCCAGCCATGGCAGATGAAGATAATTCCGAGTATCAGGCGGAGAATCACGAGCGCGATATCGCGCATTACCGGTCGATCCATGAGGGACATGCTACCCGACGGCACGGTTAAAACACGGTAGCACTGCGGCAGCGAAAGGCCAGCGACTCTAACATGCAAAAAGGCTTCTCCCAACCCCTCGGGAGAAGCCTTCCGCCAAACACACCCGGTGTGTCATGTCTTAGGTAGTGACATCGTAACAGGCCGAGTTTCTAACAAAAAATCGCGCTGACGTGCTCAGACAACTTTAAGGTTGTTCTACGGCTCAGCTCACAGGACTAGCTCACGCGAGCCTGCGGCATTTCGTCGTAATCGTCGTCATCAAAGCGGTAGTCAGTGTAGGCCAGATCTGCGAAATCCGGGTCCTCATCATCAAGCTCGACTACTACCGCGCCGGGACGGCGCAGTCGCTGTGGAATTCCCAGCTCATCATCCTCGCGGTTACGCACACCGAGGCGGGCCATCTTCATACGGCGAATTCGGCGAGCCCGCAGTTCCTGCTCTGCACGCACGGTACGGCGCAGGTTGACCAGGTACAGGGTCATCAAACCGACGCCGACCAGTGGAATCCACCAGGTCCAACCACCGGCGAAAGCAGCGATGATGACAGTGACTGCGATGAACGCTGCCAGCCCAGCAACAGAACGGCGGCGGCGGGCAAAGCGAGTCTCAGCGTACTGGGCATCCGAAATCGGATCGAACCCACCGCGACCACGGCGCTTCTCAGCGAACGCGTAATCATCTTCGGTCAAGGTGTCATCGACAGCAACTGCGTCATCGTTGGACTCGACCGCGTGGTCACTGTCGTTCTCGCCGGTCTCGTCGAGTTCTGCCTGCTCGTCTACGGTGCCTGCTGCCTCTTCAGTCTCAGACAAAGCGTCAGCAGACACAGCTTCCACGTCAGCGGGCACAGTCTCGGCCGCCGCACCGGAATCAGGCTCAGCCTCAGCTTCAGCGGCATCTTCGAACATCAAATCATCGGCGTCGACGAATTGACGGCGAACATCAACGCTCACATCGGAAGAGGACTCATCTGCGCGAACCACATCACCTTCGGCGGAGGCGACGGCGGAGTCAGATTCGGCATCCTCGTCATCAACGACCGCCTGCAGCGACTGGTCTGCAGACTCATTATCGGACACGTCCATGTCAGAGCGGTCAGAGAACTCAGCAGTGGCTTCCTCGGTAACGGAATCATCCGCCTGCGGAGTCTCCTCCTCCGCATCTGCCGCTTCCAGCTCGTAGACGATATCGCCGTCGACGACGGCCGGGTCGGCCGCCTCGTCCACGGTGTCGTCGATAAGCACGTCGCTGACATCAAAGTCATCGTCAACCTGCGCGTCAACGGTTTCGAGAGAATCGTCAACTTCCTCGGTCACGCGCACGTCCGACTCCTTAAAAGACGGACGACGGCGCGTCGTGGCCAACTCCTCGCCACCACGATGCAGCACGCGGGTCTTACCAAGCGCATCGGAGGTACGACGAATCGGCTTGCGCGTATTGACCACCAGCGGGGCCAGCACAAACAGCCACAGTACAACGATGAGTATCAGCAACAGTGAAGTTGACATATTTTGTGTCTCCTCGCGATTTCGCCCGGGGTTTCGCCGTCTCTCCCCGGCCCACATACGCCGCCCACATGCCCTTCCACAGAGGCATTTGCGAAGGCAGTCAGCGTATCTAGAGCGAATTCGCCCAATAGTAGAGTTGTCATCACCCTATCGGCGTGCGTTACTCAGACTACTCAGGCGCGCCGTTGCGGTGGATATTTCTCCGCCTCTTCATATTGCGCACGACCACTCGCCACGATGAGGTCCACTGCACTGTCCTCCCCCACCCGCGCATAGGTCAGATGATCGCGCCACGCACCATCCATATGGAAGGCTTCCCGCGCCACGCCTTCGTACTCGAACCCACAGTTTTCCAGTACGCGTATCGACGGGACATTGCTATCCAACACAGTCGCCTCAATTCGGTGGACGCCAACTCTCTTGGCATAATCCGATGCCAACGCCACTGCAGCAGTGGCGACTCCTCCACATGTAAAGCCGCTGCCGACCCAGTAACCGATCCAGGCGTGAGCGACGGGGAAAGGCGTAATACCGCCCAGTGTGAGCATGCCAGCGAACTGGCCATCTACCTCAATGGTGGAGACAATCATGTCTCCCGCAGCCGCTGAACGACGCCAACTGCGCAGGTTACGGCGAAAAACGGAAACCCTGTGGGCGTTATCCCAGTCGTCGGCGAGGGTTGGCTCCACGGGGCGCAAAATGGGCTCGTCGCGCAGCCGCAGTGCCCGCCATGCAGGGGCATCAGAGCGCTCTGGCACACGCAAGCGGACTCGGCCGCCACTGGTTACTAGACGAGAAGTACGCACGGCAACAATACTCGCGTTAGTGGAGTGTGGCTAGGCCTGGCGCGCCATGAACAGCACGTCAACTACATCGCCCGGACGCACGTGCAGCACGTCTTCCGGAATCACGATGAGGCTGTTGGCTTCCGACATACCGGCCAAAAGGTGGGCTTGTGCACCGCCGGAACCTCCCAGCGGCTGCACCATGTATTCGCCGGTCTCGCGGTCACGCATGAGCTGGCCACGGATGTAGCCACGACGCTTCTCCGCCGACTCGATTGGGCCGACAGCACGAGCGGTGACAGCACGGCGGCGGGGATTGCGCTTACCCAGCGCCAGCCGGATGAGGGGACGAACCATAACCTCAAAAACGACCAATGCACCGACCGGGTTCGACGGCAGCAGGAACGTTGGAATCTTGTCATCTCCCAGCAGACCAAAGCCCTGGACCGAGCCAGGATGCATAGCGATGCGGGAGACATCAACCTCGCCCAATTCAGCCAGCACACGGCGAATCTGCTCACCCGCGGCACCGCCGACAGCCCCCGTGATGACCAAGAGCTCACTGCGAATGAGCTGGCCCTCGATGATTTCCCGGATGCGACGGGGCTCACCGGTGGCAATACCCACTCGGTGCACCTCGGCCCCAGCATCACGGCCGGCTGCTGCCAACGCGTAGGAGTTGACGTCGTAGACCTGACCGAGGCCCGGCGTGCGGTCAACATCGACCAACTCATTACCAATGGAAATCACGGACATACGCGGCTTGGGGTGCACCAAAACCTTCGAACGCCCCACTGCTGCCAACAATCCAACCTGGGACGGCGAAATTACCGAGTCCAAGGACACCGCCACGTCACCCGGCTGCACGTCGTCGCCGACCTTACGCACAAAGTCACCGGAGTAGACCGGATGGAGAACATTAACTCGACGGCCACCGCGGTCGGTCCAGTTTAGGGGTACGACGGCGTCGGCAAGCGATGGCAGCGGCGCACCAGTTTGTACGCGCACGGCCTGCTTCGGCTGTAGCCGCATCGGGTGGTGAGATCCGGCTGTCACCTCGCCGACAACAGGCAGTTCGACCTCGCGAAAATCAACGTCACTCTGACGCGCATCCGGAGGTAAAGAACCAGATTCGCCAACGATATCGACAGCGCGCACCGCATAACCATCGATTGCTGACTGCACGAATCCCGGCAACGGCTGCTCTGCGATGACATCTTCAGCGCACAGCATGCCGAGGGATTCCGAAATAGCAACGCGCACAGGGTCAGGCATCACAGCGTGCGCGGTGATTGCCGCCAACTGTTCTTCCACAGAACGCATGTTTTACCTTCCTCGGCACCAACCCGCGGTGCGCTTTATGCTATTCAGCTTTTCGGTACAGGCCTCTATATAAGTACAAGCCGCTATATAAAGGCTTTAAGCCTGTTCATCCTGCGCCAGACGCTGCTGCATGTACTCGCGCAGCCCCTCGCCGTAGTCCGGATGCCTGAGTCCAAAGTCTACGCAAGCGCGAATGAAGCCACCAGGATTTCCCAGGTCATGGCGGAACCCCTTGTGGACGACCACATGAACCGGATGTCCCTCTTGAATCAGTAGCTCAATTGCATCGGTGAGCTGGTACTCACCGCCCTTACCACGCGGGATGCGGCGCAGCGCATCGAAGATGGCACGATCGAGCAAGTAACGTCCGACTGCCACGAAGTTGGATGGAGCATCCGCAGGGTCCGGCTTTTCCACCATGCCCTTGACTCGCTTCACATCGTCCCAGGCATCAGCGTCAGCCGCATTCTCACCGAGTTCACCCGACTCCGCCGGGGTGGCGTCCTCAATATCGAAGACTCCGTAGTTGTAGACCTCTTCGTGAGGAATTTCCAGCGCACACAGCACCGAGCCACCAAAGCGCTCGCGCACTTCCGTCATACGATCCATCACGCCCACTGGGAGCACGAGATCGTCGGGAAGCATGACAGCAACGCTGTCCTCATCGTCTTCTAGCAGCGGCTCTGCGACCAGCACTGCATGCCCCAGGCCCAGCGGCCGATCCTGAACAACGGATTCCACGCGAATGACCTCAGTGGCACGGCGTACCTTCGCTGCAATTTTGTCCTTGCCTCGCTCGGCGAGAGTCTGCTCAAGATCCGGGCGTGGGTCGAAGTGTCCAAGCACGCCATCCTTACTCGGCGCCGTGACAATAGCCAGGCGTTGCGCACCAGTGGCGGCGGCCTCTTCAGCAATCATTTCGATGCCCGGCGTATCAACCACGGGCAGCAATTCTTTCGGCACTGTCTTGGTAGCAGGCAAGAATCGCGTACCCATGCCCGCGGCAGGAACGATGACAGTTCGAACCGGAGTAGTCATGTCCGAACCAGACTCTTTAGACGATGAGACCATAATGGCAACGATACCTATATAACTTCCATTTGCTCGGAGGCTGACCCCGCTTTTTCAACGCGTTAATCAGAAATTTTTCTCCCCCGCTGACGACCGAGGTCGCTCCCCTACCTGACAGAGTAGGTTTGCAGGTATGGCTCCGCTTCCCGAAACCACGTCCGATTTCAAGACCCGCATACGACACGAGGTACTCGCCGCGCGCGCCGCTAAGGGGCAGCGTGAGCGCATGCTTGACGACGAAGCACTGGTACAGCGGTTGCAAAAATGGATATCCGATACCGTCGGTGACCTCACAAAACCCGTCATTGCCGCTTATGTTCCCGCTGGTGACGAACCCGGCGCAAGCGTTTCTAGTTCGACTGGTGGTAAGCCCGGCCACGGCTTTGTGGAGGCTCTGGCCAACGCGGTTCCCGGAGCACGAATTCTGCTTCCTGTCTGCCCGCCCGGCCCACCACAACCACTGCACTGGGGTTACTACAACGGCAGCTTCAGCAAAGGGCGTTTTGGACTCTTGGAACCTGTTCCGGTGGAAGACTCTGCTGGCCCAGAAGAGCTAAGCGTTGCCGACGCCATTATTCTGCCGGCAGTTGCGGCCGACCCCACAACCGGGATGCGGTTAGGACGTGGCGCTGGCTATTACGATCGCAGCTTGGTTTTCGCTCGACGCGACGGTGATACAGATGAAGCGAGAGCTGCTGCCATCGCTGTTGCGGTTTTCGACACCGAATTGCGCACGGAGCTTGCCTACGATGAACACGACATTCCTGCCGATTATGTGATTACGCCAGCGAGGATTTCACAGATTTAGTGGAACCGATTCCGGTTTGATGGAACCGATTCCGGGTTTTTCGCGCCTAACTTAATATGAGCCCAAAACACTCGTCCCGGTTTCCGCATCCATTCCGAAAGCTCCGCCCCGCAACTATTCGGCGAATAGTTGCCCTCACTGTTTTCCTATGCGCGGTCGGACTGGCGGCGGTGGAGTCATTGACACCCCGCAGCGGCCATATCCGGGTAGTGATTAGCGCCAAAGCGATTGCCGCTGGCGCATCGGTGACAGAACAAGATGTAGCTTTCAAGGACATTCCCCGGGATCTCGTTCCCGGCGAGGTCGTAACGGACATGGCTGCTGTGCGGGGCCGCACCCTGGCCACCGGCATGTCACCGGGAGAGATACTTACAGAGCAGCGAATGGTCGGCCCATCACTAGCCAAGTCGTTGACTGGGACGTCGGAAAGCAAAATTATTGCCATCACCTTGGCTGATACGGGCATTGTGTCTGCTCTTCGCACTGGTGACAGCGTGGATATTGTGTCGACAGCGGATGAGCGCGGGATGGCGGCGCCGCTTGCACACGGGGCGAGAGTGGTCAACATCGTCGACGATGAGGTGGTTTTGGTTGCACTGTCCACCGGCGCTGCGGAGGTGGTGGCGGCAACATCGCTGGCATCCCCGCTCACACTGCTACTCGCGGGATAGTGACCAAAATCTCACTGCCTACAAGATTTTATGGCTCTGAACAGCGCTTTTCATAGAAAGTTGACTTGTCCCACAACTTCGCGCGGGATATAATGGCTAGGCAATTCAAAACTACGATTAGAGCTAAGAAGAGTGGCACTGCCAGACATCGCAGTGCCCAGTTTCTGAAATCGTATGGGCCTGCATTGAGCAACGCGATGACTCACAGGTCTCGTTTAGTTTGTTCCGTTTCTACAGGAGGAAATTTCCTATGCTTAAGGGCTTTAAAGAGTTCATCATGCGCGGCAACGTCATCGACCTGGCAGTCGGTGTTGTCATCGGTTCTGCGTTCACCGCAATCGTCACCGCTTTCACCGACAGCCTGCTCGAGCCGCTGCTGAACACCATCGGTGGCGCTGAGGTCACTGGCCTTGGCTTCGAGATCATCAGCGGCAACCCGTCGACCTACCTCGACTTCGCAGCTGTCATCACCGCAGTAATCAACTTCCTGCTGGTCGCAGCGGTTGTCTACTTCGTCATCGTCGCTCCGATGAACAAGTTCAACGAGCTGCGTGAGGCTCGTCTGGAGACCTCCGCTGAGCCGGAGGTCACCGAGGCTGACCTGCTGACTGAGATTCGTGACCTGCTGGCAGAGCAGAACAGCAAGCCGAAGTCGGAACTGAACTAGCCTCTAGCTGCTAGTTGCAGGCTTCCGACAAGAAGCTTGCCAACGCCTTTACACAGCGCTCATCCCCAATGGGGTGGGCGCTGTTTTGCCCAGTAGTCCGCATCAAAATCACGAGCATCCTCCGGGGATTCATCGTGATAGCGCACTGTGCGCGCGGTTTTCGCACTGCGTGACTGGGCAAAGTTTTTCGCCGGTGCACCTGCACGACGACGCTGCCTACGGCTGCCACTGCGCGGCGCAGCTTGTTCAGGCTGATCGGATTGATTGGGCTGCTTAGCGTCGCCCATTCCTAGACGCTCCAGCGGCAGAGATCATCAAGCACATGAGAGACCAGCGGGAGAACTGTCGCCATGCCATCGCGCACTGCAGCGCGAGACTCCGCGAGATTGATAATCACCGTCTGACCGGACACACCGGCCAAACCGCGGGACAGCCCCGCATCCAAGACGCCAGCTCCCATACCGGAGTTACGAATAGCCTGCTCAATGCCTTGCAGTCGTATATCGAGAACCTTGCGGGTGGCATCCGGAGTCTTCGCACGAGGCCCAACACCAACACCGCCCACCGTGACGACCAAATCTGCACCACCAACAACAGCGGTATCAAGAGCCTTCCGGATCTCACGCTTCACAGCGCCTGTGCTGACCACGGCATCGACCGAGTAGCCGTCTTCTTCCAACAGCTCAACCATGAGCGAAGCCGCAGCATCCGGGTTCTCAAAATGGTCGCCCACGAGGACAACAAACGCATTTCGGACCTGACCGTCGTCGTTGATAAGACGCTCCATCTCAGCGAGGTTGACGTCACTTGGCTCAGTACTCACGGTTTCACTCATCTGCTCTATCTCGCTTTCTCCCACAGCTTTTCACTCGAAGTTTCACTCGAAAACTCTTCTACAGATGGTGAGGTACTAACTCCACCACGCTGCCTATCAATCCTGGGCTTCTACCAAGGTGACATCGACCGTTCGCTCGTTGCCGCCTCGCTCATCTGTAACTGTAAGTGTGACAGAATCCCCGATCCGATGCGACCGAATAGCCGCAATTAGTGCAACGCCATTGTCAAGTGTGCGGTCATCAACCTTGGTAATCAGGTCACCATCTTTCAGCCCCGCCTTATCAGCTGGGCCGCCTGGCATTACCTCTCGCACCAGTGCACCACGTGCAATCGGACGCGAATCAATCTGGGCACCAATGACAGGCATCCGCGCCTTACCGGAATCAATCAGGTCTTCCGCTATGCGACGAGCCTGATTAACCGGGATTGCGAAACCAAGGCCAATGCTGCCCGCTTGTTCCGATGCCTCACTGTTAGAGGCAATCACGCTGGGCACACCGATGAGGTTGCCTTCCATATCCACTAGCGCTCCGCCGGAGTTACCCGGATTAATCGCCGCATCGGTCTGGATTGCATCAATGACCGAGGACTGACCGTCTTCACCAGCGGCGGTCACCGGACGGTTCTTAGCGGAAACAATGCCCTGCGTAACAGTGGAGGTCAGTCCCAGTGGTGAACCAACGGCCACCACTTCCTGGCCAACCTGGACCTGCGAGGAGTTACCCAGAGAGATTGGGCGCAGCCCGTTAACACCTTCAATTCGAATAACGGCAATATCAGTAGCCGCATCCCCTGCAACCAGAGTTGCCGGGTGCGTGGTGCCGTCGGAAAGCAGGACTTCCATATGTGCGTCCGGACCTGCGCCTGCGACGACGTGATTATTCGTCAGCACCAGGCCGTCGGACGACAGAATGGAACCTGAGCCCGACGCCGTGCCCCGCTCCGAGGCAGTGGTGATGGAGACGACACTGGGAAGGACCTTCTGCGCGACCTTCTCCACTGACCCCTCAGCTGCTGCTACCTGACGGGTTTCCGCAGGCTTATCCAGCGCGTTGTCCGCGGGAGCCGACGACTGCGAGTTGTGAACTACCCATGCGCCGACACCGCCACCAATACCGGCCGAGCACAACATCAGGGCAGCGACTGCCAGTGCCCCCATGCCCTTAGCCCCCTGGGCACCCTTGGTCTTCTGCTGGTTCGCTGCAACTTCCCACGCTGGGCCGCCTCTGTAATCGCCGTTCGGCTGAGACGGGATGGTGTTGTAGTGGGAATTCTCCCAGCCGCGCTCGTTGGCAGAAAACTGGTTTGTCTCACCAGCATCCCCCATGGCACGGTTCTCGCTGAAGTTGTGAGACCGCGAGGAGTAGTGTCCCCGCTCATCTCCTCGCGAGGAATCGTTGAAAGAGTTGCTCATACGTAATACCTTGCACTGTCTGTCTAACAATTGGCTGAGAGCAGTCTGCAGTCTCGCCGAAAATTCCCCGAATGAAACACCGAATCCCCACCACGCACTTCCTTAAAAGGCTGCGCGCAGCGGGGATTACATCAGCTTTGACGTGAGGTTATACGTTTCCAGTTAGGCTCTTGGGCTAAATCGCCGAGCACTGCTTCAAAAATGCTAGTGCGAGCTATCCGAAGCAGAAGGGCCACTTCCCTTATGCTCGGCACCGCCACCATTCACACTCGTCTCCGCGGAATCGGAGTCTTCATCTTTTCCGCTGTCCGGACTGCCCGGCAGCGTCACTCGCATCAAGGCACCGCCATCATCGGACTCATCAGCAGTAATCGTGCCCCCGTGGCGGACGATGACCGACTTCACAATGGCCAAGCCCAGGCCGGACCCAGGCATCGACCGCGACTGAATGGAACGGTAGAAACGCTCGAAGACCTTGTCTCGATCTTCCTTCGGGATACCTGGCCCCGAGTCCGCTACCGTGAACTCAGCGAGAACCTCGCTGAGCGGCGTCAGACGAACCCGCACGGTGCCATTTTCTGGCGACCACTTTGCAGCATTGTCCATCAAGTTCAAAACTGCGCGACCAAGACCCGCCGAATCCCCGTAGACATACCACGGAGCAGTCTGCACATCGAAAGTAATATCCGGACGACGACGCTCAACACGCGCCAGCGACGTGGAAATGATTTCGTCGACATCGACATGCTCAATAACCTGTTGCGGTCCATCTTCGCGTGCCAGATCAACCAGGTCACCGACCAACGTCGACAGCTCTTCCAGCTGTGCGATGACGTCAGCTTCCAAATCCGCGCGATCCTCATCCGAGATTGCCGCTCCCGAACGGGAGGCCATCATCAGCAGTTCAATATTTGTGCGTAACGACGTCAGCGGAGTCTTCAACTCATGACCAGCATCTGCAACCAGCTCCGCCTGCTTAATGCGCGACGCTTGAAGCGCAGCCAACATCTCATTGAAGCTGCGGGTAAAGCGTGCAAGCTCATCGTCGCCCTCCACAGGGATTGGGCGCAGCTCATCAGTCTCCGTCACTCGCTCCGCGGCAATGCGCAGCCGCGTGACCGGACGCAGACCCGTTGTTGCCACCGTAATACCTGAGCCGATTGCGAAGAGGATGCCGATAGCAGAGATACTCAGCAGCACTGCACTGAGCGCTTTCAAGACCGACTGCGTCGAGCTCAAGTCCTGCGAGAGGATCAGCGTCGCACCGTCTTCGGCGCGGACAGCATATACGCGACGGCCGTTGTACTCATCAGTGCGAATCGATTCCTGTCGATTCCCCCGCAACACCGCCAGTTCGGGGCCACCAATAGAGATTGAGCCACCGCCCTTACCCGCCACACTGCCGTGGGCAAAGTACACCGCGTCCAAATCGGGGTTCAGAATCCTGTTTGAGTCCGCTTCAAAGGAGGGGCCAATGGCAAACTCCGAAGCGTACGGTGACATTAGCAGCTTTTCCGCCTGGCTACGGAGGTTACTGTCCACCTCACGGTACAGCGCTGCCTGCACAGTAAAAAACGCAGCCAACGTCATCAGCCCCACCGACATCGCCACAATGAGCGCCGTCAAAATAGTCAGCCGCCAACGCAGCGAAGGGATACGCGAACTCCGCGGCAGGCCGGGAAGCGATTCCCCTGCCATCGTCTCAGCATTCGCGGACTTCTCTTGCTTACCGACGGTACCTTGCCCCGGAGTGGCCTCCGTGGCAGAACGCTGATTTGATTGCACGCCACCGCCGGTCGAACGACGACGGCGCAACATCACGGTGCGGTCTCCCGCATCACATAACCGACACCACGAACGGTGTGAATCAGACGCGGCTCTCCCTCTGCCTCCGTCTTGCGACGCAGGTAGCCAATGTAGACCTCCAGCGCATTTCCGGACGTCGGAAAGTCGTAGCCCCAGACATCCTCCAAAATGGCGGTACGGGAGAGTACACGCCGCGGGTTGCTCATCAGCAACTCCAGCAGTGCAAACTCGGTCCGAGTGAGACTAATGCGACGTTCGCCCCGGAAGACCTCACGAGTTTCCGGGTCCAAGGAAAGATCCTCAAACTGCAGAGTTGCGGCATCCTCCATCGCAGGCACTTCCAGAGCAGAACGACGAAGGAGTGAACGCACACGAGCGAGCAGCTCTTCCAATGCGAAAGGCTTGGGCAGGTAGTCATCTGCGCCGGCATCAAGACCAGCTACGCGCTCGGAGACCGAATCGCGTGCAGTCAACATCATGACCGGCAAATCATCGCCTTCGCTGCGCAGCCGACGGCAAACATCGAGGCCGTCGAGCTTCGGCATCATGACATCCAAAATGGCCAAATCCGGACGTTCCTTGGCAATCTTTTCCAAGGCCTCTGCGCCATCCTCGGCGAGCTCGACCGTGTAGCCATTAAAAGTCAACGATCGCCGCAGCGCTTCGCGTACCGCTTGATCGTCATCAACTACCAAAATCTTCATACTGCCCATTGTGCCTTGAAAATATAAGGCGAGTGTAAATGTGACACAGATTCTTCGTGAGAGAGCTCGCATAAAACCCGGCCATAGAACTCAAAAACCTCACCCCATCGCCAAGTACAGGCGATGGGGTGAGGTTAAAAGCTCTTTATAAACTGTTCCTTACGCACTGAACGCACTCTGCGCACACGAGGCGCTCTGCGGTTCAGCGAGGAACGTTGTCAGCATCCTAAAAGATGCGCGTTAGAACTTCTCGACGTCAACCAGGCCGAGCTGAACAGCCTTGGCGATACGACGAGGAACGTTGTAGACGCGGCCGTTTACCTTGACTTCCTGGAGAGCGACGTTGTTGCTCTTCCACTGGGAACGGCGAGCGCGGGTGTTAGCACGCGACATGCGACGCTTTGGTACTGCCATTTTCTTATTCCCCTCCTATTCTTAGTTCTTCTTCGCGCGGCGAATGCGGTTACCGTAACGACGCTGGAACTTCTCGACGCGACCAGCGGTGTCCATGACACGCTGAGCGCCGGTCCAGAACGGGTGCGACTCGCTGGTGACGTCAACGACGATCAGCGGGTACTCGTTACCGTCTTCCCACTCGACAGTGCGGTCGGAGGTGGCGGTGGAACGGGTAAGGAAAGAGTGACCCGTGCCTGCGTCCTTGAAAACCACCGGGTGGTAATCAGGATGGATGTCCTTCTTCATTAATTCTCGTTTCCCTCAGGATTGAACTTCAGGTCGCTTTCCCCCAGCTAAGAGTGAGAGAATCGTGCCTGAGTTGGGTACGAACACGACTTACAATGACACGCACCAGGTCAATATTTCTACAAACCGGCATGTGACACTCGATGGAATATTACAGGCTCGAGCCCGAAAATTAAAAAAGGGCCCTACACTAAAGCCCGTGAACAAGCACGAACTCTATGACGACGCGTGAGAGTCGCGCCGAGAAAACCACAGTGGAACAGCGATTAGGTTATCCCGCAACTCGTGTGTAAACTGTTCTCTCGCTGTTGTCTAGTTATTCGTTTACGCGCTCAGCGTCGAGTGTCAGTGGGCAGCGCCCCGGAAAAGGCCAGGTGGAATCCTCGGTTATTCAATAATCCGGCGTGGCGCACCAGTGATGCCGGCATTGGGCGGCAAGGAAGCAAAGGAATCCCTATGTCGGCGATTTGCCAGGTTACGGGACGCAAGCCGTCTTTCGGCAAGACCGTGTCCCACTCCCACCGGCGCACGTCGCGCCGTTGGAACCCCAACGTGCAGCGTAAGAAGTTCTACCTCGCCTCTGAGGGGCGTCACATCACTCTGAATGTGTCCCCGAAGGGTCTGAAGACCATCGACAAGTACGGTATCGAGGCTGTTGTTGCTCAGATTCGTGCACGTGGGGAGAAGATCTAAAAAATGGCACGTAATGACATTCGTCCAATCATCAAGCTGAAGTCCACTGCGGGCACTGGTTACACCTACGTGACCCGTAAGAACAAGCGCAATACCCCGGACCGTATCACCATTAAGAAGTACGATCCGGTTGTCCGCAAGCACGTCGAATTCCGCGAGGAGCGCTAATTCATGGCTAAGAAGTCCAAGATTGCCAAGAACGAGCAGCGCAAGGAAATCGTCGCTCGTTATGCAGAACGTCGCGCTGAACTGAAGCGCATCATCAAGTCCCCGCACTCCACTGACGAAGAGCGCATGGACGCACAGTACGAGCTGAACCGTCAGCCGCGTGACGCGTCCCCGATTCGCGTCCGCAACCGTGACGCTGCAGATGGTCGCCCGCGCGGCTACCTCCGCAAGTTCGGTCTGTCCCGTGTCCGCGTTCGTGAGATGGCCCACCGTGGCGAACTCCCGGGCGTCCGTAAGTCCAGCTGGTAAGTCGAGGAGCACCAATGAAGCGCAATCACTCTAACAAGAAGGCGCGGATGGAGCAGTCCCGCCGCCCGAAGAAGAACCCGCTCAAGGCCGCAGGCGTTGAGAAGGTTGATTACAAGGACATTAACCTGCTCCGCCAGTTCATCTCTGACCGCGGCAAGATTCGTTCCCGCCGCGTCACCGGTCTGACTCCGCAGCAGCAGCGCCAGGTCGCTACCGCTGTGAAGAACGCCCGCGAGATGGCACTCCTGCCGTTCACCAGCCGCTAAAGATGGCTGGTCGGCGGGAGCCGATCATTCGAATACCCGCCGAAAGGCCTTATTTACGCGCTGGCCGCATGACGATACATGCGATAACAGCGTAAAACGGACTCAGTCCTTCCCCACCGAGGGGATTGGATTGAGTCCGTTTTTTATTGTCTAAAATATGCACTTATGCCCGCTCTCACCGAAATATTCACCGGCTTTGGTTCCGTCGCAGTACTGATCATTGTTGGCTGGTTGTTTGGGCGCAGTGAGATTGTCGATAAGCGGGCATCTTTTACCCTGAATATGGTCGTGTTCTGGATTGCGATGCCGTGCATGCTCGCGCACACGCTCGCGACGGCGGATTCGGCGAGCATCTTCGGTTCGGCGTTTGGTGTCGCGGCACTGTCGGCGCTTGGCACGGCGGCGTTTTACCGGATCTTTGTGGCGCCTATGTTCAAACAGCGCGGCGCCGATGCTGTGGTCGGCGCGATGTCGTCGAGTTACAACAACGTCGCTAATCTCGGCGTGCCTATCGCTGTCGCAGTGCTTCACGACGCTACCGCCGTCGTCCCAGCCCTTATCTTTCAGATTGCCTTCTATGCGCCCGCTTCCATGACGGTGCTGGAAGTCCTCACTAACCGCGGTCATTTCCGACCGCGCAATGTCATCATGGCACCGCTGAAGAACCCGATCTTTCTGGCGGCGATGGTGGGGCTTGCGGTTAATGCGTTTGCTATCGAAGTACCTCAGTTCGTAGCACATCCAGTGGGGCTATTGGGGCAGGCCGCGGTGCCAATGGCACTTCTGGCCTTCGGTATTAGTCTGCATGGCATGCCGTTTATGGAAGCCGGCCGCTCCCCTCGTCGCGCCGTCGTGGTGGCATCCACACTGAAGCTATTCCTGCACCCCGCGCTGGCTCTCCTGTTCGGCCATTTTGTCTTTGGTCTCAGCGGGCATGCGCTGCTGGCAGCTGTGATTATCGCCGGCCTGCCGACAGCCCAGAACGTCTACACCTTCGCCTCCCGCTTCGGCCGGAACCTTGAACAGGCGCGCGATTGTGGCGTGATTACGACAATCGCCTGCTTGCCGACGGTTCTTTTGTTCACTCTTGCGCTGAGCTAAGCGATTCCGCCCGCCCAGCTCAGGCAAGGCCAGCCCTATGCCGTCCCTGCGGCAACCGATACGTTGCGCCATTCGTGCCCCGACAGCGTCGACCGATTCTGGCTACTCTTGAAGGCGTGGAGATTCTGAAGACACTTCTCGAGGCCGACCCGTCCGTGCCTCGTTTGACCTGTTATGACGAAACTACCCGAGGTCGTACCGATTTGTCGGCCCAAACCCTGGACAACTGGGCCAGCAAGATTGCCAACATGCTGCACGATGAGTTCGACCTTGTCGCTGGAGATCAGGCGTGGATTGATCTGCCGTTAATCTGGCAGTCCCCCTGCATCATCCTGGGCTGCGAGCGTGCTGGCGTCACCGTTAGCGATGAAGAGCCGCTGGTCGTATTCACCACTGTCAGCAACGTCAGCACGTGGGAAGAGAAGTTCCCAGATGCCTACATCGCAGTGCTTACCGACGATCCCTTTGGCCGCGGTGTCGTGGAATGCGGTGATGATATTCCACCGGGAGTCATTGACTTCGGTCCGGAAGTTCGTTTCCACCCAGACGCATATCTAGGCGCAGGCCCGGACTCCGACCAAACCCCCGTTATTGGGGAAAAGTCCGCTGCTAATCTGCTTTCGTCGGCTGGAGACTACGCGGATGAGATGCAGCTCACGCCCGGGTCTCGCATTGTTTCCGACGGCTGGCTGGAACCTGATTCTTCACAGGTCAGCGCGGATAAATGGGCACGTAATGTGCTGTCCGCTTGGGTTCGTGGAGGTGCTGCCGTCGTCGTGCGCGGTGGCGATAACGAGCGTGTCGCCGCTATTTCTACGGCCGAAAAAGCCCGTGTGATTTAATCACATACCCTCCGACGAGAGGCGCTCTCGGCAGGCGCGATAATCTGGAAACCGTGATTACCCGACCATATATTCTTGCGATTCTCGCCCTCATCAACGTCTTGGGTGCACTGGCTGTATGGGATTTGAGCCCGTGGTGGTGGATTCTGATGGCCTTCATCCTCTTCCTGGATGCTGTGGCTATCTACGACATGCTTCAAAAGAAGCACTCCATCCTGCGGAACTTCCCGGTCATCGGCCATCTGCGCTACATGGGTGAGACCATTCGCCCTGAGATGCAGCAGTACTTCATCGAGCGCAATTTCGACGGCGCTCCGTTCGACCGCGATACTCGTACCGTGGTCTACGAGCGTGCGAAGGGGCTGTCCTCGAAGAAGTCCTTCGGTACTGAGCGAAAGATTAACGCACCCGGCTACGAGTACGTCCGCCACTCGATGGCACCGAGCCAACACGTCATCGAGGATCCGCGCGTAGATATTGGCGGTCCGGACTGCACCCAGCCGTACTCAGCATCTATCTTCAACATTTCCGCCATGAGTTTCGGCTCGCTGTCCCCTAACGCCGTCATGGCAATGAATAAGGGTGCAAAGCTGGGCAATTTCGTGCAGGACACTGGCGAGGGCGCCATCAGCCCGTACCACTTGAAGTACGGTGCGGACATTTATTGGCAGCTGGGTTCCGGCTACTTCGGTGCGCGTACTGAGGATGGCGACTTCGATTCGGAGCTCTTCCGCGAAAAGGCTAAGATTCCGCAGGTCAAGGCGACCTATCTGAAAGTTAGCCAGGGTGCAAAGCCGGGACTCGGCGGCATGCTGCCAGGCCACAAGGTCAATGAAGAGATCGCGGCTACTCGCCACGTACCAGTTGGCAAAGGCGTGATGAGCCCGCCGTACCACCGTGTCTACTCCACCCCGCGTGAACTTGTTCGGTTTATGGGCACCATGCGCGAGCTCAATGGCGGCAAGCCGGTCGGTTTCAAGCTGTGTGTTGGCTCCCAGCTCGAGTTCCTCGCCGTGTGCAAGGCGATGCTCGAGGAAAACATCACACCGGACTTCATCATTGTCGACGGCGCTGAAGGTGGCACCGGTGCCGCGCCGCTGGAATACTCCGACCGCGTCGGCCTGCCGCTTACCGACGGTCTGATTTTGGTCCACAATGCCCTAGTCGGTGCCGGTCTCCGTGATCGCATTAAGCTCGGTGCTTCCGGCAAGGTAATTACTGGCTTCGACATTGTGAAGCGCATGTGCATAGGCGCTGACTTTGTGAACTCGGCTCGTGGCATGATGATGGCCACCGGTTGTATTCAGTCTCAGCTGTGTCACACCAACACCTGCCCGGTGGGCGTGGCTACCCAAGACCCAAAGTTGTGGAAAGCCCTAGACGTAGATGACAAGGGTCGGCGTGTGGCCAACTACCACAACGCGACTGTCAAGGAGGCAGCCGGCCTGTTGGCATCGATGGGACTGAATAGCTTCTCTGAGCTGGGGCCGACCCACCTGCTGCGCCGCACAAGCGAGCAGGTCGGTGAGTCCTACGCGGAGCTTTACAACTGGCTGCAGCCCGGCGAGCTGCTCAGCGGCACTCGCTTCCACAACTGGGCTGAGGCCTGGGAGACCGCTGACCCAGACACGTTCCACTACCCTTCAGTTCATATGCGTGGATAGTTCGGGGGCGGGTTGGGCGCTGGCTGGACGCCCTACTCACCCATCAGCTTCTTACGCAGGCGCTCGTCCTTTGCCAGGACTTCATCACGCATATTGGCCTGGTAGTTCTCCATCGCCACAATGAGCTCCGGGTAACCAGCGGAGAGAATACGCACAGCCAGCAGGCCAGCATTCTTAGCGCCGCCCACGCCGACGGTTGCCACCGGAACGCCGCCCGGCATCTGAACAATTGACAGCAGAGAGTCGACACCCTCTAGGTTCTCGAGTGCACGTGGCACTCCGATAACCGGCAAAGGAGTGGCTGAGGCAACCATGCCCGGCAGGTGCGCAGCACCACCGGCGCCAGCAATGATGCAGCGCAAGCCCTTGTCAGCTGCGGACTTTGCGTAATCAATCATGCGTTCCGGAGTGCGGTGTGCAGAGACCACGCCTACCTCAAACGGGATTCCGAACTCAGCCAGTACCTCAGCGGCCGGCTCCATGGTCGGCCAATCCGAGTCCGACCCCATAATCAGACCGACCAGTGGACCGGTTGCGTTTGCCAGTTTCGGGCTTGCCACCTGGTTTGCTTCAGCCAATTTTGTCTCCTTGAGATAGCAATCTAGTTTTTAACAGCACTGGTTTTAACCGGCGCTAGTACTTACGCAACGCTAGTTTCATGCCGTGTAGCCGTCTGCCCATACGCCATCGACTACGTAACCAGCAGCTAGGTTGGCAATTCGACGGGTCTCGGCAATGCCCTCCGCGCTTGCGTCATAACCACACAGGTTCACGTGGCCCAGCTTACGTCCCGGGCGCCAATCCTTGCCGTACCAGTGAATCTTCACCGATGGGAAGCGGCGCCATACCTCAGCAAAGCGCTGCGCAATTGGCACGTCCGAGGCCTCTTCGCCACCGAGCGTATTGACCATCACCGTCACCGGTGCAGTCGGGCGAGTGGAACCCAGTGGCATGTCAGCAACTGCACGCAGGTGCTGCTCAAACTGGCTGGTCTCACAGCCGTCCTGCGACCAGTGGCCAGTGTTGTGCGGGCGCATCGCCAACTCGTTGACGTAGATCTCCGGATTGCCATTGGCATCGACGGTCTCGAACAGCTCAACTGCCAGCGCACCGGTTACTCCCAACTCGGAAGCGATGGTCACACTGAGTTTTTCGGCCGCGCTCGCAAGCTCGTCGGAAAGCCCCGGCGCCGGGCAGATTGCCTCAACACAGATGCCGTCACGCTGCACAGACTCGAGGACTGGCCAGGCCTTGACCTCACCCGACGGTGTGCGGGCACACATGGCCGACAGCTCGCGAACCAGCGCGACCTTCCGCTCGGCCAGCAGCGGCACGTCCTTGCCCAACAGTTCGTCGACAAGCGTGCGCAGATCCTCGCGGTCTTTCGGGAACCACACGCCGTGACCGTCGTAGCCGCCACGGCGGGCCTTCAGGCAGACGGCGCCATCAACGCGGTCGAAGAAAGCCTCGGCATCCTGGACGGACTCGATAGCAGCGTAGGCAGGCACCGGAGCGCCCAGTTCCTCCAGGCGCTGGCGCATCAGCAGCTTATCCTGCGCGTACAGCAACGCTGAAGGCTGAGGCTGAACCGAGTAGCCCATCTCGGTCAGCTTGTTGAGGAATTCGGTGGGAACGTGCTCATGGTCGAAAGTCACGGCCTGCGCACCAGCGGCAGTGCGTTCAACGTCCTCCCAGACGTGGTAGTCGCCGATGATAACGTCCGCACACACCTGCGCTGCGGAAGAATCCGGCGAACCGGCAAGCAAACGGATGGACTGTCCCAGTTCAATGGCCTCAGTCTGCATCATGCGAGCCAGCTGACCGTCACCAATCACCGCCACAACCGGCACGCCATCAGCATGCGCGGGGTGCTGTGCAGCAGTTAGCGCTGCAGCGGAATCAGAAGTGGAATCAGTGGAGTTTTCAGGGGTATCCGAAGCAATCACACCCCTGATTGTAGGTTATGACCCGAAATTCTAAGTCAACCGGGAGACCAACTTAGCCACCTTACGCGAGCTGGGAATATCTTCCACAGCCAGCGGCGGGCCGAAACTGCGTGTCTGCAGATACAACACGCCGCCCTTGCGATTGACCGCACGCACCGAACGCAGATCAATCGAGACCACCTGCGGACGCACAATGCCGCGGCGCAGAATAATCCGCCTATCAGTCAGCACAAACCGCTCCCCCAGCCAACCTAGTACCGGACGAACAACGCGCCAGAGAATAAGCCCCAGCCACGCAAATAGCAGCAGCTGACGCACACCCTGTAAATCTCCCGGAGCAATCGCGGGGCCGTCGATAAAGCCAATCAGCAACCAGCAGACGCCGGTGATAACCATGAGCTCCAAGAGCGGCCACACCAGCCGACCAAAAGTTGGATTGGTGTCCAGCAGAATTGCCTCGCGCGTGTCCAACTCATCATCGGGAAAGGCCATACAGCACTACCTCCGGTCCGAGTCAGTCTGCGGGGAAGCATAGCCGCCATCAGTGGCACGAACATGAAACACGTCACCGGCCGCAACAAAGTGGCTTGTGCCAGCTTCGTCGGTGACAATCAATTCGCCGTCGGCACGCACACCAACCGCCTTGCCCACCAGCACGCGATCCCCCGGCAACTCCACGCGCACGTTCGAGCCGATGGTCGCGCACACCGCCTCGTAGTCCCGCAGCAACTCAGTATCGCCCTTTCGCCACTGTGCTTGACGACGACCCAGCGCTCGCAGCACACCAGCGGAGATGTCGTCGCGGTCGAGATTGTCTGCGCCCGCCAGGTATAGCGAAGTGGCGTGTGGCACAGGCAACTCGTCTTCCTGCAGAGAAACATTGATGCCGATTCCTGGAATGAGAGCTGGTGGCGTCAGCGAAGCAGCCTCAACCAGAATTCCGCAGAGCTTACGACCGTCAACCAGGACATCGTTCGGCCACTTCAGGGCAACGCGTTCAGGCGCCAGACCCGCGACCTCTACGACAACATCGACGACTGCGAGACCTGCGACTAAGGGCAAGAGCCCCAGTTGCTCCGGTGCGAGCCCTTCCGGACGCAGCAGCGCGCTGAGCGCAATAGCCGCACCCTTCGGGGCCGTCCAACTACGGCTCAGTCGACCGCGACCTGCGGTCTGCTCCGAGGCGATGAGCGCACTGAGATCTGCCGCCTGTCCAAGTGCCACCTGCTTCCGAAGATCGGCATTGGTCGAACCAGTGGTTTCGACAACCTCAATGGAACTCCAGCCCGGCGCGGCTGCGCGCACACGCGCGGCATGAAGAGGCTTGCGGGAAGCAACAATTCGGGGGTCAGTCATGCACAGCAGTCTAGCGCTATGGCCGGATTCAGCGCGTCGAGGCCTTTCTCAAGGGGACGACAGCGTGAGAATCATCACAGCTCGCCCGCTTTACTATTTTCCTTCTCAAACACTACATTCCATAACATGACTATTTCCTCACGTTTGGCGGTGGGGCAACACACCACCGCTTCTCTCAACGAAGACCTGCTACGCCGACGCACTGCCGCACTGACTCCAATGGGGTCGCGAGGCTACGACAAACTCAAACTGACTGAGCGCATGAATGCCCGCGAGCGCATTGACTACCTGCTGGACGAAGGGTCTTTTGTCGAATTCGATGCGCTAGCGCGCCACCGCACTACCGCATTTGGAATGGAAGCCAAACGCCCCGTGACGGACGGAATTATCACCGGTTGGGGAACCATCGACGGCCGCGAGGTCTGCATCTTTTCTCAGGACGGCACAATCTTCGGTGGTGCACTCGGAGAGGTCTACGGCGAAAAGATGGTCAAGATCCAGGACCTTGCCATCACTACCGGCCGTCCTCTTATTGGCATGTACGAAGGTGCCGGCGCCCGCATCCAAGATGGCGCAGTCTCACTGGACTTTATTGCCCAGACGTTCCACCACAACGTTCGTGCCAGCGGCGTCATTCCGCAGATTTCAGTCATTTTTGGCGCCTGCGCAGGCGGAAATGCCTACTCTCCAGCACTGACGGACTTCGTTGTCATGGTGGAGGAAAGCTCCCGCATGTTTGTCACCGGCCCTGACGTAATTGAAACGGTCACTGGCGAAAAAATCAGCCAGCACGAGCTTGGCGGCGCCGACACACATATGGAAATCGCCGGAAACTCCCACTACACCGCCACTAGCGAGCAGGATGGACTCGACTGGGTCTGCGATTTGCTCGACTACCTCCCCAACAACACAACCTCCCCCGCGCCCAGCTGGGATTCCGATGCCAGTTACGAAATCACTGACACCGACCGCACCCTTGACAGCCTGATTCCCGACAGCCCATCCACGCCGTACGACGTACATGAAGTTATCTACGCGCTTTGCGACGATGCGGAGTTCCTGGAAATCCAGGAAAACCGGGCAGCCAATGTCGTGATTGGCCTTGGCCGTCTCAACGGTCAATCTGTTGGGTTTGTCGCTAATCAGCCCATGGAATTTGCGGGCTGCCTAGATATCGATGCAGCGGAGAAGGCTGCTCGATTCGTCCGAACCTGCGATTGTTTCAACATTCCACTTGTCTTTCTCGTAGACGTACCGGGCTTTCTCCCCGGTTCGAATCAAGAACACCAGGGAATTCTGCGCCGTGGCGCCAAATTGCTCTATGCGTATGCAGAAGCAACCGTTCCTAAAATCACCGTCACCATGCGCAAAGCCTATGGCGGCGCGTATTGCGTGATGGGATCAAAGGGGCTCGGCGCGGATGTAAATCTGGCTTGGCCGACGGCACAGATCGCCGTGATGGGCGCCTCTGGCGCAGTACGCTTCCTCCACCGCGCAGAGATTCGAACCGCCACCGAAGCAGCTCTCGCAGCAGCCCCAGCGGCCGATCGATTTGGCACTCCCGAGAGTGTGAAAGAACTCATTGCTGAACTGGAAATGGGGTACGAGCAACACATGCTCACGCCTTATCGCGCCGCCGAACGGGGGTTAATTGATGAAGTCATCCTCCCCTCCGAGACACGAACTCGGGTGATAAAAAATCTGCGCCTTCTAACTTCAAAGAAAGTACCCTGGCCTGCGCGCAAGCACGGCAATATTCCACTGTAAGAGCAGGCTTTTTGCTGAACAACGAGCTAGTCATTACCCCTACTTTTGTTAACAGCGATTGCCCCCAACTACCTCCCCCCGTTTTCGAAACGTAAACTAGTTGGCATGACGACTGCCGCAAATACATCAACCGGTGAAACCCCGGATTTGACCACTACTGCTGGAAAACTGGCCGATCTGCGAGCCCGTCTCGCAGAGACCCAGGCCCCGATGGGCCAGGCCGGTATTGACCGCGTCCACGACAAGGGCAAGATGACCGCTCGTGAACGCATTGAGTTCCTCTTGGACGAGGGCTCGTTCGTGGAGGTTGACGCTCTCGCACGTCACCGCTCCAAGAACTTCGGCCTCGATGCCAAGCGCCCTGTCACCGATGGCGTTGTGACCGGTTACGGCACCATCGATGGCCGCCAGGTCTGTGTCTTCTCGCAGGACGGTGCCATCTTCGGTGGCGCACTCGGTGAGGTCTACGGTGAAAAGATTGTCAAGATCATGGATTTGGCAATCAAGACCGGTGTCCCGATTATCGGCATCAACGAGGGTGCTGGCGCCCGCATCCAGGAGGGCGTTGTTTCCCTCGGCCTCTACTCCCAGATCTTCTTCCGGAACACCCAGGCTTCTGGCGTTATCCCACAGATCTCCCTGATCATGGGTGCCTGCGCTGGTGGCCACGTCTACTCCCCGGCTCTGACCGACTTCATTGTCATGGTCGATGGCACTTCCAAGATGTTCATCACCGGCCCGGACGTTATTAAGACCGTCACTGGCGAAGAGGTCACACAGGACGAGCTGGGTGGCGCTGGCACTCACATGAGCACCTCCGGTACTTCGCACTACACCGCTGCTGATGACGAAGACGCTCTGACATTCGTTCAGGAATTGGTCAGCTACCTGCCGTCCAACAACCGCGCTGAGGCTCCTCGCATGGAGGCTGAGCCGTTCGAGGGCTCCATCGCTGACAACATCACTGAGACTGACCTTGAGCTCGATACGCTGATTCCGGACTCCCCGAACCAGCCGTACGACATCAAGGATGTCATTACCCGCCTGGTCGATGACGAAGACTTCCTGGAGATTCAGGAAGACTACGCACAGAACGTGGTCATCGGCTTCGGTCGCGTGGAGGGCCGCTCGGTCGGTTTCGTTGCCAACCAGCCGATTCAGTTCGCTGGCTGCCTCGACATCAAGGCATCCGAGAAGGCGGCTCGCTTCGTCCGCACCTGTGACGCCTTCAACATTCCGATCATCATGCTGGTTGACGTCCCAGGCTTCCTGCCGGGCACCAACCAGGAGTTCGACGGCATCATCCGCCGTGGCGCCAAGCTGCTGTACGCATACGCTGAGGCCACGGTTCCGAAGATTACCGTCATTACCCGCAAGGCTTACGGCGGAGCTTACTGTGTGATGGGCTCCAAGGATATGGGCGCTGACATCAACCTGGCATGGCCGACCGCTCAGATTGCGGTCATGGGTGCTTCCGGCGCTGTCGGCTTCATCTACCGCAAGGAGCTCAAGGCTGCTGCAGCTGAGGGCAAGGATGTCGTCGCACTGCAGAAGGAGTACGAGGCAGAGTACGAGGCCACCCTGGTTAACCCGTACATGGCTGCTGAGCGCGGCTTCATTGACGCCGTTATCCCGCCGAGCGAGACCCGTGGCCAGATCATTGAGGGTCTGCGTCTACTGGACCGCAAGGTTGTTAACGTACCCGCCAAGAAGCATGGGAACATTCCGCTGTGACCGATTCCACGAACACCCCAGCATCCGAAGGCAAGGACGAGGCTGCAGCCCCGGCTGCACCGTTCATGTCCGTCCTCAAGGGCAACCCGTCTGACGCTGAAACTGCCACGCTCGCGCTTTTGTTCGCGGGTATGGCAGCAGCTGGCGGTGCCCCAGAGGACCGCGGCCCACGTAACAACTGGGGCCGGCTGGAAGAGGGTTTCCACCAGCCGCACCAGTACGTACCGGGCACGTTCCGCAACGTCCATTTCTACTAGTACAGCAACCGCTTACCGCGTAGTCGTTACCGCACGTTAGCTGCGTCGATTCGCTAGCGCAAAGCGCCACCATCGAGTTTTCCGGTGGTGGCGCTTTAATCATTGACATTAAGATTTAAGGCTATGAACATTAGATCACTTACCGCTGGGCTATGCGCACTGATGCTGTTCCTCGTCGGCTGCGCTGACTCCAACAATGCCGCCGATACCCACACGGATAAAACGACTGGAGGTTCGGGCAACGTCGCTAAGCGAATCGTCTCTTTATCCCCCACTGCTACCGAGACGCTCTATGAGATTGGCGCCGGCGACCAAGTTGTTGCTGTCGATTCGTTTTCCGACGTCCCGGAGAACGCACCACGCCGCGACTTCAGTGGCTTTAACCCCAACCCGGAAGCCGTGATTGCAGAGGATCCGGATTTGGTAATTGCTAGCGACGACGCAAACGGCCTTGGCGCCGCACTGGATGCTGTCGACATTGAGTTGCTGCTCCTGCCCGCTGCCACAACTTTTGAGCAGGCATACGATCAGATTGAGCAGGTTGGTGAACGCACCGGCCATGCTGATAATGCAGAGAAGCTGGTCGGCCGAATGAAAAAAGAGATTGAGGCCACTGTCGACAGCGTTGATTCGGATATTCGTGATGCGGGGCTGAGTTACTTCCACGAAGCGGATTCGACACTATACAGCGCCGGTGATGCCACCTTCATCGGACAGGCATACGCGTTATTTGGCCTGAAATCCGTCGCTGGTCCGGGTGATGATTACCCACAGCTGACAAATGAGGCAATCATTCAGGCAAATCCGGATTTCATTTTCCTAGCCGACCATGGTGATGCCGGTGGCGTGACCGAGAAAGACGTTGCCACTCGACCTGGCTGGAACGAGATTGCTGCGGTGAAGAACAAGCAAATCATTCCGCTAGATCCAAATCTAGCCAGCCGCTGGGGGCCGCGGCTTCCACAGCTCATTCAGGACATTGCCGCGGCATTGAAGGCGTACCAGCAGGTGCCGGTACCGGCTCAGTAGCGAGACAGTAGCGAGGAATTGTTGTCATTCATTCCCAAAGGCACCGTGCCTATTGCCCTTACCGCAATTGCCTTAGCGGCAACACTTGTGCTGGGCGTGTTCATCGGTGCCGCGCCCCTGCCGATAGCGGGTGTCTTTCACGCGCTCTCTGGTGGCCTCATCGGCGGGGATGAGGCTGCGCTGGCTGCTCGAGAGTCGGCAATCCTCTTTAATGTGCGACTTCCCCGCGTAGTGATGGCTGCCCTAGTCGGCGCGGCGCTGGCCACAGCCGGTGCGGCTTACCAGGCGGTGTTCCGCAATCCGCTGGCGGACCCATACCTTCTCGGCATCTCTTCCGGCGCCTCCCTCGCCGTGACGGTCGCAATCCTCTTCGGCGTGGCTGCCGCAGCAATCCCACTGGTCGGCTTCCTCGGAGGCGTTCTCGCAGTAGCGGTCACCTACGTTGCAGGCACGTCGCTGGGTGACCGTTCCTCTCCAGTTACTGTCATCTTGGCAGGTGTGGCGGTAGCTGCCTTTGCCAACGCAATGCAGCAGTTTCTACTGCAGCGCAACGAAGATTCCCTCCGACAGGTATACGGCTGGATGCTCGGTCAACTCGGTACCGCGACGTGGAAATCCGTACTTACGGTGGCGCTACCGATTGCACTGGGGGTGTGCGTCATCGTCGCGTCGTCACGCAGCCTTGATGTGTTGAGCGTCGGCGATTCCGAGGCGGCGTCGCTCGGGCTGAATGTGGAGCTCGTACGCGTGATAATGGTCTGTGCCGCCACTCTCATCACCGCCGCTGCAGTGAGCGTATCCGGGCTGATTGGGTTTGTGGGAATCATCGTGCCACACACTTTGCGACTTCTTGTCGGCCCCGGGCATCGAGTTTTGTTGCCCCTGGTCGTTCTTGTCGGTGCGATGTTTCTACAGTTCGCGGACATCATCGGCCGAACTGCACTGGCACCCGCGGAGGTCCCGGTGGGCGTAGTTACCGCTGCAATTGGTGGACCGTTTTTCCTCTTTTTACTGCGCCGGTATGGCAAGTCGAGGGGACGCTCATGACGCTTTTTCTAAACTGCCAGCACGTCGAATTCCGCTACCCCGGTGCCGACGCCCCATCGCTGCGAGACATTTCACTGTCGGTCCACAAGGGCGAGTGGCTAAGCCTTATTGGCCCGAACGGTTGCGGCAAATCCACCCTGCTGCGCTGCATCGCCGGACTCAACCGCTGTCGCGGCGATATCGAAATCGCAGGTATTCGCCCACGAAATACTCCACGCCGCAAGCTCGCTCAGAAAATCGCACTCATGCCGCAGCGCCCCATCATTCCGGAAGGCCTACGGATCCGCGACTACATCGCTCTCGGCCGAACTCCGTATCGCGGTCGCGACGGTGGAGTCGTCGATGCGGTGATGTCTCGTCTGAATCTCGCGGCTTATGCGCAGCGCACGCTTAACGACGTCTCGGGCGGCGAACTCCAACGAGTAGTGCTAGCACGCGCCCTGGCACAGGAACCTGAGGTCCTGCTTCTCGATGAACCCACTTCCGCCCTGGATATCGGCATGGCACAACAGGTGATGGAACTGGTCGATGATATCCGGCACGAATCTGGATTGACTGTTATTGCGGCTGTGCACGATCTAACGTTGGCGGGCCAGTACAGCGACCGCATTGCACTGTTGTCCGCCGGCCAGTTGGTGTGCGCTGGAGCCCCTAGTGAGGTTCTGACAGAAGCCAGAATCGAGGAGGTCTACGGGGCATCCGTACAGGTAGCAGAATTGGGCGCTCCGGCTGTGATTCCACAGCGCCCATCGTGGCAGCGGCCATTGCAAGGCCGCGAGTCCACCTAGTACTGGTCCGGTCCCCCTAGTACTGGTCAGTTCTCGGCCTGACCACCTGCAGCATCTCCATCAAACTCGTCATCGAGCTCCCGGTCCAGCCGGCGCTGATCGCGGTTACGAGCTGCTGGCCACACCACTTTGAACAGGAAATAGACAAAAGCCAGGCCAACAACAGCGCCTCCCACAGCGCCAGCGATGGATCCCCACAATTCCGATAGCTTTCCGCCAGTGCCTGCATCAGAGAGCATTTGCGCTCTGATAAAACCAATCAGCCACAGTCCAATAACGGCTATGGTTGCTGCAATCTCCCCTTTTGTAAGACCATTGATCTTTGGCATCGGCACTTGACGCCGCAACCACCGCTGCGAAAACACGAGTCCGACCAGTGGCATCAAGATAATTGCCACTGTCACGGCCGCCATCTCGGTCTCTGGAATGAGCCAAATCAGTACCGTTGCAAGCACGTAGTTTGCCCACATTGTCATTGTGAACCCGTACGTGTAGGACTTATGCAGCAACATCTGCTGATATTCATCGTCCACAGTGGCCTCACTGCGTTCAATTACGACATCTGCGTAAGACATTGTCAGTTTCCTTCCTCACCAAAGATTTCTTCGACTGTTTTTCCAAGCACCCTGCAGATTCTCAACGCCAAATACACCGAGGGCGAGTAATTTCCCCGCTCGATATTTGCGATTGTTTGCCGCGAGACCTCTACCTGAGCAGCTAAGTCCGCTTGGCTCAGCTCTAACCAGCGGCGATATCTCCTGACCTGGTTCGAACGACTTTCCCCACTCATCTGTGAACTTTCTTTAACCTTATGTAAAGTTTACTATACATCTTTGCGGGCGGACCGTCACTGAAAGCGGGCGGACCGTCACCGAAACGCCCACATTCTTACAATCAGTCACACCCCATGCATGTTTGCCATAAAAATTAGGCTTTTATGATTCCCCTCATTAAAATCAAAAGCCATGAGCAGCCCCCGAATCGTCTTGGCTTCCACTTCCCCTTCGCGACTGCACATTCTGCGCTCTGCAGGCATCGAGCCCATCACAGTAGCGCCCAACGTCGACGAGGATGCCGTGATTACAGCCCTTCCGGACGCATCGCCGGTACGCATCGTCGAGGAACTCGCACAGGCCAAGGCACACGCTGTCTCCCCGGCCTACCCCAATGACATTGTCATTGGCGGGGATTCAATGCTGCTTCTCGACGGAAAGTTGCAGGGCAAGCCCCACACGGAAGAAAAGACCATTGAGCGTTGGCACCAACAGAGTGGCCGGACGGCTGAGCTGATTACCGGTCACTGTGTCGTGACACCAAAGGGCGAGCACCTTGAGGTGGCGATTACTTCCCTAGATTTCGCTGAAGTCCCAGAAGAGGACATCCGTGCCTATGCTGCGACGGGCGAGCCGCTGAAGTGCGCTGGCGCGTTTACATTGGAGGCTCTAGGCGGCTGGTTTGTCGATGGCATCAACGGCGACTCATCCAGTGTGATTGGACTGTCGCTACCTGTCGTGCGCCGAGCTCTGTATCGCTACGGCTATTCGGTCTCACAGTTCTGGAACCGGTAGGCATCGCAAGGGCCGTCGTAAAGCAAAAACCGCACCAAATTGGTGCGGCTTTCTTAGCTGTGGAGACTACTTGTTAGCAGCCTCAACGCGCTTGATGGCCTCCTGAGCAACGAGCTCCTGGATACCCATATCCAGCTCGGAGGTGAAGCCGACGCAGGAACAGTTAATCTCGCCGAGAACGTAAGTGTCCTCGCCGTCCTCGCCGTCTGCCAGCATGAAATCAGCTGTCCAGATCAGCGGGATATTGTCACCACCGAGGTTCTCGGCAATGACGGGACGAGCCTCAGCAAACATATCGATGAGGTCCTGCCATTCTTCCGGCTTGTTGTAGGTGTACTTCGCGCCAGAGAACAAGGTTGCGGAGAAAGCGTCGCCGCCCTCGGCCGGCTTCTTGTGAACCACGAAGACCGGGTGCGGACCGACCAGCAGAATGCGAATTTCGCCTTCGGTGATGCGCGGCATGAAGCGCATGTCCACGAGCATGCCGTTATCGCCGATGATGTACTGGTCACAGAAATCCATGAACTCGCCAAGCTCGCGAGTCTCAGTGTGATTGTCCACGGCCTCGGTGCACTTCAGCTTGGTATTCAACGGCAGCGGGGTGCCCGGCTCAACGTTCTTAGCAACTTCTTCATCAGCGATGCGCACACGCCAGATACCAGATCCGGTGGAGCCACGGTTCTGCTTCAGGACGCGCTCGCCGTAGGACAGGGAGGTCGGGAAAGTGCTGTGGAATGCCTCGACGTCGTAGTAAGCAGCGGTGTCAGACGGAACCAGGTCAGTGTCCTTGAGCTTGACCAGTGCGTCCTTTGCGCCGTAGGCCATCATCTCGCCCGGGGTGGACATGCCAACCAAACCAGCGACCGAGAGACTGGTCAGAAGCTCGAAGTAGCCCTTCTCACCACCCGGGATGTTGCCCGGGTTAACGCGGGAAATGTAGCCGTCGAAGTTCTGAGAAACGTAATCGTACAGGTCGTCCTTCCACTCCGGTCGGTAGTAGACGACCTCAGCGGACCAACCGGCTTCGCGGATAGCGTTGACGATTGGCATGGTGTCCTTGCGGTGTCCGTCGAAGTACTTGTCCGAGCCGCCCTCGATCTCGAATACAACAATGTTCTTGTGCACAGGCACTCCTTTTAAGAAAATACATGGACTTCCGGCACTCAATTGCCTCCGCAACGCAGCGAATACCCAGGCAGATAACCCGTTTCAGCCCATTTTCCAGTGATACGAATCAACACAGTTTTTGCGCTAACTCTCAGCTAAATTTTAGGACACTACCTGGCCTCCAAGCGCGCTGAAAACACTCCTTTTACCCCCAACTGTGAGGCGTATCCCAGGGGGCCGCGGATGTAATTGTTGCCGTCGGAAAGCGCTCACACCGGGGACTATTCCGCCGTTCGCAGCGCGACCCGTAAACTAGATATGCAATTGACGATAAACGTCAGAAAGTCCCACCCATCCCAACTTGCGCCAAGGGAGTATCCGATGGCTGTTCCGCACGACCCGCACCCCCAGTTCCAGCAGTACGCCCACCCTGAGCGCCTCGTCTCTAGCTCCTGGCTTGCTGCCCGCCTGGGCTCTCCCGGTCTGCGCGTTGTTGAATCCGACGAGGACTCGCTGCTCTACGACATTGGACATATTCCGGGCGCGGTTCGCATCGACTGGCATCACGACCTCAACGATTCCGTGCGCCGCGACTATATCGACGCCGAAGGTTTTGCCGAGCTCATGCGTGAGAAGGGTATCTCGCGCGACGACACCGTCGTGATTTACGGAGACAAGTCCAATTGGTGGGCCGCCTACACGCTCTGGGTCTTCGAGCTTTTTGGACATCCCGACGTGCGCCTGCTTAACGGTGGCCGCGATGCCTGGATGACTGAAGAACGAGACACGAGCTTCGAGGTCCCCAATTACCCACGCACTGACTACCCTGTCGTCGAACGCGACGACAAGACACTGCGCGCCTACTTCAGCGATACACGTGAGCTCATTGGAAAGGCTCCGATTATCGACGTACGCACTCCGGAGGAATATGCCGGTGCGCGAACTCACATGGTCGATTACCCACAGGAAGGCGTCCTGCGTGGCGGCCACATTCCAACCGCGGTAAACATTCCATGGAATCAGTCCGTTCACCCGAACTCGCGTTTCCGCGACCGCGAAGAGCTTGAGCAGATTTACGCGCACGTCCAATTTGAAGATGAGGCGATTGTCTACTGCCGCATCGGCGAGCGCTCCGCGCACACCTGGTTTGTACTGCACCATCTCCTCGGCCACGAGAATGTTCGCAATTACGACGGCTCGTGGGTTGAGTGGGGCAATATGATTGGCATGCCCATCGCCCGCGGTTCAGAGCCGGGAAGCCTGTAGGCGATTGACGCAACCGGTGGGCACTCCCCTCCCCGTTTTCCCAACGTCAACAACAGGCGCCACATCGGAGATTTAGCTTCCCCCTGCCGCCCCCGATTAAGGGGGTGGCAGTTGTACCCTTGAGCGGTAATTTTAATCACAAACCTAGATTTTTGTGCAGCCAATAGCCACTTCAGGCGCCCCCACGCCCACTTGAACGCTGCTCAAGCCCACAATCTCTACCCCCTTAAGTAGCGTGCAAAAAGAGGTTGCTTACCGCACCTGTGACACAATGGAGACATTGGGTCACACGCTGTTAGCTACCGCGTGGTTAACCGCGTTGCGGTTCACCGCTCAGTTAACTGCAGTGCTGCTTGTGATTCCTACAAATGACTGTCGCAACCTTGCCCCGAGGGCCAATTCTCGGGGTGCCCACGAAAAATGGAGGATTTCGTGTCCGAGCAGACCACTGAAAAAATCACGAAGGTTCTCGTCGCCAACCGTGGCGAGATTGCCGTTCGCGTTATTCGCGCTGCGAAGGACGCTGGCATTCCTTCCGTCGCCGTTTACGCCGAGCCGGATGCGGACGCTCCTTTCGTGACCATGGCGGATGAGGCATTTGCTCTCGGTGGCACCACTTCCGCTGAGTCGTACCTAGTCTTCGACAAGATCCTGGATGCCGCAAAGAAGTCCGGCGCTAATGCCATCCACCCGGGCTACGGCTTCCTGTCGGAGAACGGCGACTTCGCTGAGGCTGTTGAGAACGCTGGCCTGATCTGGATCGGCCCGTCGCCGGAGTCCATCCGCGCCCTGGGCGACAAGGTCACCGCTCGTCACATCGCGCTGAAGGCTGACGCTCCGATGGCTCCAGGCACCAAGGAGCCGGTTAAGGATGCAGACGAGGTCGTCGCGTTCGCTAAGGAGCACGGTCTGCCGATCGCCATTAAGGCCGCTTTCGGCGGCGGCGGCCGCGGCATGAAGGTCGCACACACGATGGAAGAGGTCGCTGACCTCTACGAGTCCGCTACCCGCGAGGCCGTTGCCGCCTTCGGTCGCGGTGAGTGCTTCGTGGAGCGCTACCTGGACAAGGCACGCCACGTCGAGTGCCAGGTTCTCGCTGATAAGCACGGCAACGTTGTTGTCGCTTCCACCCGTGACTGCTCCCTGCAGCGTCGTTTCCAGAAGCTCGTCGAGGAAGCACCTGCTCCGTACCTAACCCCGGAGCAGGATGAACGTCTGCGCCAGTCCGCTAAGGACATCTGCCGTGAGGCTGGTTACTACGGCGCCGGCACCGTCGAGTACCTGGTCGGCGCTGACGGCCTGATTAACTTCCTCGAGGTCAACACCCGCCTGCAGGTGGAGCACCCGGTCACTGAAGAGGTCACCGGCATGGACCTGGTCCGCGAGCAGTTCCGCATCGCTGAGGGCAAGGAACTGTCCATCAAGGAAGACCCCGAGATGCACGGCCACGCGTTCGAGTTCCGCATCAACGGCGAGGACGCCGGCACCAACTTCATGCCGGCTCCGGGCACCATCACCAAGTACGTCGAGCCGTCCGGCCCGGGCGTCCGCATGGACACCGGCATCAAGGAGGGCGACGTCATTGGTGGCCAGTTCGACTCCATGCTGGCCAAGCTGATCGTCTGGGGCGAGAACCGTGAAGAGGCTCTGCGCCGCTCCGCTCGCGCTCTGTCCGAGTACCAGGTTGAGGGTTTGGCAACGGTCATTCCATTCCATCGCCACATTGTTGAAAACCCAGCCTTCGTCGGCGACGGCGAGAAGTTCGACGTCTACACCAAGTGGATTGAGGAGGAGTGGGATAACCCAATCGCTCCGTACGACGGCGACTCCGACGCTGACACCGACACCGTCCCAGCTCAGAAGGTTGTCGTCGAGATTGACGGCCGCCGCGTCGAGGTAGCCCTGCCGGGCGACCTGGCTCTGGGCGGCGGCAACGCAGGTGCCAAGAAGAAGAGCAAGAAGAAGCGCGCTGGCGGCTCCAAGAAGGCTGCTTCCGGTGACGCCGTGGTTGCTCCGATGCAGGGCACCGTCATCAAGGTCAACGTCGAAGAAGGCCAGGAAGTCTCCGAGGGCGACACCGTGGTTGTTCTTGAGGCCATGAAGATGGAAAACCCAGTCAAGGCTCACAAGGACGGCGTTGTCACTGGTCTGGCTACTGAGGCTGGCTCGGGTGTCGGCAAGGGCGATGTCCTGATGGAACTGAAGTAGTTCTAAAGTTCTAAGCGGGGCTGGTTGCGATGGGATTCGCAGCCAGCCCCGCTCGATTCTTTTCAGCCCCCTCCCCGACCTCCTCAAACACTGTTCAGGACGTCTAGAGTGGACGGTATGGAACCCATGGAAGTAAATGCCGGCCGCTTCTACTGCCGCCCCCTGCGCCACGATTCCCGCGTCGATGACGCCCCGGTCGCAACCCAATTACTTACAGAGTTGGCCCCTGACTCCGTCGCCGAGTTCCTTCGCAACTCCACCACCGAGTGGGAAAATGACACCGCCTACCGCTTTGCAGTTGCCGAGCAGACGAACGTCGAGATGCTCGCATTAGCGACCGTCGAGGTCATCGATGCCGACCATGTCAGCATCACCGTCCGCCCCGCAGGCGACCCCACACGCGTGTTGCCTAACGACGATCAGGTCCTCACCAAAGTAACCATCGCCGACGGCGTCGAAGCCGCCGAAAAAGCCCTCCACCGATGGGCAGAGGGCTTCTTGGGTAAGAAAGTCAGCTAACCGAGCTGGCACGGCTGCGACTGCTCAGTCCTAGGCACCGGAACGTAGCAGGTAGATATCCATAATCCAACCGTGCTCTGCACGTAGCTTCTTTTTCAGCTCCGCAATCTCTTCGCCGACGTCGCCAACGCGACCACGGCGAAGCGTCTCCAGCTCCGTTCCCAGGAATGCACCCCAGAGAATCTCTTCCTCCGGGTCCGCGTGCTCGAGCCAGGCCGCCCCACCATCGAGCATCACCACCGCATCCGTGCCAGGTGCACGCTCCCCCAGGCGCCGACCAGTGGTAATCAATACCGGCTTACCAATCTGGTTCAGGCACTCTCCATGTGCTGCAGTCAGAGCGGAGATCGCCGTCACACTGGGAATAACTCGCGAGCGCACGTCCAGCCCAAGGTCGCGGACGCGCTGCAGAATCCGCAACGTTGAGTCATACAAGCAGGGGTCACCCCAGACCAAGAACGCGCCGTGGCGCTTGCCCTCTCGTCCAAGGTGAGCGACGAAGGCGTCGGCAAGCAGCTCTGCACGGCGCTGGTGCCAGTCCCGGACGACCGCGCCGTAGTTGTCGGGCGTGCGGTCACGTGGCGGGTCGGGAACGGCAACGAGTTCGACATGCGGCGCATGCTTATCGACGATCGTCTGTCGCGCAGCCAACAAGTCCGCTTTGGCATCGCCCTTGTCGAGAGCAAAAACAACGTCTACATCAGCTAGAGCGCCGATAGCCTCGAGCGTAATATGGCTCGGGCTACCGGCGCCGATTCCGATGACGTCTACATCGACATACCCACTGTATACAGGGCTCTCCACCTGCGGGCGGGCTGCATCGCTGTGACTAGTGATTGGTCGGGTCTCCCTCGTAACCGAACTGCTCAGCCATCTCATCCGGAGACAAGCCAGCCATAGACCCCTGGAGGTTGGCCGAAGCTGCCTGCTTCAGGTAAATCTCGCAAGCGTTGGCCATGTACTTGGAGTCGTACACATTCATCTCCAGGATCGGAGTCAACGTGCCATCATCTTCCATGCGCGAAACCAGTAGGTGCGGCTTGTCCGAGTCCGTGGTCATGGAGCACTTAATCTTGACACCGTTGACGTCCGTGAAAGTTGGCTTAATCATATTGTCATCCTCCTCCAAAGCAGCGACCGAAAACTAGTAGCGCTGTTGCGACAGCAAGCGCTGGTAAGTCGCTCGTTATAAACCATGTTAGCCGGATTTTCGACGATGCCGCCGAGCCAAAAAACACATGGGGGTAATAGCGGGCTTCCTGCATGTTTGTGCGCTAGGCCGAAGCCCCAATTGCCATTTGAGATTGCGGATGCGTTAAAGTGATGAAGTAATTTTCCGGTAGTCCTGGATAGGTTTTCGTGACTGTTTACCCGGAAGATGATTGCCCTAGTAGCTCAGTGGATAGAGCACGGCTCTCCTAAAGCCGGTGTCGGAGGTTCGATTCCTCTCTGGGGCACAAATACCCTCGCGACCTCTTACATATAGGGCGCGAGGGTTCTTTGTTTTCTGATGACCGGCCACTACGCCCCCCCCCCCTCCTGAGAACACATCGCTCAACACCCTCCAGCAACACTTGTGTTAGGTTTACCTAATCGTATGGCGTGTAGGCTTCCGCCAGTACATAACAGCCCAAAAACTTGTTGAAGGACAGTGACAACTATGGCTGACCTAGCTAAAGCAGCACCGAAGCGTAAGCCCCGTAAGGCACACGAGGCAACAGTTACTGGACGTCGCCAGCTCTCTCCAGACCTTGTTCGTTTGAGCATGAGCTCACCTGCATTTGTGGGCAAGGAGCTGGAGTTTACCGACCATTACATCAAGTTACTGTTTGTGCCAGAGGAAGCTGATTACTCCTGGCCGTTCGATATTGCGCAAATTCGCGACGAACAACCGCGAGATAAACTGCCAATCACCCGCACCTACACTCTGATTAATCTAGACTCCGAAACGGGCGACTTCGATGTCGACTTCGTCGTCCACGGCGATTCCGGCCTGGCTGGGCCTTGGGCACGCGTAGCTGAAGTCGGAGACAAGCTTGGCTTCTTAGGACCAGGTGGCGCGTGGGGGCCGGCAGCAGAATATGAACACTTTGTACTCGCCGGCGATGAGTCCGCAGCACCAGCTATCAGCGCCGGACTGAAGCACCTCCCAGAAGGCACGACTGCAACCGCATACATCGAAGTCGAAGCCGAAGATCGCAAGTTTGAGCTCCCAACCCGAGAAGGCGTGGAAATCCATTGGGTTCTCCGCAACGGCGCAACCCACGGCACAGAGCTATCCCGCACGGTGCGCGAGGCGGGTATTCCAGAGGGTAAGAAAACTAGCTGGTTCATCCACGGTGTCGCCGAGATGATTAAGGAACTGCGTCGCTTCCTCTTCGTTGAATCTGAGGTCCCGAAGAAGGACGTTTCAATCTCTGGCTATTGGCGTATCGGCATGACTGAAGACCAGTGGCAGTCCTCTAAACGAGAATTCAACGCTGAGGTTGAGGCCGAAGAGGAAAAAGCCAGGGCCTAACGCTTGCTCGAACGCTAGCGCTCGCTACGCCCTTTTTCAACAACGACGCGTTTTCCTGCCAACCAGTCGAATGGGTGCCAGCGGCAAACAGCAACCCAAATCATTAGGACACCAAAAAACAGTTCAACGATTGGCTCCAAATCCGTAAGAAAGAAAATCATCAACAATAGGTAGCAATTACGTACCGCCGCCTGCCAACCTCCGCGCCAAGAATCGTCTCCTGACTCGAGCTCCGATGTTCCCTCTGGCTGGGCGACTTCGAACGGAGTCGCCCCAGAGTCTACTTTCCACGCTGGCGCAACGTGTAGCAAAAATGTGCTTTTCCCAAACGTCTGTTCACCGCGTGCCTCTGCAACCACGCGCACAAAGAAAAAGACAACTGGGAAAATGGCACCATACAAAATTCTGAACTCTGGCGGGCTCGGCAGCGCCCAGCTCGCCGTGGCTGCTTCCCACGCAAGTTTGCCAAGTGCCACAATGATGGCAACAAAGATTCCGACAAGGAACGAATCCAGTATCCACGCACCACTGCGCCGAGCGAACAAATCCGCATTACTCTTTACGGAGAATCGATTCGAGATGCGCTGTTTCATGGGGCACACGCTATCAAAAATCACTTATAGCTTCGCAGACGAATTCTCTATTCTTGCCGCATCCGTTCTGCCACGATTAGAAGCTTCCAGTAGGAAAATCGAAAAGTCGACTGTATAGTTTCCGGTTGAATCAACCTATCTATTGGATGCCAGCTCCTTCCATGCCAGTAACTCGGCAAGTTCCCCTATAGCTGGCGCCCCCAGTGGTTTTTCAGGAGACGCCGACCCAGAAAGCCGAGAATTAAACCACGCGACGCAGGCCCGAGAAGCCCAGAAAGTGAGATGGATGTGAATACACGAACTCAGCTGTCAACCGTACAGCACCCTCAACTCACTGCCCGTCGGCGCAAGCACCGCCGGGACCTGGCGCTGGCCTGCTGCTTCCTCACCTTCGCAGCCACGGCCACCAGCTGCGCCAACAGTGAAAACGAAGAGGTCACGGTGACGCAAGCTTCGTCGTCAAACTTGCTTACTACGGTGTCGACGACGAGCTCGCCGACGACGACGGGACCAAAGGTTCGAGAAGGCGGTACGCCGCGCATCGGGCAGCTGTGCCCGAACCAGACCGGCGAAATACGAATGAGCGCCAACGGCCAGAATCTTGAATGCGCACAAGTCGGCGAGCAGGAGGTGTGGACGGTGCTGCAGCAAACCCCCGCAAACCCGACATCGCAGCAAATGTGGATCTCCACTACTTCGACGACCTCTGAGCCACAGCCTCAGGAACCTGAGCCGACGACTCCGAGCGAGAGCACAACGGAGACAAGTGAGACGGAAAGCTCGACCACCTCTGATCCTTCCACGCCGCCCACTACTTCAACGACTCCGACGACCTCCGGCGAACCGACAGAATCGGAATCAGAATCGAAGGAAGAGGAGCAGCCAAGCGAAGATAATCAGGGGTTGTCCGGTCTGTTCCGCTAGCTTTGGCTCGGGTACGTTTAGCTCGGACGGCGAGGTTCGTCGACTCGGGACTCATTAGTGAGATGCACTAACTCGTACTTAAAACACCAAAATCCGCTGCAACAAAACCTCAGCGGATTTTTGTTATTACAGAATCGCTCAGGCTGTGGCAAGCCTGAACGAAACTTCGGCTCGCCACAACGCGGCCGAACAAGCGGACTCCCCTACTTGCGGTGACGGCGGTTGTAGAACGGCGTCGGCACGACGGTAGCGGTAATGTCGGCGCCTTCAACGGTGAACTCAGTGCCCGTGGCGGACTGCCAACGCTGAACGTACGCAAAACCGATGGGGTGGCCCAAAGTCGGCGACACCTTGGTGGAGGTCAGCACACCAACCTCGTTGCCTTCCGCATCAATGAGCTTGGTGCCACGCTTCGGAGCTTCATCACCGGAGAAACGCAGACCAACCAGCAGCTCCTTCGACTGCGGACGGTTAACCAGGGCATTTCGCCCAATAAACTGCCCCTTGGTCGGCCCCATGATGGACTTCAGGCCGGTCTCCAACGGAGTGCGGTCTCGAGTCAGCTCGTAGCCATAGAGCGGCATACCGGCCTCAAGACGCAGGGTGTCGCGGCAGGCCAGACCACACGGCAGCAGGCCGAGGTCAGCGCCGTTGTCAGCCGGATCCTCCGGATTTTCCACCTTGCCACCTGCTGCGATGATTGCACGCCAGACCTCGACGGCGCGGTCAGCCGGCGGGAAGATCTCGAAGCCGTCCTCACCGGTGTAGCCGGTTCGGGCAACAATCATTTCCACACCTGCGACCTCGAGCAGAGTGCAAGAGTAGTAGTTCATGCCATCGAGAGTCGCGTGCAGATCCTGCGGCAGCAGACGGCGCAGAAGCTTCGCAGCCTTCGGCCCCTGAATGGCCAGGAGCACATTCTTATCATTCATGCGCTCAACCTCGACGTTGTAGCCACCAACGCGCTCGCGCAGCGTCGAGTACACATCTTCAGCGGCTGCGGCATTCTGCACCAGCATGAATTCGTGACTACCGAGACGGTAAATGATGAGGTCATCAATAATGCCGCCGTCTTCCTGCACAATCATGGTGTACTTGGCGCGGCCCAACGCCAGCGGCTTGATTGCCGAAATCAGGGAGTGTGCAAGGAACGCCGCCGCATCCTCACCAGTGACGCGGATGATACCCATCAGCGACAGGTCGAAAACACCAACGGCCTCACGCACTGCGTTGTGCTCTGCAATTTCCGAAGAGTAGCGGAACGGCACTTCGTAGCCACCAACATTGCGCATCTCTGCGCCAAGGCTTACGTGCTCATCATGCAGGGCGCTACGGAAAGAATTGTTGTTCTCAGAAGCGCCAGAATTGTCAGTCATACACACTCCAATTATTGCGGTGGGGCAAACCAGATTGTTACCTTCCCACCTTATATCTAAGACTCCGCGCTCGCTTCCGCGAGTCCCTGCGGAGCTAGCGCAACCGGCCCGTCCATTAATTATCATGCACTGATTCGCACATGCTTGACGACGACCCCGCGCCCACGACAAAGGCCCCGCTACCAGTGACGATAGCGGGGCTTCTACTTTTGTCTATTCGGTTAAGTGAGATTGGCTGAGCTATTCGGGCAGCGTTGTCAGCCAAGGGCTCAGTGGTTATTAGTGATCAACCGCAGCCTCGGTACCGACACCGGTCAGGGAGCGAACTTCCATCTCAGCTGCCAGATCATCGAAGTTATCCGGCTTACCCATGTAGGTGGCGATAATGCCAGCCAGGAACGCAAGCGGGATTGCGAGCAGGCCCGGCGAGGTCAGCGGGAACCAGGAGAAGTCGACGGACGGGATCATCGAGGACTCAGCGCCGGAGACTGCCGGGGAGAAGATGATCAGAACCAGCGAGGCGATGACACCGGTGTACATGGAGGCAACTGCACCTGCGGTGTTGAAGCGCTTCCAGAACAGGGACATCAGGATGGTCGGAACGTTTGCGGATGCTGCCACTGCGAAGGCCAGCGACACCAGGAAGGCGACGTTCTGCCCCATGGCCAGGATGCCGAGGATAATGGCGACAACACCCAGCACGATAACGGTGATGCGGGAGACGCGAACCTGCTCGGCTTCTGTTGCCTGTCCCTTGCGGATCACGGCCTGGTAGAGGTCCTGGCCGACAGAAGCGGAAGCGGTAATTGCCAGACCAGCGACCACTGCCAGCACGGTAGCGAACGCCACTGCGGAGACCACTGCCATGAAGATGGAGCCACCGATTTCGAAGGCCAGCAACGGAGCTGCAGCGTTGGCTCCGCCCGGGGCGGCGTTGATGCGATCCGGACCGACGAGTGCAGCTGCACCGTAGCCGAGCACCAGGGTCAGCAGGTAGAAACCACCGATGAGGATGATTGCCCAAGTCACGGACTTACGAGCTTCCTTTGCGGTCGGCACCGTGTAAAAGCGCATGAGCACGTGTGGCAGACCAGCGACACCGAGCACCAGTGCCAGGCCCAGAGAGATGAAGTCGAGCTGCTGAACGAAGGAGCCACCGTACTTCAGACCCGGCTCAAGAATGGCGGAGGCTTCGTAGCCCTTTTCGGCGATGGCGTCGGAGCTCGCGTGCATGTCCACTGCGTCCTGCAGGAGCTGGGAGAAGTTGCCCTTAACACCCACCAGGATGATCAGGGTCATGATGATGACCGCACCGACCAGCAGGACGGCCTTAATCATCTGCACGTAAGTCGTGCCCTTCATGCCACCGATGAGAACGTAGGCGACCATGATGATGCCGACGACAGCGACAACGATGGACTGCTGAGTGGAGTCGTGAATGTTGAGCAGCACGGCAACCAGGGAACCTGCACCGGCCATCTGCGCAATGAGGTAGAACAGGGTCACTGCGAGAGTGGAGATAGCAGCTGCGGTACGGACCGGACGCTGCTTAAGACGGAATGACAGCACGTCGGCCATAGTGAACTTACCGACGTTTCGCAGCGGCTCTGCAACCAGCAACAGCGCGACGAGCCAAGCGACGAAGAAGCCGATGGAGTATAGGAATCCGTCGTAACCAGTCAGCGCGATGGCGCCGACGATACCCAGGAAGGACGCAGCCGAGAGGTAGTCACCTGCAATGGCGAGACCGTTTTGGGTACCGGAGAACTGTGCACCACCGGTGTAGAAGTCAGATGCTCCCTTATTTCCGCCCTTGCCCACCCGAGTAACGATGAACATGGTCGCAACAATGAAGGCGACGAAGACCGCGATGTTGAGAATCGGGTTACCTGCTGCTGCAGTGTCATCTGCAGCAAAGAAACTGGTCAGCATGTCTTATGCCTCCTTCTTTGCAACAATTTCAGCGATTTCGCCACTTTCCATTGCCTCGCGCAGCTCTGCCTGCATCGGCTCGAGCTTCTTGTTGGCGAAGCTAATGTAAACCCAGGTGATGGCGAAGGTGGTCACGAACTGGAGCAGACCAAGGACGATACCCAGGTTGATGTTGCCCAGTACGGGAGTTGCCATGAGGTCCGGCGCAAACGTCGCAAACAGGACGAATGCGATGTACCACACCAGACCTGCAACGGTCATCGGGATGGCGAATGAACGGAATGTAGAGCGGAGCTCTTGGAACTGCGCTGAGTTTTGCACGTAGCGGTACTCGGCCGCCTGTGGCTTATGCCGGTCTGTCGGCAAAGGAGTTGCGGACACGGGCTAATCCTTTCCAGGAAGTTATGCAGGTGTTCGTAATGAGGTTCAGCACAGCCACCCCTGGGGTGTGCCATGCACCACACTTTTCATTATGTGTGGAAACAAAGTTACCTGGAACACAGTTAGCAAAGAAGTTAAATGCGACTAACTACTTCTCAGCGAGCCTTAAGGCACCCCCAAAAACGCCATCACCTGCACACTTAGGCACCGTTTTTACTACCCCCATTTACGCTGTTGTGCTCGTATTCTCCACTTCTTCCGGCAATGGCCTACTCTGACGCCACCACCACAGCGCCTCAATAATGGCCGCACCGATGGCGCCCACAATCAGCGCGGGAATCAACAGCTCCTGCCCCACCCAGTACAGATTAAGCACCGAAGCCACTGATCGAACCGTGAAAATGAACAGGTACGCACCTGCCGACACCGCCAGCAACAACACCTTCCACCAGGTGTATGGCCTAGCCACGACCACCAAAACCCAAAATGCTGAAACGATCAGCACGATGAGTGTCGCAGTCGATGCCTCCCCTCGTGCCACATCGCTGGCGTCGACTCCCGGGTTTGCCCACAGCCAAAACATAAAGGTCAAAAGGCCTACCGTAATGCCGGCCGGTATCGCTAGACGCAACACGCGCCGCACAAAACCATCGCGCGCACGCTCCCAGTTAGGAGCCAACGACAGCACGAAGGCCGGGATTCCAATCGTGAACCAGCCTGTAATTGTTACGTGGATTGGCTCGAAGGGGTAATCCATCCCCCACAGCCCCACAGCCAGCGCCAACACCACCGAGTAGATGGTCTTCGTCAAAAAGAGGTTGGCCACGCGCTCGATATTGCCAATAACGCGACGGCCCTCCGCCACAATCATCGGCATTACGGCGAAGCGATTATCCAACAGCACCAACTGCGCGACCGAACGTGTTGCCGGCGCCCCATCGCCCATGGCCACGCCCAGATTTGCCGCTTTCAGTGCCAGCACATCATTGACACCATCACCGGTCATCGCCACATGATGTCCGCGCGACTGCAGCGCATGGACCATATCGCGCTTGTTCTCCGCCGTAACACGACCAAAGATCTGCCGCGACTCCACAATGTCCGAAAACTCGTCGCGAATCTCGGCGCTCTTAGCTTCGCTACCATCATCGCGGCTCGCCGGAAGCTCAGAGGCATCGACAGGATTGTTAGCGCCCTCCATTTTCAGCTCACGCGCAACAGCCCCCACAGAGCGGTCATTGTCACCAGAAATGACCTTGACCTCAACACCTTCTTCATAGAAGTAGGCCACCGTCTCCGCTGCATCTGAGCGCACCTTCTGCCCCAGCACCGCAAGCGCGACCGGTTCCAACTCCACCGCCTCGCTCTTCCGCAGCGCACCTCCGGGCAGGTCATCGGCGCCAACTGATGTCCGCGCGAGCAGGAGTACACGGAGCCCTTCCTCCATAAGCTGCCGAGCTTTCTGCATGCCGACCGCGGAGTCGTCGACAAGCACATCGGGCGCGCCGAAAACCCACGTCACACCGCCGTGATACGTCAGCGCCGACCACTTATTCGCTGAAGCGAAGGGGCGGGTTTCGGTCCGCTCATGCTTTACGACGTCCCCTGCGTCCGCAAGCCCATCGAGTAGTGCGCGAGCCGTTGCGTTGGGGCGATCGTCAAGCTTGCAAAGATTGATGAGCGCGGAGTCGACCTCATCGCGGGTAGTACCGTCACCCGATACGATATCGACTTCCACCAGCTGCATCGCGTTTTCGGTGAGTGTGCCGGTTTTGTCGACGCACACGGTGTCGACACGCGCGAGACCTTCGATGGCGGGCAACTCGTTAACCAGCACGCGACGCCGCCCCAAACGCACCACACCAAGGGCAAACGCGATGGTGGTCATGAGGACAAGCCCCTCAGGGACCATGGGCACCAGCGTGGCGACCATCGCCAGCAGCGCATCGTTGAGATCATCGCCAGCGACAAAGAGTTGAGTATAGATTGCTAGGGCACCGACGGGAATGAGAATCCAGGAAATATAGGTCAGGATCTTGTTGATACCGCAGAAGAGCTGGGAATCAGTAAGCGTGAACTTGTTGGCCTCAGCTGCGAGCTTGGCGGCGTAAGCCTCCTTGCCCACTTTGGTGGCCTGATATCGCGCCGACCCCACCACGACCGAGGAACCCGAGTAGACCATGTCCCCAACGCTCTTATCGACAGCATCGGATTCACCGGTGAGAGAGGATTCATCGACGGCCACGTCAGAGGCGTAGCGGAGAATACCGTCAACGACTATTTGGTCGCCGGGGCCGACCTCAATGAGATCGTCGAGGACGACGGACTCGCGGTCGATCTCGCGAGCCGGCTCCCCGTCGCGAATGACCATGGGCTTTGCACGGCCGACAATGGAAAGCTTGTCCAGTGTGCGCTTGGCACGCAGTTCTTGGATGATGCCGACGATAGAGTTGGCGATAATCAGCAGACCAAAGGCACCGTTGACGATTGAGCCGGTATAGAGCACGACTGCAAATAACACAGCGAGAATACCGTTAATCCGGGTAAACACATTGGCACGGATGATGTCCCACACACTGCGCCCGGATGTTGGAGGCAGCTCGTTAACGTGCCCCAACTCAATGCGTTGCTGGACCTGCTGTTGAGTAAGACCGCTGTCGGGAGTTTTCCACGAACCCATGACTGCCTACCCTATTCGCCTAATTGCTGAACCTATTCGACCTATTTGCCAATGAAATTCGGTTCGCGCTTTTCAGCTCGCGCCTTCGATGCCTCCGCAGCATCCTCGGAAGCCCACACCGTGTCGTAGAGCTCCTGCTGGTCGTCCTTCAACGGGCTATGTGTCTCATCGTCGTTGAGTACCGCCTTGTGGTAGGCCAGCGACAGTGGTGCGTAGGTGGCGACACGGAGCGCTACCTCCTCCGCCTTGTCCGGACCACCGAGGTAGGAAGCCAGACCGCAACCGCGGGCGGCTTTCTGATCCATGCGCTCGGCCGCCAGCAAAATAGTGCGGGCACGAGCACCGCCGACGAGTACGCGTACGCGGCGAATCGTCCAGGCATCGACAGCGATACCGAGCTTGACCGGCGGAATCATAAACCAACCGCGCTCGCCGACGACGCGCAGGTCAGCTGCCATCGCCAGCTGCATGCCGGCTCCGACAGCTGGCCCCTGCACATCCGCAATAACCACCAGACGGCTGGCCTCAATTGTGCGCAGCATCCGACGTAGCTGCTCATGGAAGGAATTTTCGTGGTGCTGACCGCTCAAATCGGCACCAGCGCAGAAAGCGCGGCCTTCGCCGCGCAGCAGGATAACGCGCTGCTCTGGAACCTCAGCGGCAGCTTCCACCGCATCGGCAATCTCACGGCACACGTCGGCAGTCAGGGAGTTGCGCTTATGATCTCGATCAATGGTGATAGTGACAATCGCGCCGTCAGCTTCGACGCGGATTTCAGATGCTGGGTTCGTCATAGCATTTAGGCTACCCGCGAAACACCAATAGCGATGGAGCTATAAGCAAATCTAAATTCGCTTATTCGTTGCCGAATACCCGCGGATCGCCACTCAGGCGCCCGTCGGCACGCGCCATCGACGCAATCGTTTCCATGTCCTCGTCGGTGAGCTCAAAGTCGGTGACCTGAAAGTTCTCCTTGATGCGCGACGGCGTGCCCGACTTCGGGATAGCAACGATGCCACGCTGGAGGTGCCAGCGGATAGCAACTTGGGCGGGAGTTTTGCCCAGGCGGTCTGCGATTTCAGCAATCGGCGAGCCCTCAAAGTACTTCGTGCGCCCCAGTGGCGACCACGCCTGCGTAACGATGCCGCGACGGCGATCGTCTGCAATCTGCTCGTCCTGCGGGAACTGCGGATGCAGCTCAATTTGGTTAACCACCGGAGTCTCCGAGAGCTGGTCGAGCACCTCTGGATAGAAGTTCGCCACACCAACCGAGCGAATCAGCCCCTCACGCTTGAGCTCTAGCAGCGTGTCGAAGCACTGCCCAAACGTCCCCTGCTTCTCCACCGGCCAGTGCACAAGCACCAGGTCAACATAGTCAAGGCCGAGCCGCTCCAGCGATGCTCGCACGGACTCGCGCGTCGCCGCCGGCTCCTGCGCATCGTTCCAAACCTTCGTGGTCACGAAAATATCTTCACGCTTTACGACGTTCGCAGCGACCGCATCAGCAATTCCCTGCCCAACTCCACGCTCATTGCCATAGAGCGATGCGGTGTCAATGTGGCGGTATCCGAGCTCCAGGGCGTAGCGCACGGATTCGCACGCCTGCTCATCGTCAAGCTTGTAAGTACCAAACCCCAGAATCGGGATGGCGTTGCCATCAACCATTTCCACGTTGGCAATTTCGGTTGTCGCTGCATCGTACTTCGACTCGAGTGTGGTCATGATAACCGAGTGTACGGGAGTACACGGACGAAAATTTTTTAGATTTTTCTGCCCCACTGACCTGCGATTTAAGAAAGTAACTACCATTCATTTTGTTGTAAACGGTTGACGGAGTGTTGTGTTTATACAACACTTTGGGGTGTGTCCCCAAAGATCAAGCCTAAAGAACCGATATTCAACAGAATCTCAGTGCTGCGGGCAGAACACGGACTCAGCCGAGCCGAACTAGCCAAACAAGTAGAGGTCAATCCTCAAACGATTGGCGCGTTGGAGCGAGGTGACCACTACCCCAGCCTGGATCTGGCATTTCGTATCTGCGCGGTGTTCGATCTCCCCGTTGAGGCGGTGTTCTCTCGCGAGGAATTCAAGCCCATGTCCTCTGCCCTATACCGAAAGGAAAGCTAACGATGCCAACTATTCGGACTGAAAACGCAACACCGAACTTTTTCGAGAAGCTAGAAGCCCGGCGCGAAGCGAAGTACACAAAGCGTGTCGAGCAGATGTCGAGCTGGCTGACTAAGTGGCGCAACCAGGCGGCGCGGCGGAAGCTGGTCATCGCATTCGAGGTATGCCTTGTGCTGATGCTGCTGAGCGGCATCGCGCTTCTCGGTAGCCTGACCGATATTTTCCCGGGCTGGCTTTCTCTGCCCTGGCCAGTGATTTCCCTCATTATGATTGTTGTCTGGACCAGCCTCAACATCACAGTCGACATGGTCGACAGTGCGCCCATCTCACTGCTGGACGAGTACCAGCAAGAACAAATTTTGAACCTGCGCGGACTCACTTACCGCTGCTTCCTCCACTTCGGCCTAGTGTCCTTCCTCGCTCTAGTTCTGGTGGGCACCTATGTTCTGAACGCACAGCCTGACTGGGGACACTACATTCCGTACAGCTTCGGAATCTTCGGAATTATCGCTTTCCTTTTCATTTCCTCGCTTCCCACGGTCGTCTATGCCTGGAACCTGCGGGACGACTAGTACGGGTTCAAAAACTCACATCCCTCCCCTGCCCTTTACTCCTCAATCTAAGGATCACCATGAACAGCCTCATTATTGACGGGCTTGAGAAGTCCTACGGAGACCTGCAGGTTCTCCGTGGCATGAGCTTCCAAGTTCACCCTGGAGAAATCTACGGCTTCGTCGGCTCCAACGGTGCCGGCAAGACCACCACCATGCGCATTGCCCTCGGCGTGCTGGCCACCGACGAAGGCGAGGTACGCATCGGCGATACCCCGATGAATGACTCGCTACGCCGCACGATTGGCTACATGCCAGAAGAACGTGGTCTCTACCCGAAGGCCGAGGTTCGCAAGCAGCTGATTTACTTTGCTCGCCTGCACGGTGTGCCCACCAAACGCGCAGAGTCCAACGCCGACAACTTGTTGGCGCGCCTCGGACTCACCGAGCGAGCCAACGACAAGGTCGACACGCTCTCGCTCGGCAATCAGCAGCGCGTGCAGCTGGCAGCCTCCCTCATCCACGACCCAGAGATACTCGTCCTCGACGAGCCCTTCTCCGGCCTCGACCCAGTGGCGGTCAAGGTGATGAGCTCCGTGCTCAAGGAGTACGCCGACCGCGGCACTCCGATTGTGTTCTCTTCCCACCAGCTCGACCTCGTCGAGCGCATGTGTGACCGCGTCGGCATCATCCGCGACGGCCGCATGCTCGTGGAAGGCACCGTTGATGAGCTGCGAGCACGTGGCCCACGGGCTTTCGTCGTCAAGCTCGATGGTGCGTCCCAGGATTGGGCGACCTCCGTCGAGGGCGTGACAAGCGTGGAACGCGATGCCCACGGCTCCACCGTCGTTCACCTCGATTCCAACGCCCCAGTCGACACCGACCAGAAGCTACTGCACAGCGCAATGGCAGCGGGAACGGTCCGTTCGTTTGGACCTCTGCAAATTCCACTTACCGAGCTCTACCAGGAGGCCGTACAGCAATGAGCACCAACACCTACAACGCCTCAACAGCCATCAAGACTGTTTTCGCCCGCGAACTCCGCGAGCATCTGCTGAAGAAGAGCTCGCTAATCACGCTCATCATCATGGCGGTGGCGGCTGTCGGCGGCATCTTCGTTGCCGACTACATGACTTCCAAGTCCGATAATGACGCTGTCAAGATCGCGGTCGTCGGAGAAGCGCCGTTCGCGGACTCTCTCGCCGACGCCACCGCCGAAATGAAGGGCGCTGAAGGTGCGGATGCCGCAGCCGGCGCATTTGCCACGGCATCGCTGTCACCGTTGGAGATTACGTCCGCGGCAGACGACAAGGCTGCTCGCGCTGCCGTCACCGACGGCGATGCCGACGCCGCTCTCGTCCCCGACACCGCAGAAGGCAAGGAGGGCTCGTGGAAGCTGCTTGCCGACGACGCCCCATCCTGGCTGGCCCCAATGCTGCAGGAGTCGCTGCAGAAACAGAACGAAGCCATGCTGCTCAGCGAAAACGGAATCAACCCCGGCGAGTTTTTCTCCAAGACTCAAAGCGCGGCCGTGTCGGTGGAATCCCTGGATGAAGCAAAAGACGAGAAGATGCCTGCGATGCTCATCACTCTAATCGGTGTGATGGTAATGATGACCGCCATCCTCGTCTTCGGTGGCGCAGTTGCCACCAGCGTCATCGAGGAGAAGTCCTCCCGCGTCATCGAGATCATTCTCTCGACCGTCCGCCCGGCGCACCTGCTGGCCGGCAAGATCCTCGGCGCCGGCCTGGCCGGCATCATCATGATGAGCGTGCTGACCGCCAGCGCCGCAGTTGCCCTCATGATTACCGGATTGGCGGAGAGCTTCGATGTCCCGTGGTCCGCAGTCTGGCTGCTGGTCCCGTGCTTCATCCTCGGTTACTTCTTCTTCGCCGCGCTGTATGCAGCCTCCGCATCACTGGTCAGCCGTATGGAAGATTTCCAGGGCGCACAGATGCCGGTACTGGTGTTCTCGCTGATTACGATGTATGTTCCGCTGTTTGGCTGGAGCAAGCTAGACTCCACCGTCATGCAGATTGCCTCGTGGATTCCGCCAGTTTCCATCACCACCGCTCCGTTGCAGTATGCCGTTGGCAACTTCTCCGCACTCCAGTTGGTTGCCTCACTGCTAATCATGGTTGTGGCGGTAGCCGCAGTCATCGCACTCGCAGCCTGGATCTACCCGCGCAATGTCCTGCGCACCGGTGCCGCGGTCAGCTGGAAGAAGGCCCTAACGGCCAAGAGCTAGCCCCAGCCCTGCCAAAAAGGAGCGTGGCCCCTTCGGCCACAGTCACCTAAAACCGAATATTCGTCAATCGCGTAGTTTGCTCAGCGCACCTTATAGCCCATGGTCCGCCGCAAACTGCGCGATTTTTCCTGTCTCGCCATAGGAGGTCTGCGCCCCCACGCCTGTCGCCGCATGAGCCGAGACCACCCCCGCAAGACGAGCTGCCGTCACCACATCATCGCCCGCGGCCAACGCGGTGAGGACCGTGCCCATGTACGCGTCACCGCAGCCCGTGGTATCCACGACCTCGATGGGCAGCGCCGGAATGCGTGTGACTGACACCTCGCTTTCCGACGTCTTCAGGACCGCAGACCCCTCCCCGCCAAGTGTGACAATGGCCGTGGAAATCCCGTGTTCGTCGGCAAGCGCGCGCCCAACCGCATCCCACTGACCGTGCTCGCAACCGGCGACCGCGCGCTCGGAGCCGATGATGGCTGCGAGTTCGTGCTCATTGACAATGAGGACATCGACCAGCGCGAGCAGGTCCTCGCTGACCGCCCGAATCGGCGACAGGTTGAACACCACCGACACACCCGCATCGTGGGCAATCTGTGCGGCGGCCAAGACCGCCTCATCACAAATCTCCAGGCACAGACCGAGGCACCCCGCCCGCTGAATCTTGTCCGCATGACCGCGCACCGTCTCAGCATCGACTTCACCATTGGCGCCAGCGGAGATGACAATGAAATTCTCCGCCGCATCATCAACAACAATCATGGCTGTACCAGTGGCAGAGTCGACGGTCTCAACTGCGGAGATGTCCACGTGAGCGTCGGTAAGCGCGTCGCGCAGCAATTGTGCGTTGGGATCCGAACCGACCGCGCCGACCAGTTCCACGGCCGCGCCCAGCCTGCCAGCCGTCGCCGCCTGATTCGCCGACTTACCACCCGGCAGAATGCGCAAAGGACTGCCCTGGATTGTCTCACCGCCATGCGGAAGGCGCTTCACAGTGACAGTCAGGTCTGCGTTGATGGAACCGACGACACATACGTTTGGCCTCTGTTCAGCCAGCTCGGTGAGGCGCTCAGTAATCGGCATTGGTTCGACTCCTCGGTAGTGCGGACATGTTTTTTCCGACAATAGCGCTACCCCTTTCCGCCCACCATCAACTAAGCCGGTTTACCCCTTGTTTACTACCGTGGAGGTATGGCTAGAATCAGCGCCCAACAAGTAATAGATACCGTCCTCGACCACGGAAGTTTCACATCCTGGGACGGCACGCCCGAGCATGGCAACATCGACGAGGCCTACCGCGGCACACTGTCCCGTGCCTCTGAGAAAACCGGTCTCGATGAGGCCGTTATCACCGGCGAAGGCACCGTCGGCGGTAAGCGCGTCGCCGTCATCTGTTCTGAGTTCGGCTTCCTCGGCGGTTCTATCGGCACCGCTACCGCTCGCCGGATTATCCGCAGCATCGAGCGCGCGACCGCGGAGCAGCTGCCGCTGTTGCTCTCACCAACTTCGGGCGGCACTCGCATGCAGGAGGGCACCGCGGCGTTCGCGCTCATGATCTCTATTACCACCGCAGTGGCGCGCCACAAGGATTCTCACTTGCCATTCCTGGTGTACCTGCGCAACCCCACCACCGGCGGTGTCATGGCGTCGTGGGGGTCGGCAGGTCACTTCACCTTCGCAGAGCCCGGCGCGCTTCTCGGCTTCCTCGGCCCGCGCGTCGTCGAGCTCGCTACCGGCGAACCCATGCCCGAAGGCGTTCAGACCTCCGAGAACCTGTTCAAGCAGGGCATTATCGACGGCATCATTCCGCTCGAAGGTCTGCGCGGCGCTGTCCGCCGCACCATCGACGTGCTTGCCGACGGAGACCCCAGCGAACCTACCCCACCGCCAGCAACAGCCATTGATGGTCGCGATACCTGGGAAGCTATCCTGCGCACCCGCGATACTTCTCGTCCAGGTGGCGGCGATATTATCGATGCCCTTGTCGACTGCTCCGTGCCAATCTCCGGCACTGGCGATGGCCACAAATCGCTGTCGGTCCGGGCTCGCCTAGCGCGGATTGGTGAGCGGCCGGTGATTTTGGTCGCCCAGGATCGCCATAACCAGCCGCCGCTGGGCACACACCCAATGGGGCCGGGTTCACTGCGTTTTGCCCGCCGCGCGATGCGCATTGCGGAGAGCCTGAACATTCCGCTGGTCACGGTCATTGATACCCCCGGCGCTGAGTTGACCAAAGATGCCGAGGAAAATGCCATGGCCGGCGAAATTGCCCGCACCTTGACCACGCTGGTGAACTTGAAGGTCCCGACCGTGTCTCTCATTCTCGGCCAGGGCTGCGGTGGTGGCGCGCTGGCCATGCTGCCCTCTGACCGCGTGCTGGCAATGCACGATGCCTGGATGTCTCCGTTGCCGCCGGAGGGTGCTTCGGCGATTATCTACCGAGACACCGAGCATGCTCCAGAAATGATGGAGGAACAGGGCGTTGGCGCCGAGGCCATGCTGAAGACCGGGGTCATCGACGAGATCGTGGCCGAACCTGAGGATCCGGCCGAACTGCCCCGCCGTGCTCTGAGCGCTATCGAGCACGCCCTCTGGGAACTCGAGAAGAACCCGGCTCGCGTTGGCCGTGAGCAACGTTTCGACCACTACCGTCGCTTCGCGCTGGGTGAGTAGGGGGCCGGGGGCTGGTTTGGGCCAGGTTCGGGCCTGGTTTGGGCCTTCAGCCCCACCCCAACCTCAAAAAGCAAGAAAGTGACTGGGTTTATGACACTTTTGGGCAAATTTTCACGCCTGAAGCGTCATAACCGCAGTCACTTTCTCCGCTGGAGATCCGGGGGTCTTACCTATCGGGGAGAAGTTTTACTTAACGTCCAACAGGTCGATGACAAAGACCAGGGTCTTACCAGACAGGAAGTGTCCTGCACCAGCCGGGCCGTAAGCCTTCTCCGGCGGGCAAATCAGCTCGCGGCGACCGCCGACCTTCATGCCCGGAATGCCTTCCTGCCAACCGGCAATCAGACCGTTCAGCGGGAACTCGATGGACTGGCCGCGGTTCCAGGAAGAGTCAAACTCTTCACCGGTCTCGTAGTCAACACCCACGTAGTGGACCTCGACGCGAGCACCCGGGGTGGCCTCCTTGCCGTCACCGACAGTAAGGTCGTTGATGACGAGTTCCGTCGGAGCCGGACCGGACTTAGCAGTGAGTTCTGGCTTGGACAAGATAATCTCCTATCACAGTTGGCATTTATCAAAGCTGGCAATTATTCCAACTTAAATGGACCCAACTTAAATGGGGTTTCTTAAAATTCTAGGAAAAATAAAAGGCGCGTACCAACCTTTCGAAGGCTAGTACGCGCCTTTTCGCGTTTTCAACGCTGGACTTTTCTATGCTGAGTTACCTGCGAGGAACCCCTACGCGGTAATCGCTAAAAACCTTAGCGCTGGTCGCGCGGAACGAAGTCACGCTCGGTCTCGCCGGTGTAAATCTGGCGAGGACGGTTGATCTTCGATGCCGGGTCAGTGACCTGCTCGTTGAACTGAGCAATCCAGCCCGGGAGACGGCCGATGGCAAACAGGACGGTGAAGAAGTCCGTCGGGAAGCCCATGGCGCGGTAAATCAGACCGGTGTAGAAGTCAACGTTCGGGTAGAGCTTGCGGGAGACGAAGTAGTCATCAGCCAGTGCAATCTCTTCCAGCTTCATGGCCAGATCCAGCAGCTCGTCGCCGCCGAGGTGCTCGAGCACCTCGTGAGCGGTCTTCTTAGCGATAGCTGCACGCGGGTCGTAGGACTTGTAGACGCGGTGACCGAAGCCCATCAGGCGGACGCCCGGCTCCTTGTTCTTTACGCGGTTCATGAACTCGGTAGCGTCGCCACCGTGGTTCTGCTGGATGTCCTCGAGCATCTCCAGAACAGCCTGGTTAGCACCACCGTGCAGCGGGCCAGACAGAGCGTTGATACCAGCAGCGATGGAGACGAACATGGAAGCACCGGAGGAAGCGACCATGCGGACGGTGGAGGTGGAGCAGTTCTGCTCGTGGTCAGCGTGCAGGATGAGCAGCTTGTCCAGAGCGTCAACCACTACCGGGTCAACCTCGTAGTCAGCGGTCGGGTAACCGAACATCATGCGCAGGAAGTTCTCGCGAGCGTTCAGGTTGTTGTCCGGGTACATGTACGGCTCACCCTTGGATGCGCGGTAAGCGTACGCAGCCAGCATCGGGACCTTAGCCATCAGGCGAACCGCAGCCAGGTTGCGCTGCTCTTCGTTCAGCGGATCCAGCTCGTCCTGGTAGTAGGAAGCCAGAATGTTGACCGAAGAAGCCAGGGTCTGCATCGGGTGTGCGCCACGAGGGAAGATGCTGAATGCGCGACGGAAGTCCTCGTCCAGCAGGGTGTGGTGACGAATGTCGTGGTTGAACTGTGCAAGCTCTTCCTCAGACGGAAGGTGGCCGTGAATCAGCAGGTAGGAAACCTCGTTGAAGGTAGCCTTCTCAGCCAGCTGCTCAATCGGGTAACCGCGGTAGCGCAGGATGCCGTTACCGCCGTCGATGTAAGTGATCTTGGACTCGGTAGAACCGGTGGCGGTGTAGCCCGGGTCGAAGGTGGTCAGTCCAGTTTCCTGGAGCATCTTGCCCAGCGCAATACCGTCGTTACCCTCGGCTGCCTTGACGATGTCCATCTCGAACTCGCCGCCCGGGTAGTGGAGTACAGCCTTGCCGTCTTTAGTAGCCACAACTTCCCTTTCACAGAAAAATTCTTCTTAACGACTCCAGAGTGCGGGGGAAGCAGGCACAGCGGAAAACAGCATGCTGCCTCCCAACTCCACGCCACCCCTTCGGGGTCGCATTGTTTCCAATGATTCAATTATGCGCGACATTTGCGTTCCATTGCATCTTGTCCAGTGAAAAAGTTTGCTTAGTTCACATCGACCGTGTCGTAATCATAAAGATCCGACACCCGCAGTGGATTAGAACACACAATATCAAAGAGTGTGAGCAGTGCAACACCCTCTACCCCATTCGGGCAGCCTGGGCTTACCCAATCTTGACCCCTCTTTACCCCGAAATGCAAATGGAAAAAACGGGTTTATTACGTTGTCGCTGCTCATTTATTAACCAGGAGGCCAGGAGCACATTCAACAGTCATCGTCTTTAAAAGTTCGAAAGTCATCGAACCAATACCCAAAACCACATCAGTGCAATCCACAATAATCCACCCCTCCCCGCCCACCAGAGGCCCCACATCGCTAAGTTTTCAGCGCCAACAAAACTGGAAAAAATTCTTCGCAAACTTCGCAAATACGCCAATCCACCCTGTTTCGTTATGCAAAGTACGGAAGCGGGGGCAATTGAACCCCACCCTTTTGCTATAAGTACCCCCGATTACCGCTAGAGTTTGAAGACAACGGCTGTATATCAAGCTTCACTTTGAATGCACTTTGAAAGGTTGCGCCTCATATGAGCGATCAATTCCCAGTCCTCCCTGAAGAGTTCCAGCCCGGCGACGGCCGCTTTGGCTGCGGTCCATCGAAGGTTCGCCCGGCGCAGATTCAGGCAATCGTTGACGGCGGTACCTCTATCATGGGTACCTCCCACCGTCAGTCGGCAGTGAAGAACGTTGTTGGTGAGGTTCGCGAGGGTCTGGCTGAGCTCTTCCAGCTTCCGGAAGGTTACGAGATTGTCCTGTCCCTCGGCGGCGCAACCGCTTTCTGGGATGCTGCCACCTTTGGGCTCATCGAGAAGAAGTCCGCTCACCTGACTTACGGTGAGTTCTCCTCCAAGTTCGCCAAGGCCTCCAAGATGGCTCCGTGGCTCGACGCTCCGCAGATCATCGAAGCAGAGCCGGGTTCCGCACCTGAGGTTGTCGCTGGCGAAGAGGGCGTTGACCTTATTGGTTGGGCCCACAACGAGACCTCCACCGGCACCATGGTTCCGGTCACCCGCCCGGCAGGCTCCGAGGGCCAGCTCGTGGCTATCGACGCCACCTCCGGCGCCGGCGGCCTCCCGGTCGACATGTCCCAGGCTGACGTCTACTACTTCTCCCCGCAGAAGTGTTTCGCTTCTGACGGCGGCATCTGGTTGGCTGCAATGTCTCCGGCTGCCATCGAGCGTATTGAGAAGATCAATTCTTCCGACCGTTTCATCCCGGCTTTCCTGAACCTGCAGACTGCCGTTGATAACTCCCGCAAGAACCAGACCTACAACACCCCGGCCGTCGGTACTTTGCTGATGCTGGCTGATCAGGTCAAGTGGATGAACGCCAACGGGGGCCTCGACGGCATGGTCGCTCGCACCACCGAGTCCTCCTCCCACCTCTACAACTGGGCTGAGAACCGCGCGGAGGCAACTCCGTTCGTCACCGATGCTGCGAAGCGCTCGCTGGTCGTCGGCACCATCGACTTCGAGGACAACATCGACGCCGCACAGATCGCCAAGGTTCTGCGCGCCAACGGCATCCTCGACATCGAGCCGTACCGCAAGCTGGGCCGCAACCAGCTGCGCATCGGTATGTTCCCGGCCATCGACCCGGAGGACATCCGTCGTCTGACTGGCGCTATCGACTGGGTTCTGGACAACGGCTACGCTGCCAAGTAATAGCACGGCAGCTAGCAGCATGACAGCTGCCAAGTAGCGGCATGGCCACTGCAAAGTAACGGCAAATTGGTCGCAAAGCAGTCGCCGTTTACCGGCCTCAGTCGCTTAACTCCCGCGCCACGCGCAAGGGCATTGCCCCAATTGTCCGTGACGCGGGAGTTTTGTCGTTTACCATGATTAGTGAGCATTACTTATAACGTCGACCAACAAGGAGGTTCTCGCATGAGGGAGCTGAAGCCAGTTCTGGACGGCGATGTGACCGATTCACTGATTCTCGTTCCCGCTGATATCACCGAGCAGGAACGACAGGAGGGACTTCGCTTCACGCTGCCTCTCGACGAGAACCTGCGCACTTTCCTGGTCGAGCACTTCGAGCTCGCCGATGCCACCGGTTCCCCTGCTGCAGCTGATTCCGCATCGCTTGCCGACGGATCAAGCACCACCACCGCCACTGCCAGCGGTAGCTCTGGGGAGAGTGCTACCGCACAGAGCGGTTCCACCGACGGAAATTCCACTGGTGGCAGCACAGCGGACGCCACCACTGCAAGCGGCGACTCGACCGAAGGCAGCGAGGCGGCCGACAACTCCGGTGCGTCAGGCGGGGCACCGAAAAAGACTCCAACGGCGCCGAAGCCAGTTCTGGAAGAGCCTCGCGTCGTTTTGTCGCCGCGCGAGATTCAGGATCGCATTCGCAGCGGCCAGACGGTCGAGGAGCTCATTGAGTACAGCGGCATGCAGCCGCGCAAGATTGAGTCCTTCGCCTACCCGGTGCTTGCGGAGCGCGCACGTATTGCGGAGCTCGGCAAGCAGTCGAAGCCACGTCGTATTGATGGCCCGGCCAAATTGTCCTTATGGGAGATTCTCGCCACCGCTTTTGCCGCCCGTGGTCAAGAACTCGCCGATGCCTCGTGGGATGCCTACCGCGACCCGAGCGGACAGTGGATTGTGACGGTTACTTGGAATGTCGGCCACACCACCAACGTGGCCGAGTGGAGTTACCAGGCGGAGGGACTTTCCGCGCTCACCATTGCTCGCAATGAGCTGGCAGCAGAGCTGATTGACCCCGACTTTGCCCGTCGCAACCGAGACTTGGCTCCGCAGGCCAATCGGGCTGCTGATACCGGGGATACCTCTGAGATGCCAGCCGCATGGCAGTCTTCGGCGGAGCCGCAGCGAGGCCGCGGGGAGCAGGACGTTCCGTCGCAAAGCGACGCCGCCGACGACGATATTGACGAGGCGGAGTTCTTGCAGCACCCGGACGCGGAGCAGCCGAAGCGCAAGAAGAAGACTGTCATGCCGTCGTGGGAGGATGTGCTTCTCGGCGTACGTCCGAACGGCCCGAAGAAGTAGGAGTTTGCCTCGACAATGAGCTCCATGACCAGTGGCAACGCTTCTGATTTCGAATTCTCCGCGATTCGCCGCGGTGTAGTCACGATTTGGTTTATCAGCACCAATGACCCTGCTGCGACCTTGGAGACAGGTGTTCAGCATGACCGCGGTTTCGGGCGTCGTTTCCTAGCTCTCTATGATTCGACGCTGCCGGTAACACCAATTGGTGATTTCCCGCTCAACCGCTCGGCGGAAACCGGTGACGGCGAATACTACATCGGTGGCTTTGAGGGCGTTGCCGTACTGCAGACGGTTCTCGACGATGTCTCGCAGCTGTCCAAGCTGTCGCCTCGTCTGCGCCAGGAGATTGCCGCCACGGACGTCTACGCGAGTGTGTCGAATAAATCCACGGGCTTCGGTGCCTTTGCGCATTGGCACGATGGTGAGCTCAAGCGCGCTTTCTCCGCTACTCGCTACCGCACACTGGAAGACATCGGTCTTCCCTGCCCCGCAGAGGGCAGCTTCTGGGCGGGCAAGCACCGCCCAATGCCCGACGCTTCCGAAGGTACGGCTTCACGTCCACGCGAAGGGGTCGGTTTGCCGTTCATTCCGGCAGAGCTTGCCGACGCCGTCATCACCGACTGGCTCGGATTCGACCCGCATTCGCCCGCTACAGATATCCCTGTTAGTGGTTTTGCGGTCGATGGCCGTCGTGCGGCTCCCGGAACTTCGTATTCGACGTCTCGTAGTCCACGCGGGCTAATGGGTGAGCCGGGTTCCTCCGAGTCTGGCGCAGAGCTTGACCGCGCCTACGACGACTACGAGGTTCATAATGCAGAGCCGAACCGGGACTTTCTGGAGGAGCTCAGTCGCTTTGGGGCTAAGGCCAAGAACTTCGCTGGCCGCACCTGGCAGCGGGCGCGAGGCAAGTTCGGGAAATAGTTTCTACTGCCCTGCGCGCTGCGACTGAACGCGTAGTCGCTCGTAGAACGCAATCGCTGCGGAGGTAGCCACATTCAGGCTGTCAGTTCCCGGTGACATGGGAATGCGGGCACGCACATCGGTGGCTGCCATCGCGTGCTCGGTAAGTCCCTGCCCCTCAGCGCCAACGAGAATCGCGACCTTGTCCGTGTCCATGGCATCCCACAGGTCCACCGTGCCCGCAGGGGTCATCGACACCACGCGGAAGCCCTGCTCTTTGAGTTGGTCCAGGCTTCGCTGCCAGGTGGTCGTAGTACCGGGCAGAGTCGCAAATGGGACTGTCAGCACATGCCCCATGGAAACACGCACGCTGCGGCGATACAGCGGATCGGCGCAGGCCGCTCCGAAGACAACCCCATCCACGCCCATACCCGCCGCGTTACGGAACAGAGCCCCGATGTTCTCGTGGTCCCCAACACCCTCCATCACAGCCAAGGTGGTGGCTCCACTCAGAACTTGGTCCACCGATAGCTCCGGCGCGCGGTCAGCGGTGGCCAGCAGACCACGGTGAAGATCAAATCCGGCCGCTGCGGCCAGAACTTCGCGGTCGAGTTCAAACCAGGGCACAGTTTCCGCAATATCGGCCTCGCTCGCGGTCAGTCCGTCGGCAAGCAATGCGAGCTTCTGGCGAGTACCAAAGACTGCGCGGAGCGGAAAGCGTGAGCGCACTAACCGCGGCACAATGAGCGTGCCTTCGGCTATGACCAGGCCCTTCCCACCGGGAAGATCGGGGCGGGAATCGGACTTGTTGAGGTTGCGGATGTCATCGAGACGGCTGTCGGCGGGATCGTCGACGACGATGGGCGCAAAGCGTTCGAGGGATGTGGTGGTACTCATGGAAACTCTTTAGCCGCCCAGCAGAGCGGTGAACGGATCGGCGGCGAAGTAGATAACGAACAGGCCGGAGACAATCCACATCAGCGGGTGCACGGACTTGGCACGACCCGAGAAGATAGCCATCGCAGCAAAGGTGATGAAACCGATGCCGATGCCATTTGCAATCGAGTAGGTAAATGGCATGGTGACAATAGTCAAAAATGCCGGCAGTGCGATGTCGAAACGGGTGAAATCAATCTCGGTGATTTGCCCAATCATCATGGCACCGACGATAACCAGCACAGGCGCGGCGGCCTCGATGGGCACGATTTCATAGAGCGGGGTGAAGAACATCGCCGCCAGAAAGAGGATGCCGGTGACAATGTTGGCAAGGCCAGTGCGTGCACCATCGGCGATGCCCGCTGCGGAGTCCACAAAGACGGTGTTCGACGAGGAGCTGACTGCACCGCCGACGATGGCACCGGTGCCTTCGACAACCAGTGCGCGCTTCATATCCGGCAGCACACCGTCTTCATCGACAAGTGCGGCTTGCTTGCCCAGACCAGTCATCGTGCCCATGGCATCGAAGAAGTTAGCCAGGACCAAAGTGAACAGCAGCATGGTGGCGCTGAGGGCACCGACGCGGGCAAAGGAGCCGAAAAGATCAACAGCTCCAACGAGGGACAAGTCCGGCATGCCGCCTACACGGTCCGGCAGAGTCGGGACGGCGAGATTCCAACCGGTCGGCACTGGCTTGCCATCAGCAAAGGAGGGACCCGCATCCGTCAAGGCCTCGACTGCGAGCGCAATGATGGTATTCAGCACGATGCCGATAAACAGGCCGCCTGGAATATTGCGGACAACCATGATGCCGCAGATAATCAGCCCGAGGACGAACACGGCGGTCGGCCACGAGGCAATCTGGCCATTGATGCCGAGCTGCACCGGAACAGTCGTGCCCGCGGCATCGGGAATACGGCGAACCAGGCCACCGTCGACCAGACCAATCATGGCGATGAATAGGCCGATGCCCACACTCATCGCGGCCTTCATATCGGACGGAATCGCGTGGAAGACAGCTGTGCGGAATCCGGTCAGCGCCAGCAGCACGATAATCACGCCGTCCAGCACGACCAGGCCCATCGCTTCTTCCCAGGCCAGCCCCTCGTTAGCAACGAATGTCACGGCAACCAGGGTGTTGATGCCCAGGCCCGTCGCAATGCCGAAGGGGTACTTGGCAAAGAGACCAAAAGTAATGGTCATGACGCCCGCGGCGAGCGCGGTGACAGCGGCGACCTGCGGTATCCCCAGGCTATTGCCGTTGACATCCTCAATATTGCCGAGGATCAGCGGGTTGAGCAGAATGATGTAGGCCATCGCGAAGAAGGTCACTACGCCACCGCGAATCTCGGTTACGGTCGTCGAACCGCGCTCCGTGATGTGAAAATAGCGGTCCACTGCCGAGAGATGGCTCCCCGACCGTGCAGGCTTGGAGTCCTTCGCCTCATCTGAGGATGTCGCAGAGGTGGACGTACCTTTGTCCATTTTTTATGCCTCTCTAGAGTCTCTTTTTTATCCGTGTCACGTGTTTGTCCGTGTCAGAGCGGAATTTTTGTGCTGAAAGCCGCCACAGTGCAGTCTCTGGGACCACAGCGGTGTTGAAACTGCGCCGTCTTCGTCATCGCGTTTGCCTGGGCGGGAAGCTACAGGTGCGAATCCTGGTAGGGTTCCGCCACCGGAGCGCCCTGCCCTGTAACTTCCGGAATCGCAGAGTGAGCACCGCAGCCGTGGTCAAAGCTTACGGCCGTGGCATCGAATGTCCATTCGTTGACGCACACGCCCCAGTTCTTACCGAGCGGCCCGGTCAACGGGACCATAAAGGCGCAGGTTCGGCAGCGGTGCAGTGCTTCCCGAGCAAAGTCGCTCTCTGGGCCGGTATCGCCCTCTTCCCAGCGCTGCTCGGTATCTTCTACACCACGGACCGACAGCGTGCGGGTCTGCAAGTCATCGCCGTCGAGTCGCTCATCTCCCACCGCAGCCGGCAACAGATCACGCGGACCGAGGTCACCGGGGCGCAACCGCTCCTCGTAGGGCACCCATTCAGGCGCCTGCAGCGCGGTTTCGCCAGGGACAAGAGCCACTTCACTGACCGTCGCCTGTTGAGTGCCCGGCGCGCACGCGACTACCACATGCCACTCCCAGCCCCTGTATCCGGGCAGGTCAGCTGCAAAACGATGCACCGCAACGCCCTCGCCTACGACGCTTACGCCGGTGTGCGCGCCGGCAGGCCCCTCCCCCAGCTCTTCAATCGCGGTGCGGGCAGTGTCGACCGCCTGGTGATTCATCACCTTCCCCCGTCGGCGGCTGTTTCGGGAACGTCGTCGATTCTCAGTCACGTTTCCTATCCTAGAGTGAAGCTATGGACAGATTCCCGTCGGGCGACGCAAAACCCGCCCGCCCCTTCCACTCATCACGCTTTACGACGGCCCGAGCTGCCATCCTCTCCGTGGCAACTGCCGCCCTATTGGCCGGTTGTGCGACTGAAACAGGTTCAGATAGCAATTCCTCAGGCGAGGCCCCAGCTAGTGGAGCTAGTGCGGGTTCGAACTCCGGCACCGCCCCAAGGTCGACTTCAGCTTCGGTTAACCCCTCCGAGCTGGTCGGTGCCGATAAGGTGCCGGGGCTCGGTGACGTTCCGACACTGAAACTGACCATCGAGCAGTCCTATCCCATCTCCGCTCCACCACTTCCCGCTGAGAAGAATGTCTCTGCGCCTTTTGTCCAGGGCCTTGAGTTCGAACCGGATGGTTCTTTGTTGATGGGCACCGGCCTCTACGGTGAGTCCCAGATTTACCGATTGCCGCAGTGGCTCGACAACTCTGCAGCCGAGCCGACCAACGTGGAAGATTTGCAGCCTGAACTCTTCGGCGAGGGAATCACGCGTCATGGAGATACCGTGTGGCAGCTGACGTGGAAGGAAGGACGCGCCATAGAACGCGACGCGGCTACTCTCAAGCAGCGTCGCGAGGTTCCCTTTGACGCCGAGGGCTGGGGCGCGTGCTCCTTCGATGACACCATCGTGACCTCCGATGGCAGTGGCACCCTCACTTTCCGCTCCCCTGATAACCTCTCATCCCTGCGTCAACTGCCCGTCACTGCGGCAGGCACGGAGACAACGTGGCTCAACGAACTCGAGTGCGTCACTGTCGACACCGACGTAGATCCGGACGCAGCTCCGGACAGAGCACCGGAGGGCACGGACGATGAAAACAACCAGAGCAACACAGACGGACCAACCTCCCCGCAATCGCACCGCGAGATTTGGGCCAACGTCTGGCAGAGTCCATTCATCTACCGCATCAACCCGGAAGACGGAAAGGTCACAGGCATCGTCGATGCCACCGAGCTCTTCCGCGACCTGTACGCGCAGCTCTCTCCGACAGAGCGAAACAGTATTGATGTGCTCAACGGCATTGCGCTGATGCCGGATTCTTCCTCTACCTCGCCCAATGGAACCCGTCAGTTCCTGCTTACAGGGAAGAAATGGCCCACAGCCTACCGTGTTACCGTGAGTGAATAGCAGTATCTGGCCCGAGAACGGCTAGTGTGACTGAACGTAGCTTCAATTCCGTTACGAATGTCGGGAAGTGAGAGTTGATGGGATCGAGTAGGCGCCGCTGGCAACAGAATAGTAAGGCGTTCGTGGTTGTCGGCGCTATTGTCGTGGTGGGTCTTGTCGTCACCGGCATCGTCCTTGCTATCAATAAGTGGGCCAACCAGGCAATCGACGACCCACACGCGCTGTCCATCGAGGTCAACCAGGACGGCGAAACCACAGAAGTTCTTCCCTACCGCGTCTGCGACCTCTTTGAGAAGAATGCCTGCACCACGACTGAGGCCAACGCCGCCAAGATTTCCCTGGGCGAGCAGGAGACAGCTGAGGTTAACGTCGGCTCCACTGTTGGCTCTAACTCTTGGACTCTGCAGCGCTTCTTCTCCGACGATGCGGTCAACTCCACCTCTCGCAAGGATCCGGGTGAAGCCACGACCGAGACCATCGCCGGCTCCGCAGCTGTTGCCGGCAAACGCACCCCGCTCGGGGTCGTGGAGGTTTCCACCGCGCTCATCGGAAAGAACTCCGAGGGCGAAGAGACGACCTACGGCATTACTTGGTCGATCGTCAACGAATCGTCGTAAAGCACAGCAAAACGCCCGCTCACTGAGGTTTTCCACCTGCGTGAGCGGGCGTTTTCACATCTTCTAACGACTTACGAGTCCAGCTCGCGCGCGACCGCACGCAGGACTTCAGCCATCTGGTGGCCGTCCTTACGCTCCGGGTAACGCCCGGCGCGCAGGTCACGCTGCACCGTCGACTCCAGCATGGAAATCATGTCCGAAATCATGCCGTTGAGATCGCTGGGGCTGTACTTCTTCGCTTGACGACGGGCACCTGCGCCCCCGCCTGCCCCGCCACGGCGGTGACGGGCACCGCGCGGTCCCTCGTCGAGCACCTTGATTCGCAGGGCTTGCGGGCCTGGGCGGCCGTCAGCGTAGTCGTACTCCAGGCGCTGACCAGTTACAAGCTCTTCCACGCCTTTCGGCAGCACGTTCTTGCCGATGTAGACATCTTCACCGTCCGGATTCGACACGAAGCCAAAACCGCGATCCTTGTCGTACCACCTGACCTTACCGATGGGCACTTTCCACCTAACCTTCCCGTGCCCTACGACTGGGGGCACTCAACCTCGTTCCCCTTGCGCAGTGGTGACTGCCCTTCGGGGGTCTTCGGATCGGAGATGCAATTCTTCCGCACTTGCCTCCGTCCTCGCACGCACAGACAGCCAGAGTTAGAGGCTCGCTCGAGGCGAGCTTAGCCAGACAGGACCGCGAGGATATGCCGGGCCGGGCGCCGTCTTAATGCTGTTCCTTTAATTAAGGTGCGACCAAAACAGGACGCACTCCAACCGGGAACACATAATTTATTACTGCTTACTAGTGCGAAGTGGCGGCAGCGGTAGCGGCGTGCATGAGCACGTCACCTCCGATTACCTAAAGAACTCAATTATACCCATAGATGGGGACATAAAGGGAAGATGGATTTGCGTGAAGCGAGCACGCTCGCGGATTGACGCACAGATCCCGCAACTAACTGCCAGCGTTGGTTCTTTATGGCTATCTCTTATGACCTCTTTTCAAGTGCCAGAGACGCGCCAAAACAAGAAAAATAACAAGACGATAACGTGAGCTTTATCACATTATGAAGTTTTAACTTACACATCACCAATAACAGTCGCGTCTACTACCTGCGGTTTCACCTACTTTTATGCATATCTCCCACCTGCGCTCAAAATTAAGAATCCGGCGATTCGCGTGACTATTTCGTTACCAACCGCTACGGTGTGCAATCGACGCGTTTAACGGACGAAGTCGCATAGATCGCCTTCATCTCACTCCAGTGCGATGACATCGGCCCGTTATCAACAACGTGAAGAACTTTCCATAAGAGTGAGATGGGGTTGCATTAGCCCCACTGGCGCCACGAAGAAAATCGACGAAAAGGAAATTTTCATATGGCTCGCCACGCAGCTAAGACCAACACCTTCGCTTCCACTTCGGCAAAGGTTGCACTGACCGGCGCAATCCTCGGTGCCGGTGCCGCTATCTTCGCACCGACCGCTTCTGCAGCTCCGGACTCCGACTGGGACCGCCTGGCACAGTGTGAGTCCGGTGGCAACTGGCACATCAACACCGGAAACGGCTACTACGGCGGCCTGCAGTTCTCCGCAAGCACCTGGAACGCTTTCGGTGGTAACGAGTTCGCTTCGACCGCTGATCAGGCTTCCCGCGAGGAGCAAATCTACGTTGCTGAGAAGGTTCTGGCTCAGCAGGGTTGGGGCGCATGGCCGGCTTGCTCCGCAAGCCTGGGTCTCTCCTCCGGCCCGACCGATCGCCCGCACCCGAGCCAGGGCGCCGCTCCTGTTCGCGCACAGGCCGCTCCGGCAGCTGCTGCTTCCGACTCCAAGACCGACCTGATCCAGCAGTTCGCTGACCGCCTCTCCAACGTCGACAGCCTGTCCGACGCTCAGGCACTCATCGCTGAGTTCCGTGCACTGACCGGCCAGATTGAGCTTCCGCAGGAACTGGTCGCAGCCATTCCGTTCGACCTGTCGAAGCTGCAGGGCCTGATCTAAGGCTTTCGAGCTAGCCAGCTCATCACAGTAGCCCCGAAGGTAATCCACCTTCGGGGCTACTCTTTGTCTTCAGCAGGTTGGCGGTACCGGCCCAATGTAAGTTACTGCCTGCGTGAGTTTCTGCCTGCGTTTATGGCTGGCGACCGCGTGCCAACGCGAGTTACTGCCAGCGTTTATGTCAAAAATGAGCCGAAAAATGGCTTGAAAGTGTCATAAACTCGCACAGTTTCATATTTGAAGCCCGCAGCCACGACTGAACTAGCAGTCACGGCTGCGGGCTTCCAGCAGATCTAGCTCTGCTAAAAATCTAAAAGATTACTTGTTAATCACCGTGGTCGGGTGCACGTAACCCAGAGTCTCCGGATCAACCGGGAACTCAACGTCGCCGAAAGGCGAATCTGCACCGGCGTGGTGAGCAATCAGTTCAGTAACAGCGTGCTGACCAGGCTCGAGGTCCTTCGGCCAGCCGGGATCGACATAGGATTTCTTTGCAACGTTAGCCATGCTGAGATTATCCCAAAAATTTTCTCCCCAGTCACCTTCTCCCCTCCTTAAATCTCACTAAAGTGGGGATTGTCATGACTAGCACCACCCCTTTTGCACTCTTTTCCGACTGGCTGGCAGGTCAACCAGACCAATTTGTGGGCACTATCCTCAGCAATCGCCCCGATGCGCTGTCGCCACCGCCGAAGTCTTCCCAGGTGCTAGCGGCAAGGCTCCAGCTCCGCGCTTCTGTCTCCCGCGCACTGACCAAACTGCCCGCACTGGAGCTCGCCTGCATTGAGGCTGCCGCTGACCTCGGTGCCGACGCCGAACCCGTCACTGCGGACGCCCTCATCGGCTACATTCTCGATTTACTCTCTCGAGCAGAGGTTCCCGCCAATCAACGGCCCACGGCCACACATATTCGGACAAGCCTCGATACCCTGCGCGAATACGGACTCATCTGGGGAAACGGCCCCGGCCCCCGCGGCACCTTCACCGGCAAGTCCACCCGCAAGAAGCCTCTGCCCTGGCAGGACTACTTCTGTCTCAGCGATGAGGTCGCCACCTCGTTGCCGCCCGGCTGGTATCTTCTGCCCAATCCCGATGGCCCCAGCCGCAGCCAGCTACGCACGGCACTCACCAAGGTCACAGATAGGCAGCAGCGTCTCCTGGATACGCTCGCCAACTCCGGAGGTCTCGGCGTCACAAAGGACGCTCATCCGGATGCCGACCCCTCGCTGCCGGTCCCAGCGCTCATCAACGCTGGCCTGCTCGAACGCATCGACGAGGGCACCGTCCGCCTGCCCGCCACCGTTCGCGCGCTCATGCGTGGAGTCGGGCTTGCCGACGACGACGTCCCCCTGCGCCCCGAAACCCCCGCTACTCATGTGATTGCCAGCGGTAACGACCGTGCTGCCGCCACTGCCTGGGAAACTTTGCGACAGGCGACTGACCTCCTGGACCTACTGGGAACCAACCCCGCACCGACCTTGAAAAACGGTGTCATCGGTGTGCGGGAAACCCGCAATCTCATCGAGGAACTCGGCGTCGACATCTCGGAGCTGGCTCGCGGCGTGGCTAACCTCGGTGCAGCGGGCCTGGTTCATGTCGGCACTCCGCATCCGCTGCCATTGCACGACACCGGTGGTGCCTATTTCGCACCCACGCTGGCAGCCGACGGTTTCCTCGACGCCGATCTGGTTGACCGGTGGGTGAGCTTGACAGTCGGCACTCGCACTAGCGACGCAGCTCCCTGGCGGGTCGACCAGCTCAATGAGGAAGGCAAGCGCATTGCTCTGCTCTCCCCACAAACTCGGCTCTCCGGGGTGCCAGCGATCCGGGAAATGGTGCTGGCCTGCTGTGCGCAGGTGGCGTCGTCGGCAAGCGACAACAACGTCGTTGCTCTGACCGACCTGCGTGAATGCGCCGCCTACTACTACCCGATCACCAACGCGAGGTGCACGGACGAGACTCTCAGTGGCGTGGTCGACGAACTGGTCGCTCTCGGCATCGTCGTGCGCGACCCTGGTGTGGAAACGATTTCCGTCGGCCTTAGCGAGGTTGGCAAAGCCACGGTCGCGCTCATCGAATCCGGTACCGCCGAGGCCTTCGACAATCTGCGTGCCGCCTGTAACAACCTCTTGCCGCCGAACGCCTCGTACCTGATGGTCCAGGCGGACAACACCATCGTCGTGCCGGGCCCCGCATCCCCGGAGATGGAACGCATGCTCAGTTCGATTGCGCAGCTGGAATCTCCCGGCCTCGCCAGCGTTTACCGCGTGACCGAAGACAGCCTTCGCGATGCCCTCGACGCCGGCATCAACGCCGCCGATATCTCCGAGTTTCTCTCGCGCTACGCCGTCGGCGAGGTGCCGCAGTCCATTACCTATCTGCTTGACGACGTCGCCCGCCGCCACGGTCGTCTCCGCGGTGGCCCCGCAGCTTCGTTTATCCGCTGTGACGATCCGGCCCTGCTGGCCTCTTTCCAAAGTCACCAGGCTGGACAAAGCCTGGCGTTGCGGAAGATTGCCGAAACGGTGCTGATTAGCCAGGCCCCGCTTGCCCAAGTGATTGAGACCGCTAGAAATGGGGGCTTTTCCATCATCGCCGAAGATGCAGACGGGTTGGTGCTGGATCTCGGTCGCGCTCCCTGTCGCATTGAGGCGCCAGCTCCGGTGCCCACCGCGCGTACAACGATGCCCGAACCGGAACGCATCAGCCAGGCGTTGACGGTTATCGCCGATGGCAACCGTGCTGCCGAGCACGCCGGTAGTTCCAGTGGCGCTACAGCCAGTGGCAGCACTGCTGGGGTCTCTGGCTCGGCTGCGGATTCGGGGACAGGTACGGGAACGGCTGCCGGTTCCAGCGCTAGCACCGGTGGCACGAGCGACTACGCCTCCGGCACCGAGGCATTCAAGCTTCTGCAGCGCGCGGCTCGCCACGGTGACGACCTCTATCTGAGCTACGTTGACCGCAACGGCAAACCCGGCCGCAAGCGCGTGCGCCCAGTCACCGTCTCCGGTGGGCAGGTCGATGCTATCGACCCGGCCACCAGCCAAGTGCTGCGCTTCCTGCTGCATCGCATTACCGAAGTACATCCTGTCGACTAGGCGGCGGGCGCGGGGACCGTCGTAAAGCGATGCAAAAGCTAATGTGGCGGTTCGGGATGATTCGAGCCCGTGCCGCATCTTCTGCGTAATCGTGGCAGAATTGACCTTTAGCTTATTTTTGCTCGAATGTCTGCGAGGCGAGGAGATAATGGGTTTCGGTACGGGTCCTCTGATCGTCCAATCGGATAAGACGGTGCTGCTGGAGGTCGATAACCCGGAGGCGGATGCGGCCCGCGCTGCGCTGGCACCGTTCGCGGAGCTCGAACGTGCTCCTGAACATGTGCACACCTACCGCATCACCCCGCTGGCGCTGTGGAATGCCCGCGCCGCCGGTCACGACGCGGAGCAGGTGGTCGACGTCCTCGAGCGCTTCTCCAAGTTCCCCGTCCCACAGCCCCTGCTTATCGACGTCGCGGAGACCATGGACCGCTACGGTCGCCTGAGCCTGACCAAGCATCCAGCTCACGGCCTTATTCTGGTCTCACACGACCCTGCGGTACTGGCCGAGGTGACCAAGCACAAAAAGATTCGCCCGATGCTCGGTGAGCAAATCGATGCCGACACCTGGACCGTGCACCCCTCCGAGCGAGGCCGAATCAAACAGGAGCTGCTGAAGGTCGGCTGGCCTGCCAATGACACCGCCGGCTACATCGACGGTGAGGCACACGCCATCGCTTGGCAGGATCAGGGCACCGGAGGTGACGACACCTGGGAACTGCGCGACTACCAACGCATGGCGGCTGATTCCTTCCGTGAAGGCGGCTCCGGCGTCGTGGTGCTGCCCTGTGGCGCAGGCAAAACAATCGTCGGCGCGGCGGCCATGGTAGACGCGCAGCGCACCACTTTGATCCTGGTCACCAACACGGTTGCCGGTAGGCAGTGGCGCGACGAACTGCTGCGACGCACCTCGCTGACCGAGGACGAAATCGGCGAGTACTCCGGCGAAAAGAAGGAAATTCGCCCCGTCACCATTGCGACCTACCAAGTGGTCACGCGCAAGACCAAGGGGGAATACCGCGCACTCGAGCTATTCGATTCCCGCGACTGGGGCCTCATCATCTACGACGAGGTCCACCTCCTGCCCGCTCCTGTGTTCCGAATGAGCGCTGATCTGCAGTCGCGCCGTCGACTGGGGCTCACCGCCACCCTGGTGCGCGAAGATGGGCGCGAGGGCGACGTCTTCAGCCTGATCGGCCCGAAGCGCTACGACGCCCCATGGAAGGACATCGAAGCCCAGGGCTGGATCGCACCGGCTGACTGCGTTGAGGTCCGCGTGACCCCGACCGAGTCCGAGCGCATGCTCTACGCCACGGCTGAAGCCTCCGACAGGTATCGCCTGGCCGCAACGACGCCGACGAAGATTCCCGTCGTCAAGCAAATCCTTGCCCGACACGAGGGCGAACCCGCTCTGGTGATTGGTGCCTACCTGGATCAGCTCGAAGAGATTGGCGAGGAACTGGGCGTCGATGTCATCGAAGGAAAGACGTCCAACGCCAAACGCGAGGAGCTCTTTGGGAAGTTCCGGCGCGGCGAGATCAACACGCTGGTGGTCTCCAAGGTTGCGAACTTCTCCATCGACCTTCCCGAAGCCTCTGTCGCCGTGCAAATTTCCGGCACTTTCGGTTCCCGACAGGAGGAGGCACAGCGTCTGGGGCGTCTCCTGCGCCCGAAGTCCGATGGTGGTGGCGCCGTCTTCTACTCGGTGGTGACTCGCGATACGCTCGATACTGAATATGCAGCTCATCGCCAGCGTTTCCTGGCGGAACAGGGCTACGCCTACCGAATCGTCGACGCAGATGAGTACCTCGGCCCAACCCTGCCCGGCGATTCCACCGCTAGCTCGGAATCCTAGAAAAATGGATAACTAAAGGACTGCCATGAACTTTCACTTCCCCGTCAACCGCGAGCACACCAACGCCAACAACGAGTACTACCGAGATGCCCGCCGACTGCTCATCTCCTCCGGCATTTTCTCTGCTCTGCTACTCGTCGGCGCTGTGCTGGTTCTAGTAGTTTTCGACCGCACGCCGTTTGTTATCGGCAGCGCGGTTGTGCTTTTCGCCCTCGCGGCTCTCTACGTCGGCGTTACCTTCCAGGTGCGACGCGCAATCAAGGATCCGCAAGAGCTTTACGACGAATCCCCGCTGGTTCCGGCCATGATTGCGCGTGTGGATGAGCGAACCATGGTGCTGATGACCTTGGTGGACATGCGTAAAAACCCCTCCGATGGAGAGCCCATCCCGGCCCTGGCTACACGTACTGTCACCACGATTTCCGGGGTTCCCCGCCGCGTGGGCGCGAAGGTGCCAGCTGTTGCTGTGGCCGGTACGCATAAGAGCCGCACCGAGTTCTACGATGAAATCACCCCAGTGCCCCTCGCGTGGTCCACTCCGGATAAGGCAGTCATCGCTCAAGCCCAGCGCAATATTCCGGTCAACGATTGGAATGTCCTCGAACGCAACATCGACCGGGTGGAAGAGGTCCACGCAACGAAGCGCAACCTCCTGCCGCTGAACTAGTCGGGGCCTGTTCGCCCCCAGCCTTCTGGCACTGAGCTGTTCTAGCCCCGCCCCGGTTTCCCTTAGTGGCGCTCTCATCCGCGGCGCTCACATGCACAGCGAGAGCGCCATTGGGAACTGAACCGGGTTGACTAGCTCTTGCCCCAGGACTCTTCGTTCTGCCGGTCAATCGCTTCCTTATCGTATTCACCTGCCGGGTCCTCTGGCAGCTCGCGTTCCGTGTGAGTGGCCTCTAAAATGAACCGCGCCGCGTCCGTAATCTGCTCTCGCTGAACCTTTGGAACCGCAATCTGGTGAGTCGCCAAGAATTCTGTCTGAGAGACCTCTCCACCCGCCTCCTCGACCTTCTTCAGGTACTCGGTAGCTGGACGAACGACAGTATCGCGGGAGGCCGCCTGAACGTGGACACGCATGCTTCGCGACGGCTCGTGCAAACCCGGTGACACTTCCTTTGCCGAATCGTCAGAGGTGCCGAAGAATGCCTGCAACCACACCGCAGGCGCACCGCGCAAATCTAGGGCCGGAGCAACGAGCAACAGAGCAACCGGCGTGTCCTGACCAATCTGGTCTACCGCGCAAACAACGTTGTGTCCGCCTGAAGAGACACCATAGAGAACTATCGGGTTCTGATCGCTGATGGGCATTGCACCCAATTTCTGAAGCTGCAACGAATCATCTGCGACAGATGCGACTACCCGGGCAATGTCATTGACGGCCTCAGACACCTTGTGCTCTGGTGCGAGCCGGTAGTCCACATCCACAACAATTGCGCCCGATCGGGCTGCCAGGGCAGCCATATTTGGGCCGAAGGAATTCTCACGCAGACTGCCGTCACCCATCCAAAAAGCGCCGCCGTGTGCGGCAACTACCACAGATCCGGTTGGATCCTGCGGAACAAAAACTCGAACCGGAACGCTAGGACTCTCCCCCACCGTCGTATCCGTTACTTCAACCTTGCCATCGGCATACGCAAGGTATGGCGAAGAATGGTTGACGGCCGCTCCCAAGACCATCATCGAACCGTGAATAATAGCGTCAGGCATACGAGCACCGCGATCATTGACTGACGCACGAGCCTTCTTGATGTCTTCTTCAGAGGCACCCAACGGGACAACCTCGCTCAAGTAGGAATAGGCCGAGACGTGTTCTTCAAGCCATTCAATAAGCTGTTGCAGCTTACCCTCTTCGGTCGTTACGGGAGTGAAGTTGTCTTGAGACTCGGCCTCAGAAGCAGCGAGGTTAACCACATCGGAGTTAGGTGTTTGATTAGTCATAGAAACAGTCTGCCATAGAGAACCCATGAGGATTCACCAAGCTAGAAAACCGGGAATTTAATCGATCGGTTTTGCTAACTGAAAATCAACAGAATATTAGATGGGAAAAAGAATAGTATTTTGCGCAGCTTATTCGATTGAATGGCGTTTACTTGTGGGTAAAACAAAAAGCGGGCCGCAGCCACCCACCCCACAACAGG